>Ga0256839_1003872_pt1 | contig 15081 bp, 11 predicted proteins | sample 354166metaG_FD_185968 | JGI IMG/M metagenome (GOLD analysis project Ga0256839, IMG submission 185968) | Hydrothermal vent microbial communities from Mid Atlantic Ridge, Atlantic Ocean - 354-166 | ecosystem: Environmental > Aquatic > Marine > Hydrothermal vents | place: Atlantic Ocean: Mid... | reverse complement strand
CTCGGTAGCCTGGTTGGTCTCCGCAGCGCCGCCCGGGTAATCGCCGAGCGGACCACCGCGATGATGTTCGAGACGAGCATCGGCAGCACCCAGATCGACATCTTCGACCGCTATTTTCGCACCATTGCGCTGAACCAGTACATTCCCCTCGGTTGCTTCCTGCTGGTAACGCTGTTGTGCGGCTTCATGATGCGCTACACGGTCCTTGGGCGGCACATTTATGCTTTGGGGGGCAATGAGGAGGCTGCTCGGTTGTGCGGTATCCCGGTCCGCCGGTTGAAGTGGTTCGTTTACACGCTGAGCGCTGTTCTGAGTGCTATCGCGGGGGTGATCTACGTGGCCGACCAGGGAGTGGCGGCACCGGAGCAGCTCGCGCGCGGGTACGAGCTGAACGCGATTGCTGCAGCGGTCGTGGGGGGCTGCAGCCTGACCGGTGGTGTAGGACGTGTCACCGGTGTGGCCCTCGGTGTCCTCTTTCTCCGCGTCGTAATCGACGCCGTGTCGAAGTTGATTGATACCCAGGCGGACATGTACGAGGGGATGATCGTGGGCATCGTCGTGATCCTGGCGGTGGCTCTGAGCCGGCGCAAAGCGGGGACGAACGCGGTTTAAAGGAGGGTGCCATGGCCAAAGCGGCGAAGCGGGGATTGTCTGGCCTTCGGCTCGCGCTGCAGCCGTCCCTGCTGCCCAGGCGCTCTGTCTATGTCATCGCCGGTGATGATCCGTTCCTTTCCCAAGAAGCGTGGCGCATCGTACGGAGCCAAGCTGTCGGCGATGAGGACGAAGGGCTGGCGGTGAGCAGGTATGCCGGTGACACCGCCGAACTTCGCGACGTATTGGATGAGCTCAGCACGCCTACCTTCTTCGGGGGAAACCGGGTGGTGCTGGTGGACGATGCCGACAAGTTCGTCAGCACGTACCGTCAGCAGCTCGAGGGGGCGTTGGCTCGTGAGCGAAAACGCGGGGTGCTTGTGCTTCGCTGCCGCACCTGGCGCAGCGACACACGTCTGGCGGCCGTCGTCGCTCGGGTCGGCTGTACTATCGACTGTCGAGCGCCGAAATACCAGGAGGCCCGGAGCTGGCTGACGAACTGGGCGCGTCAGAAGCATGGCAAGGAGCTCTCCGCCGATGCGCGCGATCTGCTGCTTGAGTACATCGGGCTCGACCTCGGTCGCCTGGATCAGGAACTCGAGAAGCTTGCTCTTTACGTGGGCCAGCGACATGAGATCACCGCCGAAGACGTGGACCAGGTGGTTACACACGGTCGGGCGCGCACGGCGTGGGAGCTGGCGGAGGCTGCCGCAAACGGAAAGCTTAGCGCAGCGCTGGAGATCCTGGATCGCCTGCTTACCGCCGGTGAAACGCCGCTTGCGGTTTTCTACGCCGTCGCCTGGCAGTTTCGTCGGCTGGCCAGAGTGGCCCGGCTGATCCTGTCGGGCATGAGCACCAAGGAAGCGCTATCGGCAGCACGCGTGCCCCCGTTTCAAAGAGACGCTGTTGTCGGTCAGCTCCGACGGATCGGTCGGGTTCGCCTGCTTCGCATGTACGACCTCATCTTGGAGACGGATCTGGCCCTGAAGAGCACCGACATAGACCCGAGGGTAGCGCTGGAGCAGTTTATCACCGCCGTTGCGTGCGACCAGGATGAGATATCAACGGCTCGCTGGCTGCGGCCGCTTGTCCGGATGTAGCGTCGCTCCACAACCGACCCTCGCGGATCCTGGTCCCCTCTTCGGAGCGCACGATCGTATTATGCGAAGCCTCCGATTTTGACGCGAGCACGGGCTTTCGCACAAAGACCAAGCGAGGCAGAATGCCGCTGCGCTCTTTAAACTCGAGCTTGCCTTCGAAGGCGTACCTGCTTGTAAACGCCTCCGCGAGCGTGGTGCTGTTCCATTCGGCGGGGGCAGCGGAGAGTACGACGACGGGGGGCAACTCTCTCAGCAGGTTTTCGCTGGCGAAGGGGGAAGGCAGGTACCCGGGAAGTTTAAGCGCGAGGTCGCTGAACCCGGCGAAGCGGGTGCCGTGAGTCGCTCCAAGCACCGCATAGTGGGCAACCGCCCCGTCCAGGGCCTGAACGGCTTGGGCCCAGCTTTCCGCTTCTTCGTGTCGTTTCGCGAACCAGTGCAGTTCTCGGGCATCGGGCAGACGGTGGACCGCCAGAGTGAGGAGCGCCATGGTAGCGGCAGCGTACGCGAGCGGCGCCGCGGGCCTGTACCGGGCCAGCAGAAGCGTCTGGGGCACGAGCGCGATCAGAAAGTGGTTTTCGATGGCGCCCCATTTCCCGAGCGCAACGAGCGCGGACAGGGTTGCCGCAAGCGATACCAGGATTGCTCGGACCGGTGCGGACGACACGACGAGCATCGTGATCGGCAGGACAAGGACGGCAAGGGTGGTTTGCCAGTTCTCGGTGCATGTGGCCAACGCTCGCGCCAAGCTAAAACCGTGCCCGGCCGGCCACACCACGCACCAGTACCAGGCAGAGGGGAGTCCCCCAAGGGCCACGAACGAAGCGGCGAACAACAGGCAGCTTGCCGTGAACGCCAGCAGGTACAGGGCTCGCCGGTCAGGTTCGACAATCCAGCTCACCACCAGAGCGATTGGCAGCGCCGTCTGCTTGCAATACACGGCCAGAGCTGCGAACAGGCCGCCTGAGAAGACGGCCGGGCGACTGCGTCGGCTGGCCAGAACCATCGCGACAGCGAGCAAGCTGCCCATAAGCATATCGGGCCGCCCGATCGTGTAGTAGCGCGCGCTCCCCCGATAACCCAGGGCAATGAGCGCGGCGACGGCCAGAACTGTCCAGGAACCGGTCCTGCGGGCCGTTGCGTAGCAGATGCCGGCCCAGATCAAGAAGCTCAGCAGCGACACCGACCGGCCGGGAAGATAGTCGTGACGGGCTGTGAGTTGTTCTGCGGCCGCAACCGTTAAGTAAAAGCCGGGCGGATAAGGGGTCGGGAACAGCTCAGATCCGGGGGGCCTATAGAGACTGCCCCCTTCGATGATCCGCGTGCTCCGCCAGATTTCGTAGTCCTCGAAACTGTCCAGGGGGAATGGGGCCAGGAACGCTCTGGAAACGAAATACACGGTCCATGCCAGCAGGCAGAGGGCAACCAGGCGAGCTGTGAGGCGAGCGATCAGCCGTGGGTTCTGCATGGCACGGTTTGCTCAAGCGATGCGGCGCAACGAGGAGACGCCGGTTCCTGCGATCTCTTCGGCAATCTCGTAGTGGACACGCCGTCTGCGGTACCACGCGACCCCCTTCAGATCCTGAATGGGCCTGATCAGCCGGTTGAAGAAGGTGTACTTGCTCCGCTCCCTCTGGCGAGGCCGGTGGTTCACCACCACCTCGCTCACTTTGAACCCCTCGATCTGGGCGATCGCCGGAATGAAGCGGTGGACGCCATCGAAGGGGAGGAGGCTCAGGGCCACTTCTCGCTTCATCAGTTTCAGTCCGCAGCCGGAATCGTGCACGCCATCGTCCAGGTGGCGTCGCCTATACCAGTTCGCGATCCGGCTGACCAGCTTGCGCCACTGCGGGTCTTGTCGGTGCTTCCGCCAACCACAGACCAGATCCGCGTCACGCGTCGCCTGGATCATCTGGACGAGATCGCGGGGGTCATTCTGGAGGTCCGAATCGCTGGTGATGATCCATCGCCCGCGTGATGCATGGATGCCGGCCAGGAGAGCGGCCGACTGGCCGCTTCGCCGCGCCAGGCGCAGGGCGCGCAGCTCGGGATACCGACCGGCCAGGTTGCGGAGCACTTCAAAGGAGCCATCGGTAGAGGCGTCGTCCACCAGCACGATCTCGAACGGTTCGCCCACGGATTTGAGGACATCGTGCCATTCCGCCACGAAATCGGCCAGATTGGTGGCCTCATTGTAGCACGGAGCAACGAGCGAATAGTTCACCACGTCCAGCGGCAGTGGCGCTCGGACACGGTCGTTGTCGTCCCTTTCCCGCTCTTGTTTTCCCGCCGCCGGCCGCCTGCTGGCCTGCTCCTGGGGGGCGCTCCCGGTCATCGGCTGGGTGTCCAGGGAGGCGTCATTGCGTTGTGGGGGCAAGGGAGGCAACGAGACCGTTGTCTCGTGTTGGCTTCCGGGCTTCTCGCCACGCCACAGGACCAGGTTTCGTGTGTAGACGATGAAGCCCGTGAGCTGGCCGAGGGTGAAGACAGGGTCTCGCCGGAGGATCGCATAGATGAGCAACAGGATGCTTCCGCCTAAGCTCCAGTACCAGAACGCGATGGGCAGTACCGATGCCTTCCTCCGTTCCGATACCACCCATTGCCAGAGCATCCGCATGAAATAGCAGAATTGGCCGGAAAAACCGATCGTGAGTATCAGAATATGGTAAAAGTTGCTCATCGTTCCCCCTTGGCCAAGATGCACTCGCTGCTAAGTTCCGAGTTGGGGGGTAATCGCGTGGCCCTAGAAACGACAGGGCGGTCCCCCAGTTCCCTTGCCCGCTGGAGGACCGCCCGGTTGATTTTTCTACCGGCGAGCTGCCCCCTCGATCGGCATCACTCCGGTAACCCGCGCTTTCGGCCGGGAAAGATCGATCGTAATCTCCTCGGACTGGACAAACGTGCGGTTCCCTGCCTCGTCCATCACGTTGATACCGATCCGAATTTGCGGCGGAACCTGACCTAGCGGAAGTTGCCAGGTGTAGGAGCCCGTATTGGGGATCTGGGTCGCGATCGGCATCCAGTTGCCGTTGTTGCCGTAGTACAGGGACACAGGGCGGGCGCCGAGGTTGCTGTCCTCGGCGAGCCACTGGATGATGATGCTTCCCGAGGTCGGTCCTTGGCCCGGTGTGACCGACTTGATCTGCACCAGGGGCGGTGTGGTGTCGAGCTCGACCCAGACATCCGGGGTGGTCCCTGCTGTGGGGGGATCTTCGCCAAGGCCCACCCCGCTTCGAGCAACCAGCTTGAAGCCTACCACGCCGTCCCGGTTTCCAAGGATGCGACTGAGGTCGACCTCGAAGGGGGGCCGCCGGTCCACGTCCTCCCCATACAGCTTCCAGGTCCGGCCACCGTCCGTCGTCACCCACAGTTGCACCGCACCCACGCCGGAAGGGCCTACGTCCTCAACTGCATAATCGATCTTGATCGCTCGATGCCGAACGATGCTCCGGTTAGCCGGCTTGCGACTGGGTGTATCCGCGGGCGAGGCCGCAGCCGCGGTGGTCGGCTCAGCCATCCCCCTACCCATTGGAGGGCTGGTATCCGAGCTGGTCGGCGACGGGAAGGAAGGCCCGTGCCCAAGACCGGAGTGGCTCGAGGGATGATCACCGGTCGGCCCGAAAGACTCTGACGCAGGGCTCGGCATCGATGGACCGCTGTTCGGTGTATCGAATGTCGGGAACGAGGGGAAACGCGAAGGGGCGTCAGGGTCGGTCGTGCCCTGCGCCGGAGGATCAGACTTGGTGTCGCTGAATTCCATGCTTGGGCCCGTCGTGAAACTAGGGGTGGCGCGATCAGTGCTCCCTGCGCCAATCTGGGCGCGCGAGATCTCCGTGTGGGCGATTCCCAGGTTGCCAGCCTGATCCTGCACCTGGGCTCGAACGAAAACCGTGCCCGGCTCAGTCACCCGCCAGGAGACTCGACCGGCGATTCGGGGAGCTACCCCCGGAACGGGCTTCCATTGACCCTGCTCTCCCACTCGGTACTCGATCTGCAACGACCGGAAGTCCACATAGGGCTCGTCAATCTTCCACTCAATGCCAACCCGGTCTCCTGCTGCAGGCAGAGCCTGCAGGGAGATCTTGGGCTGAGTGGCGTCGATAATCACCTTCAGTTCGGGCTTGAGGTCGGTGACACGGGCGGGCACTGCTTGACCGGACTTGTCGACGGTGCGGACGGCGAACCAGTATTCGCCGTCGGAGTCGGTTCGAAACACGAAAAATCGCTCGTTCGGTTGACGCGCCGGCTCGATCGACGTGTACAGCTCCCACGGCCCTCGGTCACGGGCGACGTAGAGCTGGATTTCCTTGATCGCGGCGGCATCGTCCCCGTCTGCAACCTGGAACGGAATCTTGAACTCTCGCTGACGTGTGTGGACCAGGCGACCGCCGTCGTCGGCCCACCCCACCGCACTGCAGAACGCCAAGAGCAGAAATGCCGTTGCGAATCTCCTCATCCGTCGACTCTCCGTAGCTGCGCAACCTCCGTGCCAAACCTCGCGGCACCGACGCCACGCCGTGCCCATTCCGTGACGGTTCTATAGCGGATGGGCCCAACCCAAGCAAGGCGAAATGCCGTGCTCTCGGGTGCCTATCCGGAACCCCCACCTTCTGGCCACACATCCCGCCCGAGGGTAACTCAAATGGCCAAACCCCCGACTCCCGCCACGGTTCCGTCCAGGGGGAGCCACACCCGGGCGGTGGCCACTGGCGAGAGGGGGCAGCAACGGCACCTCACCTTCCCTCGACTTCGCGGCTGTTTCCTGGTAGGATCACGCCGCGCATCGAACCTGCTAAAGGACGACGTGGGGTCCAGGCTGCGAGGTACAAAGTCGGGATTTCCCCCTGGTTCGAAACGCGTAAGCCGTAGGAACTCCTGCCAAACCTTTTTCGCATGCCGCATGCGACGTTGCACAGGATCTCTGAGCTCCACAAACGCCGGCGCATCCCCCCGGCTGGTGCGGTCGTTGGTAGTGCTGCTCGTCTGTGTGCCGGCCGCTGGTTGCGGCATCAGCCGCGGGCATATCCGCGCTACCGCGGCGGCGCCGGCGTTTACGCTTTGGGTTGGACCGTTTGCAGTACGCACGGTCGAGCCGCTCGATGAGGACGGCCCGGAGGCGACCGCACTGCGGGAGGTGCACAAAGAGATGGTACGCACCCTGGGCAGGAGGCCGGTGCACGAGCCGATCGAGGTCTTCCTCTTCCGAGACAGGAAGCGATACGAAGCGTTTTTGGCCAGCCAGCGCGGGACTCTGCCCTATCGCCGCGCGCTGTTCGTGACCGATGGCAGCCGCCGGAAGATCTACGCCCACAGGAATAGGGGGTTGAGTCGCGACCTGAGGCATGAAGCGGCCCACGCCCTGCTCAACGCGTGGTACGGTTCGGTCCCGCTCTGGCTTGACGAAGGCCTGGCGGAATACTTCGAGACCGATCCGGAAGCGCACCACATGCAGTGCGGGCATGTGGCGGAACTCTGGGAGGCCCTTCGGACGGGCGTCTGGAGGCCGTCGCTGGAGCGGCTGGAGCGGATCGAACGGGTGACGGAGCTGAGCCGGCGCGATTATGCCGAGGCCTGGCTGTGGGTCCATCTGCTCCTGCAGTCCGACGCCATCCCGCCCGGGTTTCTCGTCTCCTACCTGGCCGCCGGCGGCAAGGAAGGGCCGCTTTCGGTCCGACTGCGACATTTCGTGGCCGAACCCGAAGAACTGGTGAGAAAGCACCTGGAGCGGCTGTACCGGAAGTGCGGGCGGCGAAAACCGGCCGGAAATCGGCTCTAAAGCGGCTACCCATAGAATTCCTATGGTTCCGCCCGTCATAGGTGACTCTGTCGGACGACTACAGGCGTAGGCAGGTCGGCGCTGTGGTGCGAGCTGGGAGCTTCCATCAACACAGTGGAGGTTACCGTGCCGGAAAGGTGAGCCCGAGCAATGAGTATTTGGTCTGTTCGCCCCAACATGAAGCAGATGGTGTTCGCGGTGTTCGCGCGGCCGCTACACCCGGAACTTTTCGATATCCGCCAGTCCTTCGAGATGCGGCGCGCGCAACACGAGTTCACCATCTGGATCACGGAGTTCGGACATGTCGTCACCTGGCAGCACGATGACCTGATCGTCAGCGAGGTGCTGACCGCCTACGGAGCACCGCTTCCCAAGACCAGGCGCCTGTTCAGCTACCGTACTACCGGGCACACGACCGAGGAAATCCGTTGCGCAGATGTCGTCCTTCAGCTCGGCGTGTCCGTCGAGCAGTTGAAGCCCGAACTGTTCCAGCGTGTGGCGGAAGAGCTCGAAGAAGACTCCCGGCGTGAAGGCCGCCTCTCGTACCGGTTCCCCTCCACCGATCGCATGCAGCCGTCGGCCTTGAGTTACGTTGTTCCTGAAGCCACGGCGTCCCGCCTGATCGTGTACACCTTCCACACGTTTCCGGAAGAGTGCGGCGTGCTGAAGACCCAGAGTGTCTACGAAGTGTTGGACGATTGAGGATGAGTACGGCTCACGAGGTGGCGGAGCGCCTGCACGGTTGCGGAGTTGTAGCGGTCGTGCGGGCGAGCGATGGTAGCCAGCTCGTTCGGGTGGCCGAGGCGTTGGCGGCCGGCGGCATCGATGCCGTGGAGGTCACCTTCACCGTGCCCAACGCGGTGGAATGCATCCAGGAGCTGGTCCGCGCACTGGGTGATCGGGTGGTTGTGGGGGCGGGAACTGTCCTGGACGCGGCTACAGCGCGCCACGCGATCCTTGCGGGCGCCCGCTTCGTCGTCTCCCCCATTCTGGATGAGGAGCTCGTCCGGCTGTGCCGCCGCTACAGCGTCTTTGTTGCTCCCGGGGCGTTTACGCCGACGGAGGTGGTGCGGGCCTGGTCGGCAGGTGCAGACGCCGTCAAGGTCTTTCCCGCCGATGTCGGCGGCCCCCGATATCTGAAGGCTCTGCGCGGCCCCCTGCCTCAGGTTCGGCTTTTTCCCACCGGCGGTGTGACGCCGCAAACGGTGGGGGACTTTCTCGCAGCCGGAGCCTGGTGCCTCGGCGCGGGCAGCGCACTTGTGTCCCCACAAGCGATAGCGTCGCGGGACTGGGGCGAGATCGAGCGACGGGCACGCGAGTTCCGCACGGCCGTCGAGGTGTTCCGGTCGGCTCGCCCGAGCACATGAGCCGGGGGACAGAGTCGATCCCTGCACGAGAGGGGGCTCTGGAAGACAGGCAGCTTCGCTTTCTGAGAGGGCTGGTCTCGCGACGCTGCCTTCAGAGGAAGCCCAAGGCGCCTTGCACGAGCGGATGCTGTCGCTAAGCGGTGAGTCTGACCTGTGTCCCCCTGTCGTGGGTGAGATGTGTTTGCGACGCGGCCCCGTAGAGTCTGTACGATCGGCCGGATCGGACCGAGCGGGTCCGCAACGGCCACGCCGGGCGCATAAGAAAAACGAGCGGCGCCGACCTCACAACAGCAGCCGCTCGTTTCAACGACCGAGGCGTTGCCTCGGAGGAAATCAGTACGAGGCCTTCCGTTCGGCCACGAGCCGACGGACGCGTTCGGCCAGCAACGTCATATCGAACGGCTTGCGGAAGATCTCGTCGAAGCCCTTGCTCTTCAGCACGTCTTCGCCACCCTCTTCCGCGCCGATCAGGGCAATCAGAATCGCGTCCTTGTGGTCGGGATGCTGGCGAATGTTCTGAGCGATTTGGAGGGCGTCGTTCCGGCCGATCTTCGTGTCGATGATGATACAGTCCGGGTGGAAACCCTCCGCGTGCACGCCAGCTTCGAAAACGCTGGTCGCGATTTGAAACTGGAAGCCATCGTCCTCAGGCAGCCGTTGCTTGAGCGTGGCCGCCAGGGTGTTGTCCACACCCACAAGAAGGATCTTGCTGACGACCTCGTCTTCCAGTTCGCCCAGCGGCATGCCGTGCTCTTTGAGAAACTGGATCAGGCTCTCCCGTGGGATCCGCCTGTCCTGGGAACCGGGGATCCGGTACCCCTTCAAACGACCAGAGTCGAACCACTTGCTCACGGTGCGGGGCGCGACCTTACAGATCTTCGCCACCTGCCCCGTGGTGAACACTTTTCGCATCGCAAGGACTCCAGTTTTTTTCTTAGGCATGGCTGGATCGACCCCTGGAAGTTCCGTGGTTACCGATCAACATCACGACCCATGGCGTGCGGGGTGGCTCCGGCAGGGCAAAGGTTGCAACCGTTCCTCTCAGGCGGGAAGTCCGGCAGTGCAAGGTTGTACCGCTTAAAGCGGTTGAGCCGTTGAAGGTATCGGCTAGGGGGTGTGGATCGCGTGAGCGGACGCCAATCGAACCGATCGATCACGCCCGCATTTCTGGTACAGACCTTCATGGAGGCGACTAACCGACACCTGAGCAACAACTGGCTCCAATCCTTTCTTCGCTATCCCGGATGTGATCCCTTTAGCCAACATTGCGCCTGAACTGCGCCGGCCGGACTCTCCCGGAGCAGCCCGCCTTTACCGGCCTCGATTGGATCGCTACAGTCGCGCCAGCCGCAGAAACGGCTAAATCCATCATCTTCCGCGTGTCGATACCGTCGATGAACGCTGCACATCGGGGAGCAGAACCGTTGAGCCTGGCTCGTGTCATCGCTTGCTTTGTGATCTTCGCCTGCGGCTGTTTGCCCGCGACCCGGGTGCCGATCGCTCGGGTGGAGGACCCAGTGGTCGTGCCGGGCTTGCATCAAAGCGACGAGAACCAGACCGAGCCGAAGCTTGTTGAGCTCCGCGTCCCCGAGCTGGAGCCACCGCGGACCCCCTCCCGACCCGAGGCCCCCCACCTCGAACAGCTTACCCTCGAAGACGCCGTTCGCCACGCGCTTTTGAATAGCACCGTCGTGCGCGCCACCTTGGGGGTACGGCCGGGCTCCACCGGGTCGACCCGCTACGACCAGGCCATCGCCGAAACCAACGTGCAGACGGCCGAAGCCGTCTTCGACCCTCAGTTCTTCGTCAACATGTTCTGGACTCGCACCGACGAGCCCACCGGCGTGACCTTCGGCCCCGGGATCCCGGTACCGAACGAACGTGACCAGGCAACGTTCACGAGCAGCCTTACCAAACGCCTGGTGACAGGCGGAACGGTGAACGTCCAGTACATCACTAGCTACCTCTTCTTCCCAAGGGGGGCATTCTTCGGCGGCCTCAACCCGCAGTACCGTACCAGCGTGGAGTTCTCCCTGACGCAGCCTCTGTTGCGCAACGGCGGCGTCGACTTCAACCGAGCCCCCATCATCGTCGCTCGCCTCCAATCCGACCAGTCCTACTGGCAATGGAAGCAGAACCTCCTGGCGCTGGTCCGCAGCGTCGAAACTGCCTACTGGAACCTCTACGCCGCGCACGTTGCGCTGCGAGCCATCGAGCGTGTCATCCCCCTTGCGGCAGAAGTCGTTCGCGTCGAAGAGGCACGGCTCGAGACCGGCCAGGCAATCCCCGCCGACGTCGCCCAGGCGGAAACCACGCTCGCGCAACTCCGCCAGCAGCGCGAACGCGCCCTTGCAACGGTTCTGCAACGCGAAGCAGAACTGCGCAACCTGCTGGGCCTTCCGCCTAACGATGACCGGAGAATCGTCCCCGCAGATAGGCCCCCTCAGGCTCCGGTGGAGCTGGATTGGCAGGCGGCCGTCGCTGCCGCCGTTGAACACCGCCCCGACATCGCGCGACAGCGACTGGCCGTGCGCATCGCCGAGCTCCAGATGACCATCGCTCAAAACGCGCTCGAACCGCAGCTCGACCTGCGCGCCCTTTGGCGTATCAACGGGCTCGGCCAAAAGCTCGACGACGCCATCGACCTGCTCACCGACAACGATTTCCACGATTGGGAGCTCGGGTTCACGTTCAGCTTCCCGGTCGGGTTCCGAGAAGCTAGCGCACGCTGGAGACAGGCCAGGCTCGGTTACAGCCGCCAGGTAGCCCTGCTGAACGAAAGCGTCCACCAGGCGGTGCACGAGGTGGCGGACCTGGTGCGAGAAGCAGAAACGCTCTATGCCGAGTACCTCGCTGCACGCAGCCGCCAGGAAGCCGCCGCTCGCTGGGTCGACGGCGCACGCGCTCGGTTCGAAAACCCGGTCGCCCAGGTGCCCGGCCAGCAAAGCGCCTACCTGATCGCCCTACAGGTCTACCTGCAGGCGCTGCAGTCCTGGGCAAACGCGACATCCGAGGCGGCCAGACTGCTCGCCCAGTACCACATCACCCTCGCCAGACTCGAGGAAGCAAAAGGCACCCTGCTGGAGCTGTACAACATCAGAACCGCCGAAGAACCGGACCTGAGTCTTTAACCTATCCGTGGCCTCGGTGCAGGTGGCATATCGCAGCCGTAAATCTGCCGGCCTGAGCAGCGACTGAAGTGCATCGGCGCCACCCGGGGCAGATGCCACAAGGACATCCCGGTGGTGCTTTTCCGTGCACCGGTACGACGCTCCGGGCACGCGCCTGGAACGTACCTTGGTAACGGGCGCCAGCATTCTGTTCCCCAGATTCGGGGCCGGTTGCCGCGAGCCGTACGGTCGTCGCCCGGGAGTGTGCTCGGGGAGTGGCCTAGAATTGAGCGCCATGCAGGACCTGGCAGATCGCCTGGAACAACTCAGAGCCCGTGCGCGCCAGTTGCCCGACCGCCCCGGGGTGTACCTTCTGAAAGACGACCGCGGGCGAGTCCTGTACGTGGGCAAGGCTGCCAGCCTGAGAAACCGAGTACCCACCTACTTCACCCAGCAGGCACTCGAGGACCGACGAACGTGCGATCTGGTTCCGCGCGTCGCAGACTTGGACTACCTGGAGTGTGAAAGCGAGGTCGATGCGTTGCTGACGGAGGCGCGGCTGATCAAGGACCTTCAGCCTCCATTCAACGACCGCCTGAAAGACGACAAATCTTTCCCGTATTTGCAGATCCACATCCGAGAGGAGTTTCCCAGGGTCGAGTTCACGCGTGAGCCGCTCACGAAGGGGGTAAAGCTCTACGGACCGTTTGCCTCTGCCAAGGCGCTCCGTGGTGCCATCCAGGTATTGCAGCGGATCTTCAAGTTCCGCACGTGCTCGCTGGACATCCACGAGGATGACCCGCGTTGGAAATGGTTCCGGCCCTGCCTGCTGTACGACATCGGCCAGTGTTCAGCCCCCTGCAACCTGCGGATCAGCAAGGAGGAATACCGCAAGGACATCCAGCGGCTCCGCCTTTTTCTGGAGGGGAAACGTGAACGTCTTCTGCAGGAGATGGAACGGGACATGAAGGAAGCGGCGCGAGAGCTCCGCTTCGAGGACGCTGCGCGGATTCGTGACGAGATCCAGGCGTTGAAGTCGCTGCACCTCCGCGGGGAACTGGAAAAGCACGTGCAGCCCGAGGTCTTTTATATCGATCCGGCGAAGGGGCTGGCCGGACTCCGGAAGGTGCTAAAGCTGAAAGAGACGCCGCGAACCATCGAGGGGATCGATATCGCACACCTTAGCGGAACGGACGTGGTGGGATCGCTTGTTCAGTTCATCGACGGGGTTCCTTTCAAGCCCGGCTACCGGCGGTACCGGATCAAGACCGTTCAGGGGATCGATGACTACGCGGCGATCCGCGAGGTGGCAGCGCGGCGGTTCCGTCGGCTGAAAGCCGAGGAACTTCCCGTGCCGGACATTTTCCTTGTTGATGGGGGCAAGGGGCAGCTCAACGCTGCACTGGAGGGGATCCGCTCTGTGGGGGCCGAGCCCAAGGTGGTGATTTCGCTGGCCAAGGAGGAGGAGCTGGTCTACGTTCCCGACCGCAAGGAGCCCCTTCGGCTCAGCCGCCACTCGTTTGCCCTCCGGCTGTTGCAGCAAGTCCGCGACGAAGCCCACCGCTTCGCCCAGCACTACCACCACCTTCTCCGCCGCAAACGCTACACGGGCTGAGACGATCTGCCCCCTACGGCGACCCCCACCTTCCGCCACCGCGGCTTTGGAGTGCGGCACTCCCCTGCCGCTTTCTTTCAAACCCCGACGGAGCTGCAGAAGCGCCGGCGAGCGTCAACCCCGTCGAAGAACGCAAAAAGCCGCCCATCGACCGGTCCGGCGGGGCTCGCCGCTGATTCCTCGGCCGCTTCGGGCCGCCCGGCCCGAAGGCGCCTGGAGCCCGCCGCCCGGGGGGACGGGGGGCGTCGGACCGCCGTCGCGCCGGCGACGGCGCAGTGGTACCCCCGCCGCGCCGCGGCGGGGAGGACGGCTCGGGGGCGCGCGCCCGGACCCAGCCGCGTGCGGAGGCGCGCGTTCCTCGTCAGCCGGGGCTACTCGGCGCGGCGAGCCGCAGGCTTGCCGAGGCCGCGGCGACTCCCGCAGCCGCGGCCGCTCCCAAAGGCAAGCAATGCGGCTCCCGCCCGGGCGCTCGGGGCCGCTTCGACCCGGGCGGGCCGAAGCGGCGAGAGAGGGCGCGCCCCTATTGTGGTTCCCGCGACGGGCGGGCTTTTCTCTCGCTCGACGGGGGCCATTTCTGCCAGCGCTTCCCTGGCCGCAGCGGGTTTGGGGCGGACCCGTGGCCGGGTCGCGCTACCACTGCGCCGTCGCCGGCGCGACGGCGGTGCGGCGCTCCCCGGTTCCCGCCGGGCGGCGGGCTCGGGGCCGCTTCGGCCGCGGGCGGGCCGAAGCGGGGAGGGAGAGCGCGCCCGCTCCCCGATCCCGCGACGGGCGGCCTTTTCTTCGGTCGGCGGGGGCCATTAGCGCCGGCGCTTCCTTGGCGTCGGCGCTTTGGGGCGGACCCGTGGCCGGCTCGCGCTACCAATGCGCCGTCGCCGGCGCGACGGCGGTCCGGCGCTCCCCGGTCCCGCCGGGCGGCGGGCTCGGGGCCGCTTCGACCCGGGCGGGCCGAAGCGGCGAGAGAGGGCGCGCCCCTATTGTGGTTCCCGCGACGGGCGGGCTTTTCTCTCGCTCGACGGGGGCCATTTCTGCCAGCGCTTCCCTGGCCGCAGCGGGTTTGGGGCGGACCCGTGGCCGGGTCGCGCTACCACTGCGCCGTCGCCGGCGCGACGGCGGTCCGGCGCTCCCCGGTCCCGCCGGGCGGCGGGCTCGGGGCGGCTTCGGCCGCGGCCGAAGCAGCAGGAGAGAGCGCGCCCCATGGCCGATTTCGCGACGGGCGCTCTTTCCTTTGGTGGGGGATGATTTTTGCCAGCGCCTCCAGCGTTGCCGCGGTCCCGACAAAGGGGGGACGCACAAGACCAGCGCCGGATCGCCAAAGCAGGCCGCGGGAGAAAAGGAGGACAGAGCGCGCCGGGGACAACTCAGCAGCCGGCGCCTGGATGGACCCGCGGGGGCGGGAGGGTCGGACCGCCGTCGCGCCGGCGACGGCGCAGTGGTACCCCCGCCGCGCCGCGGCGGGGAGGACGGCTCGGGGGCGCGCGCCCGGACCCAGCCGCGTGCGGAGGCGCGCGTTCCTCGTCAGCCGGGG
>Ga0256839_1003871_pt1 | contig 15084 bp, 11 predicted proteins | sample 354166metaG_FD_185968 | JGI IMG/M metagenome (GOLD analysis project Ga0256839, IMG submission 185968) | Hydrothermal vent microbial communities from Mid Atlantic Ridge, Atlantic Ocean - 354-166 | ecosystem: Environmental > Aquatic > Marine > Hydrothermal vents | place: Atlantic Ocean: Mid... | reverse complement strand
TTCACATTCATGCGAAATATTTTCAAAACCTGCACAAATTTCCTTTTTCTCCTGTAGGAATAGCAAAAATTCATTCTATGAAGGCTAGCGGCACTTAATGAAAAAAATCATCTTATTGTTTATCACGGCTTTGGTGTTGCCATTGTTTTCTCTAGCGGCAGCGCAAGAATCTGCCGCTGTGCAGACCGATTACGCCGTGAGCCAGTTGGTTGCGGAAAAAACCACCATCGCCCCCGGTGAAACGGTCACTTTTCTGTTTGATCAGAAATTAAAAAAAGACTGGCATGTCTATTGGAAAAATCCCGGTGATAGCGGCCTGCCGCTGGCCCTGAACTGGACATTGCCGGAAGGCTTTGTGGCGGGTGAACCTGCCTATCCGGTGCCGGAAGTCATACCTGTCGATATTTTTGTTAATTACGGTTTCAAGGATCGCGCCGGTTTTCTGATTGATGTCACCGCACCGGATAATATCGCGCCGGGCGAGGAAGTGGCGTTCACAGTCAAAGCCGACTGGCTGATTTGCGAACTTATTTGCGTGCCGGAATTTGCCGAATTTGATCTGACCTTGCCGGTAAGCGATGGGCCGGGGGAGATGAATAGCCAATGGGCGCTGCGTTTTCGCGAAGTGCGCGAGACCATGCCGCAGCCTGCAGATTTTGAAGCGGTCTGGTTTATAGAAGAGGGCAAGCCCGGCCTGCATATCAAAGACCAGCGGGTTGGCGATCAGCTTTATTTCTTTGTGGAGGCGATCAATCTTGTGGAGCCGTCCGCGCCGCAGATTTTCCGCCGGACGGTGCATGGCGATCCGGTTTTACAGTTCAAGCCGGGATTTGATTTTGACGCAATATCGACAGTGCCGGTCAGCGGTGTGTTGCAGACGGCATCGGGCAAAGCGGTGCAGCTTGTAGCCAAGCCCGGCCCGGTGCCGGAATTGGCGCCTTTGCCAGCGCAGGAAAATGGCCAAGGCGAGAAGGCAGATGTCAAATTTGGCGGGCTTGCCCTGTGGAGCATTTTATTGCTGGCTTTTTTGGGCGGGATCATTCTCAATGTCATGCCTTGTGTGTTTCCGGTTATTTTCATCAAGGCGGCAAGCCTTGCCAAATCAGCCGAGGCGGGCACGGCTACAGTGCGTCGTCATGGGCTGATTTATACGGGTGGCATATTGGTGGCCTTTGCGGCGATTGCCGGATTGCTACTTGTTTTGCGGGCGGGCGGGGCAGAGCTTGGTTGGGGGTTTCAGTTGCAATCGCCTGTCGCCAATATGATCTTCGCCCTGATTATTTTTCTGATTGGTCTCAATCTGGCCGGATTGTTTGAAATGGGCACTTCCCTGCAAGGGGTTGGTGCCGGGCTGGCGAGCAAGGGCGGTAATAAGGGCTCGTTCTTTACCGGCCTGCTGGTGGTGGCGGTGGCAGCGCCGTGCATCGGGCCCTTACTGGGTCTGCCGGTGGGTTATGCGCTTAGTGCTTCGACCGCGCCGGTCATGGGGCTTGCGGTTTTCCTTGTCATGGGGCTGGGGCTGGCGCTGCCCTATCTATTGCTCTCACTGGTGCCGGGGCTTGCGAAATTATTGCCGCGCCCGGGGCAATGGATGCAGAGCTTCAAGCAATTTTTGTCCTTTGCCATGTTTGCAACTCTGGTCTGGTTGGCCTGGGTCATTATCGGGCAGGCGGGCGAGGATGCCGTGGTGCTGCTTGGTAGCGCTTTGGTACTGGCAGCGATTGCCGCCTGGTCCTATGGCAAAAGACAGCGCGGTGGTGGCAGGCTGTGGTTGGTGCTGGCGGTCATCGCTATGGGGCTTTCCCTGTGGAGCGCTGTTCAGATTAAAACCCAGCCAATGATGGCAAGAGGCGCGAAGATAGAGGCCGGAGAGGGCACAGGTTCGGAAACTTCCATTAAAACGCCTTGGTCGCAGGAAAAGGTCGATGAATTGCGCGAGGCGGGGGTGCCGGTTTTTATCGATTTTACCGCCAAATGGTGTGTCACCTGTCAGGTCAATGAGGTTACCGTTCTAAACCGCCGTGAAATTGTCCAATTGTTTAAGGATAAAAGCATTGCATTTCTGGTGGCGGACTGGACCTCCTATGACCCGGAAATAACCCGCGCTCTCGAATCCTATGGCCGTTCCGGTGTGCCGCTTTATGTCTATTACGCTCCGGGGGCGAAAGAGCCGCAAATTCTGCCGCAAATATTGTCGATTGATTTGATGAAAAAGACTTTTGCGGCGCTTTGATAGACGGGCAAATAAGGGCAGGGTGAGCGCTTGTTGAAGGGATTTTCTGGTGAGTGATATTGCGATAGAGAAAAGCTGGCAGGTCTTGCAAACCCATGGGGCTGACATTGCGCCATTGCATATGCGTGATCTGTTTGCCAAAGATCCGGAGCGTGCCCAGCAATTTTGGCGCGAGGGGGCAGGCCTGACGCTTGATTATTCAAAAAATCGCATCCTGCCGGAAACCATGGGTCATTTATTGGCTTTGGCTAGAGCCGCAAGATTTGAGCAAAAACGTGCGGCGCTTTTTGCGGGAGAAAAAATAAACATAACAGAAAATCGTGCCGTATTGCATATGGCGCTGCGTGACCATCGCGAACATATTTATAAGGTCGATGGCAAGGATGTCATGCCTTTGGTCTTGGCCGAACGCGCCAGGATGAAGAGCTTTTGCGCGGATATTCAGGCTGGCAAGCGGGTCGGTGCAACCGGTAAAAAACTGACGACGATTGTCAATATCGGCATTGGCGGATCGGATCTCGGGCCTGCTATGGTGTGTGACGCCTTGAAGCCCTATTGGCGCGAAGGCCAGCGGGTGTTTTTTGTATCCAATGTAGATGGCGCGGATTTGGCCGGCGTGTTGCGACAGATTGATCCTGAAACAACGTTGTTTTTGATAGCGTCCAAGACATTTACCACACAGGAGACCATGCGTAATGCGCAAAGCGCCCGGCAATGGTTTTTGCAGCAGGGCCACAGTGACGCAGACATTGCCAAGCATTTTGTGGCATTATCCACCAATCTCGAAGCGGTTTCAGCTTTTGGCATAGATGCCGATAATATGTTCCGGTTCTGGGATTGGGTTGGCGGGCGCTATTCCTTGTGGTCGGCCATCGGCTTGTCCATAGCGCTCACTATTGGCTATGACAATTTTGAAAAATTACTGGCTGGCGCCCATGATATGGACCGCCACTTCCAGCAAACGCCCATGGACGATAATCTACCCGTTCTATTGGCGCTTATGGGTATCTGGAACCGCAATATTCTGGGTGTAAGTGCCCATGCCATATTGCCCTATGATCAGAGTCTGCATCGCTTTCCGGCCTTTTTGCAGCAGGCGGAAATGGAATCCAATGGAAAGTCGGTGAAATTGGATGGCACCAATGTTGTCGGTGAAACCTGTCCGGTTATTTTTGGAGAGCCGGGCACCAATGGCCAACATGCTTTTTATCAAATGTTGCATCAGGGCACGGATATTGTTTCGGCTGATTTCATTGCACCGGCTTGCTCCCATTATGAGATAGGCGACCATCATGCAAAATTGCTGGCCAATTTTCTTGCCCAGCCACAGGCGCTGATGCAGGGCAAGACCTTGGCGGAAGTAAAGGCAGAGATGAAGCAGATGGGGGTGGCTGAAGATGATATTGAAAAAATCGCGCCACACCGGGTGTTTCCGGGCAACCGTCCCAGCAATGCCATTATTTTTGAGACATTGACGCCGCAAATTTTAGGGGCGCTCATTGCCCTTTATGAGCATAAAATCTTTACCCAAGGGGTTATCTGGCAGATCAATTCTTTTGACCAATGGGGGGTTGAGCTTGGCAAGCAGATGGCGGGCGCTATATTGCCGGAAATAAGTGTTTCGGGAGAGACAAAACCCAAAGCCAGCGCCTATGATGCGTCGACCAATAGATTGCTGGATCATTTGAATGCAATGCGGTTTGGCAAAGAGCGGGGAAGATCATGAAAAATATTTTTGCAAGTTTTATCGCGGCGATTTTTTTCGTTGTGCCATCATTGGCCCAGCCCTCACAACTATCGGCGCAAGATGAGATAATTTATGTGCGCCTGGAAACAAGCAAGGGCAATATTGACATTGCCTTGAATAAAACCAAAGCACCGACAAGTGTTGAAAATTTTCTTACCTACACAAAAGAAGGCTATTATAATGGCATGGTGTTTCATCGGGTGGTGCCGGGTGTGCTTATTCAATCGGGGGGCTATAACAAATATTTGTTCGGCCGCCCCAAACATGATGCGATCGAAAGCGAAGCCGATAATGGATTGAAAAATCTGCGGGGCACAATCGCCATGGCGCGCCAAAGTGATCCCCATAGCGCCCATAGCCAGTTTTTTATCAATCTGATTGACAATACCCATCTCGACTTTCGCAATAAGATCTTGCCCAAGAATTGGGGCTATACGGTTTTTGGCGAGGTTGTCGGCGGCATGGATGTGGCGGATGCCATTGGCGCGGTAGAGATTATCGAGAAGGATCAGTTTGAGGAATTTCCAAAAGAAATGATTTTGCTAAATAGCGTTTCAGTCATCCAGAAAGATGACATCGCCAAGGCAGATCAGGGGCATAAGAATGAAGAGTGGTGATATGAAATTCGAACCGGTAACGATTTCGGTTTCCGGTGAAGAGCGCGTCTTTGATCTGGATGACCCGAAATTGCCCGATTGGGTAAAAGATGCGGCCATGGCGTCCAGCAATTATCCCTATAAGGACAAGATGGATTGGGATGATTATGAGGACCAGCTTGAGCTTTTGCAGATAGAGCTGGTCAAAATGCAGGCCTGGCTACAGGAAACCGGCGAGCGGATCATTCTGGTATTTGAAGGCCGGGACGCGGCTGGTAAGGGTGGCAGCATCAAGGCGGTGACCCGTTACCAAAACCCGCGTTATGCCCGTATAGTGGCCCTGCCCAAGCCCAATGATCGCGAGCGCGGGCAATGGTATTTCCAGCGCTATATTTGCCATTTGCCAACCGCCGGCGAGATGGTGCTGTTTGACCGGTCTTGGTATAATCGCGGCGGGGTTGAGCCGGTGATGGGCTTTTGCACGCCGGAAGAAAATGCGCAATTCCTGCGTGAAGCCCCGCGATTTGAAGATATGTTGGTAGAAGAGGGGCTTCACCTGTTCAAGTTCTGGCTCAATATCGGGCAGGAAATGCAGTTGAAGCGGTTTCATGACCGTCGCCATAATCCGCTGAAGCATTGGAAATTATCCCCCATCGACCATGCGGCCCTTGGCAAATGGGATGACTATACCCGCGCCCGCAATAAGACATTGCAGGCGACCCACACCAAAGCTGCCCCTTGGACCATATTGCGTTATAATGATAAACGCCGCGGGCGGCTCAATCTCATTCGCCATGTCCTGAAACATATCGATTATGATGATAAGAGCCATGAGGCGATTGGCGAGATTGATGACAAAATATTGGGTACGCAGCCGGGGTTTTTGCTGGGGTCGTGGGAGTAAAGCATCTATTGGCCCTCATCCCTGCGAATGATTCCTGAAACGCATTCTTTGACAGAGCTTGGCGGCTCGACTATTCCTCTATGCCATGCATGGTTCCTCTCCCGATAGCTCCGGTGTTGCACCCGCTCGTCCACAAGGTTGGGCCAAAGCGGCGACTTTAATTGCGGTTGCCACCGCTTCGACACTGATATTGACCAAATTTATCGCCTGGCTGGTGACCGGCTCCGCAACCGTGCTTGGATCGCTGGCAGATTCCGGGCTTGATTTACTGGGCAGCATGATTGCTTTTGGAGCGGTGCGATATGCCTCGGCACCGGCCGATCAGGATCATCGTTTTGGCCATGACAAGGCCGAGCCGGTGGCGAGCGCCCTGCAGGTTGTTATCATCACGGCTTCAGCGGTTTTTGTTCTGGTTGAAAGTGTAAGACGGTTCATCGCACCGGAGCCATTGCATCAGGGCGAGCTGGCCCTTGGGGCGATGGTGTTATCGCTTGTTTTGTCCGGGGGGCTCGTCGCCTTTCAATCCTATGCCATGCGCAAATCTGATAGCCTCGTCATTGAAGGCGACAGGGCGCATTATATTGGTGACATTCTCGCCAATTTTGGTGGGATTATCGCGATTTATCTATCGATTCAATTTGGCTGGCTGCGCGCGGATGCGATTGCCGGCGCCGTGGCGGGGATATTTTTGCTCCACGCGGCTTATTCGATTGTGCGCAAGGCGATACCACAATTAATGGATGAAGAATTGTCACCGTCCAAGCGGGAACAGATTCGCGCCATTGTTCTGGCCGATGAAGATGTGCGCGGTTTGCACGCTTTGCGCACCCGCAAGGCTGGCAGTCGCGTGTTTATTCTGTTTCATCTGGAACTGGACCCGCAAATGCGCCTTGATGAGGCCCATATAGTGGCCGACCGGGTTGAATTGGCCTTGCTGAAAGAGTTTCCCGGCGCGGATATTATGGTCCATCAGGACCCGCATGGTCTGGTGGAACCCCATGATCGCTATGGTAATCGCCTGCCAGAGTAATCGGCCTCAAGCGCTTCGGGCGCGGGGATGGGCGTTTTTATAACTGGTCATCAGGGCTTCTGCGTCAATTTTTGTATATCGCTGGGTCGCGGCCAAGGATGTGTGACCGAGCAATTCCTGTACCGCGCGCAAATCGCCGCCCTTGGCCAGTAATTGGGTGGCAAAGGAATGGCGCAGGGCATGGGGGGTGGCGCTGTCCGGCAGGCCGAGCCTGACGCGATATTTTTCCATCGCCTGTTGCGCCTGACGGGGGGCGAGAGCCTTGCCCCGGACGGAGAAAAACAAAGGTGGTTTTGCCCCGGTATTTTTTTCGTTGTGCCAGATTTCCGGAAAGATCCGGGCTCGCCTGTCTTCGGACAGGGCGATGCGATAGGCGCTGATGGCTTGTCGCACCACAGGCAATAGCGGGACAATGCGTTGCTTGTTCCCTTTGCCGGTAATAGTGATGGCGTCAGCGGTGAAATCATCCTGCCAGCAAAACCCCAAGGCTTCACTGATGCGCAGGCCTGCCCCGTATAGCAGGGTGAAAAGAGCAATATCGCGCTGTTTTTGCCATTTGTGTTTGCTTTTGCTTGTCTGTGCCACATCCATTAATGCCTCAATATCGTGATGGGCGATAGGGCGCGGCAGGCGCTGGGCGCGTTTTGGGGCACGAATGGCGGCAAGGGCTGTGTTCGACAAGTTATGATTTTTGGCGAGATATTTGAAAAAGCTTTTCAGGGCCGAAAGGTCAAGGCGCAGGCTGGCTGCACTGACATCGTCACCTTTGCGAAAGCTGAGAAAGGCACGAAAATCCCGCATCGCTAATTGCGATAAAGTTTCGAGATTAAGAGGGCCGTGACGATGGTCCTGCAAAAAATCCTGAAAGCGCGCAAGACCCGCCTGATAATTGCGCAATGTATGGGGGCTATAGCGCTTCTGGTCGCGCAAAAAGGCGAGAAATTCTGTTGTTAAAGCTTCAATTCCAAGGGTTTTGGCCATGCTATATCCATGGCGGCAAAGGGTTAAACCCCTGTTAACTGCTTTGCCTTGGTAGCAGGCGCTTATTTTTTATCGTCTTTGTCGGATTTCTTTTTACCGGATTGGTCGCCAGGGATAATCGCATCCACCGTGCCGCCAATAACGGCGCCGGTTACTTTTGCGCCCGTTGCCACGGTGGTCCCGGTAACCTCAACGCCGGTTTCAACCACTTCGCCAGCGACATTAACCGCGCCGGCAACAATGCAGGAGGATAATAAAAAGGGGAGGGCTATAATGGCAATAAAAAAACGCATGGGGGTATCCTTTAATCAACGCCCCCCCTTCAGGCGTCTGTCAGATTAGAGAAAATCATGCATCGAGGGAAGATATTTTTGTTGTTAAATATTGGGCATCTTTCATCAGCATATGCGATGCGCGGTCAATTTTTTCCAAGGCCTTGTCGAGACTGCGCAATATGGCGCTGATCTCTTCGGTTTCCGAAAAGCCTGTAATAGGCGGGGTCAGGTTTAATCCTGCCTTGTCGCAATCAAGGCGCACAGCCGGAATTGTGTAATTGCTGCGCCCCGAGAGGGCCAGAATCAAATCCGATTTTTCTTCCCCGAGCAAAGCTTTGGCCGGACCTTCGGTTTCTTCAATGGCCATATCGATGGATTGGCGCACCTCATCATAGCGTTCGGCCAGTAAAGCGCGATTGCCAAGATCGTCATTGCTCGACGCCTTCAAGGCGATATGGCAGGCTTCCAATGTTAATTCCTTGACCCGATCAATGGTAAAAAAGGCCGTTTCCAAAACTCCAAGGGCGTGGATAATTTCTGCGCGCGCTGTGCCATCTTCAACCGGCCCTTGTTTCAGCGGATTTTGCAAAACCCGTGACAGGGACTTGTTCAAGGATTGCGACAATATTTCTTCTTCGCTCGGGGGCGAATTGTCATCCGTATTTTTTTTGCGCGATAGGAACATGGGTAGCACTTGATTCCGATTAAATTTCAACTTCCCCGAGATCGCCATTTTACAACCCCTTTGGTTGACAGCCTGTTAACGCCGCCGCCCTTCCACGACCCAGACAAGTGTCAAAAAGCCCAAGCAAATCAAGGCCCAAACCCATATGGGCCAAATTGGCGCAAGCGAGATGCGGTCAAGAGAGGAGGCCTGACGGCGGGCAAGCCCGGCCCATGATGCGCCGCCACCATTGCGGCTTTCAGGCCGATTGGCCTTGGCGGCCATGGCAAGGTCCGGATCTGTTTTGCGCAAAACCGGAATTTCAGCCTCCTTGCCATTGCGAATGGAATAGATGCCACCACCTGTTGCGTCGATTAAAGGCGTGAGGGCTTTGGTGCTTTGGCTGACAATGGAAAATTCCGGCGGGGCCTGCAGGCCAATCGCGGCAACGGCGTATAATTCCGGCGCGGGTTCATTGCGGTCATTATTTTGCGGCGCCGGCGTATAGGCCTCATAAAATCCTGTGCTATCGACATTGAGGCTTGTTTGCCACAAGCCGTCTGCCTGTTCTTCCAGGGTAATCATGCGGCTGGATCCATCGGGCGCAATAAGCCGCACTGGCGGGGCGCTCTCTTCCATCGTGCGGCGGGTGATAATGACAACGCCGCCATCCCCATTTGTTTCGCCTTCCAAAATCAACGCCTCTTCTTCCAATTGCGGTTCTTTCATCAGCCAATGGACAAGGCGGCGCAGAAATTCTCTATGGGGTCCGCCACCATCAAAGCCCCTGGCCCAGAGCCAGACATGGTCTGACAACAACATGCCAACCCGGCCCTTGTCGATGCGTGAAACCACCAGCAAAGGCGCGCCCTCGGCCCCGCGCATGAGAATATCGCCTTTGGTGACTTTGGTCGGCACAATGCGCAGCCAGCGCCCCCATAGACCATAATCATCAAGCCCATGGGTTACGGGGTGGCGTTGTCCCTGCTCGGTTATTTCCGGCAAAAAAACTTGCTCGATGACTTGCTGGCCATCGGGCAGGGCGGCCAGAATATGGGCAAGATTGCGTCCGGAGGCGAGGCCATCAACCTCGCCAAATTCCGGCCCTGCGGCGATTAAAACGGCACCGCCATTGCGCACATAGGTTGAAATGGCATCGAAATGGACATTGTTTAAAACCTGACGATAGGTATAGCGGTCAAAAATCAGCACGTCGAAATTGGGCAGTTTACGCAGGAATAAATCATTTTCCGGGAAAGGAATAAGCGCCAGTTCCGATGGCGCGGCGCCCTGTTCCTTTTCATAGGGTTTCAAGATCGTAAAATGTACAAGGTCGACGGCCGGATCACTTTTCAAGAGATTGCGCCAGACCCGCTCTCCCGCATGAGGCTCGCCGGAAACCAGCAATACCCGCAAGCGATCGCGAATGACAGAGATCGGGATAAGCACCCGATTATTGCGGGTGGTCAGCTCGCCTTCAACGCCGGAAATCTCGACATCAATGATGGCTTTGCCCGGGGTTTCCAATGGCACATTCAAGGTCAGATCTTCGCCAATGGCCACCTGCTGGCGCGCAACCTCCCGACCGTTAAAGCGCAATATGGCAATGGCCGGCACCCCCTCTATGCCTTCATCTTCAATCCGCAAGACTATCGAGGCGGTTTCACGGACAATGCCATAGCGCGGGGCGGAAACAATTTCGATACGCCGATCAATTTCATCCTCGCGCCCGGTGAGAAACAGATGCACCGGAGCTTCCAGACCAAGCTCCGCCGCTGTGGGAATTTTATCGGCCGCCCGGCCATCAGAAATGATGATGATACCGGCAAGCTGCCCACGGGGAATATCCGACAGGCCAAGACGCAAAGCCTCCCCAAGGCGGGTTTCTTCTTCTCCGGTAATGCGGAAAACTCTTCTTTGTGTGTCGGGAAGAATATCAAGCCGTTGCTCGATCTGTAGCAGTGCTGCATCGCTGACTGGCTGGCGATCATCAATTTGTTGGGATCCGCTTTCATCGCTGATAATAAGTACAATATCGGGTTCTTGTGTGCGCTCTTCATGGCGAATGGAAGGATTGGCAATAAGGGCCAGTAGGGTAAAAAAGCTGATCAGGCGCAGCAGGCCGGCCAAGGGCGCGCGCCATACAGAATAGAGCCCAATGATAAGGGCAATAACTCCAAAGGTTATAAGCCAAAACGGCCCGATAAGCGGAGCGAAGGTGAGGGCGTTCATGGTCGCCCCCCTTCAGGGGCGAAGGGTTGAGGACCATTTCCCTCCTGACCCAATTGCTCCAGCAAAGTGTTGACGTGAAGTTGGTCGATTTTATAGGAGCCCGTAAGCGCTACCATCACCATGTTGATGCCACTGCGAAAGGCATATTCGCGCTTGGCAATACCGCCCGTGCCCATCAGCAGATAGGGCACATTATTATTATCAAGGGCCCAGGCTCCGGCCCAATCGCGCCCGCCAATGATGATTGGTGTCACCCCGTCATTCTGTCCGGGCAAGGCTGAAGCGGCCTTTACCCATACTGTGCCGCCCTCATTACGCCCCGGCAAATCATCAAGCAGGTAAAAAGAACGCCCGAGCACATGGCCAGCAGGCAATGGCTCCAAAGGCGGAATATTGATGCGCGACAAAATGCGCCGCATGGCTTCCCCCGCCGGGGTTTGTCTTGTGGCCGAAGCAACATCGCCATCGCGGGTATCAATGATCAAGAGTCCGCCGCCATTCATAAATTCTTCAAGGGCGCCGAGGGCATAATCGGAAGGTGGGCTGGTGTCTTCTGAAATTACCCAATACAGCAGGGGATAGACAGAAAGATCATCTCTTTCGAGATCAATCGCTACGGGAGATGCCGGTTCAAGAGCCGTGCGGCGATAGAGATAAGTGCTGAGCGTGGTGAGGCCGGCGCGGGTGATGCGATCGGTTTCACTATCTCCGGTATCGATATAGGCAAGGCGGGTCTGCAAGGCCGCTGCCATGGTCTTGGCGTCAATGGGAGGTAGTTCCTGCGCTTGACTTGGTGTGGATGCTATCAGAGAAAAAGCCAGAACCATAACAGCAATAGGGGTCAGCTTTTTCAAATTTGGCAGCAGGCCGCGCAACCAAAGGGCCAGAACACTATCAATAAGCGCCAGAAAAAAAGCGGTGACCAGAAAAAATACCGCCAGAGCCTTTGCAGGCTCGGATTGATAAGGGCGTTGCGGCACAAAACCGGCAATCGCTTTGGTGCTGAGTGGGCTGATGGTCATCTGCGGGCCAATGGCGTTGAGGGCGATGGGAGCATCGGGATTGCCATAAAATCCCGGGGGTGTTTCGGGGGTTGCAGGCTTTTGCAAATTGGCAAAGGAAATTGGCTTTAGGGCACTGGCCGGGGCGTCAAAGCCACCATAACCATTGATGATACGCAAAGGGGCAAAGCTCGCTTCGGGGTCAAGGCTGGCGAGCCCCTGTTCCGGCAGGGTTAAAATACGCCGTAGCATCATCACAAAACCGCCGGAGATTGGCAGGTCCGACCAATCGGGAGTGGTTGCCACATGAAACAGGATAAGCAGGCCCTTGCCACCGGGTTGCGCTGTAATCAAAGGTGTGCCGTCAGCCAGCAAAGCCCAGCTTTGAAAGCCGCGATCGGGCAAAGGGTCGGTCAGAATTTGTCGTCGCACAATAATATCTTCGGGCACGGTTAAATCTGCAAACGGACTTTCCTTTGTGAATTGCGTGAGGTTTTGGGGTTGTTCCCATGTAAGCGCGCCACCAAAAGCGCGCCCGCCAAAGCGCAATCGCCCGGGGGTGAGCGGCAAACTGCCGCCTTTATCGCCAATGGCATCGGCCATGTTCGGGCCTGCAAAGCGCAAAAGAATACCACCATTGCTGACCCATGTTTCCAGCAGTGCCACATCGCTGTCACGCATGCGGCCAATATCATCGAGAATGATCAGCCCGACCTGCCTGTCGATCAGATCAGCCACATCGCCATTTAGCAGGCTGGCATAGGGGGCAAGGGCCTGCTGTAGATAGGTTGCGCCATCCAGCAGGCTGCCCTGATTATTGGCGCTGCGTTCAACCAGCCCAATTTTGACGCGCCTTGTGGAAGCATCAGCCAATTGCACAGTGCCGGCCGAATGATTGGCTTGTAGCCGCGCTGTGGCGATTTCATTGCGCAGGGAAAAAGGCAGCGAGATCGGGATTTCGGTTTCGCGTTCACCGGCGGGGAGGGTGACGGGGACCGATAAAAGCTCACGGCCATTTTGCGCCGTGACTTTTAGCGTAGTGGAAAAATCATCGGCCAAAGCCTGGGTGGAGCGTAAAGTCAAAGAGAGGCTGTCACCTTTGGCGGTGAAAGGATGGAGGGAGAAAACCGGATCATCACTTTGCCATTGGACTACCGCACCAAGTTCGGTCAGGCGATTGACAAAACGCCATAGGGGCGATTCCGGTGTTGCATCTTTATGGGTGACGAGAACCCCATCGGACAGCCAGTGAATTTGCGCGGGGGCACCTTGTAACAAGGGAGCAAGACGTTGCAGACGGGCAAGGCCTGCTTTGTGGTCCGGCGGAAAGGGGGTGGGCTCGAGGCTGCGCGCCCATTTGCGTAATTCATCGGGGCTGAGCGGTCCCACAAGCTGCGCGTCTTCAAGCCGTGTCGGCACTGGCGCGGTGGTCATGGCAAAGATCAGGCGGTTCTGGCCGCGCAGGGCTTCGGCCGCAGAAACCAGAGTATCGCGGCGCAATTCCCATCGGGCGGCGGCGGGCCAGCTATTATCCACCACAAAGAGAACAGGTTCACTCCCGGTCATAGGGTCGGGTTTATTGAGGATTGGCCCCGCAAGGCCGATCAGGATCAGGGCCATAATCGCAAGGCGCAAGAGCAATAGCCACCATGGGGCATGGGCTGGCGTGGTGCTGTCATCTTTAAGGCCGCGCAAAAAGAACAGGCCCCCAAAGCGTAGACTCCTTGGCGGCGGAGGCACGAGGCGCAGCAAAAAATATAAAGCCGGCAAGGCGAGCAGCCCCAGCAATATGGCAGGCTGGGTAAAGCTTAAAGCGGGAAAAAATGCGGTCAATGGCCCCATTTAGCGCTCTCCCGCCAATATATTATGCAGGGCCAGCAAGGCTTCAAGAGAAGGGGAGGATGTGCGGTGATGCAAAAAGCGCCAGCCATGGCGGCGACAAATTTCCGCAAGGGTCTGGCGATGGGCGGCAAAGCGCTGCTGATAGCGCTCCCGGCTTGCGGCGGCATTGCCAAAAACCAATGGCGCTTCATCGGGTGATTGATAAAAAGCAAGGCGGCCTTCAAACGGGAAATCTTCTTCGCTCGGATCACAAATCTGCATCAGCGTGCCGCGTATGCCTTGGGCCGATCCTTTGCGAATCCAGTCGGCCAGCCGGTCGAGAGGTTGATAAAAATCGCCGAGATAAACCGCCTGCACTTTTTGTCTGGTCTGTGGCAGGGGTGGCGGGCTTTTGCCGGTATTTTCTTCGCGCTGAATAAGGCGGGTCACAAAACGTTGCGGCGCATCGCGGCCACTAAGCGGCGGCCCCCCATGTTTTTCATCGAGCAGGCCAATGCGCTCCCCGGCGCGATTTAAAAGGATGGCCAGAGCGGCGGCGATTAGCTCGGCGCGTTGCTGCTTTTCCGGCAGGGCGTCATTATAGTGAAAATCAAAGCCATTGCCGCAAGCGGTCCAGATATAGACAATATCGGCAGATTCCCATTCGGTCTGGCGGATATAAAGCCTTGAAGGGGAGCGCGCTGATTGGCGCCAGTCAATCATTTTGCGATCATCGCTGACATCATAGGGGCGGTATTGCCAGAAGGTCTCCCCGGGCCCGGCGCGATGGCGACCATGCAGGCCGAGCATCAGCGTGCCGGCGATCTTTTCTGCCGCCAGCAGCAGGGCCGGCAGCCGCGCCGCCTCCTGCTCGCCTCTGGCTTGCAGGTTAAGGGCTTGTTGCGAAGATTTTATCGAAGAAGTGGCGGCCATGATTGGCTAGTTTTTCTCCAAGAGGCTGGTGATAAGGCTGTCGGTGGTATGGCCTTCGGCGCGGGCGGTGAAGGTCAATGCCATGCGGTGGCGCAATACCGGCAAAGCCAGCGCTTCGACATCTTCCATGCTTGGCGCGGGTCGACCATCAATGAGCGCACGGGCGCGAACACATAAAGAAAGCGCCTGGGTTGCTCGTGGACCCGGCCCCCAGGCAATCAGCGCGGTTTCATCATTATCGACAATGCCCGGCCTTGCCGAGCGCACCAGCGACAATATTCTATCCACCAGTGCTTCACCAATAGGCATTTTGCGGACAAAGCTTTGCACATCGCGCAAATCTTCGGCATTCATCACCGCAGTGACTTTATGCTTGGTGCTGCCGGTGGTGGCCGCCAGCATTCGCCGCTCGGCCGCTTCGCTCGGGTAATCGACATTGATCTGCATGAGAAAACGATCAAGCTGTGCTTCGGGCAGGGGATAAGTGCCCTCTTGCTCGATCGGGTTCTGGGTTGCCAGAACATGAAAAGGCTCCGGCAGATCGCGGCGCTCTCCGGCAATGGTGACATGATGCTCCTGCATGGCCTGCAACAGGGCTGACTGGGTGCGCGGGCTGGCGCGATTAATTTCGTCGGCCATCAATAATTGACAAAATACCGGCCCTGGC
>Ga0256839_1003870_pt1 | contig 15086 bp, 14 predicted proteins | sample 354166metaG_FD_185968 | JGI IMG/M metagenome (GOLD analysis project Ga0256839, IMG submission 185968) | Hydrothermal vent microbial communities from Mid Atlantic Ridge, Atlantic Ocean - 354-166 | ecosystem: Environmental > Aquatic > Marine > Hydrothermal vents | place: Atlantic Ocean: Mid... | reverse complement strand
CATCGGTTCGCAGCTGATCGGCATTTCGCAAGACGGGCTGGCCAGTTTTGAACCGGCTTACCTAGATGAGCTATCGGTGATAATGGACTGGAGCTTTGACTATATGCAGCGCGAAGGCCTGAGCGAGCCGGATGGCCGCACGTGGCTGCGTGATGATAGCGGCGGCTCGGTTTACCTGCGGCTTTCAACCCGCCCGCTGGAGCAGGTTTTGCACCGGCGCGACGATGAATTCGCCCAAGGGGTGATTGATGGCGGCTATTGGCTGCGTGAACCCGGCCCCAATGCCGAAATTATCATTGCTTATCAGGGCTGTATTGCCCCCGAAGCGATAGAGGCCGCGGGCCGCATCGGCAGCAATCGCCGCGATATAGGCGTGTTGGCTGTTACCTCGGCTGACAGGCTGAACGCAGGGTGGTCAGCGGCAAAAACCGCGCGGCGCAACAAGCACGCTGATGCCAGCTGCCATGTGGAGCACCTGTTGGACCGCCTACCGCCACACTGTGTTTTGATCACGGTCACCGATGGCCATCCGCTCACGCTTTCATGGCTTGGCTCGGTGGCGGGGCATAGGGTTATTCCGCTCGGGGTTGAACATTTTGGCCAAACCGGCACCATACAAGAATTGTATCGCCATCATGGCATTGATACGGATACCATTGTGCATGCCGCAGAAGAAGCCACACCGGGCAAGCGCCTGCGCGCGGTTTGAGCTAAAGGTTAGGGATACAGCATGTTGAAAAATAAGGTTATTCTGGTCACGGGGTCAAATGGCGGTATAGGGTTTGGCATTGCCAAACTATGCCAAAGCAAGGGCGCAACGGTGGTTTTGCATGGCCGAAACCCCGAAGCGATAAAGGCGGCGGCAGCCAAGATCGGGCCGGATACCTCATATGTTATTGCTGATCTGGGCGCGGCGGACGCGCCCGAGGTGATTATAAACGAGGTGGTCGCCAAGCATGGTCGCATTGACGGGCTGGTAAACAATGCCGCTGCGCTGGACCGATGCACATTGGAAACCGCCACAAATGAGCTGATTGACCGGATGTTTACCCTCAATTTTCGCGCGCCCTTAATGCTGATGCAAGCCGCCGTGGCGCAGATGAAAAAGCAAGCCACAGTGGGCAGTACAGCGGGCAGTATTGTCAATATCGGCTCGGTTAATGCCATTTGCGGCGCAGAAACGCTGCTGGTTTATTCGGCCACCAAGGCCGCACTTGGCACCGCCACGGTTAATTTGGGCGCGGCATTGGCGCGGGATCATATCAGGGTCAACCAGCTCAATGTTGGCTGGACGGTTACGGAAAACGAGCACAAAATTCAGCGCTCTGAAGGCCAGCCCGCTGATTGGCAGGACCACATCCCCGCCAATTTCACCCCGAGCGGCGGGCTGCTAACGCCTGAACACATTGCCCAACACGCGGCGTTTTGGCTATCTGAAGCCAGCGCGCCCGTTACCGGACAAACCCTTGAAATTGAACAATTCCCCTATTTAGGCAAGGCTTTCTGGTCCAGCTTCGAATGAGCTTGGCAGCGCATGTTTCCAAGATTATCACCGCCATTTCGCAGCTAAAGCCTGCGGGGCGGCACATGGTTGCCATTGCTGGCGCGCCGGGTGCCGGAAAATCCACCCTTGCTGAAGCCGTGGCGCGCGCCCTCAATGAAAACAAACCCCGCCAAGCGGCCATTGTGCCAATGGACGGGTTTCATCTGGACAATGCGGTGCTGCGCCAGCGTGGCCTGCTGGGCAAAAAAGGCGCGCCGCAGACCTTTGACAGCCTCGGGTTTGCTATGATTATGGCGCGGCTGCGCGCGGGCGATAGCAATGTCGCCGTGCCGGTTTTTGACCGTGATCTTGACCTCGCGCGCGCTGGAGGGCGGGTTATTCCGGCAACAACCCGTATCTTGATTGTCGAGGGGAATTACCTGTTGCTGGACCAGCCGGACTGGCGGCAATCTGCTATGAATTACGACCTGAGCGTCATGCTCGACGTGCCATTGGCGGTGCTGGAAAACAGGCTGATCCAGCGCTGGCAGCACCAAGGATTACCCGCCGAGGTCGCTAAAAAACGGGCGCGGGGCAATGATATTGCCAATGCAAAAACCGTGCTTAACGGGTCCGTGCCAGCGGATATCACGCTGGCTACGGGTCAGCACTAAATGGGCAATTATGTGTGGAACACCCCTAAGCACCGTGCCTGGCTTTTGGCACAGGCGGGCGCATTGCTTGATTTCTTTCAGCCAAATATTCTAAATCCGGCAGGTGGTTTTTTTGTATTGAACCGTACCGGCCACCCCATGCCCGACCAGCCCGAATTTATCGGCCAAGAGCGCTGGTTGCATGATACCAGCCGCATGGTTCACTGCTTTGCGTTGGCCAAGAAAATGGGGCGCGCGGGCGCGGATGATATCATCAACCACGGCATGGATTTTTTGTGGACCCGCCATAGGGATACCAAAAATGGCGGTTATTTTTGGGGTGTTGATGATAAAAACATCACCAACGCCGCCAAACAGGCCTATGGCCATGCTTTTGTTTTGCTCGCCGCCGCCTCTGCTAAAATGGCAGGCCATCGAGATGCAGACCGCTTGTTGGCCGACGTAACCGAAGTGCTGCAAACCCGTTTTTGGGAGCCGGAATTCGGGGCAACCAGCGAAGAATACACTGCTGACTGGCAGCCCGTATCGGGATATCATGGCCAAAACGCCAATATGCACTTGGCCGAAGCCGCAATGGCCGCCTATGAAGCCACGGGTGATATTTCTTATTTGAAAATGGCCCACCAAATTGCCGAATTGCTGATAAACACCCATGCGCGCGCTCTGGGCTGGCGGGTTGCAGAGCATTTTGACACCAACTGGCAGGTTGACCGTGCCTATAAAGGCGACCCGATTTTTCGCCCCGCTGGCCTAACCCCTGGCCATGCGCTTGAATGGTCCCGGCTATTGATTCAGCTGTGGGAGCTGGAAAACAGGGCGCATAGCTGGATGCCATTAGCCGCAAAACACCTGTTTTTAAGAGCGGCGGGCACGGGCTGGCAGGGCGAAAAAGGCGGCTTGGCCTACACGCTGAATTGGGATGATACCCCCGACCAAACCATCCGGTTTCACTGGCCCCTCACTGAGGGCATTGCCGCTGCCGCTGTGCTTGCGGCGCTGGAACAGGGGGCAGAATTTGCAAGCTGGTATCGCAAAATCTGGGCATTTGTTGATGCTCATATTATCGACCACCAGCATGGCGGCTGGTATCCGGAACTGGATGAAAATGCACACCCTGCCTATACGGTTTTTGTAGGCAAACCCGATCTTTACCACGCGTTTCAGGCCTGTATCATCCCGCTATTACCACCAAATTGTGGCTTGTTTACCGGCCAGCGCCGCGCCAAACTGGCACTGTGAATATCAGGTCAGCCCCTTAGCCGTCCAGCCGCCATCGACGTTGATATCTTGTCCCGTGATATAGCTCGACGCATCAGACGCTAAAAATATCGCCGCCCCCACCATGTCCTCCGGCTCCCCCCAGCGCGGAATAATCATGTGGCGAAGGCGGTTGGCAGAAAGCGCGGGATCAGCCTGCGAAATCGCGGTCATCGCGGTTTTTATATATCCCGGTGCAATGGCATTCACGCGGATATTGTCCTTTATCAGGTCAATCGCCAGCGCTTTGCCCATCATCCGCAACCCGGCTTTGGCCGCCACATAGCCCGGATTGCCCGGAAAGCCGAAAGACGCCCCCAAGCTGGTGATATTGATGATAGACCCGCCATTGGTTTTGGCCATTTGCTCTGCCGCCGCCAATGACATTGCATAAGCGGCCCGCAGGTTCACATCCATAGTTTTATCATAGGTTTCAATGCGTTGCAGTAATGTATCGGTTTCGCCCTGCGGCAGTGTTATGCCCGCCGCATTTACCAAAATATCCAACCGGCCAAAATGGGCGCACACCGCCTGTGCCAAAGGTGCCAGCGCGGCTGTATCTGTAATATCCAGCGAAAAATACCGCGCCATGCCTGCCCGCGCGGTGATTTCATCCACAATTTTCCGGCCCTTTTCCCCGTTTCGGCTGGCGGTTGCCACCTGCGCCCCAGCCGCTGCCAGCCCTTTGGCAACCGCCGCCCCCATGCCCGAAGACGCTCCCGTTACCAGCGCAACACGGCCTTTGAGCGAGAAAAGTTTTGTGATCATGTGCGCCTCCTATGTCAGGCCTTTTGCGGTCCAGCCGCCATCCACCAAAATATCCTGCCCCGTGATATAGCTTGACGCTTCAGACGCCAGAAATATCGCCGCGCCGATCATATCTTCCGGCTCACCCCAGCGCGGAATAATCATGTGGCGCAGCCGCTCGGCATAAAGTTTCGGGTCGGCTTGCGAGCCAGCGGTCATAGCGGTTTTGGTATAGCCGGGCGCAATGGCATTTACGCGAATATTATCCTTTATCAGGTCAATCGCCAGTGCTTTACTCATCATCCGCAACCCGCCCTTGGAGGCCACATAGCCAGGATTATCTGGATAGCCGGAAAAAGACGCAATGCTGGTAAGATTGATGATCGAGCCGCCACCATTTTCGGCCATATGGGCCGCCGCCGCCAAAGACATGGCATAAGCCGCGCGCAGATTGATCGACAGGGTTTTATCAAAGGCGTCCAGCCGTTTTTCCATGCTGTCGGTATCTTTTTGCGGTGCGGTTATACCCGCCGCATTGACCAGAATATCAACACGGCCAAATGCGTTTTGCACCTGTGCCAGCGTGGGTTCTATTTGCGCGGTTTGGCCGAGATCAAGCACAAAAACCCGGGCCACCCCGCCGCTTTGGAGTATTTGTTGGCATGTGGTTTCACAGCCGGCTTTATCCCGATCAATCACCGCAATTTTGGCCCCCGCACCCGCCAGCCCTTTAGCAATGGCCGCCCCCATGCCAGCGGCGGCACCTGTAACCACGGCAACCTTGTTTTCAAGGGAAAAGAGCGCTTCAAGATAGGCGGTCATTGCTGGCTCCAAAGGGTTGATTCGGGCAAGGTTTATTGTGTTCAACCCTATCATAGCTTGCCAGTTTATAGTAGGGTTTGCCAGAAAGATTTCAGCCAAAAGGATGCCGTGAAAATGACAGATAAGATAGCAAAAAAGGTGATGATTGTAACCGGCGGCGGGCGCGGCATCGGCGCTGCTATTTGCACGGCGGCAGCGGCAGATGGCTATCAGGTTTGTGTCAATTATTCGCGCTCTGCCAAAGCTGCCGAGGCTGTGGTGGCCGAAATTGAAGCCAAAGGCGGCACGGCCATTGCGGTGCAAGCCGATGTCGGGGTTGAAGCCGATATTATGCGCCTGTTTCAGGAAGTCGACCAACAGCTAGGCCCGGTTACTGCGCTGATCAACAATGCCGGTATCAGTTATGATACCCCGTTCGCCGATTTTGAGCTTTCCGGCCTGCGCCGTGTGTTGGCGGTAAATATCGAGGGCACATATATTGCCGCGCGCGAAGCCGTGCGCCGGATGGCGCATTCACACGATGGCAAAGGCGGGGTGATTATCAACATCTCGTCGATTTCGTCGCGCAGTGGCGGCGGGGCAAACAATGTTATTTACGCCTCGACCAAAGGCATGATTGATACGTTCACCCTTGGGCTGGCCAAAGAATTTGCCAAGGATGGCGTGCGGGTTTGTGCGCTGCGCCCCGGCATGACGGAAACCGACATTTTTGACGAAATGGGCGGTATTGAGGCCGCGCGCGCGGTTGCGGCTGAAATTGTGCCAATGGGCCGCATGGCACGGCCAGAGGAAATTGCGGCGCTGGCGGTGTTTTTGTGTTCGGATGCCGCCTCCTATATTACCGGCCTGCCACTGGATGTTTCGGGCGGGCGCTAAGTCATGCGCGGGGCGCATGACGGCAATTTAATAAGGGATGTTGTTGTAAAATCTTGAGGTATTATATTGGGGATATCAGCGCAATATGATGCTGACATCTCAAACCAGAAAGATTTTCCCATGGCATATGCCGTCTATACACCCGCCCCGCACGCTACATTGCTAGAAACCGTTTTCGCAGCGCTTCGCAATTTGGTGACATTCAAAACAGCGGCCCCAGAATACGATACGCGCGCACTTAACACCCAGAGCGACGCCGCATTGAAAATCGGATTTGGTGTTTAAGAAACCAATGCGCTAATACGAAAACCATATTTGGTGGTGATCGTTTGTCCGGCCTTAAGGCTAATTGCGGTGGCTACACCGCGCTTGGCTATCGGATTTTCAGCCCAGTTGCTGACATCTGACCCTAAATCAAACGCGCCGCATAGCGGCTCTATCCCTACCCCCTCAAAACGTGACAGCCACGGATATTCTGACCGCCCCCGGTTGGAAACCCAAAGCAACACGCTGGGAAAAAGGGCTTGGTCATACTTCAGATCAACACGGTATCCGGCTTCATGATTGAGCAATGCTATCGGACCTTTAGCGCCGCATAATTGCACGATCTCTTCGGTTGCATACGGTAATGGCAGGCGGGAAATCGTCCCAAGCTCAGCAAAATCTACATCCGGTAGCAGTCGTGAAACCCCTTTTTCAGCTTGAAACGGCAAGGTTTTGCCAAATTCAAAATCTGCCACAATTTCTGTTTTCTGTGGCGCTGATGAAAGCGCAAAACACGGATGCAACGCAATTGGCAAGGTTACGTCCGCCCGGGCGGTTATATGCAGCCGGCATTGCAAAGCGCTTTGGCCAGAAACGCCAAAAACCTCGCGCTCCAGCCGTTCTATTGGGTGATTGTCGGGGTAAGTGATGCCAAGGCGCAGTGCCGTTTCCGATCTTTCCAGCACCTCCCAATGGTTATTGGCTGAATAGCCGTGGAAATCAGGGCATACAGGCTGGGGTTTTGGTGGCTGCCAATGTTTGGGCAATCCTTCAGGCGCGGTTGGGGCGCCAAATGGCACGCAGGGCCATTCGCCCCGTGTGCGCTGCAAAATGCCGGGCAACGCGGCATGGCTGGCGCCAGAATCCTCACCCCAAGGCATTATGGCAAAAGGCTGCACCTCACGCGCGCCAAGCTTAAAATAAGCCGGCCCAAGCATACCGCCAAGGGTTTGCACTTCGGCGCGGCCATGGTCCCAATGGAGGGTAAAAACCTCGTTCAAGACTGCAATTCTTCAACCCGGTGGCACGCGACCTGATGCCCGGGCACTTGCCCCTCGATATCGCGCAGCATCGGCACTTCAGCCTTGCAGGCTTGGGTCGCATGCAGGCAACGCGGATGAAAAGGGCAGCCCGAGGGTGGGTTAACAGGGCTTGGCACATCGCCTTGCAAAATAATCCGGTCGGTTTTCTTATCAAGATCTGCCACCGGAATCGCGGAAAGAAGCGCTTGCGTATAGGGGTGCAAAGTATTGGCAAACAGATCTTCGGATTTGGCCAGCTCCACCACGCGGCCCAGATACATCACCGCGATCCGGTCGGCGATATATTCGGTGACGCTCAGGTCATGGGTGATGAAAATATAGGTAAGATTACGTTCCTTTTTCAGGTCCATCAACAGCTTAAGCACCTGCGCTTGCACTGAAACATCCAGCGCCGAAACCGCTTCGTCACAAACAATCAGCTCGGGTTCGATGCTCAACGCCCGAGCAATGCCGATGCGCTGGCGCTGACCGCCAGAAAACTCGTTTGGGTAACGGTCCATATATTCGCGGCGCAAATTAACCGCCTCCAGCAGATCCCCTACAATTTTACGACGCTCCTTTTTGGATTTCACGCCGTAAATTTTAAGCGGATCTTCCAGCGAGCCAAAAATAGTGAAGGAAGGGTTAAGCGAGGAATGCGGGTCTTGAAACACAATTTGCAGCTTTTTGCGATAGGGTTTCAGCTCACTGTCTGACAGCTCCGTCAGCTCCACCTTGGAACCGTCTTTTTCAAAAAATGTTGCTTTGCCACCAGTTGGCCGCACCAGTTGCAGCAGTGATTTGCCAAGTGTGGTTTTGCCACAGCCGCTTTCGCCCACCAGTGCCAAAACTTCGCCACGTTTTACATCGAGCGAAATGCCGTCTACGGCCTTTACATGCGCGGTTACGCGCTTGAAAACGCCGGTGCGAATGGGGAAATGCTGCTCCAGCCCCTCAAGGCGGACAATCAGGTCATCAGTATCAGCCATTTTGGTCTACCTCTTTGTAATTCCAGCAGGAAACGCGGTGCGTGGGGGTGGCTTGTTCTTCATCCGGATAGGTGCCGCAAGCCTCGGTGGCAAAATCGCAGCGCGGTTCAAACTGGCAGCCTTTTGGCCTGTCATACGGGTCTGGCGTGGAGCCGCGTATGGCCTTGATGTCTTGGTTTTTGCCGCGCCCCAGCACCGGGATGGATGAAAGCAATGCCTGCGTGTATGGGTGTTTCGGAGTGCGCAAAACCTCGTCTATGCTGCCAGCCTCGACAATTTTGCCCATATACATCACCGCCACATCATCGGCCAATTCGGCAACTACGCCCATATCATGTGTGATCAACATTATAGCGGTGCCGTGTTCTTTTTTCAGCTTGTCCATTAGCTCAAAAATTTGCGCCTGAATGGTTACATCCAGCGCGGTTGTTGGCTCATCGGCGATCAAAATCTTGGGGCTACAGGCCATGGCCATGGCGATCATGGCGCGTTGGCGCATACCGCCAGAATAGTTATGCGGGTATTCATCCACCCGTTTTTCCGGCAGCGGAATGCCCATATCGGCCAGTAGTGAAATGGTTTTTTCGCGAATTTGTTTTTTGTTCAAATCCGTATGATATTGCAGGATTTCACCAATTTGATAGCCAACCGTATAAACCGGATTAAGCGCTGTCATCGGGTCTTGAAATATCATTGCTATTTCAGCGCCGCGCAGGTTGCGCATTTTGGTGCCGTTGCGCTCCAAGCCTTGGATTTCAACATCCCCATTATCGGCGTGATACGTGATAGAAGAGCCAGCCTCGATGCGCGACAGCGTGGGCAATAGCTGCATAATAGACGATGCCGTGACCGACTTTCCGCAGCCACTTTCGCCCACGATACAAAGGGTTTTTCCTTTTTTAATGTCAAATGACACACCATCAATAGCCTTGTTGCAGCGCGAGTTGGTGTAAAAATATGTTTTCAGGTCTTTAACACTGAGTGCAGTTGTGTGTTCCATAATTCTACCCCTGCACCGATGAGTCGGTTGAATCGCGCAAGCCATCCCCGATAAAGTTAACCGAAAGCACAAACAGCGAGATTACCCCGCCAACCGGCAGCCATATCCACCAGTTGTTTTGCAGCACCCGCAGATCATTGGCGGCGATTAAAATATTGCCCCATGTCGGAATGTTGGACGGCACACCAAGGCCCAAAAAGCTAAGGCCCGCTTCGGTGAGAATAAACGCAGCGGTGGTCAGGGTGACATTCACCATCACCGGCCCCAGCGCATTGGGCAGCATGTGTTTATAGCACACCCGAAACGTGCCAAGCCCAAAGCTTTGCAGCGCTTGCACATATTCTTCCTCGCGCACCGAAAGCATGCGGGCGCGCACCAACCTATAGGTTTGCCCCCAGCCGGTCAGCACAAATATCAGGATCAGGTTACCAAGGCTCTGGCCCAGAATGGTCACGATCATCAACACCAGAATGATTTGCGGAAATGATGTCACAATTTCGGAAATGCGCAGCGCAACCATATCTGCCCAGCCGCCTTTATAGCCGGTATATGCCCCGATGGCGACGCCAACAGCAGCTGCCATCAAGGCACTACCAAGCCCAACCAGAATTGAAATGCGCCCGCCAAAAATCACGCGCGCAAAAATATCGCGGCCCGTGGCATCGGTGCCAAAAATATGCTCCCAGCTTGGCGGTTGCAGCCGCGCGCGCAGGTCAATTTTTCCAGGGTCATATTGGGTCAGCAGCGGCGCAAACACGGCTGCGAAAAAGATAATGCCAAAAATGATCAGCCCGGCCACCGCCAAACGGTTATTGAGCATTTTGCGTAAAGCCCGCCCGCCGCCTTTGGATTTAAGCTGTCCGGCCTCTTCTGCCGCGCGCATTTTGTCAAATTTACGATTAAGATATGCGTTTGCCATTGTTTTTCTCCTCCCTCAACCCAGCCGCACGCGCGGGTCAATTAGTGCGGTCAGCACATCAATTATCAGGCTTGCAACCAGCATGGCCGAAACCGAAAACAACGCGATCATCATGACCAGCGGGTAATCTTGCCCGCGCACAGCTTGCACAAATTCATTGCCCACCCCGGGCCATTGGAACACTTGTTCAATGATTACCGTGCCACCAATAAGTGTGGGTAGGCGAAAACCGATCAACACAATAACGGGCGTCAGCGCAGTGCGAAACCCGTGCAGGAAATTCACCCGCCATTCGGGCAGCCCCTTGGAGCGCGCGGTGCGCATAAATTCTTTAGACATACTATCAAGCATCGCCGAGCGGGCATAGCGCATCACGCCCGCTGTCATCATGAGTGACATCACCATCACCGGCATCACCAAGTGAGGTGCCCGATCCCAGAAGGATTCATACCCGGGAAGCAGGCGCCCCCCCACCGGGAGCCAGTTAAGATTGAGCGCAAAGATCAACAGCGATACCAGCGCAAAGAAAAATTCAGGAATGGAAACACCGAGCATACCGGCAACCGTAAGCGAGCCATCAGCCAAGGAGCCACGGCGCAGTGCGGCCATAGTGCCAAGCGCAATGCCAAAGATAGACGAGAAAAACAGCGCCAATGTTGCCAGTTCCAGCGTCGCAGGCAAGCGGTCAAAGAACACATCGGTAATAGCAACACCCGAGGCGAGTGAATAGCCAAAATTACCCTGCATTACATTTGAAAGCCAAATCCAGTAGCGCTCAAGGAAAGAGGCATTGAGGCCAAACTTTTCGCGCAGGGCGTCTAGCTCTTCGGCTGAAATGGTGCCGGCAATTTCGGGGCTGAGCATTTGCGAAACCGCATCACCGGGGGTCAGCTCCAGCCCGCCAAAAATCATAAAGCTGATCAATATCAGCATCGGGATCAAGATAAGAATACGGCGAATAACAAATGTTAGCATTATCTTGGCTCCGGAAATTAGCTTATTAAAAGTGTTGCGGCCCATGACAGGCCGCAACTTTTTCGCGGGAGGAGATTAGTTGTTAACCGGACGGTTAGGATACGCATTCACCCGCAAAGAGCGTGTATATGGGATATCCGCGCCGATAACGCGCATGTTGTCCATGGCTTCCAGCGAGGCCACATCAGACACCGACTTGGTAAAGCCAAAGTCCAAACGACCAGCACCAGCGTTTTTCACAACATTCGGGTCCACATCTTCCGAGGGGAATGCTACGATTTCGTCAAAACTGGCAACGCCACCCCAGTAGCCTTCATAAGGCACAAAGCGGGTAAAGTCGTTCATCTGAACTTCTTCAACACGGAAGGGGCCAGAGCCGATCGGGTTTTGCCAGAAGGCATCCTGCTGAAGCTCAAGCGGATCAACATTTTCCAACAAGTGCTTAGGCAGAATGGCAAACTGGGTGAATGTCACCAAAACGCTTGGGTCAATAGTGGCCAGTTGAATGGTCACAATGTCACCCTCAACCGAAATGCCGGAAACCGAATCTGCGTCGCCTGCCTTAAAGGCAGCTGCGCCCTCGATAGAGGTCAGCGTATTCGCCATAACGGCATTGATCGGCGCACCGATCATTGCGGTTTGCAGCGACCAAACTACATCCTCGGCTGTAACCGGCGCACCATCATGCCATGTAGCACCATCGCGCATATCAAAAGTGATGGTCAGGCCATCATCCGATACGGTATAGGCTTCAGCAAGCTGGCCACCTGTTGGCACCAATGAGCCGTCAGCGGTGAGCAAGCGGTCAAATACGATTTTGGAAGCGATTTGCAAGCCGGGGTTCAGCCAAGGGGTGAAAAACACCTGAATCGGGCCTTTATTGGTATATAGCACCTTGTTGCCGTCGGCATCCGGTGTGACTTCCCAATTCAGAATGCCCCAGTCATAGTTGAACTGGTCATTGCCATAAAGGCCGCCATTCCGGTCCAGACGGTCGCTTTCAAAGATATAAAGCTGCTGGTAATAAAGCGGAATATCGGAAAGCTCGACATTTTCAAATTGTTCGAAATCCTTGAAGGCGGCGATTTGCTCTTCGATATTGGCGGTGCCATTAATCCGGCCCAGCAATTCGTTGCGGGTGGCGTTGCCTGGTGTATAAGCGGATTCACCGTCGGCATAAACGCTGTAATATTCCTGCATCACCAGCGCCGCTTTAGCGCCATATGCCAGATCCCACGCCACAACCGATGTATCGCCATCAGGGTCGGCAACGGCCGTTAGCTGCGCCGGATCACCTTCCATTTTACGATAGGTCATTTGCACGCCAACATCAGCCAAATAGGCTTGCATCACTGTCATCAAATCCAGTGTGATCTGGTCGCCGTAATAGAACATCACGTCAACCACATAGTCTTCGTCCCAGCCGGCTTCAGCTAAAAGCGCGCGGGCTTTTTCCGGGTCATAGGCATAGTCATTGAGGCCATCTGCCTTGAATGACCCGTTCGGGATCATGGAGTCTGCCAAAATCACGCGGCCCTCGTAAAGAGTTTCGGCAATGGTTTCCATGTCAATTGCATAAGCAATCGCTTGGCGCACACGCACGTCCGAGAACGGGTTCGCGATGACCTCCTGCGCATAGGCGCTTGGCGTTGCCACGGCCATGGCCGACGCCAGCGCTAGGGCTTTAAATGAAAGTTTCATCTTGGTATTTCCTCCTTGGGGGTTAGTTTATTTTTGTTGAGTTGTTGCCGAAATTGCTCGGCGTAGTTGCGCTCCAGATGGCGGTTCAAAACCTCCACAGCGCGTTCTTTGTCCCGCTCTATAATAGCGGATACAATTTCACGATGTTCATCATTACTGCGTTTCAGATACTGCAAAACATTGCCCGGCGTATCGCGGCTGCGCATCAGCCGCGCCACAAAAGCTTCGTGCATGGCTATAAAAATCGGGTTTCCCGGAATTTCGGCCAGAATTTGATGGAAATACACGTCGGCATTCAAAAAAGCACTTTGGTCATTCAGGCTGGCATCGCATTTTTCAATTGCGTCTACCATACGGGCAATATCAGCGCGGGTGGCATGCTCCACCGCATAACTCATCATGCTGGTTTCGAGAAACAACCGCGCTTGCTCAAGGTGCGCTCGGCCTTCGACCCCGTTTAGAAACACGCTCATCGCGGCGCCAGCACCTTCGACGACTTTAGCAACATCCAGCGTGGCAACCCGCGGACGGTGCCCCTTAGAAAGCTCCAGCAAGCCCAAAACGCCAAGGTTTGATATAGCATTACGCACCTGCGAGCGATTGGCCCCGAAACGCTCGCAAAGCTCCCGCTCAGACGGCAGCATCTCGCCGGGGCGCAGCACTTCGCCACGTATATCTGCTGAAATCATTTCAGCGATTGAATCTGTCGACACAATCATTTCGAATCCTCCACTTTTCATTTTAGTCAACTACAATTTACTTTGGTTGTCCATATATTTATTTGGTTGACCACCGTTGAGAAGATCCCCGAAGGAATTGCGGGAAACGGTTGAAGACCTAAAATTATGTAAAATCAACCTGATCAGCCTTGAGGAAAAACTCGATACATCCAGCGCTACCGGTGAGTTGGTGTTCCATGCATTCGGAGCTATCGCCCATTTTGAGCGCGTTTGATTTCCAAACGCACCCGCAACGGTATCGTCGCCGCCCGAAAACGGGGTAAAAACCCGGGACGACCGAAACTGGATTCTGAAACTATTTACGCGCTACAGAAACTTGTCAAAGCTGGAATGACACCCGGAATGGCGGCAAAACAACTCGGCATTCACAGATCAACGGCCTACAAGCTAATAAAGGCCTCAGGTTAATCAGCCATATTCACTGAATGTTCTTCCTTAGCGCTACTCTGCGAACAAACCTTGCGATGACGCCTACCCGACGGATCCGCGATCGAGGAGCTACTGAAAGGGGGGGTGTCGCCTTTGGTTTTGTTGCGCCACCCCCTTGTCAGGCCTGCTACATTCGGCCTTTACCACCCGAGCCGATATAATCGGATAGCGCCATTTGCTGTTTGCTAATGTCGTTTACGGTATGATGAACCCGCTTGATAACCGCGCGCATAAAATTGAACATCAACCTCGGGTGTTCGGTGATCAGAGGCTCGATATCCTCTTTTCTGAATTGCAATACGGTTGAATCCTCCAAAGCGATAACCGACCGCGCATGGTCTGTTTCGTCAATAAAGCTTAATTCCCCCACCAGATCGCCCGTGTGCAATGTATGCAGAATGCGGGGTTTTCCGCCTTTTTTACCATCTTTGATCCGCGCAAGGCTGCCGCTCGTGACCAGATAAAAGCTGGTGGTCTTTTCGCCGCCACGGAACAGAAAATCGTTTTTGGCCAATACCAGCTCGTTGCAGGCGCGCTCGGCCATTATCTGTGCGCCGTCTGCGCCGATATAGCCGCCGATGGGCGCATCTTCTATCAGTTTTGCAACTTGATCTACGTTGGGCTTTCGGGCTTGGGTCTCGGGGTTCTGTGTCATTTTACAGTCCTTCGTTGCGAAAAAAATCTATGGCGGTGTTCAGGTTTCGGCTGGCTTTTTTTGTTAGGCCAATGTGTAATTCCCACTCATAGCCCTTCATGGTCAGCAGCTGCACCTTCGGGTATTTGTCAAAGCAGCGCTGGCATGTGGCAATGATTGCCGGAATGGAAACCGCATGCGAGCTAAAGCTGAAATCCATTTTCGGTGCGACATCTTCCAGCCGGATATCTTCCACATCCGGCGCTTTGGTGGCGTCCACAAACAACACGCGTTGTTTGTGGCTGATCAGGTCTGCGTGCTCAAGTTGCAGCTGATAGTGGCGCGCAATATCGGCCTTGGGGCAGATATTATTCTCCTCCAGCCAGTCAATAAAGGCCCAGCCCAGCCCGTCATCCTGCCGACCGACATTGCCAATGCCATAGATCAGGCAGGATTCGTGGTTATAATCGGCCAGCTGTGCCTTGAGTATGTCAGCGCACGCGTTCATCGACCAGCTTTCCGCTTGCATCAAATACCGAAACGACCAACGGCAT
>Ga0256839_1003869_pt1 | contig 15087 bp, 19 predicted proteins | sample 354166metaG_FD_185968 | JGI IMG/M metagenome (GOLD analysis project Ga0256839, IMG submission 185968) | Hydrothermal vent microbial communities from Mid Atlantic Ridge, Atlantic Ocean - 354-166 | ecosystem: Environmental > Aquatic > Marine > Hydrothermal vents | place: Atlantic Ocean: Mid... | reverse complement strand
ACGTCGGGCCGGAGACCTCCCCCTCCCCATCGGTCGAGACCCCCGGGCCTCGGACCGCCGAGACGGCGAGCGCCTCCGGACCCCCGCCCCGGGCCGGGACATCCCTCCCTCCGTCGGCGGCCGCCGACGTCTCCACCGTCGACCTCCCGACTGGGGAAGGGCTTCCGCCCGGTGAGACGTCGTCGCCGACCCGTGCCCCCACCCCACCCCCCGCCCGCACCGAAGGCACGGTCGAGCCCCTCGGCACGGCACCGGTCGAACCGAGGATCGGCTCCCCCGCGGAACGGGCCGACGGCCCCTCCATCGTCTCCCCGGCCGGGCTCGACCGGGTGGTCGAGGCGGTCCGTGAGCTCGCCGGGTCCCGGCCGCCGCGCTCGATCGCCGTCCGCCTCGACGACCTCGGCGGGGTCCGCGTCACCGTCTCCCTCCGGGCCGACGGCATCCACCTCTCGGTCCCCACGGCCCGGGCGGACCATCAGGCGCTCCTCGGCGACCTGACGCTGGCACTGGGCCGGGCCGGGTTCGACCTGGCCGGCTCCACCTGGTCCGACGCCGAGCGGCACCGTGGGGCCCCACCCGACCCCGACGACGCCGAGGCCCGGGGGATGACCCGGCCGGGACGCCGTCGAACGGCCGCCCCACCCGACGACGCGATCCGGATGTGACAGGAGATCCACCATGTTCCACGAAGCCGGTGCGGTGACGCCCGCCACGACCACCCAACCCCCTGAGACGAACGGTCTCGGCGGCCTCGGCTCCGACGCCTTCCTCAAGCTGTTGGTCGCCCAGCTCAAATACCAGAACCCCATGGACCCGTCCGACGGCACCGAGATGCTCAACCAGACGGCCCAGTTCACCCAGGTGGAGACCCTCCAGGCCCTGGCCAAGACCCAGGAGCAGGTGATGGCGATGACCCAGTTCTCCCTCGCCGTCGGCCTCTCCGGCCAGGAGGTGACGGTGGTCGACGGGCCCGACCGGGTCACCGGCATCGTCGAGGGTGTCCGCTTCACCGCCGACGGGCCCCTCGTCGAGGTCGGAGGCTCGTGGTTCCCCATGTCCTCGGTCGTGGAGGTGAACCCGCCCCCGGCGCCCTGATCCCGAAGAGACCAGCCGCGAGCCGACGGACCGGCTCGTCCGACACCACCACGGAGGGAACCCCCAACCAGGAGGAACCCACACCATGATGCGCTCGATGTTCGCCGGAATCTCCGGCCTGAGATCCCACCAGACCCTGATGGACGTGGTGGGCAACAACATCGCCAACGTCAACACCGCCGGCTACAAGGCCTCGACGGTCACCTTCGAGGAGACCCTCAGCCAGACCATCCAGGGCGTCGGGGCCGCCACCGAGGCCCGCGGCGGCTCGAACCCGATCCAGATCGGCCTGGGGACCAGGGTCTCCGCCATCACGCCGATCTTCACCCAGGGCGCCAGCCAGGTCACGGGACGAAGCACCGACCTCGCCATCCAAGGCGACGGCTTCTTCATCGTCGAGCAGGAGGGCAACCGCGCCTACACCCGCGCCGGCAACTTCACCCTCGACTCCGAGGGCAACCTGGTCGCCTCCGACGGCGCCTTCGTGATGGGCTGGTTGGCCCAGCCCGACGGCACGGTCGACATCAACCGTCCGGTGGAGAAGATCCAGCTCCCCGTCAGCCAGGTGATCGACCCCGTCCCCACCTCGGTCGTCGACATCGGCGGCAACATCCCTGCCGACGCCGCCATCGGCGAATCCCAGACGACGACCCTCACCATCTACGACTCGATCGGGAACACCCACGAGCTGGCGGTGACCTTCACCAAGACCGGAGCCAACACGTGGGATCTCTCGGCGACGATCGGCGGGGTCGCGGCGACGCTCTCGTCGACCACCGTGACGTTCAACACCGACGGCTCCCTGGCCTCTGCGGGCCAGGTCACCGTCTCGGGGATCACCCCACCCGGCGCCGACCCCCTCAGCTTCGACCTGGACTTCGCCACCAGCTCGCCCCTCGTACAGTTCGGCGGAGCCCCGTCGATGGCGGCGTTCTCCCAAGACGGGAACGCCATCGGGTTCCTCCGAGACATCCAGATCGGCAGCGACGGCTCGATCGTGGGCCTCTTCTCCAACGGGTGGACGAAGACCCTGGCCATCGTCGGTACCGCCACCTTCACCAACCCGGCCGGGCTGGTCCGGGCCGGCAACACCCGGTTCGAGGAGTCGGTGAACTCCGGTCCGGCCCTGGTGGGCAACCCCGGGGCGGGCGGTCGGGGGCTCTTGGCCTCCGGGACGTTGGAGATGTCGAACGTGGATCTCGCCACCGAGTTCACGAACATGATCATCGCCCAGCGGGGGTTCCAGGCGAACTCCCGGGTCATCACCGCCTCCGACGAGATCCTCGCCGACCTCGTCAACATGAAGCGCTGACCCGACCCACGTCGAGGTTCCGGGGGGAGCGGGCCCGCTCCCCCCGGAATCGCGCCCGGACGCTTGACCGGGACCTCGGCAGGCCGACAGGCGATGGGAGCGAAGGAACGCTCCGTCCAGCCAACACACGGAGGTGTGACCGATGCCGCGTCGTCGGCCGCAGCAACACGAAGCGCCGGAGGCGACGTCATGCTGACGATCGTCGGCATCATCCTGGCGATCGCCTCGATCGTCATCGCCACGATCATGGACGGGAACTCCTTCGGCGCCCTGGTCGGCCCGTCGTCGCTGGTGCTGGTGGCCCTCGGCAGCTTCGGGGCGACGATGGCCGGGTACGACATCCCCGACCTCAAGCGGTTCCCGAAGGCGATGATCGCCTCCTTCACCGCCAAACCGGCCGACCCCTCCCAGATCGTCACCACCCTCATGAAGTTCGCCGAGATCGCCCGGCGTGAAGGGGTTCTGGCGCTGGAAGCGCAGATCAAGGAGGTGGAGGATCCGCTGCTCACCTCCGGGCTGCAGCTCGTCGTCGACGGCATGGACACCGACACCGTCAAGGCGATCCTCGACACCGAGCTCGACGCCGTGGACGAACGGCACCAGACGATGATCGGCTTCTTCAAGGGACTCGGCGGCTACGCCCCGACGATGGGGATGATCGGCACGGTCGTCGGGCTCATCAACATGCTGCAGAACCTCTCCGACCCCTCCCAGCTCGGTCTCGGTATGTCGGTGGCGTTGCTCACGACCCTCTACGGCGTCATCTTCTCCAACCTGCTGTACCTGCCCATCGCCGCCAAGCTCGAGCGTCTCCACAACGCCGAGATGGCGGTCCGCGAGCTCGTGGTGGAAGGGGTGCTGGCGATCCAGGGCGGCGCCAGTCCCCGAATGCTCGTCGAACGACTGGAAGCCCGCCTCGAGCCCGAACTGCGGATCGGGCACCAGGCCCGTGCGAAGGGCGCGACGACCGCGGAGGCCGCCTGATGGCCCGCAACCGACGGGGCGGCGGCGACGGCGGCGACGACTCCAGCCGGTGGCTGACCACCTACGGCGACACCGTCACGCTCCTCCTCGCCTTCTTCGTCATGCTCTTCGCGATCTCCCAGGTCGACGTCCGCCGGTTCGAGCTCTTGGTCTCCGGCCTGCGGGAGCCCTTCAAGAACGAAGGGGTGGTGGAGGGCATCCTCAACACGGGCAACGGCATCGTCGGGCCCACCAAACAGGCCGAACCCCAACAGCCCCAACCGGGAGTGAAGGGGCTCGACGTCATGTTCGACTCCCCCGCCGTCCCCGGATTTCCCGAGGGGGGATCCGACACCCCCGGCCACTACCTGGGCACCGTCGAGGAGCTCGAAGAGGTTCGCGAGGCCCTCGCCACCGCCCTGGCCGCGGCCGGGGTGGAGACCTCGGTGCGCCTCGACCTCGACGAGCGGGGCCTCGTCGTCTCCATCGCCACCGACGAGGTGCTCTTCCCGACCGGATCGGCCGAGGTGCAGCCGGCGGGACGGGAGATCCTGGCGGTGATGGCGCCGGTCCTCGCCTCCTTCGACAACGCCATCAGGGTGGAGGGCCACACCGACACCGTCCCCCTCAACCGCAACGGCTACACGAACTGGAACCTGTCCGCCGACCGGGCCCTGGCGGTCCTCGACATCCTCCTCGACCAGGGTCTTAACCCCCGCCGCCTCTCGGCGACGGGGTATGGAGAGTACCGACCGATCGCCCCCAACGACACCCCTGAAGGCCGCCAACGGAACCGGCGGGTCGAGCTGGTGATCGTTGCGGAGACGCCGCCGGAGGACTGAGAGCCATGGCCGACGAAGACGCCAAGAAGGAAAAGGGCGGAAAGAAAAAGCTCATCATGATCGCCGTCCCGGTGCTGGTCGTCGGGGTGGCGGCCGGGTTCTTCCTCGGTGGCCGGGGAGGATCCGCCGACGCCGCCACGGAGACGACCACCACCACCTCGGTCCCCACCGAAGGACCGGTGGTGGAGGTCGACACGATGACCGTCAACATCGGCGGCGACGGCACCCGATACGCGCGGCTCGGCTTCGCCGTGGTCCTCAACGCCGAAGCGACCCCCGAGACGGTGGCCGAGAAGATCCCCCTGCTCCAGGACGCCGCCATCAGGATCATGGCCGGCTTCACCGCCGAGGAGCTGGTCACCACCGACGGCCAGGACCGTCTCCGGGAGGCGCTCACCGAGGAGGCCGTCGCCCTGTTCCCCGACGGCGAGGTGCTGCGGGCGGTGCTCACCGAGCTCATCGTCCAATGACTTGACTCGGCGCCCCCCCGGCCGACGGGCGTATCCGAGCATGAGCGAGCTTCACACCCAGGCCCCGACCGTGGCCCCCGTGGCCCTGCCCGAGCTCCGGCCCACCGGGACCGGATCCTCCCGACCGGTCGACGTCCTCGCCGACGTCGAGGCGACGGTCTCCATCGTGGCGGGGAGGGCCCGACTCACCCTCGCCGAAGTCGCCAACCTCAGGCCCGGGTCGGTGGTCCCCCTCGACCGAGGGCCCGAGGCCACCGTCGACATCCTCGTAAACGACCATCCCGCCGCCCGTGGCGACGTCATCGTCATCGACGACCACTTCGCCGCCCGGGTCGCCGAACTCACCCCGCCCCGCCGATGACCGAGGCCGCCGACACCGCCGGACTGCTGGGACGGATCCTCCCTCCCCTGCTGGTCATCGTCGGGGGACCGCTCCTGATCTGGTGGGCCCGGAGGCGACGCCCCAGCGGGTCCGGCCTCCGCATCTCGGCCCGAACCGCTCTCACCCGCGGGTCGGTGCTGGCCGTCGTCGAGGTCGGCGACCGCCGTCTCCTCGTCGGAGCCACCGACCAGGGCATCAACCTGCTGACGGAACTTCCCATGGAGGGAACCGAGGAGTCGCCGGCGTCCCCGGCGACCGCCCCGACGACCACCGGGCCATGGACGAGCCCGATCGACCACCTGCGGAACCTCACGGTCCGCAGGCCGACTCGTCCCAGGCCCCCCCGTGTCCGCCACCCGTAACGTCCTCGTCGTCGCCGCCGTCACCGTGGCCCTCGTCGGGTCGTCGAAACCTGCCCTCGCCCAGACGACGACCACGACGACGGTCGTCCCGGCCCCGGTGGTGACCGTTCCCGCCCCCGAGGCGCCCGCCGAAGTGCCGGCGGTGACCGTCACCATCGACGGCTCCGAAGGCGGGATCAGCCGATCGGTCTCCCTCATCCTGCTCCTCGCCATCGGCTCGATCCTGCCGGGCCTCCTTCTGCTCACCACGTCGTTCACCCGGTTCATCGTCGTGCTCGGCCTCACCCGCAACGCCCTCGGGATCCAGAGCGCCCCGCCCACACCCGTCCTCATCGGCATCGCGCTGTTCCTCACCCTGTTCGTGATGAAGCCGATGCTGTCCCAGGTCTGGGACGACGCCGTCGACCCCTTGCTCAACGGCCAGATCGACGTCGAGGAGGCCTACGACCGGGCCTACGCCCCCCTTCAGGGCTTCATGCTCGAACAGACCCGGGAGGAGGACCTGCGGCTGTTCCTCGACCTCGCCGACGGCCCCCGACCCGAACGTCCCGAGGACATCGGGGCGAGCGTGCTGGTCCCCGCCTTCATCGTCAGCGAGCTGCGGACGGCGTTCATCATCGGGTTCATCGTGTTCGTCCCCTTCCTCGTGATCGATCTCATCGTCTCGACGGTGCTCATGTCGTTGGGCATGGTGATGCTGCCCCCGACGTTCATCTCCCTGCCGCTGAAGCTGCTCCTCTTCGTCCTGGTGGACGGGTGGGTGCTCCTCATCGGCTCCCTCGTCTCCTCGGTGGGAGGAGCCGCCGGATGAACGACGTCCAGGTCCTCGAGATCCTCTTCGACGCGCTGGCGGTGATGACCAGGATCGCCGGGCCGCTGCTCGTGGCGTCCCTGCTGATCGGGGTCGTCGTCTCCATCGTGCAGACCATCACCCAGGTCCAGGAGATGACCCTCTCCTTCGTCCCCAAGCTGGCGGCGACCGCCCTCATCCTCCTGGTGGGAGGGAACTGGATGATCCGAGAGCTCGTCTCCTGGGTGACCAACCTCTGGTCACGGATCGCGGGGATCTGAGCCAGATGACGATCCTCCTCGAACCGGCGGCGATGGCCGGACTGATCCTCGCCATGATCCGGGTGGGCGCCTTCGCGGTGGCCTCCCCCATCCTCCGTGGGTTCCCGGTGACCGGACGCCTCGCCTTCTCCCTCGCCGTCGGCCTCGCCCTCGCCGAACCGGCCCTGGCGGCACCGACGATGGCCGAGCTGGTCGCGGCCGCCGCCATCAACCTCACGGTCGGCATCGTCCTCGGATTCCTCACCGGACTCGTCTTCTACCTGTTCGAGGTCGCCGGGGCGCTGGTGGACATCACCTCCGGCCTCAACGCCGGACAGGTCTTCGAACCTCTGACGGGGACGTCGAACACGGTCCTCTCGCGAGGATTCATGTTCACCGCCCTCGTCCTGTGGTTGGTGATGGGAGGCGACCGTCTGGCCGTCGAAGGGCTGGCGGCGACCGTCACCGCCATCCCCCTCGACGGGACGATCTCGCTCGCTCCGGGACTCGCCGACGTCGCCGTCCGGATCTCGGGCACGATGCTGCGGGCGGCGGTCGAGCTCGCCATGCCGGCCCTGGCGGCGCTGTTCGTCACCGAGGTGGGCCTCGGCATCGCCACCCGGTTCGCCCCCCAGGCAAACGTGTTCTCCCTCGGCCTCCCCGGCAAACTGCTGGCGGCGATGCTCTCCGTCGGTCTGGTGTTCGCCGCGTTCCCCTCCGCGATCGACGGGTCCCTGGACGCCACCCGGGACACCATCGTGACGGTCATCCGCGGGCTGGGAGCATGACTCCTCATCTCCGGCGGTCCGGTGCCGACAGGATCCGCGTCACGGAACGACCGCGACGCCACGGACCGGCGGACACCCGAGCGAGGTGCCCGTGAGCTCGTCCGACCGTACCGAGAAACCGACCCCCCGGAAGCTGCGTGAGGCGCGGCGGGAGGGGCGAATCGCCAAGAGTCAGGAAGTCGCCGTCGCCGCCTCGATGGTGTCCGCCCTCATCGCGCTCCGAGCCTTCGGTCCCGGCGCGGCCCGCTCCGTGGTGGAAGACACCCGCCTCATCCTCGGCCTCGCCGGGTCGAATCCGTCCAGCGCCGCGATCCGCTCCCTCGCCCTCGACATGCTCATGACGGGCATCCTCCCCGCCCTCGCCGTCTCGGTGGCCATCGGCACCGCCGCGGCGGTCGCCCAGGTCGGCTTCGTCTACGCCCCGAAGGCGGCGAAACCCAAGCTGTCCAACATCTCACCGAAGAAGGGGCTCCAACGATTCAAGCCCGGCGTCGCCGGCTGGGAGCTGGGACGCAACGCCCTCAAGATCGGCCTGCTCGTCGCCGTCACCTGGGAACCGGTCACGTCGGGGATGACCCGCATCGCCGCCACCCGCTCCCTCGGACGCTCCCTCTCCGAGGTCGGGGCGATGATCGGCGCCGTCCTTCTGCGGGCGGCGCTCCTCGCCCTCTTCGTCGCCCTCGCCGACTACGCCATGAACCGGATTCGCACCACCAAGCAGCTCAAGATGACCCGCCAGGAGGTCAAGCAGGAGGCCAAGGACGCCGAAGGCGACCCCCATATCCGTGCCCAGCGGCGCAAGCGGGCGACCGAGATGAGCCGCAACCGCATCATCAACGTCGCCACCGCCGACGTCGTCGTGACCAATCCCACCCATTACGCGGTCGCCATCGCCTACCGACCCCCCGAGCCGGCTCCCCGGGTGGTGGCGAAGGGCACCGACGGACGCGCCCGACGGATCCGCAAGGAGGCCTACCGCCACGGGATCCCCGTCATCGAGCACCGGCCCCTCGCCCGGGCCCTCTACCGGAAGGCGAAGGTCGGCATGTTCATCCCGACGGTCCTGTATGAAGCCACCGCGGTGGTCCTCGCCGCCGCGTACCGACGCACGAGGAGGCGCCCGGCATGAAGTCGAAGGCTCAGGTCCTCGCCCCGCTCGCGCTGGTGAGCGTGGTGCTGATGATGGTCGTCCCCATGTCGCCGATGCTGCTCGACATGCTTCTCGCCGCCAACATCACCTTCTCGGTGTTGGCCCTGCTCGGGGCGATGGTGTTGAAGGACTCCCTGGAGTTCTCCGTGTTCCCGTCCCTCCTCCTCGTCGCCACCCTCACCCGTCTCGCCCTCAACGTCTCCTCGACCCGTCTCATCCTCCTCGAGGGCTACGCCGGCAAGGTGATCGACACCTTCGGCGGCTTCGTCATCGGCGGCTCGGTGGTCGTCGGCCTCGTGGTCTTCCTGATCCTGGTGGTCATCCAGTTCGTCGTCATCACCAACGGCGCGGGCCGCGTCGCCGAGGTGGCCGCCCGCTTCACCCTGGACGCCATGCCGGGGAAGCAGATGGCCATCGACGCCGACCTGGGCGCGGGCCTCATCAACGAGGAGCAGGCCCGGGACCTCCGCAAGCGGATCTCGAAGGAGGCCGACTTCTACGGGGCGATGGACGGTGCCTCCAAGTTCGTGAAGGGCGACGCCATCGCCGGAATCATCATCACCGGGATCAACCTGATCGGCGGGCTGGCGATCGGGATCGGATCGAAGGGTCTCGACGTCGCAGAGGCGGTCGACACCTACAGCCGCCTCTCGGTCGGCGACGGTCTCGTCTCCCAGATCCCGGCGCTGCTCATCTCGATCGCCACCGGTCTGCTCATCACCCGGGTCGGCTCGGAGGGATCGATGGGCTCCGAGCTCACGTCCCAGGTCTTCGGCAACACCCAGGCCCTGCGGATCGGGGCGATCGTCATCGGCGGCATGGGGTTGCTCCCCGGACTGCCCAAGGTCCCCTTCTTCGCCCTCGCCGGCCTGTTGGCGCTGCTCGGTGCCCGGGGGAGGGGAGCCGACGCCGACGACGAGCAGAGCTCCGAGTCGGTCCCCGAGATCCGGACGAACCCCGACGATCCGGAGGCGCTCATCGGCCAGATGCGGGTCGAGCCCATCGAGCTCTACCTGGCCCACGACATCCTCGACCTCATCGACCCGGCCCGGGGCGGCGACCTGATGGAGCGGGTCCGGGCACTTCGACGCCAGATCGCCGAGGAGCTCGGGATCGTCATCCCGCTGCTCCGTGCCCGCGACGACGCCGCCCTCCCCGAGGCCACCTACCGCATCCTCCTCCGAGGTACCGAGGTGGGCCGGGGCATCGCCCCCCGGGATCACGTCCTCGCCCTGCCGGTGGGCGACGGGGCCGAACTCGAGGCGATGGGCGGCCAGAAGGTGGTCGAGCCGGTCTTCGGCCTGGAGGCGTACTGGGTGCCGGAGTCCGCCAAGACGGCGGCCGCCGCCACCGGGGCGACGGTCGTCGACCGCTCCTCGGCGGTCATCACCCATCTGGCGGAGGTCGTGAGATCCCATGCCGCCGACCTCCTCACCCGTCAGGACACCCAGCTCCTGGTGGAGGGGCTCCGCTACGACGAGCCCATCCTCGCAGGCGAGGTCGGCACCGAGACCCTGCCCCTCTCGACGCTGCACGCCGTCCTCCGCGGGTTGTTGGAGGACGGGGTCTCGATCCGGGACATCGGCAAGATCGTGGAGGCGGTCTCCGCCAAGGCGGTCGAGACCAAGTCGGTGGAGCAGCTCGTCCGGGCCGCCCGGGTCGCCCTCGGCTCGTCGATCGTCGCCAAGCTGGCACCCGAGGGCCGGTTGGCGGTCGTCACGCTGGAACCGGCCCTGGAGGCCGCCTACCACGAGGCACTCCGAGAGGTCGACGGCCAGACCCATCTGGTCCTCGACCCCCAGCAGATGGAACGGCTGCGGGAGGATGCGACCCGAGCCCTGACCGCCGCCGGCGGCCGTCCCGTCGCCATCGTCTGCAGTCAGGCACTCCGCAAGCCCCTGCAACGGACCCTCGCCTCCCTCGGCGTCGACATCCCGGTGGTCGCCTACCCGGAACTTCCCAGTCACGTGGAGCTCACCCCGTTGGGTGTGATCGAGCAAGGAGAACCAGCGAATGTCTGAGATCACGATCGAGGCCGACAGCGTCGAGGACGCCCTCGCCGAGGTGGCGGCACGTCTCGGACCCCGCGCCCGAATCGTGCGCGCCGACCGGGTGCGACGGGGCGGGATCGCCGGGTTCTTCGCCCGCGAGGTCGTCGAGGTCGTCGCCACCGCCGAGGAACCGGCGGCGACATCCCCGAGCACGGCCGACGACCCCGGTCCGCAAACCCCTGCCCGCGGAGTCGAGCGCGCCCTGCAGCAGATGATGGCGGCGGCGGAGGAGGCGAGCTTCGCCGAGGTGCTCGGCCGGACCCTCGTCGCCGGAGCCTCCCCCGGAACCGACCCGGAGTCGACCCCTCCTCGTGCCCCGACGGCGACGATCCCCGCCCCCCGGACCGACCACGACGCCCCCGTCGACGCGCCCACGATCCCGGGCGTCCGATGGGACGTCGGTCGCCTGCTGGAGGCGGGGCTGCCGCCGACGGTCGTCGAGTCCCTCGCCGGCCTCGATCCCTCCGACGACCTCGCCCACCTCACCGCCCTCGCCACACGCCTCGCCCCCCTGTGTGGCCCCGTCCCCCCCGGCCCCGGCCGCATGGTCGGCCCACGGGCAGACCGCCTCGCCGCCGCCCTCCCACCCGGGCCTTCGGGAGACTGGATCCACGTCGTCATCGGCGACGAGGGGGCGCCCACCGCCCTGACCGAGACCCCGACGCTCGTCTCCTGGGTCTCCGACCGGGGCGTGGTGGGAGCGATCCGGATCGCCCACGCCACCGGTGCAACCCTCGGATACGGCATGGCGTCCGGATTCGGCTCCCCTGCACGTCGGGTGACGGCCCTCGACGCCGCCTGGGCCGTCCGTGAGCTCCTGGAGCGGCCATGAACGCCGGACCGGTCCTCGCCCGGATGGTGGCGATCCTCGGCCTCGTCGCCCTCGCTCCCATCGCCTACCAACTGGCGACCTCCGATCTCACCCCCCTCGACGCCGCGTCACGGGCCGGCTGGCTCTTCCTCGGCGTGGTCGTCCTCCGGAGGATGATCAAGGCATTCTTCCCGACTCCGGTGCTCGTCCCCGCCGACGCCGAGGAGACCGACGACGACTGAGGCCGACGGCCACCTCGGTCACGCTCGCCGAGAACTCGACGACCGAGCGCCACCGGGGACCGGACGTCACGCCGACATCTGTCGCCTCGCCGACGAGATCGACGTGTGGTTCGATGTCACCGGAGCCTGCGGGGCCCCTCGTCTCGACCGCCGGGAGCGCTCAGGCGTCCCCGACGGCCCGCAACGCCGGCTCGGGCGTGAAGGCGTCCACCGTCACGTCGGCGAAGAGCTTGGCCTCCGTCTCGACGAACTCCCGATGCTCCTCGAGTCCGAGGGCGCGCATGGCGTGTTTGAACGGGAGGTCGAGGCACCGACTCGGAGAGTCGGCGGGCAGCACCATCATCGCCGCCCAGAGGGCCTTCTCGGCGTCCTCGTGGGGCGAGTGGTGGGCGACGACGGCCCGCACGATCGCGTCGGGGAGGTTCCACTCCCGGAGCAGTCCGGCGGCCACCTCGACGTGGTTGGCGCCGTACACCATCCGCTCACGCTCCAGCATCTGGGCGTCGGAGGCGCCCTTCATCCACTGCCGGCGCCGCCAGTCGAGGTACCCTTCGTCCTTCATCAGCAACCCGGCCGAGCCCGCACACGAGAACAGGCCCGCCACGAACAGGTGCTCGTTCTCGGAGCGGCCGAACCCGAGCAGGCGCCCGATCAGCTTGGCGGCCCGGCCGACGACGAGGGAGCCCTCCCACAGCTCCGGAGCCCCCCAGGTGTCCACGAGGTCACGGTTGAGCGACGCCATCGCCAGCGCCCCCACCTGACGGGAGCCGACGCGGATCACCGCCTCCAACACGGTCCCCACCGGGTACACGGCCCCGATGTAGGCGGAGTTGGCGAAGCGCAGGACGGCGGTGGCGGTGTCGGGGATGGTGGAGACGCGGGCGGCGACCTCGTACAGGTCGGGGTCGGCGGACATCGCCGCGTTCCAGAGCTGGATCTTGCGGGCCGCTACGTCGTACATCGTTCCTCGGTGGCGATTCGGGGAACCTGTCGGCCGTGCGGCCCGACGGTCAAGGAGTCAGCGGGCGCCGTAGCCCCGGCCGGCCGCCGTGGGAAGCTCGTCCGAGGCCTCGATCCGTGTCCGCCAGTCGGTGCCGGCCATCCGCTCCAGATAGGCGGCCCGAGCCCGCTTGCCGGGGGTGTTCTCGGGTGCGGCCTCCACCCCTTCGTACTGGGTGGCGAAGAAGCTGCGCATCGACGCCAACGCCTCGGAGCGGATCTGGGAGACCCTGGCCTCGGTCAGGCCGAGGTCATCGGCGATGTCCTGGAGGAGCTCGCCCTCGAGGTAGTAGCGGCTGATGACCTCGGCCTGGATGGGTGGCAGGTTGCGGACCGCCTCCACGAGGTTGCCCCGCAGCTCTCGCTGCTCGAAGGCCTCCTCGGGCAGCACCTCCGCCGAGTTCTCCTCGACTCGATCCACCAAGGGGACGTCGTCGCCGTCGGCCGGCTGGTCGAGGTGCAGCAGCGTGCTGACCGAGGCCTGGGCCTGGCGGCGGACGAGCTCCTCCACCGTGATCCCGAGGAAGGCGGCGAGCTCTTCGCTGTTGGGGGCCTGACCGTTCTGTTCCTCCAGCATGGCGGTCGCCTGGCTGATCTCCCGGAGCCGCCGGCGCACGGACCGGCTGGCCCAGTCACGGGTGCGGGTCGAATCGATGATGGCGCCACGGATACGGATGGCCGCGTAGCGGGCGAAGGGGATCCCCGAGTCGGGATCGTATCGGCGGGAGGCCTCGACGAGACCGAGGGCCCCGGCGTTCCACAGCTCCGACCGGTCGACGTGCCGGGGATAGCGAACGGACACCTCGGCGACGATGTGCCCGACCAGGTCGAGCGTCTCGGCCACGAGCCGGTTCTGCTCTTCGCTGCTCAACGGCGCCATGTCCACTCCCAATACTCGTTGTGTCCCATCCCGCTCCCGGGACGCATGATCAGCATCGGAAGAATCGTGACCAATCCTTGAGTGCCATTCAGAAATAGTCCCTTCCTCGGCGGGAAAACCCCTTGACGGACACCGGACCCTGCCGACGGGAAAGCATTGGGCTCCAGCTCGGCTCGCGGGACCGACCCCTCAACTCCGACCCGGCCCTGCCGACGGGAACGGCATGTTCGACCACGTCTCCGCGCTCATCGCCCCCGACTTCAGCGGCCTGATCTCGATCCTCAACTACGAGCGGCGCCTCCTCGAGCAGATCCTCTACCGCCAGGCCCAGGCGACCCTGCTCATCGCCGCCGGGGAGCATCGGTTCGTGCCGAACGCCGTCGACGAGGTCGAGAGCATCGTCGGGGAGCTGGCCGCCGCCGAGGTGGTCCGGGCCGCGGTCACCGAAGTCCTGGCGGGAGATCCCGGCACCGAACCGACGATCGAGGACCTCCTCCCCCTGGCCCCGGCCGGGACCGCCGAGAAGCTGGAAGACCTGCGGACGGCCATGGACGACCTTCTCTCCGAGATCGACCGCCTGCGGGAGATCGGCCACGCCGAGGCGGAGGCCCAGCGGGAGCTGGTCGCCCGGATGATGGCGACCTTCGACGCCGAGGGCTACGACTCCTCGGGTTCGCCCCGCCGACTCTCGGCCTGACGTCGCAGACGCTCGAGAGATCCGGCCGTGGTTCTGAGGATCGGTGAGTCTCGATCCGATCGGACGGCCGCCCGGTTGGCCTCCATCACCTGCCGGTAGATCTCGGCTCGGTGCACGGCGACCTCACGGGGGGCGTCGATGCCGATCCGGATCTGACCGCCCCGAATCTCCAGCACGGTGATCACCACGTCGTTGCCGATGACGATGGACTCGCCCGCCTTCCGCGTGAGCACCAGCATCAGACCACCGCCAACGGCAACGGGGCCCGCAGGGGATGGTCGGAGTCGGTCAAGACGATCTGACGACCCTTCAGGGTCCGAACGTTGACGACGAAGGGCCCCAACAGGTTCATGGTGGCGGTCTGCTGTTCGGGGTCGATGGTGACCGAGCAGAACACGACGGCGTCTTCGGCACGTTCGAGCTCGAGCCCGGCCTGGTCCAGGTCGGTCAGTTCGGGGGCGTAGTCCGGGAAGAAGAGCCAGGGTACGGCGACGATGAGCGACACCGCCGGGTCGTCGAGGCACTGCAGCACCTGGAAGATCCCGTCCGGGACGATGTCGGTGAGCACGAAGCGGCGGACGTCGGGGAAGCCGGGGATCCCCTCGTCGAAGACGATGACGTGCGGTTCAGGATCGGTCATGGACGATCGAAGGGTACCCGGACCGGAGCCGTCATCGGAGGAACGCCGCCAGGGACGGCTGGAGCGCCTTGGCGAGCGCCCCCTGGGCGGCCTGATACGCGACTTCTTGGAGTTGCAGCTCCATCACCGCTTCGGCGAGGTCCACGTCCTCCACCGCCGAGAGCTGGGAGCGGAGGTTCACCTCCTCGGTGTCGGCGCGGAACCGTGCCGCCTCGATCCGGCTTCCGGCGGCCCCGAGCCGGCTCCGGGCGTCGAGCACCCGTCCCATCGCCCGGTCGAGGGCGTCGAGGGACGCCCCGAGCCCGGCCTGGTCTCCGGAGCGGAGCTGGGTCTCCACGGTGTCGAGGAGGCTG
>Ga0256839_1003868_pt1 | contig 15089 bp, 9 predicted proteins | sample 354166metaG_FD_185968 | JGI IMG/M metagenome (GOLD analysis project Ga0256839, IMG submission 185968) | Hydrothermal vent microbial communities from Mid Atlantic Ridge, Atlantic Ocean - 354-166 | ecosystem: Environmental > Aquatic > Marine > Hydrothermal vents | place: Atlantic Ocean: Mid... | reverse complement strand
GCCAAGCGGCCGGTCTCTAGAAGTCCGGCCGTTTTTTCCTTTGCTGTGCGTTGCCGCCAACGCGAGCAATGAGCTCCTTTCCGGGAGGCAATTGACGCTGTCGTCCCCCGGCAGTTAGGGTAGGAATATGTCCCACCACGGCGACTACCCCCCTCCATCCTCGCTTTTACTTGCCGAGACGGTGCCCGCCATGATGCACTCCCTGCTGTTTTTCGGTTTCCGTCGCTGTAGATGGTTGCTTCTGCTCGGCGCGCTGCTTGCCCCCGGTGCGGCGCAGGCCGAGAACTGGCCCTGCTGGCGAGGGCCCCGCGGCGACGGCACCAGCCGCGAAACCGGTATCCCGGTCCGCTGGAGCACGACGGAAAACATCCGCTGGAAGGTGCCTGTGCCCGGCACCGGCCACGCCTCGCCCATCGTCTGGCAAGACCGCATCTTCCTGGTCTCCTGCCTGGAGGAAAAACGGCAGCGGGTGCTGCTTTGTTACGATCGCCCAAGCGGCAAGCTGCTCTGGCAGCGCGTGGTGCTCACCGCGCCGCTAGAGCGCAAGCACCGCCTGAACAGCTACGCCTCCAGCACCCCGGCCACCGATGGGGAGTTGGTTTACGTGACCTTCCTGGACCGGGACCACATGTTCGTGGCCGCTTACGACTTCCAGGGCAACAGACACTGGGCGGTGCGGCCCGGGGTGTTCCACTCCCGCCACGGCTACTGCTCCTGTCCCGTGCTGTACCAGAACCTGGTGATCGTCAACGGGGATCACGACGGGGACTCTTACATCGTGGCCCTGGATCGCCGCACGGGGCGCACCGTGTGGAAGGTGCCGCGGGAGTTCAAAACGCGAAGCTACGTGACGCCGATCATCCGCCGCCTGGCCGGGCGGACGCAGATGATCCTCTCGGGCAGCAAGTGCGTGACCAGCTACGATCCGGCCACGGGCCGGTTGTGGTGGATCGTGCACGGTCCCACCGAGCAGTTCGTGGCCTCGATGGTCGATAACGGCCACCTGGTGTTCCTCACCGCCGGCTACCCGGAGCGGCACATCTTGGCCATCCGGCCCGACGGCACAGGCAACGTGACCGACACGCACATCGTCTGGCGCACCCGGCAGGGGGCCGGCTATGTGCCTTCGCCGGTGGTGGTGGGGGAGCACCTGTACGTGGTTTCCGACCAGGGGGTGGCCACTTGTTTCGAGGCCGAAACGGGACGCGTGCTGTGGCGCAAGCGGCTGGGGGTGCGGTTCAGCGCCTCGCCCGTGGTGGTCCAGGGGCGTATCTACTTCCAGGCCGACGACGGCACCACCACGGTGGTCCAGGCCGGCCCCCGCTTCCGCCGCCTGGCGGTGAATCGCCTGGGCGAGTACACCTACGCCTCGGCCGCGGTGAGCCAGGGGAACCTTTTCATCCGCAGCGAAAAGCACCTGTGGTGTATCGGCAAGTAGCCTGCGGGGAAGCATTCGGCCGGCTACCGTAGCAGCTCGCGGTGGTCGAAGAATCGCACTTCCAGCTCCACCAGCTCCCGGACCAGCTCGGCGGCGCCCTCGGGCCGCCGCAGCGGCTCCTTGGCCAGCAACCGGTGCACCAGCTCGGCCACCGGCCGCGGAAGCCAGGGCACCAGGTGGCGCAGGGGCCGGGGGGCCTGGGTCAGGTGCTGCGTGACCACCTGCGAAAGCTGCGGACCGGCAAAGGGACGCACCCCGGAGATCAGCTCATAAAGCAGCGCCCCCAGGCTGTAAAGATCGGCCCGAATGTCCACCTTCAGCCGCGAGGTGAACATCTCCGGGGCCATGTAGTAGGGCGTGCCCACCAGGGGGCGTTCCAGCTGCCAGGCTTCTTCGTCCAGCCGCCGGGCATAGCCCAGGTCCAGCAAGGTAACGTGCCCACTGGGCGAAAGCATCACGTTGGCCGGTTTCACATCGCCGTGCATCCAGCCCAGGGCTTCCAGGGCCGCAAGCGCCTGGGCCACCTGGCGAGCCACACACAGGGTCACCGCCACACTCACGCGCCGGCCTTGCTGTAAGAACTGCCGCAGCGAAATCCCCGGCACGCGAGGCATCACCAGGTAGTAGGGGGCTTCTTCCAGGTGGGCCGCCAGCACGGGCACCAGGTGGGGATGGTTGAGCCGCTGGCCCAACTGCAATTCCCGGTGCAGGCATTCCCGTTTGGCGGGGTCTTGTTCCCAGCGGGTGCGAAGCAGCTTGAGGGCATAGGGGGGCGGGTGCTCCGCGGGGGCGTCGGCCCCCCGGGCGGCAAACACGCGGCACAGTCGCCCCTGGGCCAGCGGGGCCACCAGGAGCCAGGGGCCCAACTGCCGGGGAAACGGTTCGCGCGGCGCGCCCTCCTGGCCGGTGGCCCGGGCCGGGGCGTCTGGCTTGCGCGAGCGTGTTGGCGGCGGAAAACGCATCGGCCGGGGACTCACAGAACCTGGCAAGAACGGGGTCCGCTGGTAGCTTCGGCCCGGGGGCCCAAGCGGATTGAATCTCCCCGGGCGTGCAAGCACAGGTGGAACGACTCGGACTTTCGGCAGAAACGGTCTTTCTGGTAAAAGTTTACGTTCTGCCGGATCGCGGCATGCCGGCTTTTCCGGCACCGGAAAGACGGTCCCCTTTTCGCTTCTTGGCAAGGATGCCCCAGGATGACCCGATGCCCCAGTCCCGCTGGCCTTTTCGACACCCTCGTCCGCCCAAGCGCGCTGGCACTGCTGGGGATGCTGCCGGGGTGCATTGTCTTATTCTCCTCGGCAGCCGCGACGGCGGGGGAGCAAGTCCCCCTCCCCTTTGCCCACACCGCCACGCTCAAGCAGGTGGTGTTTGTCGATCCGCTGCACGGTTGGGCCGCCGGGGAGTGGGGCACGCTGTGGCGCACCACCAACGGGGGCCAGCGATGGCAACAGGCCCGGTTGCCGGAGCCCAAGCCGGTAACGGCCCTTTGCTTTCTCGACGCCCGCCGGGGTTGGGCCGCCACGGCTGAGGCGCTGCCCGGGGTGGAGTTCACCCGCGGCAAGCTCTGGTACACCGCCGATGGGGGCCGCTCCTGGCAGCCCCAAAGCAGCGGCTTGCCCGGCCTGTTGCACGTGCAGTTTTTTGATCCCCGGCAAGGGATGGCCGCCTGCGTCCCCTCGCCGCTTGCTCCCACGGGCCTGCTGCGCACGCGCGACGGGGGCCGAAGCTGGTCGCCGGTCCCAGGCCAACGAAGCGGCATGTGGCAAGCCGCCTTGTTCCTCTCCCCGCAGCAGGGTGTGCTGGCCAGCGAAGACGGCCGCCTGGCCGTGCTGGCCGCAGGTGTCGTGCAACCCGCAGAAACCCCCGGTTTTGGGCTTCGCCGGGTGTGCGCCTTGGCCACCGACGGGCAGGGCACGCTTTGGCTTGCCGGCTCAGCGGGCCTGCTGGGACGAAGCACCGACGGAGGGCGCTCCTGGCAACTAGTTTCCCTAGGCAAGCTGGCACCTGTGGCGGCCCAGGTGGACTTCCACGCCCTGGCCATTCGCAGCCCGAAGCTCTGGCTGGCCGGCAGCCCCGGCACGGTGGTGTTTCACTCACCCGATGGAGGCCGCTCCTGGCAGCTCTGGCCCACCGGGACGTCGGTGCCGATTCATCACTTGCACTTTGTCGATTCCCGGCGGGGCTGGGCCGCCGGGGCCCTGGGCACGGTGCTGGCCAGCGTCGATGGCGGCCGAAGTTGGCACCTGCAGCGAAGTGGCGGCGCGCGGGCCGCCGTTTGGGGCGTGTGGATCAACCACCAGGCCCTGCCCTGGGAAGCCCTGGCCTGGCTGGCTGCCGAAAAGGGGTATCTTACCGCAGTGACGCTGCTGGGGCGGCGCGAGGCTTGGGGGCGCCCCTGGGACCACCAGTACCGGCTCCGCTGCGGCCAGGGACTGGCCCAAATAGGGGTAGCCCACACAGAAGTCCCCTGGGGCTTTCCGCTCCCGCAGCCCGACCTGGCCCCGGACGACAAAGCCCTGGAGCGGCTTTGGGCGGCCGTGCACGATGGGCGCCACCGCCAGGTGTTGGAGCAGCATCTGCTGCGGCAGATCTTGCAGTGGCGCCCCGAGGTGGTTCTTACGCACGCCGCGGTGCCCCAGCATTCGCAACCCGGGGCGGTACTGCTGAACCAGCTGGTGCAACAAGCCGTCCGGCAAGCCGCCGATCCCACCACCTGGCCGCCGGAGCTGGTGCAACTGCACTGCAAGCCCTGGCAGGTGAAAAAGCTCTGGGGCGTGCTGCCCCCGGGGCGTCGCGGGCAGGTGCAGGTGGGGACGTTCCAGTTCGCCCAGCAGTTCGGCTGCTCGTTGCGGCAGTTGGTGGGGTGGGGGCGATGCCTGCTGCCGGAGCAAGCCCCTGTGCCGGAAAGCTGGCAGTTTCGGCTGATCGACTCCCAGTTGCCCCGGCAAACCGCCGTAGCCGGGCTGATGTCCCAGGTGGTGCTCTATCGCGGCGGCGAGGCCCGGCGGCTGCTGCACCGGAACGACCCGCCCGGGCCGCAGCAGCTCCTGGCCGCGCAACGTTATCGCAACGCCTGGGCCTTGCTCCACGGCAAGCAAGTTGCTCCGCAGCGGATGCTGGCCGGTTTGGGGTCCCTGCTGGAAGGAGTGCCGCCTGAGCACCAGGCCCTGCTGGTGTTTGAATGGGCGCAGCACTTAAGCCGCCGGGGCGATTGGGCCGCAGCGGCCGAAGCGCTGGAACACCTGGTGCACTCCTGGCCCCAAAGCCCCCTGGCTCCCGCGGCGGCCCGATGGCAGGTTTTCTATTGGGCCGGGGCCGAGCCGGCCTGGGCCGACGGCACGCCTCCGCGGTTGCCCTCTTCCACGCTGGCTCAAGTGGCTCCGGCAGGGGAAAAACCCGCGGACGTTCCCTCCCTGGCCGGCAAGCAGTTGGTGCGCTCGCAGCAGGCACGGTGGGAACAGGCTGCCCGCTGGCTCGCCTGGCTCCGGCGTCACGCTCCGCAAGTGGCCCGCGGCGGGGCAATGTCCCTGGTGGCCGCTTCGCTGGCCCGGCGACGTGGAGACCGCCAGGCGGCCTTGCGCCATTTGCTCGATATAACTCAACGCCCTGGCGAGAATCCCTGGGCCGACGCGGCGGCCCGGCGGCGCTGGGTGCTTTTGGGCCAGGGGCCTCGGCCCCGACGGGCAGTCGATTGCCCCGTGGTGAAACAAAAACCGTATCTCGATGGCAAGCTGGACGAGCCGTTGTGGCAGGAGGCCGGCCGGGTGGTGCTCTCGCATCCGCGCCTGCCCCCCGGAGAGCCGGCCGCGGTGATCCGCCTGGCCCGCGACGAAGAGTTTCTTTATATCGCCGGCACCTGCCGCCGCTGGCAGGCCGCGAAAGCCGCGGAGAAAGAGGTGCCCTCCGGGCCGGGACCGCGAGATGCTCCCACCGAAGGCCAGGATCGCATTGAGTGGTTCCTCGACCTGGACGGCGATCACGGCACCTGGTTCCGCTTCGTGGTGGACCACCGGGGCCGTGCCCGCGAAGAGTGCTGGGGGGCTGCGGCCTGGAACCCGCAGTGGTTCGTGGCCGTGGATCGCCGGGGACAGCAGTGGAGCTTCGAGGCGGCCGTGCCCCTTGCGGCCTTGGCCAGCCAGCCTCCGGCGCCGGGGGAGGCGTGGTCCTTGGGGCTGAAACGCGTGGTGCCGGGCGTGGGACTTTTCGGCTGGGGGCGTCCGCAGGGCACGTTCCCGCGGCCCGAGGGCTGGGGGCTGTTGCTTTTTACCCGCTGAGTCGCACCATAAGAGAAACGGCTTACGATCCGTTGAGCCCCCTTTCCTACAGCTCCCCCGTCCCATGACGCAACCGGAACTTGCCGCCGCCCCGGCCATGCGCTTCCCGCTGGTGGCGGTGGACATCGGCAACACGCGGTTGAAGCTGGGCCTGTGGCCCCGGCCGCCCCAGCTGGCCCAAGGCCACCCGGCCCCGGAGCCAGTGGAGCCGCTGTCCCTTTCCCCGGGGGATTGGGACGTGCTTGCCCGCTGGATCGAGCAACACGTCCCCCCCGGCACGCCCTGGCACCTGGCCAGCGTGCAGCGGCACTACCTGGCCGACCTGGTGCACTTCCTGGGCCAGCGGCGCTCCCAGGACCCGGTGCTGCTGCTCAACCACGAACTGCTGCCGCTTCCGGTTCGGCTGCCCAAGCCCGACCACGTGGGCATCGACCGGCTGCTGACGGCCCTGGCCGCGTGGGCGTTGCGTTCCGGCGACGAGCCGCTGGTGGTGGTCGATTTGGGCACGGCCGTGACGGTGGATTACATTTCGGCCCGGGGGGAGTTCTGCGGAGGGGCGATCCTGCCCGGGGTGGCCATGTCGGCCCAGGCGCTGGAACACTTCACCGACTTGCTCCCCTTGGTGCCGATGGACCAACTGGACCAGCCGCCCCCGGCCCTGGGTACGGATACGGTTTCGGCCATCCGTTCCGGGCTGTATTGGGGTGTGGTGGGCGCGGTGCGTGAGCTGGCCTCCCGGCTCGCCCCCCGGGGAGCGCATCCGCAGTTGGTGCTCACCGGCGGAGCGGCCCCGGCCGTGGCCCGGCTGCTGGACCCCCAGGCCCGCTGCGAGCCGCACCTTTCGCTGCTGGGCGTGGCCCTGGCGGCCCGGCACTGGTGCGAAAAAAACTGCGGCGAACCGTGAACTTTCCTCCAGCTTCCCCATCCCAAGCCAAGGCAGCTCCTCTGCTCCCCGATGTCCGCCGCCGAAGACCGCCATGAGCCGACCTGTTGCTGGGTGCTGACGCCCCCGGCCCCGGGGGCCGTGGCCGTGGTATGCATCGAAGGCCCCCAAGCCCTGGCCGCCGCGGACCGGGTTTTCCAGCACGTGGGCAGGCGTCGGGTCGTCCAAATGGCGATGGATCGGGTGTATTTCGGCCACCTGCGAAAACCGCAAGGCGAGGAAGCGGTGCTTTGCCGCACGGGGCCGCAGGCGGTGGAAATCCACTGCCACGGCGGGCCGCAGGTGGTGCAGGCGCTGGTGGCGGCACTTAAGCAGCAGGGGATCGCCCCGGCCTCGCCAGAACAGTGGCTCCGGAAGCAGGCCCCCTGCGGTCCTGCCCGGGAAGCGCTGCAATGGATGCTCCAGGCCACCACCGAGCCGATGGCCCGGCTGCTGTGGCACCAGGCCCAACTGGCCTGGCCCCGCTGGCTGACCCAGGCCCGGCAGGCTCTGGCCCAAAGCGACTGGCCCCGGTTGAACGACTTGGCCCAGGAAGTGCTTGCCTGGGAACAGTTTGCCCGACACCTGGTCGAACCCTGGCAGGTGGTGCTGGCCGGGCGGCCCAACGCGGGCAAAAGCACGCTGCTGAACGCACTGGCGGGCTTCCAGCGGGCGGTGGTTCACGCCCGGCCGGGCACCACGCGCGACGTGGTGCAGCAGTCTGTGGCCCTGGGCGGCGTGCCGATGCGGCTAAGCGATACGGCCGGATGGCGTTCCTCGGGCGATTCCCTGGAGCAAGAAGGCATCCGCCTGGCCCGGCGGCAGTGGCAACAGGCCGATCTGGTGCTAGTGGTGCTGGACCGCTCCCGACGTTGGGGGGCCGAGGACGAACGCTTCCTGCAAGCCGTGCAGGCCCAAAACCAGCGGCTGCTGCTGGTGCGCAACAAGTGCGACTTGCCTGCCGCCGGGGGACATCCGCCGGGGGTGGAAATCAGCGCCCTGGCCCGGCAAGGACTGGACGAGCTGCAACGGGCCATCCTGCACCACCTGGTTCCCCGGTGGCCCGAGCTGCACCAGGCCCTGCCGCTTACGCCGCAACACGCCCAGCTTCTGCAGCAGCTTGTGCAAGCGACGGCACCACCGCGGCCGGACGCCAGGGCAGCCGCTACGGTGCTGGAGAGGCTGGCAAGCGGCTAGCCGCCCGGTTCTCTTCGGGCTTCAGTCCGGTTTGTGTTTCGCGTGCCAGCATAAGATGGAGCGTTTCCAGAGCAAAAGAGTTGATTTTTGTCCGGCGAGCCGCGTGCGTCAGCACGCGGTTGGCGAGCCCCGGGCTTTAGCCCGGGGAGAGCCGACTAACCGCTTTTTGTTCTTCTTCTCCGCCAGCTGAAGCTGGCGGCTCGCCGTTGGCAAGAATAAACGCTTATTTCTACTTTCTACCACGTACGGAAGCGTCGGATCAGCAATGTGCCAGCTGGCTAACAGCCCGTTGAAAAACACAAGTTTGGGAGGGCGAGGCTCCTGCCGAGCCGCTTTTTTCAGGATGTGCAGGGAATCTTATAACGCGTTTTCATTTCAAATGGACTTTTTCAACGGGCTGCTAAACACGTACGAAGCTGGCGGCTGGCCGTTTGCCGCGTGGTTGGGTTTAGCGGGCCGATTCCAGGAACGAAAGCAAGTCGGCCAGCTCTTGAAGCGAAAGCACCTTGTCCAGCCCGGCCGGCATCACCGACACCTGGCTGGGACGCATTAGTTCGATTGCGTCGCGCGGGATGCGCACCTGCTGGTTGGGACCGGTGACCAGCACCAGCTCCTCGGGGGTCTCCTCTTGGATCAGCCCGTTGTAGATCTTTCCCTGGTCGGTGAGCACCTGCACCGGCTCGTAGCTGCGGACCAGGCTGGCACTGGGGAAAATGATCGACTCCAGCAGATCGCGGCGGGTGCGCACGCGGGCGATTCGGGTCAGGTCCGGCCCGACGCGGCCCCCCAGGTAGCCGATGGCATGGCAAGCCGAACAGGCGGCCTTGGAGCTGCGAAAGACCAGTTGCCCGCGCCGCGGATCGCCCGGGGGGAGCTTAGCCAGCAACTCCTCCAAGCGGCGGAGCTGGTCGGCCCGTTCGGAGCGAAGCTGCTCGTAAAGCGACTTGGCCTCCTGCCGCACGCTTGGGGGGAAGCGGGCGAAGAACTTCTCCAGCTCCCCCAGTCGCAAGGCACTGCGCGCCGGGGCTTGCTTCAGCGCCTCGATCAGTGCCCGGCCCACTGCCTCGTTGCGCCCCCGCTGGAATACCGCCAGCACGTTTTGCACGTCCAGGGGACTGACCGTTTGCAGGCGGCGGGTGAGCTGGACCATCTGCGCCGCAGAGAGCCGGGCGCGGCGCAGCACCTCCACGGCCGCTTGCCGGTCGGGCACGGGGCGCTGGCGGTCCAGGGCTGCGGCCACGAACTCAAGCAACCGGGGCTCCATCTGCCCCACCCCGCCGGGTACGGCAGCCAGGGCTTGCAGCCGCAGAGAAGTCTCGGTTTGCTCGTTGCCGCCCAGGGCCAATAGCACCGTGCGGAACTGCTCCTGCACCCCCGAGGGCGCTTTCATCGCCCGCAGCACTTGCACAGCCGCTTGTTGCAGCTGGGGGTCTTTTTCTTTTAGCACTTCCAGCACCGCCGCAGCCCAGGCCCCAGGAAGCTCCTTGCGGCCCGAGGCGGCCATCGCCTCCAGCACCAGGCGGCGGGTGGCCCCGGGGGCCTGCTGGCTTTGGACCATCTGAGCCATCAGTTGGGTCACGGCCGGGGTGGGGCTGAACCGCACCAGACGCTCTTGTAGCCGCTGCCGGTCGCTGGAGTTCCATCGACCCCGGGCGAGCCGACGGCGCAAGTGCGGCACCAACTGCGGAGCCCACTGGGGGCGATGATCGACGATCCACTCGGCCGTAGTGCGCAACACCGGATCGTGCGAGTTCAAAAGGGGCAACACCTGCTGGGGTTGCAGATCGCCCCCGGGCATCTGGTCCAGGGCGATCAGGGCTGCGCGTCGGGTATGGGCCGAGGGGGCTTCAAGCCCTGTGGCAGTGGCCTGCGGATCGCCAATTTCGATCAAAGCGTAGATGATCGAGTGCTCCAGCACGCGGTCCACGTACCGGGCGGCCGCTTGCAGCAGGGCCGGCACCGCCCGGGGCGAGCCGATGCGGCCCAGGGCTTCGGCTGCCACCCGCCGCAGCGCCGGCTGCTCGTGCACCACGGTGTGCATCAACTGGGGCAGGGCGGCTGCATCCCGGTGCAGGGCCACACCGTGCAAGGCCGCCTGGCGGACGGTGGCCTCGGGATCGGCCAGCGCCGTGCGCACCGCAGTGCGGGCTTGGGGATGCTGGATTCGCACCAAGGCCCACACCGCAGCAGTGCGTCCCAGGGGCGAAAGCCCCAGGCTCCCTTGCGGCTTCAGCGCTGCGGCCAGCACCGGAACAGCGGCCGGGCCGCGTCGGGCCAGGTGATCGATGGCCCGGTGGCGCACGGCAGTGCGGGGATCGTCCAGCCACCGAACCACCTGCACCAGCGAGGCGGTTTGCCAGGGGAGCTTGAGGCCGCGAGGATCCTCCACCTTGGGAGCTCCCACTCGCCGCACACGGTAGATGCCGCCCAGCACGTCGGGCTTGGCCAGTTGCGAAGTGGGGCAGCAGAGCTTGTACCACCCGCCGGTATCCACCACCAGCAGGCTGCCGTCGGCGTCTTCGATCACGTCGGTGGGGTGAAAGTCCGGGTGGGTGGAGCTGAGCAGGTCTTCCACCTCCGGCCGGAACGTGGCTCCCTGGCTCACCAGGTGCAAGCGGATCACCTTGTGCAGGTTGAACGAACAGGCAAAGAAGTCGAAGCGGTACTCGGGGCCGAAAGCCGTTCCCTCGTAACAGACCAGCCCGCAGGGGGCCGCCGCGCCCATGTGCAGCAGCACGGGCATCAACCGGCCGGTGCGGATGTGCCCCTGGATGGCCGGCTGCCGCTTGCCGTAAAGTCCGCCGTAGATGGCGTGGATCAGCCCGTCGCGCAGGCCCCCGCCAGGCTGCACCAGGAAAGTGGTGGTGAAGATGCGCTCCCCGCCGGGGGTGAAGTCCACGTCCACGGGGTTGTCCATGCCGCCGCTCATCACCGGCTCGATGGCCCAGCGGACGATAGAACCGGTGGCCGGATCGCGTGGGGCGTGGGCCGGGGCGCGGAAAATGTGCGCCGCCCGCGTGACAAACGACTTGCCACCCAGGCGCGGATACTCCTGGGTAGCAAAGGCCCCCTTGCACCAGTAGATCCACCCGTCGCGGCCCAGGTAGGGGCCGTGCAGGTCGTTGCCGCAGTGGGTAAGCGTGCGTCCCTGGAACCACTCTTCGCGGTGGTCGGCCACGCCGTCGCCGTCGGTGTCGGTTAGCCGCCAGATGCTCGGCGGGGCGGCCACGTAGAGCGAACCACGGTACCACATGGCCCCCTCGGGAAAGGGGAGCCGGTCGGCAAACACCGTGGCGTGCTCGAAGCGGCCGTCGCCGTCGCGGTCCTCCAGCCGCACCACACGATGGGGGCGTTTTTTCAGTTGGAGGGAAAGGTTCTCGTTGGAGCCGGAAACGTCCGTGACGTACAGCCGTCCTTGCTCGTCGAAGGCGGCGTGAATGGGGCGGTTTACCAGCGGTGGGCCGGCCACCCGCTCCACGCGGAACCCCGGGGCCACGCTCAGGTGGTCCGGCACGCCGGATCCTTTTTGCTGGGCCGGGGCGGCAGAGACCAGCAGCGCCAACAGGCCAACACCTAGAACCGCCGAGCTGGCAATCGTCGCTTTCACCGCAACAGCCTCCTCCTGCAAAGAACAAACCGGCCGGTAGTGCTGGAACGGGGAGATCCCCCGCTGCCGGGCGTTTTCCATCATACCCGCCGCCGGGGCGGGTGCCACCATTGCCCAGGCTTTCGTTTACTCTTCCTCTTCCTGCCCGGCCGGCTCGAACCGCTCCGGCCGCCGTCCGGCGAGCCGCGTGCGTCAGCACGCGGTTGGCGAGCCCCGGGCTTGGAGCCCGGGGAGAGCCGAAGAAACACGTTCGGTTGTTTTTCTCCGCCAGCTGAAGCTGGCGGCTCGCCATTTGCAAGAAAAAACGCTTATTCTCTCCTAGCATGGAAACGCCAAACCAAGTGATGTGCTAGCTGGCTAAACACGTACCGGACTTCGTACGTGTTTAGCGTGCCAGCACAAGACGGAGCATTCCCAGATCGAAAGCAAGCCGAAGGCTTGCCAGCCTGGTAGCCGGCACTCGACGAAGCGGAGACCACCGGAACCAAGCCGTTGCCACCCCCAGCACCCAGCGTCCCATGAGCCGGGCCTCCCGGGCCGACGCCGCTGTGAGCATTCCGGCCAGGAAAAAAGCGCCCAGCCAACGTGGACGCTTCTTGGAATCTCCGTCAACATGGACCTTGCCACGCTCTGCTTATTGCGGCGCAGTGCGTCGGGCGGCGATCGGACGTGGAGGGCCTAGCGCCTTTTTTGTCCCGGCGTAGCGGCTCCGGCGGTCTGGGCCGCGGGGGCCTGCCCCGAGGCAGCGGATTGCGGACCCGACTGCTGCTCGGCACCAGAGGACTGCCCGGCGGCCTGGTTGGCGGCCTGGGCCTGGTTGGCGGCCCGGCGGCGGAACTCTTCTTCCACGAACCGTTCCTTGGCTTCCATGTCCTCAGGGTCTTCAAAGTCAAAAGGCACCGGCGGCAGGTCCTCGAACAGCTTGATAATCACCCCCGCCACGCGCCATTGGCCTTTCTCGGGTTTGAGCACCCAGATCATTTTGGTGGTGCGTTTTTGTCCCTCGGGACCATCGATCCAGTGCACCAGCACGTGGGCCCCCTCTTCCACCAGCTCGCTGTCCTTCACCTCGTACTTTGCCGAGGGGCTTCCCTGGGGATCGATGCTGCGGTCGTGTTTTTCCATCTCCTCGACGGCCTTGGTGGTCATCAGCGCACGGACCGTCTGCTTGTCCCCCTGCTTGGTGGCCCGGAGGAATGCTTCGATCACCTGCTTGGGATCCTGCTGGGGCGGGGAGTCGGCGGTTGCCTTGGCCGCTTGAGCGTGTTGGGAACCTTGCTTGTGCGAAGAAGCATTTCCTTGGGAAGCGGAGTCGGAGCTGCCGCAACCGACCAGTACCAGCCCCAGGATGCCCAAGCACACACCGCGGAAAAGCACTTGCAAGCGAAGCATCCTTGCCTCCTTGGGTTTTGGAGCAGCGAGGGAAAAACAGGGGGGCACTCTCCTCCCAGGCCGAAAGTGGCCGCATGGTAACGTCCCCCCCGAGGCGATCAAGACGACTTCCTGCCAGCGGTGCTGGCGCGGGGGATTGAGAAGCTGGGCAGCCTGGGCAGCTCCTTCCTTTTGGATGGACTCTGGCCCCCGGGAGTGAATCCTTGCACGCACACCGGCTTCCGGTCGATTCCATTGGGCGCAACGCAGTCCGGCCAAGGAGATTGCCGCCCATGCCCACCTCCCATCAACGCATCGACCTGGCTCACCTGGTGGCCCAGGTCTTCTCGCACCGTCTGGGACGCCCCATCCGGCCGGAGTTGTTGGAGCAGGTTATCCTGGTGCGCCAGGGGTTTTGCTGGGGGTGGAGCTACCGCTACCAGGAGTTGGTGGCCACCTACATCTGCGGCGAGCGGCACATCCATGTGGCCCAGCACCAGGACGATCACCCCGAAACCACGCTGGTTCCCTTGCCGGAAAGGGGCCGGGCCGCGGCATGACGCTTGTCTCCCAGAACCTGCTCCTCTCTGGGACAAAATGCGCCAGTGCCTCTTTGCCTGCGCCCACCGACCGGGTAACATAAGAAAGAACGAAGGGCTAAACCAGCTCGGGGCGTAGCGCAGCCTGGATAGCGCGTTAGACTGGGGGTCTAAAGGTCGCCGGTTCAAATCCGGCCGCCCCGACGTTTCCCACCCGACCTTCCTTGCGAAGGTCGGGTTTTTGTTTTGCCGCAGGGGGACAAAAAACGGCCGCACCCGGGCGGGGACCGGTGCGGCCACAAGAGGTGTCTTCCTTGACGGGCAGCGTTTGGGATGGTTCAGATAGCCGAGCTGTTTCCACATGGCCACGAGGCGGGGATCACTTGCCCTCCAGCTCTTCCAGTTGCTGGCGGTAGCTGTCCCGTTCCCGGCGGGTGGCTTCCAGGTCGAACATCAGGTACTTCACGTCCAGCCGCAGTTGGCCCAGCGCCTCTTGCACCAGCTGTAGAATCCGCCGACGACGCACCGTGCTCTCCACCACCCGCTTGACCACCGGCTCCAGCTGGCGGCGATAGGGCTCGGGCAGTCGGCCCACCAGCTCTTGCAGTTGCACCAGGTCCTGGGGCAGCTCATCGGGTTGCAGGGGGCGGAGTCGGGAGGGTTGGCTCATGGTGGCTCCTTTCGCGGAGTGATTCTCAAGGGGCTTTGGCCGTGCTGGCACTGCTAGAGAGCACACGGGGTGCCAATCGGAGGGGTGATAACGACTTTAATTGCAACTTGCGGTTTTACAACAAGTTGTGTGATTCGCCCCGGGTGGTGCTGAACCGGGAAAGCGTTGCCGGAAGGCAACAAGTTGATCTGGCCGCAGAACGTAACCGCCGCTAGAACATTCGGTTGCGTTGTTCGCCCCCGGCCGGCTGCGCCTGTTGCCTCCAGGCTGCGCTCAAGGGGCCGGGTGTGGCTCAACCCAGAGGGAGTCTTGTGAACACTTCCCGCCGCAAGGTGGCGCTGGCCCTGTTGCTTTGGACCCTCCCGCAAGGAGCGGCCGCCCAGTTGGTGCTGCGCGACGGGTTCGAGGGTCCGCAAGTCTCCTGGCGGATCGTTCAGGCTGACGTGCACTACCGCCTGGAGCTGCACCGCCGCACCACGCAGGCCCCACGGCAGGGACAGTGGTGCGAGGAGCTGCGGCTGACAGCCGGAAACGGCACGCTGGTCCACGCCGCCTTGGACCTGGCCCCGGGGCGGGTGATCGAAGAGTTGGCGCCGGCCCTGTGGCTGCGGGCCAACCGCAAGGGGCTGCAACTGCTGGCCGTGGTGCGCTTGCCCCGCACCCTGGACCCCCAAACCGGGGAGCCGGCCCTGGTGGTCCTGAGCGGAGACAGCTACCGGAATCCCGGACGCTGGGAGCAATTGCACGTGCGCAATCTGCCTTTGCTGCTCCAGCGCCGCGCCCAACTGCTTCGGCTCCAGTGGAAGCGCGACGTGGATACCCGGGAAGCCCAACTGGTGCAACTGCGGGTGAACATCTACGGCGGGCCGGGGACTACGCACCTGTGGCTGGACGAGCTGACGGTGGCTGGCTTCGTGGCCGCTGGGGCCGTGCAACCCCAGGTGAAACCGGTGGTGCATCGTGCCGACGGCCCGGCTGCACCCCCCGGCCGTACCCCGCCCCGGGTGCAACGCCGCGACGACCGGCTGTTGCTGCAGGGAGGCTCGTTTGTGCTTCGGGCCATTCGCTACC
>Ga0256839_1003867_pt1 | contig 15089 bp, 12 predicted proteins | sample 354166metaG_FD_185968 | JGI IMG/M metagenome (GOLD analysis project Ga0256839, IMG submission 185968) | Hydrothermal vent microbial communities from Mid Atlantic Ridge, Atlantic Ocean - 354-166 | ecosystem: Environmental > Aquatic > Marine > Hydrothermal vents | place: Atlantic Ocean: Mid... | reverse complement strand
GCGGGCGGCCGGATTCTGGGTTTATTCTACCGCGCCCAGCGGACGGGGGAGAGGTATTCCTCGAAGATCCGCCGGGCTTCGTCCTCGCCGATGCGCTCGCGGGTGAGCACGGTATAACGCTCCCGCATGGGCCCGGTGGAGCGGTGGCTGAGGAGCACCTTAATACACGTTAATACACGGGCGAAATGCCCACCTCGCTGCGAATCGGGACCGGCTTCAAGGTGAACTCGCTGCCGGGAGAAAGCCGGTACGTTTCCCCGGAAGGGGCCCGCAGCTCGATCCAATCTCCCCGGGTCAGGATCAGGTCTCCAAGACCCAGGCGGGCTCCCGGCTCCCCCACGATCCGCTCGCCGCTCGCGGTGAGGATCTCGGCCGGTGCCTTGCCGGAGGGGATTCGCACCGTTAGCTCGTAAAAGAGGCCTAATCCAATCATACTTGGGGCGTGCGCCTCGCTATGGACCCTTTCCCTGTTTTCACCTCCAGGGGCGATCATCCCCTCCTGCATTAGAATGGTGAGAACCTTCCCCCGGAACCGTTTCCGGGCCCGGTGGCCGGAGGGCAAAAGGGGTGGCAAGGCGCCGGTGCGCGCGAGGAATGGGGCCCTTCTACCCGCCCCGGTCGTGGATCGACCCGGCTCCAGTGGCGGGTTGCGCTACCCGGGGTGGGTTGATCCTGCTCCTAACGGCGCAGAAAAGCCACGTTGTAGGCCTCCAGGATATCGCTCAGCGCGAACCAGGGGAGTCCTTCGGGGGCACCCGCCAGGAGCTCACTGACCCCCGCCTTGACCCATATCACCAGGGGAACGCGGCTCTCTAGCTCTGGGCTCAGGGCGACGTCCGACTGCAGGATCAGCACGTTGACCGCGCCCTCCTCGATGAGGCGCCCGGCCACCTTCAGGGATTCCGAGTCCGCCCCTTTGGTGATTAGCAGCACGCTGGGGCGGTCCGGCGGGTGGCGGAAGTAAAAGAGGTGGGGCGGCAGGTCCAGGTAGTGCTCCCGGACCAAGGTGGTGGAAAAGCTCCGGTCTCCTACCGTGCAGCGAAAGCGCCGCTTTTCCACCCGGTAGCGATAACCGAGGATACCCGGTTCCCCTTCCACCCCGGGGGTGAGATACTCCCAAAGCCCCAGCGGGGTGCACCCCGCCTTTGCCGGAGGGAGGAGGGTGGCCGCGAGAAAAAGGGCCGCGCCCGTCAGAAAGCGGAGTCTACGCCCGGGCATGCGCTCTCCTTCGCGTTGCCGCTACCGCCAAGCCCGCCTCCGCAGCAACCGATGCGCAGCGCCCGGCGCTCGTAGTAGGCCTTGGTGTAGGTGTATCCGTTCTCGCAGCGGAAGCGGCACACGGTCTCCCGCTCCTGCTCGACGAAATGACCGGAAAAGAGCGGAAGGTTGAAGGTGCAGGCGAGGCTAGACCCGCACCACTCCCGGTCGGTGCTGGTCCACATCCCGGTTTGGCAGTCAGCGTGCACGACCCGGTCGCATGCTTCCGGCTTGCCTTGGGGGCGGCCCCACGCAAGCCGTACGGGGAGGGGCTGGCCCCGATGGCGAGCAGGAGCAGGGCTAGGGAAAGGATTTTCAGGAATCCCCGGCGGTGCACGTACACCCCCCGATCCAAAGGCGCGGCTCAGCTTCGGACCGCCGCATGACGCAGATGTTGCAGCAGCCGCTGTGCCGCTCCCTTAACGCTTCCTTCACCCAGGTGTCCACCACCTCGCCGGTGCGGTTGCGAAGAGCAGGGCGTTTATCAGGAACAAGCACGCTACCGCTAGGCCCCCCTTCGTCAAGCGTTGCTTGCAATGAGTCGTATCTCACCCGCCCGCAAACGTTGTGGCTCCACGTTGGGGTCCACGGACGAGGGGAGACGGCCTTCGCTGGAAAGTCGTTAGCGGCGGCCCAAAACGACCCCGAAGAGGATGAGCCCCCCGCCCAAAAGGGTCCGGGCCGAAAGGGGCTCGCCGGCGAGCGGCACGGCAAAAAGCGCCCCCGCCACCGGCTCGACCATCGCCACCAGGGTGGCCACCCGGGCGGGCACCCGCCGGACGCCGGCGAGGAAGAGGGAAAAGGGGAGCACGGTGCCGAAGACGACGAGGTAGGCCACCGCAAGGTAGCCGCCGGTGCCGAGGGCGAGGGTCCCGGGGCCCCTGGCCGCGAGCAGCGGCAGCGAGAGCAGGCTCCCCACCAGCGAGGCCGCCGCCAGGCTCGAGACCGGGGCGGTGCGAAGCCCCTGGCTCTGGGCGGCGTAGGCGGCAAAGCTCACTGCCGCGGCCAGGCCAGACGCGACCCCGAGCGCCCCGCCCCGGATCCCTTCCGGCCCCGCGACCAGGAGATAGACGCCGAGGAGGGCGATCCCCACGCCATAGAGCGCCTCCCGGGGCACCCGCGCCCCCCGCAGCCGGTCGTAGACCACGAGGAGCACCGGCGCCAGGTACTGCAGAAAGATTCCGGTCGCCACCCCGGCCGCGTGGATCGCCAGGTAGTAAAACCCCTGCGCCCCGGCGAGGGCGAGTCCGACGAGGAAGAGCCGCCTCCACTCGGCGCGCTCGGGTGGCTTCAAAAGGAGCAGGGGGGTTAGCAGGAGAGCGGAAAAGAAAAACCGGAGCGGGATCAGGACCCCGGGCGGGATCTCGGCCATGAACCGCCCCGTGAGTGCCCCCCCGAGGCCCCAGAGCAGGGCGGCGGCGAGGACGTAGGCCACGAAACGAGGCTACCGGTTTTGACCCACGACGACCTGTCGCGCTCCGGTAGATTGGAGGCAACCATGAGCGATCACCGGGCGCTGAAGGGGCAGCGGGTCGAGGCACCCTACTGGCCGGGGCCCGTAGAGGTTCTCGATGTTCGACCAGTGGGTGCCAGCTTTGAGGTGATCGTCGAGCTTCTGGATTCAGGGCAAGTGAGCAAGCAGGTTCTAGATGCCAACGCGCTTCGAGCCTTGCTGGCGAGAGTCGATGCCGAGGCCCCTTTCAGCGCCGACCCGGAACTTTTCTTGCTCGGCGTGGAGGCTCACCGCATCAAGCTCGGCTATACCTTCGATCCTTACTTTGCGGTTTGGGCCAGCCGGGTTGACCCCCTGCCCCACCAACTCGAGGCCGTCTACGGGGTGCTGTTAAAGCGCCCTAAGGTCCGCTTTCTCCTGGCCGACGATCCCGGCGCGGGCAAGACGATCATGGCCGGGCTCTTCTTAAAGGAGCTCAAGTACCGCGGGGTATTGAAACGCGTTCTGGTGGTAACCCCCGCCAACCTTACCGACCAGTGGCGGCGAGAGCTCAAGGAGAAGTTCAACGAAACCTTCGTGGTTGCCAACCGCGAGACCACCCGCGCCTACTTCGGTGAGTCGTTCTGGGAAAAGCACGACCACGTCATCACCAGCCTGGACTTTGCCAAGCGCGAACCCTACATCGATGACCTGCGCCGCGTGTCTTGGGATCTGATTATCGTGGACGAGGCGCACAAGCTCTCCGCCACCCGGTACGGACGGGAGATCAAACGATCCCAACGGTATCGGTTGGGAGAGGTCCTGTCCAAGACCTCTACGCATCTGCTCTTCCTGACGGCAACCCCTCACCAGGGCGACCCAGAAAAGTTCCGCCTGCTCTTGGACTTGCTCGAGCCCAACCTTTTCGCGAGCCAGGCGATCCTGGAGGAAGCCTCCCGATCCGGGGAGAACCCGGTCCTCCTGCGCCGACTCAAGGAGGACATGACCGACTTTGAGGGCAGGCCCCTCTTCCCCCCGCGCCACGTGCACACGCCTTCGTTCCGCCTCTCACCCTCCGAGCGCCGGCTTTACGAGAGGGTCACGGAGTACGTTAAAAAGCACTTCAACCGGGCGCTGGAAGAGAAGAAGCGCAACGTCGGACTGGCCATGACCGTGCTCCAACGCAGGCTCGCGAGCAGCACCTACGCGGTGGCCACCTCGCTGGAGAACCGTCTTAAGCGACTGGAGCGCCTCAAGGAAGAGACGATCGAGTACCGCGACCGCCTTGGTCAAAACGAAGAGGCCGTAGAGGACCTGGAGGATCTCCCCGAGGAGGAGCGCTGGCGGGTAGAGGAGGAGCTCCTGAAGCTTACCCTGGCCCGAAACCTTCCCGAGCTCGAGGCCGAGATCGCCGAGCTCAAGGCTCTGGCACGGGAAGCCCGCCTTTTGGCCAAGCTCGAGGACGACACCAAGCTCAAGGAGCTCCTTCGGGTTCTCAAAAGCCTCAGTGGCGAAAAGCTGCTCGTTTTCACCGAGCACCGCGACACCCTCCGCTTCTTGGTGGGCGTACTCCGACGTAAGGGCTATGCGGTGACCTCGATCGAGGGCGGCATGCGGCTCGAAGACCGCATCGAACGCGAGCGAGAGTTCCGGGACGAGGCCCAGGTCATGGTCGCTACCGAGGCCGCGGGTGAGGGGATTAACCTTCAGTTCTGCTCGGTGATGGTGAACTACGACCTCCCCTGGAACCCCACCCGCTTGGAACAGCGCATGGGGCCGCATTCACCGCTATGGTCAGAAGTACGAGGTCAACATCTACAACCTGGTCGCCGAGGACACCCGCGAGGGCGAGGTCCTCAGGTTGCTCCTGGAAAAGCTCGAGGCCATGCGACGGGAGCTGGGCTCCGACCGGGTGTACGACGTGGTGGGCGAGCTGCTGGCGGGGGTGGACCTCGAGCGGCTGATTCTCGAGCACATCGCCGGCCGCAAGCGCCTAGCCGATATCCGCGCCGCCGTCGAGGCCCGGCTCGACCCCGACCGCATCGAACGCCTGCGCGAGATCACCCTCGAGGCCCTCGCCAAGCGCGAGGTGGATCTCTCCCGCCTGCGTCAGGACTTAAAACGGAGCGAGGCGGTCCGCCTGGAACCCGCATATACCGAACGCTTCTTTGTTCGCGCTCTAACGCTGCTCGGCGGCCGGGCCGAGCGGCGGCGGGGCAACCGTTACCAAATCACCCTACCGTCCCAACTGGCGGAAAAGCGCGGTGTCCCGCGAAGCCTCAAGGGGGCCACCTTCGACCCCCGCGCCCGCTACGAGGCCGAGCTGTTGGCCCCGGGGCATCCGGTCTTCGACGCCGTTCTTGACGCGGTCATCGAAAAGGCCCGCCCCGCTCTGAACACCGGCGCAGTTTTGGAAAGTCCGCACGTCGAGGGTCCCGCGGGACTGGCGTACTTTCGGCTGGGGGTGCAAAATGGACTCGGTCAGGTGGTCTCGCGCAGGCTGGTGGCGATCCAAGGAACCAAGCCCCCCAAGGCGGTTCCGGCCAATCTCCTGGTGGACGCGTGCCCGCCTGGGCACCGTGTACACCCGGGGAACGTTGCCTTTCAAGTCGAAGGGTTAAAGGAGTGGGTTTATGGCGAGGTGCTAACCACTTTCTTAGAGGAAGTGCGGCGGGAGCAGGAACGCGAGCTCGCCATTCGGCGAAAGTACGGGCTCAAGAGTCTGGATTTCCTGATCCAGGAATCCAGCAAGCGCCTAGCGAATCTCAAGGTACGGGCAGACGCCGGCGAAGAGCTCGACCTGCCTATCCGCCAGGAGGAAGAAAGGCTTCGGTCGCTCGTTCAACGCAAAGAAGCTTTTCTGGAGGAGCTCGAGCGCGCCTCGCAGATCCACGCGGAAGCGGCGGAGACGCTGGCGCTGGCTTGGTTGCTCCCGCTATCCGAAGCCGGCCTTGAGGAGGGCCCCGAGCAACGAAAGCGGGTCGAGGAAGCCGCGATGCGTCTAGCTATCGAGTACGAACGCAGCCAGGGACGCACGCCTAAGGACGTGAGCCAAGAAAACCTTGGCTACGACATCGCGTCCTCCGGCCGGTTCATCGAAGTGAAGGGGAAGGCCGGGGTGGGCCCGGTGACCCTCACCCCCAACGAATGGTTCACCGCTCGCCACCTGGGCGAGGACTACTTCCTCTACATCGTGGTCAACGCGCTCACTTCCCCCACCCTCTACATCATTCAAAACCCGGCGGCCAAGCTGGACCCCGGCGAAGAGGTCGGCGTGGTCCGCTACCTGCTTGCCTGGGAAGCCTGGCGCGGGGTGGCGGAGGTGGCCGGTGAACGCTGAAGGGATAAAGCGCCTTATCGCCGAAGGAGAGTCTCTAAGCGTAGAGTTCAAGCGCGACGATCTTAGCGACGACCAGCTCGTGGAAACGATCGTCTGCTTTGCGAATGGCCACGGTGGCTGGATCCTTCTCAGCGTGGAGGACGACGGTCGCATCTCCGGGATCCAGAAGCCCTTCGATCCGAACGCATTTGCGGGCTTGGTGGCCAGCCGTACACAGCCGCCCTTGCACGTAGTGGCCCATTTGATCGAAGTGGACGATGCCACCGTGGCGGCGATCTACGTACCGCACACGGGAGGGATTTACGCCACCTCCAGCGGAAAATACCTGCAGCGCGTGCAGGCCCAAAACGGACCCGAGTGCCGCCCGCTCTACCCTTACCAGATCCGTTCGCGCCTCGCCGACGTGGGCAACTACGACTACAGCGCCCAGCCGGTCCCCAGGGCGGGCTGGGACGACCTGGATCCCCTCGAGTTCGAGCGTCTTCGGCGGACGATTCAGCGAAACCCCGGGGCGGACAAGGCGCTTTTGGACGACTCGAACGAGCAAATTGCCCGGGCTCTTGGGCTCGTCAGCGAGTTTGAGGGACGGGTTGTTCCGACCGTAGCCGGACTTTTGCTCCTTGGAAAAACGGGCTCCATCCGTCGACACTTGCCTGCGCACGAAGTCGCTTTCCAGGTCAACGATGCGGATCTAAGCATGCGGAAAAACGAGTTCACCCGGGACCCTCTGATCAAGGTCTTTGAGCGTCTAAGCGAGCTGTTCGCCGCCTATAACCCGGAGGAAGAGTTTCGCTCAGGGCTCTTCCGTATCGACGTCCCCCGTTTCCCGCCGGAGGCCTTTCGAGAAGCCTTGGCCAACGCCCTGGTCCACCGGGATTACGCGCGTCTCAACGCCGTCTATGTTCAGATTGACGAAAGGAAGCCAACGTTGACCATACAAAATCCCGGCGGATTCCCTCAGGGCGTGACGCTCGAAAACCTACTCTCGGTCGGCCCCGTTCCACGAAATCCGGTCCTCGCTGATGCCTTCAAGCGAATCGGTATTGCCGAGCGCAGGGGGCGCGGCGTGGAAAAGATTTTCAGGGAGACCCTCAGACTTGGAAGGCGCCCGCCCGATTACATGGGCTCCGGCGCGAATGCGGTTCGCGTCGTCTTTTACGGGGGGCCCGCCGATGCCGCGTTCCTCCGTATGGTTAACGAGGTGCAGGAACGATCGGGCCGCAACCTGGATCTCGCCCATCTCTTCCTTCTCTGGGCCGTTCGCGAGCAAGGGGAGCTGACTTCAACCGATGCTGCACTGATCATCCAGCAAGGACAACGCGCCACGCGCAGGATTCTGGAAGAGCTACGGAGTTTAGGCCTGATCGAGGCCAAAGGGCACGCGAGGGGAAGAAAGTACTACCTGAGCCGGGGGGTCGCGGAGGTACTGGGGCAGCGCGCGGCCTACACGCGTCGTCGGGGAATCACCAGGAAACGGCAAGAGGAGCTTGTCCTGGAGCACGCCCGAAAATTCGGAACGATTCGCCGCAAGGATGTGCTCGAGCTCTTTCCCGACCTCAGCGAATCCCAAGCCACTTACCTTCTCGCGTCGCTGGTGCGTAAGGGATTGCTTATCGAAAAAGGAAGAAAGGGAGGTAAGCATTATGCGCCTCGCTAAGCCGTTTCCCCGCAGGCAACTATTGATACCACTATCGACCGTGGCGGATTTTTCGATATCCACGAGTAAAGAAAAGCGCGTGGAGGCGGAAAAACCCTATGCCCTAAAAATCAAAAAGTCAGCAGCGCTTCATAGATAGTTCCCAGGAGGTCCCCATGAACGAGCGTCGTTTGATCGAGTCCCGACTTCCGCTGAAAGAGATCTCGGAACAGTCGGCCCGGGAAAAGTCCATCCGCCGCGGGCATATCTCGACGCTCCACATCTGGTGGGCGCGGAGGCCGCTCGCCGCCTCGCGGGCCGCGGTGTTTGGCACGCTGGTGCCCGACTCGGACGAAAACTACAAGCTGGTTCAAAAGATCGTCCCATGGGAAGCGGTCAAGAACGGCAACAACGAGGCCATCCTCGAGGCGCGGCGGCGCATCTTGGAAGCAAGCGGCGGCAAACCGCCCCGGGTGCTCGACCCCTTCTCCGGGGGCGGGGCGATCCCCCTGGAAGCCCTGCGGCTTGGGGCCGAGACCTATGCCATGGACCTGAACCCGGTGGCCTATCTGATCCTCAAAGCCACGCTCGAGTACCCGCAAAAGTTCGGGCAGCCGGGCAGCCGGCCGGTCCCGGAGTACATCCGGGCGAAGGACCGGGAGGCCGAGCGCGGGGCCTTCGAAGTCGAGGGCCCCTGGGAACGTGCCTACAGGGAAAACCCCCTCGCCACCGACGTGCGCTACTGGGGGGAATGGGTGCTGGAACGGGCCAAGGAGGAGCTCGCCGAGTTCTACCCTCCCGACCCCGACGGTAAGACGCCGGTGGCCTACCTCTGGGCCCGCACCGTGACCTGCACCAACCCCACCTGCCGCGCCGAGGTGCCGCTGGTACGCCAGTGGTGGCTGGCGAAGAAGAAAAACAAGCGCATCGCTCTGAAGCCCATCGTGGACGAGGGAGCAAAACGGGTGCGCTTTGAAGTGGTGCGCGTGAAGGAGGGCGAGACCTGGCCCGATAAAGGGACGGTTCACCGGGGGAACGCGGTGTGCCCGGTGTGTGGGACGGCCATTCCCGTAGAGAATGTGCGCAGAGAAGCCCGTGATGCAAGCTGGGGCGAGCGCATGCTTGCGGTGGTGCTTGTTGGGAATGGGGAAGGCAAGGAGTACCGCGCGGCTACCGCAGACGATGAGGCGGCCTTCGAAGGGGCAAGAGCCAGGCTTGCCGAGTTGGAAGCCAAGCACGAAGGGCCCCTGACCCTGGTTCCGGATGAGCCCTTGCCTCCCGTGGGTACCCTGGGCTTTCGTGTGAACAACTACGGCATCAAAACCTGGGGCCAGCTGTTCAACCCCCGCCAGGCGCTGGCGCTCGTCACCTTCGCCAAGTGGGTGCGAAAGGCCCACGCCGAGGTACTGCGGGCGACGCGGGACGAGGCGTACGCGCGGGCGGTGGGGTCGTATTTGGGGTTATCAGTTGACCGCGCTGCTGATTATCTCTCTTCCTTGTGTCTATGGCACAACAGCAAGGAGCTTGTCAGCCATACCTTCGGTCGGCAGGCGTTGCCAATGGTTTGGGATTATATCGAGGTAAACCCAATTGCAAGTGGCAGCGGTGACTGGGCCGGTGCAGTCGACTGGGTCGCTCGTGTTATCGCCCAAAATGCGTCGATCGCTAGCGAGGTCGCCACCGTCCACCGCGCCTCCGCCACCCGCCTCCCCTTCGAAGACGCCTTCTTCGACGCCATCGTCACCGACCCGCCCTATTACGACGCCGTGCCGTATGCCGACCTCTCGGACTTCTTCTACGTCTGGCTGAAGCGCACCGTCGGCCACCTCTACCCCGAGCACTTCCGCACCCCGCTCACCCCCAAGGCCGAGGAGATCGTGCAGAACCCGGTGCGCCACGGCGACCACGAGCGGGCCAAGCGCTTCTTCGAAGAAATGATGCAAAAGGCCTTTTCCGAAATGCACCGGGTGCTCAAGCCCGAAGGCCGGGCCACCGTCGTCTTCGCCCACAAGAGCACCGAGGCCTGGGAAACGCTGATCGCCGCCCTTATCGGCGCTGGATTCACGGTGGAGGCCAGTTGGCCCATCCACACGGAAATGAAAACGCGGCTTCGCGCGCGAGCCTCGGCGGCGCTGGCCTCCTCCACCTTCCTGGTATGCAAAAAGCGCACCCATGCCGGCCGCGCTTACTTGAACCGGGTACTGGAAGAGATGGAGCGAAACATCGAGCCCCGACTCCGGCGGTTCTGGGAGAACGGCATCCGAGGAGCCGATTTCTTCATGAGCGCCATCGGGCCGGGGCTCGAGGCCTTCAGCAAGTACGCCGAGGTCCGCCGCATGAGCGGCGAGCAGGTGAGCGTGGGGGAGTTTCTGGACGAGGTGCGAAAGATCGTGCTCCGCTTCGTCCTAAAGCGCATCTTCGGCAATGGCGGCCGCGAGGCCAGCGTGGACGCGCCCACCCAGTTCGCGCTCATGGCGCTCTGGTCCTACGGCTACGAGCTGCCCTCGGACGAGGCGCGAAAGCTCGCCCAGGGCACCGGAGTGGAGCTCCACGAGCTTGGCAGCCTGGTGCGGGTGAAGGGCGAAAAGACCCGCATACAGAAGGCCGCCGAGCGGGTCCGGTCCGACCGCGATTTTGGCCTCCCCCGGACCGAGGGCGAGCGCATCCCGGTGGTCGACGCGCTGGGCCGGGCGATCCTCCTTCTGACCAAGGGGCGGGAAGCGGTCGCCGAGTACCTGGCGGCGGTGGGCCATTTAAAGAACGAGACCTTCTGGCTCACCGCGCAAGCGATCGCCGAGATCCTGGAAGGCGGAGACGAGGGCCGCGCCCTGCACGAGCTCCTCGCTTACCGCGACAACCTCCCCGCGCCCAAGGGAATCCAGGCATCGCTTTTTGATAGAAAGGGCTAGAGCATGTCGGGAAGACTGGAAACCGCCCTCAAGATCTACGCCGACGCGTTCGGGCGCTTCCTGGTGGAGGCGCTGAAGGCGGATAGGGGCCCCGGACGAGGGTGGGTCGAGGCCTACCTCCAGGCCTTGAACGAAAAACGCCGGGAGAACTTCATCGAGGACTTGAAAAGAGGCAAGACCCCCGAGGATGCGGTGGACCTTGCCCACTTCAAGGACGTTCTCCTCGGCAACCGGGAGGTCTTCAAGCCCCGGCTGGGGCGGAGCTTTAACCGGGCCGTCACCTGGGCCGACGAGATTCAAGAGGTGCGCAATAAGTGGGCGCACCAGGAGGTGGTGCCCCAAGACGACCTCTACCGCGCCCTCGACAACATCGCGCGCCTCCTGATGGCGGCCGGGGCCGAGGAGGCCGCCGCCCAGGTCAAGGCCCTTCGCGACGGAGCGAGCCCCTCTCCCACCGGGGAACCGTCCCAAGCCGCGCCGGAGCGTGACCCTCTCGGGCCCTGGTGGAGGTACGCCGAACCCCACCCCGACATCAAGCGAGGGGAGTTCGACGAAAACACGTTCGCCGCCAAGCTCGACGACGTCGCCGCCGGAAGGGCGGGGCCGGAATACCAGTACGCCGACGAGTTTTTTAAGAAAACCCACCTCACCAGGGAGCTCAAAAACCTCCTGGCCGACACGCTGCGCCGCCTTGCTGGAACCGGCGGCGAGGCGGTGGTGCAGCTTCGGACCCCTTTTGGCGGTGGCAAGACCCACGCGCTTATCGCCCTTTACCACCTGGTCAACGACGCCGCCAAGAGCGGCGAGCTGCCTGAGGTCCAGTCGGTGCTCAAGGAGGCGGGGCTTCCCGACTTGCCGCGGGCCCGGGTGGCGGTGCTGGTCGGTACGGCCCTAGCCCCAAAGGGTCGGGAGACCGAGGAGGGGCTTCAAATCCGCACCCTCTGGGGCGAGCTCGCCTATCAACTCGGGGGACCCGAGGCCTACGCCCTCGTGGCCGAGGCCGACGCCCACCGGGTGGCCCCGGGCAAGGACCGGCTTATCGAGCTTTTGGAGAAGCACGCACCGGCGCTCATCCTGATGGACGAGGTCCTGCTCTACCTGGTCAAGGCCTCGGGGGAGACGGTGGGCGAGGGAACGCTCCAAGGGCAGACGCTCGCCTTCCTTCAAGAGCTCACCGAGGCAGCCGGCGCGGTGGAGGGGGTGGCCCTGCTTACCACCTTCCCGGAGTCGCAGCTCGAGTACATGGAAGCCGACCCCGACCGGGTCGAGGCGGTGTTCGCCAGGCTCGAAAAGGTCTTCGGCCGGGTACAGGCGGTGCGGGTTCCGGTGCAGAAGGAAGAGATCTTCGAGGTGGTGCGCCGCCGGCTCTTTTCGCAGATCGACCCCAAGGCCGCTGCCCTGGTGGCCCGAGCGTTCTCCGACCTCTACCGAGGCTCGGAAGACTACCCCGAGGAAACCCGGGTGGCCGCCTACCGGGAGCTACTGGAACGCGCGTATCCCTTCCACCCGGAGCTCGTCAATTTGCTTTACGAGCGCTGGGGTACGCTGCAGCGTTTTCAAAAAACCCGAGGCGTGCTTCAGCTTCTGGCTCGGGTGGTGGAACAGAGCTATCGTTCTACACTGGCTGGCCCCGTGATCGGACCGGGCGACGTGCAGCTTGAAAACCCCGACCTGCGCGCGGCGGTGCTCAGGCCTCTAAGCGAGGCGCGCTGGGAGTCGGTGGTGGATACCGACATCCTGGACAAGGCCCGGGAGCTCGACCTCCGCCAGGGCGGGGAGTACCGACGTCACCGTTTGGCTCAGCGCACGGCGACGGCGATCTTCATGTACAGCCATTCCGGCGGCGGCAAGGACGGGGTGACCAAGCCCTGGCTCGACGTGGCGCTTACCACTCCCGAGGGGCCGAGCCGCGAGCTGGTGAGCGACGCGTTGGACCGGCTGGAGCGAGAACTCTTCTATCTCTACCCAAACGGCGCCTGGGTCTTCCGCGCCGAACCCAACTTGAACGCGGTTTTGAACAACGTTCTCGCGCAGGTGGAAGAGGCGCGGGTAGCCGAGCGGCTTATGGAGCACCTGCGCCGTGCGGTGGGACGAGGGCTCCTTCGAGCGTTCCTTTGGCCCAAGAACCACAAGGACGTCCCCGACGACACTTCGCTCAAACTCGTGGTCTACGGACCCGAATACGCCGACGAAACTGAGGAGTCGAAGCGCATTCGCGGGGTGGTACAGCAAAACGCCCCCGGCGGGCCCAGGGTCTACAAGAACACCCTGGTGCACCTGTTTATGGCGATCAATGAAAAACCTGGGCTCTTCGAGCTTTTGCGCCGTGAGATCGCGCTGGAGGTCCTTGCCGAGGGGCGGGCCTTCTCCTTGAGCGAGGAGCAAAGAAACGAGGTCGAAGAGAAGCTAAGGCGGGTCCGGGAAGCCATCCCCGAACGCGTGCGGGCCGCCTATTCCGAACTGTACGACCCTGAGGACAGCAAGGGGACCTTTCGCTACCGCATGATCCGCCCGGCGGTGCAGTCTTCCGAGCACCTGGTGACCGCGGTGGAGGAGGAACTGCGGCGGGCCGACCGCTTGCTGAGCGCGCTCGACCCCGGGCTCATCACCCACGGGGAACCCCCGATCTGGCCAAAGGAGCGGGATTTCCTTCCGCTCGACGAGCTCAAGGACTACTTTTACCGCTTGCCCGAGCTGCCGATGCTCACAAGCTTGCAGGTGCTGGCCGATGCGGTAGTGCAGGGAGTGAGGGAGGGGCTTTTCGAGCTGGCGGCCAAGGGGGACGGGGGCTACCGGCTGCTTCACTGGACGGCCAACCCGCCGGAGCGGGTGATCTTTAGTGAGCGGTACGCCCTGGTGCGTCCGGGAGTGTTGCCGAAACCCGAGCCTCTTGAGCCAGGTGGCGAGAGGAAAGACGATGACGGTGGCGGAGGCAGGGGCGGGATCGAACCGCCAGGGGATGAAATTGAGCGCACTCGGGGGCCGCGGGGTCCGCGGAGGGTGCGCATCGTGCTCAAAACCGTGCGCAAGGAGCAAATTCCGGCACTGATCGACCTCTTACGAGGGTTGGAGGACGCGGGCGGCCGGGCCCGGCTCTCGGCCGAGCTGGTAGCCGAGGCCACCCAGGGACTGGACCCCCAAGTGCTTTCGCTGACCGTTCGGGAGCTCCTCCAGCAGTACGACTTCGACGCCGACTGGGAGGAGAACTAGCGTTTTGGGTGGAAGGCGAGGGGAGCGGCCTCTTTGAGCGCGAGCTGGCCGCAGGCGGCGCCCACGTCCACTCCGCGGCTCCAGCGAATCGTGGTGGGGATGCCCTCTTCTTCCAGGATCTTGGCGAAGCGGCGGATCCCCTCCCGGGGCGTGCCCTCGACCGGCGCCCCCTCCCAGGGGTTAAAGGGGATCAGGTTCACGTGGGCCACGATGCGGCGGTCCTTGATCAGCCGGGCGACCTCCCGCGCCTGGCGGGGCGCGTCGTTGATGCCCCTTAGCATCACGTACTCGAAGGTGACCCGGCGTCGGGTCGTTTGGAAGTAGTCGGCTACCGCGTCCAGGATCGCCTCCACCGGGTAGGCCTTGGCGGTGGGGATGATCTTTTTTCGGGTCTCGTCGTCGGGGGCGTGGAGACTGAGGGCGAGCTTCACCCCGAGGTCCTCCTCGGCGAGCCGGCGGATGCCCTTGGGGATCCCCACGGTGGAGAGGGTGATCCGGCGGGGGCTCATCCCGAGGGCGTTCTTGTCGATCATCCGTCGGACGGCGGCGCTCACCGCGTCGAGGTTCAAAAGCGGCTCGCCCATCCCCATGAGTACGACGTTCCGGATCTCGGTTGGGGGGATGCCCTGGTGGTGGGCGATGGCGAGGAGCTGGTCGAGGATCTCCCAGGGGGTGAGGTTCCGGCCAAAGCCGAGCGCCCCGGTGGCGCAGAAGGTGCAGCCCACCGGGCAGCCCACCTGGCTGGAGAGGCAGACGGTCTTGCGGTCCTTGTAGGGGAGATAGACCGCCTCGGTTTGCTGGCCGTCTAAGAGGGTGAAGAGGTACTTGACCGAGCCGTCCGCCGAGGGGAAGGCCTGGATGAGTTCGAACTCGGAGATCCGCCAGTTTTCGGCGAGCTCGCGCCGGAGCGCCCGGGGGAGGTCGGTCATCTCGTCGAAGTCGCGGGCGCCGCGGCGGTAGAGCCAGTGGGCGATCTGGCGCTTGCGAAACCCCTCCCCCGGGAGCTCCTCGGGGGGCTTGGGCTCGAGGATGGAGCGGGTGCCCCTCATACGAAGGCGTCGCGCCGGCCGAGCTTCTTGGTGAGCAGGTAGTAGAAGGTCGAGCGGAGTTTCTTGCCCTTGATCGCCTCGCAGACCTCCTTGAGCAGCCGGTCCATCTCCTCGTCGGAGAGGTCGACATGGAGCTTGTTCAAAAGGAAGTTCTTCTTCACCCGCTCGAGCTCATCCCTCTGCCCGCAGGCGACGTAGGCGCTATCGGCGTTGCGGAAGACGATGGCGTAGATCGCGACGAGCTCCCGGAGCAGCT
>Ga0256839_1003866_pt1 | contig 15090 bp, 5 predicted proteins | sample 354166metaG_FD_185968 | JGI IMG/M metagenome (GOLD analysis project Ga0256839, IMG submission 185968) | Hydrothermal vent microbial communities from Mid Atlantic Ridge, Atlantic Ocean - 354-166 | ecosystem: Environmental > Aquatic > Marine > Hydrothermal vents | place: Atlantic Ocean: Mid... | reverse complement strand
ACCGATCCCGGGTCGGACGGTTGAGGCCGACCACATTGACCAACTCCCATCCCTCGTCGCCTCGCTGCTGCAACACGGCCTGCAGCGCCTCGTAGGTGTCCGGATGTTCGCTGGCGTATTCCCATTTCTGTTGCAGCGTTTGCATGGCATGTTCACCTTCTGCGCATGGCGGGTGATGGAGGGACCGAGCCGTCCGGGGCCGGCCCGGCGGTCTCCCCTGACATCGACTCCCGGCGGGGGCCGACTTGAGTTCACCGCGTGAGCAACCCGGAGAAGAAGGGCCAGACAGTGCGGTTGCGCAAGATGCGACGATTGACATGCCTGGGCGGCTCAGTGCAGAACACGGCGAATGGGTACACCGTTTGCAGTTCTGCTTGGGCAGCCCGTCTGCCGCCGGGGGCGGTACGTGTGCCGGCGGCGGGGCGTGAGGAAACATCGGCAGCCAGAGGAGAAAGCCATGAAGACAACTACCGAAGTGAGCGGGCCGGTCTCGAGGTCGCTGCTGGATCGTCTGGCCAAACAGCGAGGAACCGAGGTTCCCTTGCTGAGCTTGTATCTGACCACCGATGGTCGGACGATGGGGCTGAGCGTCCCCCAGATGGAAAAGAGGATTCGGCGGCAGTTTGAATCGTGGCAGGGAGCCATCGACGCCATCGACCAGCCTCCGACCGTCCGCAAGAAGCTGGCCAAGGCACTGGAGAAGGCCGAGGCCGAAGCGGTCGAGCGGACCGGTCGACGGTGGATGGCGGGGCTGGCCAGCTTTGTCGATCCCGAGTCGCTCGATCAGTGGCTGATTCCTGTCGGCTGGGGGTTTCCCACGCTGATGTTTGTCGAGCCGCAGTTCGTGTTGTTCCCGCTCGAGCTGCTGCTGGCTCAATGGGAACGATTCGCCATCTGCCTGACGGACAAAGATGAAGCGAGGATTTTCGTCTATTCGCAACACAAGATCGAAGAGGTTTCATCGATTGTTGATGAGATACCGGGAAAGGTGCGGTTCCCCGATCCGTTCCGCGAACTCCAGTACCGCCGCAAGCACGTGGTCTACTTTCACCGCCATTTCGACCGGGTGGCCGAAGCGTTGCTCAGTCTCTACCAGCGGGAGCTATTCGACGGGCTGATTATTGGTTGCCCTGGCGAGCTCGAGCCTCAGTTTCGCTCGCACCTGCACCAGTACGTGGCGGACCGGGTCGTGGCACGTTGGGAGTTGCCGGTCGCGACGCCGACAACGGAAGTGTTGGGGAAAGCCGTGGAGTTCGAGTCGGAGCGGCTGCGCGAGCGGGCAGCCAAACTGAGGCAGCGGATCGACGATGCGCCGCCCGAGCGGAAAGCCGTGACGGTCGATGGAGTACTCAAGGCCGCCTGGGAAGCCCGTTTGAGCGACGTGTGGATGCCGCCGTCGTATCCGAAACCGGGAAGCGCCTGTCCCAGTTGCGCCCGTTTGGCATCTCCGCCTCGCGAGACGTGTCCGGAGTGCGGCGGCGAAACGGAGCCGGTCGACGATATCGGTTTCGAGATCATTCAGTCGGCCGTGGCTCAGGGAGCCCGGGTGCACTTTCACGACCTGGGCGAATCGGTCGATCCGCCTCTGGCCGCATTGCTGCGGTTTTAGTGCCTTGCTCGGCCCGTCAAAACGTCCCCTCCACGCCGGTTCAATCTCCGGCCTGGGGCGGATCTCCACCCAAGCCGGCCTCAAGGACGGAGCCTCTACCCTGGGTGACGCTTGGCGGCCGCGCCGTCAAACTCTGCCGCCAGTTGAAATGTCCCGGCCCCTTCGCGGCCCGCGCTAAGCCGTCAGGGGAACCGGCGTGTCGAGGAACCGGTGGTAGGTCTGATCGGCGACCTTGGGATCGAACGATCCGGGCAGGCAGCAGGCGTGCATCCGCATCCGCCGGATCACGCCTTTCTCCAGATGCTCCTCGGCCAGCCGCCAGGCCGCCACCGTGTATTCCATCATCCGCCCAAGGTAGATCCCCGCGTAATCGGTCGGCCAAATCGCCTCGAGATACCAGCGGTCCTCGAGGAGCTGGATGGCGATGGCCTGAGTCCGTTGGTCGGCACCCGCTTCATGGATCGTACCGTCCCATTGGAACCAACCCCGGCTCTCGGTGCGGACCCACAGGGTGTGCCGATCCCACTGCGAGCGACAGGTGCAGTTGACTGCCAAGTCCAGCCGATCGGTCTGCATCGACAGCAGCCAATCGACCGATCGCGTTTCCGGTGTTCCATCCGTCTCATAGACCCAGCGCAATTCGACGCTAGCGCCGTCGGCCGGGATACCGTCATAGATGGCGACAAGTTCGTTCCGGCGCGTGAAGACTTCGCGACGTGTCGCCGAACAATCTCCGCAGATCAGTTGCAGCACTTGAGCACTACCGAGTTGGTTGGACCACGCGAGCGCTCGCTGCCGCAGATCGACCCACAGCCGTCCATCCGAGGTCCGAGCCTGGTTTCCTTCGATCCGCCAAATACTGAGATTGTCCGTCATGGTGGCTCCTCGAATCCTCGGGTTGCCCGACGCCGACAAACGAGTGTGCGGCTATCCCCTAGTGTATCGCATCGAGTGAAGCGAGTGCGATGGGCACTGCCGACGAAAAGGCCGACGCAGAATCCCGGAGCACAAGCCACACATCGGAGAGTGGTCGCCGGTGCGGCCGGTTTTGTGGTGGGCTCGAAAAAAACCCCGCCGGACGCTAGGCGACACGGCGGGGCCGGAACAGAGAAGAGGCCGAATCGAAAGTCTCTGCAGAAAAAAATGAAAAAAGGCCAAAAGGACTGTTCCCGCGCACGGACTCCGAGTCTCCCCGATTCTCCGCACATAACGTCATGATACCAATTTCGTTCCTCATGTCTATAGTTTGCTGCCAAAAAAGTTCGAACCGGCTTGCCGGTCGGGACGAGGCGTCCGCTTCAACCGCGGCTGCGGATGTGGTAAGAACGCAGCATCGAAAGGAGTTTGCCGCCATGACACAGTCCCATCGGGAGATCTTCGAGAAGGCCGGCGGTGATCGACTCGCCCTCGCTTGCGACGCGGCTCGAGACGCCGGTCGGCTGCTGCTGGAGCGGGAAGGCCGGATTGGTTACACCGAGAAGGGGAGGCGGGATCTGGTTACTGCGGCGGACCGCGAGGCGCAGCGGGTGATTCGCGAGCGGATCCTTGATCTGTTCCCGGACGACGCATTCTTGGGGGAAGAGGACGGAGAGGGAGCGAGCGGCGGGGATCCGTTCGCTCGAAGCCGCCATCTGTGGGTCGTAGATCCACTCGATGGAACGACGAATTTTGTTCACTCGATGCCTCATTACAGTATTTCGATCGCCTGTTTCGACGCAGGTGAGCCCCTGATCGGAATTGTGTATGACCCTCACCGGGACGAGTTGTTTGCAGGTGTCCGCGGAGCCGGTGCCTATTTGGGTGAGCGGAGGCTATGCGTGACCGGGTGTGGCGAGTTGGAGCGGGCGCTGGTGGCGGTCAGCTTTGCAGCCCATGTCGACCCTTCTTCGGAAGAGGTCGCGGAGTTTTTGAGGCTGTTGGCGGCGACGCAAGCCGTTCGGCGGATGGGATCGGCCGCACTCAATCTGGCCTACTTGGCCGCGGGCCGCTTCGACGCCTATTGGGCTCGCAACGGAAAGATCTGGGATGTGGCGGCCGGGGTGTTGCTGGTGCGCGAAGCGGGCGGGGAGCTGAGCGGCGTGACTGGCGAGCCGTTTCAGTGGCAAAGCCCACACTGTGCGGGGGCCGCGACGGCGGCACTTCATCGAGAGTTGTTGCACGTGGCGTCGGGGAGTTGAATGGGGCGTAAGGTTTGTTTTTTCCGGCCGGATTTTCTCACCGCGTTGTTCCGTTGAGCGAAAAACGAGCTTAAAATGGAGAGAGTTCGCAGCGTCATCGTTGGAGTCGGCGGGGTTGCGTGGACTTATCGGACATCGGTGGTTGGCCGCACCAAGTGGGACTCATCTTTGCCGCGGGCGACCGGAACAGAAAAGGCACGAGCGGCGGTTTGACGGGCCGAGTGGCAACGGCAAACATGGTTGCCCGTCGGCACGGCGCGGGCGGCGAGGTCGGAAGGCGGCCACGCCTGCTGGGGCCGGCTCGTGGAGGCAAGGGGAATCGTCCCCGCACGACCAGGGAGTTTGGTAAGGGAAGTGTGCCAGGGCGGGTTCAAGTCTGTGATTTCAATATGGCTGGTGCTGTACTGCGCCGGTTTGGGGGGAGGACTCGCCGCGCAGGAATCGCCTCCAGCCAGCTCGGCATCCCCCACGATTCGCGAGCTGCCGTTTCAGGTCTACTTGCGGCGCAACGAGGATGGGGAGTTGGTCCTGGTCCCCGACTTCTCGCTCGAGGAGTACTTGCGGCTTTATGACAAGACGGTCGGGGGGGCGCTGCGGAGTCGGCCCGGCTACTCGTTGCCGGAGCTGTCGGTTACGGGGGAAGTGGCTGCCGACCAAGCGAGACTCAAGGTGAAAGTCTCCATTTTGCGTCTGGCGGATTCGGACGCGACCGGCTCCGAACCGGGCTGGATCGCCGTGCCGTTGCGATTGGGGCGCGCCGCCGTGACGGGGGCACCCGACTATGAGGGCGAGGGGAAGAAATTCCTGACTTATGACATGCGGCAGCGAGGTTATGTACTTTGGCTGAAGGCGGCTCCCGACACACGGCACTCGGCGGCGTTTTCGATTGTTCTTCCGGTTCAAGCGGGCAACGGAGAGGGCCGGCTCGAGTGTGCGTTTCCCGACGCAGTGGTCAGTCGTTGGCAGGTGTCGTTTCCGGGGCGACTGGCGTCGGTGGGACTCAAGGGGGCGTCGGGGGGCGTGCTTTCGCTCGGAGCCTTCCGAAATGGCAAGACCATGACGACCGGCGAGGGATTGCGGGGCGAGACGCGCGTCGTATGGAAGCGTGTGGCGGAGGAGAAGAACCTGTTGGCCGGAATCGACGTCGACGGCGAGATACGAGTGGCCATTTCGGGGCCGCGTCAGGTATCGAGTGAAGCCGACTTGGCGGTGCGGGCATTGGCAGGTGGAATCTCGAGTTTGCAATTGCGATTGCCTCCGGGAATGACCTTGCGTCCTTCGGCGGATGCCATGTTCGAGTACACGATCAGCGAGCGGGACCCGGAGCGGGGACATCTGGTCACGGTACGGCCTCGCGGTGACCGCGGGCCACTGAGCGAGTGGAACCTGCGGCTTTCTTGTGAACTGAGCGCGCAGTCGCAGTCTGCCATGGTCGCTCGTTGGGAGCCTGCGCGATTCGAGGTCTTGGGTGCCGTGCGTCATCGTGGAGAGATTCGCTGCACGGTCCATGGCCAATGGTCGGTCTTGGCCGAGATGGGCCCTCGAGTGGTCCGCCTGCCGGAGCAATCGCTGAGTTTCCGCTACTTCGCGCAGCCACCGGAACTGACGCTCACGGTCCGCCAACGGCTGGCGCGCGGCCGTGTCGAGCCGACGCACGTGGCCAAAGTGAGCCGGGACCGGGTGGAGATGCACTCTCGATTCCACTATCGATTCGCGGGCGTGCGCCCGTCCGAGCTACGCATTCTCGTGTCACGTTGGGAACTGCTGGAAGTGTTGCTCGACGGCGATCCTCTGCCCGAGGCACCGGTACGAGAGGAGGACGGGGAGATCCGCGTGACGTTGCCGGCTGATGGCAGCCGTACCAGCGGGTTGGAATTGGAGATGGTATTCCAACAGACCATCGACGCATCGGTACGAGATGGCTCGTCCCCGCTTTCCTTTTCGCTGCCCCGTCCTGCGCCGCCTGCCGAAGGGACGGTCTTCGTCGCGCCGGCATCGCTCGAGCTGAATACGACCACCGACGTGCGGCTGGTGCCGTTGGCGGCCGAGATGCGGGGTTTGGTATTGGATGCCGGTGAAGCGGCCTCGGACGAGCGGCGCGACGAGGGATCGGCCTATACCTTGCGAGAGCAGGGGGGAGGTGAGACGGCCACCTTTGCCGGCGCTTTTCGGATTCACGATCGGCAAGTGGAAGTGGAAGAGGAAGTGATCGTCTCGGGCGTCGATTCGCAGTTCGAATGGGTGCAATACCTGACGTGCCGTGTTCGTTATCAACCGGGGTTCCGAGTTCGGCTGGGGGTTCCGGCGGCGGTGAGCGACGAGGACTTGTCTCGAGTCGAGTGCATTCTTCGCGACGATCCCGAGGCGCGGCAGCGTTGGGGAGCTAGCGAGACTCGGCTGGAGATCGTACGGATTCCGAGCAACGGGGCCGATGTCCCCGAGGGGTGGTCGGTGGTGGAAGTGGTATTGCCCGAAGCCAAGCTGGGGACTTTTCTGCTGGGGCTGCGTCTGGACTTTTCCTTGCCGCCGGCGGATGGCGGTACCAAATCGAGTTTGCGGATACCGTGGTGGGTCCCGCTGAACGTGGACGACACCGCGGTCCAGCGACGGGAACAGCGCTTGACGGTGCAGGTGGCCCAGCGGCCGCGAGTCGAATTGCCGGCCGAATCGTGGTCGGCCGTGCCGCTGACCGACGGGGTCCAGCAGTTTGTGTCGAACGGCCCGGTGGAACAGGGAGACGTGCGACTCGAGTTCCCGGCTGTGGAGACCACCGAGACGGCGGATGTGGCCGTTCATCGGCGTTGGGTGCAAAGTTGGCTGACGCGGACGCGTCGCCGCGACCGTGCCGTGTGGAAGCTGACCAGCCAGCGCCGCGAATTGCGGATCGAGCTTCCTCCTCAGGTACAGCCGGCCAGCGCCGACGTCCACTTGTTGATTGACGGCCGGGTGCGGGCCGACCACCGTGTGGAAGAGGGCCGCACCGTATCGCTGAGCCTCAGTCCCGACGATCTGGGCCGGCCGTTGGTGTTGGAGATGTGGTACACCTTTCCCCAACGTCCTCCGATCGGGCGCCTGCGTCTGGTGGCGCCTCAAGTGCTGGCGTCGCACGGCCCATCCCGTAGCTTCTGGCAGATTGTGACACCCTTCCACGAGCATCTATGGAGCCTCGATGGGGAATGGGCGGCGGAGGTCGAGTGGGTGCGGTGGGGTGAATTCCTGTGGCGGCGCGCCTGGCCGACTCAAGCCAGCCTGGAACAGTGGGTGGGGGCTTCGAGTCAGGCGCATTTGCCTCGCGGCGTCCATGCCTACACGTTTTCATCCATCGGCGCCCCGGGCGTACTCGAATTGTCCACGGTTCGCCGCTCGTGGTTGATCGCTCTGGCTTCGGGAGCCGCGTTGCTGCTGGGGTGGCTGTTGGTAGCCGTGCCACAGTTGCGTCACCCATTGACTCTGGTCGGCTTTGCCGTTGTTGCGGTGGGCGTCGCCCTGATGTTTCCTCTGATGGCTCTGGAGGTGGCTCAGGCTTCCGTCGTGGGCGTCGCCTGTTTCCTGTTGGCCTGGTCGGTCGATTGGGTGCTCCGCCGACCCCACGTACCACCGCCGCGCGTGGCCAGCGAGGCACCTTCGGGCCAGAGTCAGCCGGCGGCCGCTCCGATGGGAGGAACCACGTTGACGGCTCCCGTCATGCCGCGCGAGTCGTCGGTGGAGTCGCTGGGGTAAGCCAATGACCGATCGCATGGGAGTCAGGGATCGTTGGCGGTACGGCGGACACCGCGTCGCGATGATATGGTTGGTGGTCTGCGCCGCTTTGCCTCTCGGTCGTCTTGCCGGCCAGACCGAATCGGTCGAAACGACCCGGCAGCTCGAGTTCTACCGCCTGTTTGTGCCTCGGAAGGAAGTTGCCAAAGTTGCGCGGGGATACCTTCCCATGGAGCGGAAGGAGCTGACGCGAAAACTGAAGCAATGGGCAGACCACCAGGCCCAGGCGTCGGTGCCTTTGGTTCGTCTGGCGCGGTCGGACTGCCGGTTGCGGTTCGATGGCCGGAATCTGCGCGGGACCGCTCGGTGGACTTTTACCGCCGACGGTTCCACGCCCTCTTGGGTGTCGCTGGAGCCCGCTCATCTGGCGCTGCGCCGCGCCGTGTGGGAAGGCCGCCCCGAGGAATCGTCGGCGGAACCGGCGATCATCGGCGTCAATGATCGCGACGAGTTCGGTGTCGTCGTGGAACGCTCGGGGACCTTGTTGGCAAGTTGGATCGTCGGGGCGCGCCAGCGAGCCGACGGGGCGAGTGAGTTCCGGCTGGAGCTGCCTGCTTGCGCGGCGACTCACGTGGAACTGGAACTGCCTCCGGGATGGCAACCTACGCTGCTCGGGGTGGACCGATCGGAAGGTAGCTTACCGCCGGCGTCGGCGACCGCCCCGCACCAGCCCATAGCGCGGGTCGTCGAGAGAGGAACGGCCGGACAAGCCGCTGCCGGTCAGGCCACTCTTTGGCGATGGCATTCGGCCGGTGGTAGCTGTTTACTGGTATTGGCTCCGTCGGACGACCGCCGGACCTCGACGGTCCAATCGCACACTCAGCAATCGACCTACCAGTTGTCGTTGGGCGGAATCGAGTGGCAGACCGACTGGGCCATTGAAATGACGGATCGTGCGAACCGAGTGATGGCGATTGCCGTGCCGCCCGGCGTGTCGGTGTTGGCGGTGAAAAGTGGTCCGACCGATCTGCCGTGGCAACTGCAAACGATTGACGAGGGGGCCGAGATCGTCGTGGAGTGGCCGGCCGACCTGGCGACGCGTCGGCGCGCCCTGCAAGTCACGGCAGTGACCGAACTCCCATTGGACGAGTCCTTCACCTTGCCCACGTTGCGACTGTTGGCGCCTGGCTGGCGCCAACACATTTTGTCGGTTCAAATCGATCGCCGTTTGCAATGGACGCGACTCTCGGGACGCCAGTGTGTCCGAGCGGCCGACTCGTCGAGCGGATCGTGGGAGCGATCGGGCCGGCTCCGATTCGTTGCCGAGTCGGAAGAGGGCAGCGTTTTGGTCGAAGTGACCCGACGTCGATCTCGCCTCCGCGCCGAGCTGGGAACGCACATCCGGGTGAGCCGTACCGCGTTGCAGGGAACGGTGCGGATGCGCGTGTTTGTGGAGTCGGGTGAACTCTATTCATTTCCGTTGACGGTGGCGACACCCTGGCGCGTCGATTCGATTGATTGCGATCCTCCGGACCGGTTGGAGGCGGTGGAAGTCCCCCGCCGGGACGGCAAGAGTTGGCAAACCATGTTGCGACTTCGCCAGCCCATCACTCCGCAGATGCCGTTGGACATCACGCTGCGCTGCCATCATCCGCCGGTGGAGAGTATCGACGCCGCTACGTTCCGGCCTGTGCGTTGGGGGGCGACTCCGACGCGGCGTTGGGTAGCGGTCGACCTGGAGCAAGGCCTGGCCATGCAGTTGTCGGGAGACGCCGAGATCCAGCGATTGGACCGGACCTCGCTGGAGGGCGACCGCCAGTCGCTCTTGCCGGCCGATCGATACGCACTCGCGTTTGTAGACGACCGGGGCGCCGAGCGTTTTCGACTGCGGGTGTCGGAGGGAACACCTCGCTACGAAGCGACAACGCTGGTCGAAGCCGTAGCCGGCCCGCGAGCGTTGGAGGAGCGATTCCGCGTTCGCTGCGTTCCGAGTGACGCTTCGATGTCACGGATTCTCCTGCGAGTCACGCCTCCGGCGGCTGCCATTGAATGGCGAGTCGTCTCACCCCCGGACGTCTCGGTGACGGCTCGCAAAATGGAACCGGATGCCGCCTCGGCCGAGAAGTCCGAGTTGCCCAACACCGGGCAGTGGGAACTGCTGTTGGGACGCGATGTCGCCGAAGCGGTCGTTCTGGAGGGGGTCCGTACGCGCACGCTGGACGGCCCCTGCGATGCCACGTTGGTGTACTTGCCTCAAGCCGGAAAACAGCAAGCCCACTGGGCGCTAAAGGTCGCTCCGGGCATCCGGGTCGGCATCGATTCCTCAGCCGTGCGTCCTCTGCCTTTGCCGCCATCAGAGAGTGGTACCGGAGAGCTCGTTGCCTGGTTCAGCTATTCCGGTGGCGGAGAAGCGCAAATCCGACTGCGGCCGCTGACGGGTCCTCAACCGGAGTTGTGTTGGGCCGCCTCGTGCGACACGGTTTCCTTTTTCGACTTGGGTGGCCATGCCCGTCATTGGACTCGCTACCGACTGGTCAACCAGGGCTGCCGTGAGATCGCATTGTATCTTCCCGAAGGAGCATCGCCGGAGGCGGTTACCGTGCGGCTCGACGGAAAAGCGGTCGACCGTCGACTGTCCGACCGAGGTGCGCTGATGGTGAGTTTGCCGGAGAACCGTCGCGGAGTCGTACTTGATGTCGAGATCAAGACGGCCGGCCCGTCCGCTCGCTGGCGCGCTCGTGTGGCACCGGCGCGGCCGCGAATCGGCGTGCCGGTCTTCTCGCGGAGCTGGCGCGTGGCGCTGCCGGCGGCGTGGCAGGCACCGAGCGCGGAGCGTTCGGCATCGGGCGATTGGCGGCAGCGATTGGCCGGCTCGTTGAGAATATCGCCAAGGGATCGGACGGCCAGGGCGGTGCCGGCCCGGCATCCGGAGTCGACGACCGATTTGGAGAACGCGTTGCGGGAGGTCATTGCCGACAGTCGAGTTTCCGGTCCCACGTGGGGAGAGTGGCTCGAGGCGATTTCCCGCAGGTGGGCAACCCAGGGAAGACCGCGCGTGTGGATCGCCGCCCGAAGCCTGCGGGAGCGAGGAATCACGGCGCAAACGCCGCTATGGGAAGCCGGGGACAAGCCAGTGGCGGCTGAGCAGTTGTTGCGGCGGTACGGACTGGTCTGGCGTCCTGTCGCCCAAGGATATTGTTTGGCACCCGCCCGGCTCGATTTTGGAAAGGGCGGTTCTGCCGAGAGAAACTCGCGAGACGCCGATGCGGAAGAGACGTGCATCCCGTTGGCTCTGTGGCGGTCCGAGCCGGCGGTGGCCCTGTTGCCTTGGGAGCGGGACGACGCCGCCGGCCGCTCCACAGCGGTGGAAGATTGGGGTGTACTTGTCGACGGCGATTCGGTGACGGTTTGGCATCGGGGGACGCGAGCGGGGTTGTTGACAGCGGTGTGGGCGCTGGTCTCGGCGCTCGTCGTCCAGCGTATGGCCGGTCGGTGGTTTCACTGGTGGCTGTGGCTGGTGTTTGCCGGGTTCGTGGCGGTGCTGGTCCCCGCGGAGCAGATGGCGTGGGGAGGAGTCGTTTGGTTGGGAGTGCTGGCTGCAGGCTTGTGGACCGCCGTGTCGACGGCGAGGCGTTCCGGACCGGTTGATACGGCAGCTTCTTCTACGGCCGTGCTGAGAACCGGATCGGTGGCCGTGATTTGGGGGATGGTACTGATCGGCGGCGGGTTGGCGTGGAGCATGGCGTTGGCCCAGGACTCTGGTGGCAAGACCAAGCCCCTGGCGATCGTTGTGCCCATCGACGAGAAAGGCGAGCCATCGGGAGAATACGACTATGTTCCCCGTTCGTTGTATGAGCGGCTGGTACGTTCCTCGGAGCATTCGCCTCGCAATCCGCGAGGCTGGGTGGTGGTTCGTGCCGAGCACGAGGCGACGGCGGGGCGCCGCGACGGTCGGTTGCATCTGTCGGGCTGGGTCTCCGACTACGAACTCCGACTATTCGACGAGCGGCGCGAACTCGCTGTGCCGCTCCCACCGCTGCCGGTGCAGAGTGTGGCGGCCGAAGCGCAGGGTGTCCCGGTGCCGATCGATTGGGAGGTCGTCGATCAGACCATGCGAGTGCGGATACCGGCTTCCGGAAGTGTGCAGCTTCATGTCGAGTGTCGTGATGAGACTCAAGGAGTTCCCGCGGCACCGTGGGATGTGCACTTGTTGCCGGCGGCCCAATCGACGCTACGGATCAGCGGGCCGCTCGATGCCGTGTGGCAGGTCGACGGGGCCTTGGGGAGCGTGGTCGCGACGGGCGAGCGAGGGGAACTGCGAGCCGAGTTGGGTCGGTGCCGAGAGGTTCGCTTGCATGCTTCGTCGGTGACCCGTTCGCAGACCATGGCGGCTCCGCAGGACACCGCAAGTGAGACGTGGTGGTTGCGGATTCAGGCCGACTCGGTGGTGCTGGAATACGCTTTGGAATCGGACACCGAGCTTCCCGGTACGATCACGTTGGACGTCGATCCGGTATTGCAGCCGCTCGTGTTGCGGGCGGGAGGTTACGCCGTCTCGGTGCAGGACGGCGGGCGCTCAGTCTCACAAGTTCAACTGGCCCGGCGCAGTGACACGGAGCCGCAAACATCGATCCGATTGAGGTTTTTGTGGCGCGGCCGGCAGGGGATCGGCCGTTTCGAGTTGCCCCGCATTGAACCTCGCGAACTCGCCGTGACAACGCGGACCGTTGCGGTATCTGCCGATCGTGATTTGGCGGTTTCTTGGTTGGATGTCGCCGGGACGGAACTCGACCCGCGGACGTTTGTTCGGGAGCGGGAAGGCGAGGCGGTAGCTCCGCTACGGGTGTTGCGAGGGACTCCCTCGACGTTGCGGGTTCATTTGGCGACACGGCTACTCCCCGCTTCGGTTCAGGTGGCGGCGATGTGGTCGCTGCACGTGAGTCCGGGGCATCTGCAGTGGGCACTCGATTTGGACTGGAAGGCCGTCCACGGTTGGCCGTGGCGACAGGTGATTCGGTTACCGCCCAGCTTGAAGGTGGAGCATGCGAGTTGGTCCACGGGCGGCACGGAAACGGAGTTGCCGTTCATTCACGGGACCGATGGAACGCTGACCGTGCTGCTTTCCAAGATGCTATCGGAAAGCCGCACCATGCGGTTGACGGGAACGGCGACCTGGCGGCCGGCCGGCCGGGGACAGCGCGTCCCGTTGCCTCGAGTCGAATGTCCTACGGCTTCTCTGACGTCGGTGGTCTATCGGTTGTGGCGGGATCAGGACGTGTTGGTCGTTCCCGGAGGGGTGGACCGGGTAGAGGGAGCGGTGGAACCGGTATGGGAGGACAAACCGCGCGGAGCATGGTGGTTGGGGAGTTATCGGCTGCCCGCGTCCGATGCGACGGCCACGCTCTCGGTCCGTCCCAATCGCCCTCGCATTCGCGGCTGGCTGGTCGCGCACGCCTTCCATCAATCCGATCGCTGGTGGCTGGAAATCGTGTATGGGATTTCGGTGGTGAACGCGGGAGCCGCCCAACTCGACTCGCTGCGCCTGGAAGTACCCGTGCATTGGCGTCGCTTGGAACAAATGAGCGAACAGGTGAGGTGGCACTGGGAAGCGGCGCCCGATCCGACTCGGCAGCGCTTGGTCTTGGTGCCCGAGGAACCGGTGACACAGCCGCGTCTGCTGCGGTTTGTGGTGCCGCTGAAGGCGGACGACAGCGAACAACTCCAGGTGCCGTCGGTGGTTCCCCTGGACGGGGCCGACATCGAATCGTACATCGTGCTGCCGCGCCGGATCGACCAGGGGCGGGTGAGTTGGGTGACGCAAGGTCTGTTTCGCCGCCCGTTGCCGGAGCGAATTCGGCAACGCTGGAAGGTGCCTGCGGACCGCATGGTCTACCGTGTGATTCGGGGAACACGTCCGACCGCGGTGATCGATCAGATTCGACGTCGTCGCGGGCGACCCCAAGTGTGGCTGGCCGATTTGTTGGTCGTCCATCGCCCCGAGCGCCGCAACTTCCTGGTGGCTCGGTACGATCTCGTCGCCGTGGACCGCCAGTCGGTCGACATCCGGTTGCCCGAGAGAACCCGACTGATTGCGGCTCAACTCGACGACCGGCCGGCCCGAGCGACCCGGCTGTCCGGCCGGGAGTGGAAGTTGGAACTGACGGCGAGCGGCTTGCCGCAGCGTCTGGAATTGCTGTGCGAGTTGCCTGCCGGCGATTCGTCCGCTCGTGCTCCCCTGTTGAAGCAGTTTGCCGTAAGACGCACGCTGTGGACCGTGGCGTCTCCGCAGGGCGATCGTGTCGTATTGTCATCTGTTCGAGGCAGGGTCGGCTCGTGGTCGCAGGCCGAACGATCGCGCATGGACCGAACCGCTCGGCTGCTCGAGCAGACACTGACGCAGACATGGCACGGATCGCCCGATGCCATGCAGCAATGGTACCGTGCCTGGGCGACGCGGCTGTGGTGCCTGGCTTCGCGATCGGCCCATTCGCCGCGGCTTGCTGAGCGGCCGGTGATGGAGCGTCTGCAGCGGCACATCGCCGCCGTCGGCGGTTCCGAAGTGAAGCCGGTTTGGAGCGATGTGCGCGGGGAGCGGCCGCAAGCCGGCTGGTTGGCTCTGTGGCTGGACGAGGCGATGTCCGGGCGGTCGGTCGTCAGCGTGGAGTCGGACGGATGGCTGGAGGCCGTCGCCTGGCACCGGGCCGAAGATCGATCCGAGCGGGAAACGGGATGGATGCTGGTGGGCGTGCTGCTGCTGGGGGGCTTGGGCCTCTGGGTGATTCGGATACCGGCGGTGGCATCCTTTCTGGCCTGGCCCAGTGCCTGGGCCTTCCTGGCCGGACTCTATTGCTACTTCGTCGCGGGAGCCCTCGGGTGGAGTATCGCCCTGCTGTTGCTCGCGATTCTGTTCACGCTGTCCCACAGCTCGCGGAGGCGCCCCCTTCGCTCGGTCTCGTCCGACGACAGTCGATCCCGCAGTGTATCGGCACTGGTGCAGTGACGCTGCGCCGCAGGTGGTAGCCGGGGCACGCCTGTATTACCATGGAGCCGACTCGAAGGCTCGTGAGAAATGGGAGGATCGATAGCATGGTCGTCGGTATGTTTCGCGCAATGTTCGCCCGGTCGCTTGCGTTGGGCATGGTGGGACTATTCATGGGCGGCGCGAGCCACGCGGCCACGTTCGAGCTCAAGGAGGATGATCGGGGAGTCACCGTCCGCGTGGACGGAGCCCTGTTCACCCGTTACTTGAAGAAATCGGGGGCCAAGCCCATCCTGTTTCCGGTGGTGGGGCCGACGGGAGTGGAAATGACGCGAGGCTACCCGATGCGCCCGGTCGGACCGAAGGAGAAGAAGGATCACATCCATCACCGCTCGTTGTGGTTTACTCACGGTGATGTGAACGGCATCAGCTTTTGGCACGAAAACGAGAAACACGGAACGATCGTGCATCGCGAATTCCTGGAAGTGCAGGGGGGCAAGGCAGGGCGGATCGTCGCGCGGAACGATTGGATTGGGCAGGACGGCAAGCGGGTTTGCCAAGACCGGCGGACGTTCGTTTTCCACGCCGATGCCAAACGTCGCTGGATCGACGTGGAGATCGTGGTC
>Ga0256839_1003865_pt1 | contig 15091 bp, 15 predicted proteins | sample 354166metaG_FD_185968 | JGI IMG/M metagenome (GOLD analysis project Ga0256839, IMG submission 185968) | Hydrothermal vent microbial communities from Mid Atlantic Ridge, Atlantic Ocean - 354-166 | ecosystem: Environmental > Aquatic > Marine > Hydrothermal vents | place: Atlantic Ocean: Mid... | reverse complement strand
CAACTCAATATCCCTCTAAACAATAGGATTATGAACAGTCACTAGCTTCGTCCCATCAGGAAACGTCGCCTCAACCTGTACATCGTGAATCATTTCAGGAATTCCTTCCATCACGTCATCACGCGTCAATAAGGTTTGACCATAGCCCATTAATTCAGCGACACTTTTGCCATCTCGCGCGCCTTCCATAATCGCTGCACTGATAAATGCAATAGATTCTGGGTAATTGAGTTTCACACCACGATCTTTTCGCCTCTCGGCCAATAGAGCCGCGGTAAAAATGAGTAATTTATCTTTTTCTCTTGGGGTTAATTCCATAGTTCACCTTTATTCTGTTTATTTTGCCACCCCCCCACTTTTTTGCTTTTTTGTACGCCCTAGGCGTTAAACGGCAAGCTCTAATAATTGAGTTAGTCGTTTTAAAAAGCAAAACGATAAGCTCACTAAAAGTATATCGCTACACCTTCCAAAGGAAGTGTCGATACTGCTTGAAGCATCGTATGCATCCCTTTTTAAGTACAAAACGTCGAAAAAGAGGGGGGGTGGTCTCAAATATTATATATTTTCGCCCTAAAAGTGGTCATGTTGCCCATATTCTTGGCAAACAGACACTTCTCTGCATAATGTCTGGTCGTAACGCTGACCAAACTGCCTTGAGTGTAGTAGAAACTTGCTCTGCGTGTTGACCCAAGCATCGCATAACCAATAAATCATCCAATAGTGTTATGCCGATGTACTGTTGATCTTGATTTAAAAATTTTGCGACACTTAATCGTGCCTTTTCTAATAATTCTGGCGTTGCTTGTGTCGCAACAAATGTACCAAAGCAAGGATAGCTATTCATGCTAACAGCGCTTTGCAAAGCCAGACTGTCTTCGATTAATAATTTATCAAGCATAAGTGGCGCTCCATCACGATATACCTCTAAACGGGTCATCACCTTGCCATTTTCAAATAATTCTTTTGATGCCGGCCTACCATAGCAATTAATTTCCCAGCCCATAAAACGCGCTGCTTTTTCTAGGTCTACCCGTGTTGATAAATGCGTGTGCGTACCATCGAAAAATATATTCTCTTGAGGAAACCACTCCAGCGCACAACCATCCGCTACTTTTAATGTTTGGATTTGATGCGCTAGTTTGCCCGTGTTTCTGTAAAACTTGGTGGCGCCAGGTGTGGTAATTAATGTTGAAGCCTGTTTTGCTAGATCAACATTGATATGCAATTCATCACCACCGACGACCCCACCAGGAGGATGCAAAATATAAAGATGGCAAACATCACCTTCAGGATAAAAAGGACGTTGTACTGTGAGCGGGCCCGACTGTGAGCGTTTGGCTAAAATGGTTTTATGTTGGCTTTTTTCAAAACCAAGATTTAGCTCTGCCTTCCAGCCAAGTTTTGTATCAATATTAGACAACTCTGAAGCAATTCTGAGACAATGTTTATTTTCTATCATCCGTTTTAATACGCTGCTTTTTTGCTTTGGGTAGTTTACTCAACAGATAAAAACCTGCGGCCATGATTGCTAGATAAATCCCTACTGTTGTTACAATATGAATAGCAATATGTAGAATTGATGCTTCATCCATGTTTGGGTGTGCTGATGCTGTTGTTGCTATAAATACAGTTAAAATACTTAAAATAATTTTCTTCATTACTTGCCCCTTATAAACACTTATACCGTTAAAAACTTTTGAACAAGCTCATCGCTCAGTTCACTCATTTCACCTGTCGCAACATTTTTGCCACGTTCCATAATACAGAAGTGATCGCCAACACGTCGTGCAAAGGGGAGTTTTTGCTCCACAAGCAATACTGTAATACCCATTTCGTGATTCAATTGAGTAATAATATCACCAATCTGCTGCACAATATTAGGCTGAATTCCTTCTGTTGGCTCATCTAAAATTAACATTTTAGGATCGATTACCAAGGCTCGCCCGATAGCAAGCTGTTGCTGTTGCCCACCTGATAAATCACCACCACGACGTGAAATCATTTCTTTTAACACGGGAAATAACTCGAAAATAAATTCAGGAATTTTTTTAGCTTTATCTTTTCGTGCGAATAAGCCTAACTCTAAATTTTGTCCAACGGTTAATTGAGGAAATATCTGTCGCCCTTGTGGAACATAGCCAACGCCCATTCCTGCGCGTTTTTCAGCAATTTCATTTTGAATGTCTTTGCCATCAAAATTTATGCTTCCATCACGGGTGTCTTCTAAGCCCATAATGCATTGTAAAAGCGTGGTCTTACCCACGCCGTTACGCCCCATGAGTACGGTACATTTGCCTTTTATTACAGACAAATCTAAATCCCATAACGTATGACTTTCACCATAAAACTGATTGAGACTACTAACTTGCAGGATAGGGCTTCGCCCTTGATTGTGTTCTTTGCTTTGCTCTTTATTCACCAAGGTACACCTCAATCACTTTCTGGTTATTTTGTACTTCGTCCATTGTACCTTCTGCCAAAATACTGCCTTGATGTAATACCGAAACTTTATTCGCTATTGATCGCACAAAATCCATATCATGCTCGACGACTACAACAGAGTGCTCTCCAGCTAATGATGTTAATAGCTCACCTGTTTTATCCATCTCTTGATGGGTCATACCCGCAACTGGCTCATCGACCAATAATAGCCTTGGGTTTTGCATGAGCAGCATACCAATCTCTAACCACTGTTTTTGCCCGTGTGATAGTGCGCCCGCACGTTGTGTCGATTGTTCGGTCAACCCAATGGTATCCATGACGCTCATGATTCTGTCATGCTGCTCACTCGATATTTTTGCTCTAAAGGTTGCCCAGACATTTTTATTACCTGCCATTGCCATTTCGAGATTTTCAAAAATATTGTGGTGCTCAAAAACAGTGGGCTTTTGAAATTTTCGCCCAACGCCTGCTTGTGCAATTTCTGGCTCAGTCATCTTTAATAAATTGATGTTTTGTCCAAACCAAACCGTGCCTTTATCGGGTTTTGTTTTACCTGTGATGATGTCCATCATGGTGGTTTTGCCCGCACCATTAGGGCCAATCATGCAACGAAGTTCACCGACTTCAATATAAAAATTCAATTCGTTAATAGCTTTAAAGCCATCAAAAGAAACGGTGACATCTTCTACATATAAAATCTGACCGTGACTGGTATCAACTTCAGAATAATCTTGCTTATTGACCATGTCGAAAACTTGGTCACGACGCATCGTTTCACGAAATTTATCTAGCGCACTCATGCTTTACCTCCCTTTCTTTTTAACAAGCCCACGATGCCATTGGGAAGATAAAGAGTGACAAAAACAAATAATGCACCGAGTGCAAATAGCCATGTTTCAGGCGCTACACCCGTAAGATAGGTCTTAGAATAGTTAACAATAAAAGCACCGAGAACCGCACCATAAAGCGTGGTTCTACCTCCTATAGCGACCCAAACGACCAGCTCAATTGATCGTAATGGTGAAAACTCACCAGGATTAATGATTCCAACTTGTGGAACATATAACGCCCCAGCAACACCGGCAAGTACCGCTGAAAAAGTAAATATAGCGAGCTTTACACGGTCAACACGGTAGCCAATAAATCGTACGCGATCTTCAGAGTCACGTATTGCTACTGCCACTCGACCAAGGCGTGAAACTACGATTGCGCGACACGATAAATACCCCAAAGCCAAGGCAATAGCAGATGCAATAAACAAAGCGATTCGTGTGTTATCTGACTGCAAACTAAAGCCTAGAATATCTTTAAAGTCTGTTAAACCATTGTTGCCACCAAAGCCCATCTCATTTCTAAAGAAAGCTAGCAATAAAGCGTAAGTTAGCGCCTGTGTAATGATTGAAAGATAAACACCCGTTACACGAGAACGAAATGCCAATGCGCCAAAAATAAAGGCAAGCAAGCCAGGCACTAAGGCAACCATAATCATCGCAAACCAAAAGTTATCAAAGCCATGCCAGAACCATGGTATTTCTTCCCAATTTAAGAAAACCATAAAGTCTGGTAAATCTGGGTTGCCGTAAACACCTCTATCGCCTATTTGTAGCATGAGATACATACCCATGGCATAACCACCCAGTGCAAAAAATGCACCATGTCCAAGACTCAAGATACCCATATAACCCCACACCAAATCAACCGATAGAGCCAATAAAGCGAAGGCGAGGTACTTGCCTAATAATGTAACCGTATAAGTAGAAACATGAAATGCACTACCTTCAGGTATGATCAAATTGAATATAGGAATCAAGACTGCTAAAACTGAGAGCAACACTAAGAATATTTGCCCGCCACGATCACCTTTTAATAAACTCATCATGGCTATGACTCCGCAGCTCGACCTTTTTTCGGGAATAACCCGCGAGGTCGTTTCTGTATGAATAAAATAATAAAGACAAGCACCAGTATTTTGGCTAATACTGCCCCAGCCCATGGTTCCATAAATTTATTAGCAATACCTAACGTAAAGCCACTTATAAGTGTTCCCCATAGGTTTCCTACACCGCCAAACACAACCACCATAAAGGAGTCGATAATATAGTCTTGCCCCATACTTGGGCCAACATTGGTAAGTTGAGAAAGAGCCACACCAGCAATACCCGCAATACCCGAACCCAACCCAAAAGTAAGTGCATCAACACGACTGGCACGTATTCCCATAGCGCGCGCCATTGAACGGTTTTGTGAAACGGCCTGCACACTCAAACCTAATGATGTTCTTTTAATAATTAAATAGAGAAAAGCAAAAACAGCTAAACAGAAGAAAATGATATAAAGACGATTGTAGGTAAGTGCTAATGCAGGGTTTATCTCTAATGCTCCTGACATCCATGAAGGTGTTTCAACAGCACGGTTTAAAGGAGAAAAAATTGATCTGATAGCCTGTTGCAAAATAAGACTAATACCAAATGTGGCTAACAAAGTTTCTAACGGTCTCCCGTATAAATGCCGTATTACTAGACGCTCAATTAGCACCCCGACCGAGCCTGAAACAATGAAGGCCGCAGGTACCGCTATAACCAACGAAAGACCAATGTGGTTGGGCATAATCTGCTGAATTACATACGTGGTGTACGCGCCCAGCATAATTAATTCGCCATGCGCCATATTAATAACGCCCATTACACCAAAGGTTATAGCAAGCCCTATTGCCGCAAGCACTAATACTGAGCCAAGGCTTAGTCCAAAAAATACCGTATTTACTTTTTCATAAAAGCCTAGTTTTTTTTGAATATTTTTTAATGCATTTTGTGAGGCTGTTGCAATCTCGGCATCATCACTATCTTTTAGTGTTTCTAACTGATTGCGAGTTTCAGGATTAAGGTCATTGAATAAGGTTTTGATCGCAGCGAGTTTCACTGCCTTATCACTAGAATTTAAATCATTGATACTGATAAGAGTTTCTATTTTTTCTCTAACCGCAGTATCTTTTTCACTTTTAAGGTGCGCCTTTAAAAAAGCGATACCCGTATCATTAGTTTTCCCAAGCATTTGCTTAACAGCGCTTAAACGCTTATCTGCATCGGGACTAGAAAGACTTAAAGTTGCTATGGATGCACGCAAAACACCACGAAGCTTATTATTAACTTTTATTTTTTTAAGTTTAGACTTACTAAGTACGCCTAAATCTTTTTGATCAAGTACGCTAACTAAAGAAAAACCATCATCATGTTTTTTTCCAATAACGGTAATTTTATCTTCTTTAGTATAAAAAAGCCGTGCTTTTAGCATGGCCTCTAAAATTGGTTGAACACGTTCATCTTTTGTTATGACGAGCTGCTCTATTGCTTTGCCTTTTTTGTTATAGCTTTTAGATTGTAGCAACTCTAAGGCTTGTTTAAAAGACTCTGAATTTGTTGTTTCTGCAAAACTACTGCTTGAAAAAAGCAGGATGAGAGAAATGATTAAAAAGGGGAGTATTCTATTTTTCATTGAGAAAAATGACATAACTAATACATCTTGGTTACTAAAAATGGGGGCTAAAAAAAACACCCCTCTCCCAAAGGAAAAGAGGTGTCCGTGAGACATTTAGAATGTATAACAATTATTTAGCAGTTGCCAAACATTTCTTCTCTTTTGTGTTGTAGTTTCCACATTTGATAGGCGCAGTCCAATCAGAGATTAGATCTTTACTACCTGGTAAGAAATCAGACCATGCATCACCAGCTACTTCACCGTCTGTTTGCCAAACCACATCAAACTGACCATCTTCTTGAATCTCTCCAATAAGAACAGGTTTAGTTATATGATGGTTCTTCAACATTTTAGCTGTACCGCCAGTCATGTTTGGCACTTCAATACCGATCATTGCATCAATTACTTTATCTGTATCAGTCGTACCTGCTTTCTCAACCGCTTTTACCCACATTTTAAAACCGATAACATGAGCTTCCATAGGATCGTTAGTTACACGCTTTTTGTCTTTAATGAATGCCTGCCAAGTTTTGATGAACTCTTCGTTTTCTTTACTCTCAACACTCATGAAGTAGTTCCATGCTGCAAGATGACCAACAAGAGGTTTAGTATCTAAACCAGAAAGCTCTTCTTCGCCAACAGAGAATGCTACAACAGGAATATCTTCTGATGAGATACCTTGATTACCAAGCTCTTTGTAGAATGGTACGTTTGCATCACCATTAATAGTAGAAACAACCGCTGTTTTCTTACCCGTAGAACCAAACTTTTTAATATCAGATACAATTGACTGCCAATCAGAATGCCCGAAAGGCGTGTAGTTGATCATGATATCTTTTTCAGCAACACCTTTAGAAAGCAAGTAAGCTTTTAATATTTTGTTAGTAGTACGTGGGTAAACGTAGTCAGTACCCGCAAGTACCCAACGCTTAACTTTGATTTCATCCATTAAGTAATTAACTGCAGGAATCGCCTGTTGATTTGGCGCTGCACCTGTATAGAAGATATTCTTAGATGACTCTTCACCTTCGTACTGAACAGGGTAAAACATTAAGCCGTTAAGCTCTTCAATTACAGGCAATACTGATTTACGAGATACTGATGTCCAACAGCCGAAAATTGCGTCTACTTTCTTTTTAGAAATAAGCTCACGTGTTTTTTCAGCAAATAAAGGCCAATCAGATGCAGGGTCGACAACAACAGCTTCTAACTGTTTGCCTAGTAACCCACCTTTTTTATTCTGTTGCTCGATAAGCATTAACATAGTGTCTTTCAGTGTTGTTTCACTGATAGCCATCGTTCCAGAAAGCGAGTGCAAAACACCAACTTTGATTGTCTCTTTAGAATGAGATGCGGCAAAAGCCTGAGTTACTACAAATGAAGTGCTCAGCATTAAAGCGCCTGCCAACATTTTTTTGAAATTGATATTCACTAAATATTCCTCCTTGGAATTTATTGGGTTTGTTCGGAGGGTATATAGCAGGAAGTGTGCCAAAACTAAATTTACTAATAAACAAGTACTTACCGCTTACCATGCAGAGAAAAAGATCGTCCTTGGTGCGTATATTTTACTTTCGCCCCAAGAGAAAGCAACAGAACATCAAGTCAAGACGCGTTGAAGCCACTGTGAAACATCTTTGACCTCTTGCGCACACAATGAGTGCTCCATATCATACGAATGGGCCTCTACATCAAAGCCTTGCGCTTCGAATTTTGGCACATAGTCCTGCCAACTTGCCACAGGAATTACAGGGTCACGCATACCGTGAGCAGCAAAAATAGGTAGGCCATTTTGCTCAGAGCTTGTTTGTTTAAATAAGTTCTCGTCAAAAGGCACATAAGTGGATAGCGCCATAACACCTGCTAACTTTTTGGAATAACGAAGCCCAGCATGAAGTGCGATTACGCCACCTTGTGAAAAGCCTGCTAGCAGGATGTTTGTTGACGGCACACCATTTTCGATCTCTCGATCAATGAATTGATTGATCCAGCCAACGGTGGTTAGCAAATCAGATTCATCGGTGTTATTACTCCTATCTAACGAAAACATATCGAACCATGCGCGCATTTCATAGCCATTATTTAGCGTTATCGGCCTGACTGGCGCGTGAGGGAAAATGAATTTTATCGCCAAAGATTCTGGCAACCTTAACTCTGGCACTAGCGGCACAAAATCATTACCATCTGCGCCTAAGCCGTGAAGCCAGATGATAGTGCATTCAGTTTTTTCTGCTGTTTTTACAACTTCAAAGGGCAATAACTCAGACATCTTTGTCTAACTCGCTTTTATTTGACTCACTAATATTCAAATCTTTTAGTTTTCTCGTTAAAGTATTTCTTCCCCAACCTAATAAATCCGCCGCATCCTTCTTACGCCCACCTGTTTTTTGCAATGCTGCATTTAGTGCAATTGCTTCAAAGATCGGAATCACTTCATCAAGAATGCGTTTATCACCACGATTTAAGCGCTCCATCATATTTTGATGTAAAAGCGACTCCCAATTATTATTTGTATCACCCGTGCTGCTTTTCAAATCTTGGGGCAAATCATCCAATGTTATTTCATGCCCTGTTGCCATTACCGTTAGCCATCTACTAGCATTTTCTAGCTGACGAACATTACCTGGCCAATTGAGTGTTTGCAGATAATGACTAACATCTTCATTCAAAGATTTTTGATCTACGCTTAACTCTTTTGATGCTTGCGCTAAAAAGTGATTCAGCAAGAGAATTATATCTTCACCTCGCTCACGCAAAGCAGGGATTTGCACGCGAATAACATTCAAACGATGGTATAAATCTTCACGGAATCTTCCATTTTTTACGTGTTGCTCTAAATCCTGATGGGTTGCGGCAACCACACGGACATCAACTTTTACTGGCTGTGTTCCACCTACACGGTAGAATTCACCATCAGCCAATACACGCAATAGTCGAGTTTGTAGCTCTGCTGGCATATCGCCAATTTCATCTAAAAATAAGGTGCCACCATCAGCTTGCTCAAAGCGACCTTTGCGTTGCGCTTGCGCGCCTGTGAACGCACCTTTTTCATGCCCAAATAGTTCTGACTCTAATAAATCTTTTGGGATTGCAGCGGTATTTATCGCAATGAATGTATTATTCGCTCGCGGGCTATGCGTGTGTAATGCCTTAGCAACCAACTCTTTACCCGTGCCTGATTCACCTGTGATTAATACCGATATACTAGTTTTGCTTAAACGCCCTATGGTACGAAACAGTTCCTGCATCGCAACCGACTTACCTATAATTTCTTGCTGAGTAATGGGCGATTCATCATCTGTAGCTTTTTCAGGGAGTTGATTTGAAGCACAGGCTCGTCTGGCTAACTCAATAGCCTCATTGATATCAAAGGGTTTTGGTAAGTATTCGAATGCACCACTTTCATAGGCTGACATGGCACTATCCATATCTGAATGTGCAGTCATGATAATTACAGGGAGATCGGGATATAGTTTGTGAATCTCATTAATCAGCTCAAAACCATCCATGCCCGGCATACGAATATCGGAGATTATTGCATCAGGAAACTCACCCTCACTCGCCTCTCGTAATTGACGCAGCAAATCTGTCGCAAACTCAAAGGCAATTACATCCATTTGTGCTTTTTCAAGTGCGCGCTGTAAGACCCAGCGGATAGACTGATCATCATCGACTATCCATAGTTTTTCTGTCACGTTTTAGCTCCTGCTGATTTTTTTGTATTTCCCTGTTTTTTATCAAAAATGGGCAATAGTAAAGTGAAACATGTTTCGCCCACTTGTGATTCAAATTCAATAACACCATGATGACGATTTGCCAATGATTGAGCGATAGACAAACCAAGCCCCGTCCCCTTTGCTGAACCACTAATCATAGGGAAAAAGAGCTTATCGCGAATATCATCTGGCACACCTTGACCGTTATCAATAATATCTAGCCTTAGCGCCAAACGATGCGTTTTGTGATTAATGGTGAAATTTCTTAGCACTCTCGTTTTAAATAGTATTTTACCCGAGTCACCCACAGCCTTTATTGCGTTACCTGCGATGTTAAATACTAGCTGTATGAGACTATCTCTATCCGCATTTAAATCTGGAATACTGGGATCGTAATCAAAGCGCAACTCCACACCTTCTGGAATATCAGCAATAATGAGCTTTCTAACACGCTCTAACACCTCATGAATATTTACCACTTCGTTTTTTATCGGCTGAGGAGAGCCCAGCATACGATCAACTAATTTCTTTAACCGATCAGCCTCTGAAATAATAATGTTTGTGTATTCTTTTAACTCGCTGTTATAAGTATCATCAAACTCTGATTCTAATAACTGCGCTGCCCCACGGATTCCACCAAGAGGGTTCTTAATTTCATGCGCCATACCGCGCACTAATACTTGCGTGGCTTCTTGCTGTTTTAATAATTGCTCTTCACGATTAATACGAAGCTGATAATCTTTTCGATGCAGTTCCAGCACGATACCCTGTAGCTCGCCTGTCTTTAAAAGCGGATTTGCCACACAATCTAAAGTAATACCTTCCTGATACTTCCCTTTTAAATAGCATTCTCGCAAAGTTTGAGGCTCATTTGTTTTAAGAACCGCTTGCAAATGCTCATCAACCATATCGGCATTAAGTAAAAAACTATAGGATTTATTAATGACGCGTTTTCGACTTTGACCAAACAAGTTCTCAGCCGCCGCATTCATGTGCTTAACATATAATGACTTATCTAACACGACCACGGCTGTGCTGAGCGCATCACTTACCGCATCGGAAAAAACCGTACTATTGATATTTTTATCTGTCATTTAATAAACTCTATAGCAAACATCGCGCCAACTCTTCCTAGCCTGACTATTGATTGATTTGACTATTCCAGACTCTCAAAGCACCAATTTAAAACAAGTGGCAATAATAGCGCACTATATTGGTGCTATACAGTTAAAAACCAAGGACACAACTACCATTCATCGCGGTTTATCAATAAAAAGGGCTTTCCTAAAGTTGGCACAGTAGTTGCACTATTTGAGTTAGCAATCTTTTTACTGGTTATAAACACCAGCTAAAAATTAACTTTAAGTCATGCACGTCGCCGATAAAGCTGACGACATAATCGAGTTATCCGTTTTTAACAACAAAACGGCAAGCTCGCTAAATATTTTTTAAAATAGGAGAGAAATGCAATGAAGTTAGTCACTGCAATAGTAAAGCCTTTCAAACTCGATGATGTGCGCGAAGCATTATCTGAGATTGGTGTTGCGGGTATTACCGTAACTGAGGTTAAGGGATTTGGTCGCCAAAAAGGTCACACTGAGTTATACCGTGGCGCTGAGTATGTTGTTGATTTTTTACCAAAAGTAAAAATCGAAGCTGCTGTACCTAGCGACATTGTTGACCAAGTTATCGAAGCAATCACTAAAGCTGCCAACACGGGTAAGATTGGTGACGGCAAGATCTTTGTATCACAAATTGAGCAGACTATTCGTATTCGTACGGGTGAGACTGGCCCTGAAGCGCTTTAAAGGAGAAGCAATATCATGGAAAATAATATATTAGAATTACAATATGCAATGGATACCTTTTACTTCTTAGTAATGGGTGCATTGGTAATGTGGATGGCTGCTGGTTTCTCAATGTTAGAAGCAGGTTTAGTTCGCTCTAAAAGTACCACAGAAATATTAACCAAGAACATCGCACTATACGCGATTGCTTGCACGGCTTATTTAGTTGTCGGTTACGAGCTAATGTACGACGGTGGCATGTTCTTAAAAGACATCGCACTTGATGGCGCTAAAGATGCTGACAGCATGGTTGCTACAGTACTAAAAGAGGCGGCAGATAGAGAGGGTGGGTTCACTGGCGGATCTGTTTACTCAAATGCATCTGACTTCTTCTTCCAAGTGGTATTTGTTGCTACGGCAATGTCTATCGTTTCGGGTGCCGTGGCTGAGCGCATGAAGCTTTGGGCATTCCTTTTGTTCGCCGTTGTTATGACTGCATTCATCTACCCAATTGAAGGCTCTTGGACTTGGGGTGGAAAGCCAGTTGGTCTATTTGGAATTGAGCTATATAGCTTAGGTGATGACTTTGGTTTCTCTGACTTTGCTGGTTCTGGTATTGTTCACATGGCAGGTGCTGCCGCTGCATTAGCAGGTGTTATCTTACTTGGCGCACGTAAAGGCAAGTACGGAAAAGATGGAAAAATCACTCCAATCCAAGGTGCTAACCTGCCAATGGCTACACTAGGCACATTCATTCTTTGGATGGGCTGGTTCGGCTTTAACGGTGGCTCGGTTCTTAAACTTGGCGACATCGCTAACTCAAATGCAGTTGCAATGGTATTTTTAAATACTAACGCAGCAGCTGCAGGTGGCGTAATCGTTGCTTTATTAGTTGCACGCTTAATGTTTGGCAAAGCTGACTTAACCATGACGCTTAACGGCGCATTAGCTGGCTTAGTTGCAATCACGGCAGAGCCTTCTACACCTACTCCACTACAAGCGTTAATCATTGGTGGAATCGGCGGATTAATTGTTGTTTTCTCTATCCTAGCTTTGGATAAAATGAAGATTGATGATCCTGTAGGCGCTATCTCAGTTCACGGTGTTGTTGGATTCTTCGGCGTAATGATCGTGCCTTGGACTAACGATGGCGCCAACATCATAGGTCAACTTGTCGGCGCGGCAACTATCTTTGTTTGGGTATTTGTTGCTTCATTCATCGTTTGGTTGATTATCAAGATGGTATTCGGTATCAGAGTATCTGAAGAAGAAGAATACGAAGGTGTTGATATTGGCGAGTGTGGTATGGAAGCATATCCAGAATTCACTAATAAATAAATTCTACACTTCATAGATAAACTAAAGGTCACCATTAGGTGGCCTTTTTTATTACTATCGTGCTTCGACAAAGTACTAATATTTATTTCAGAAGCACAACGACATACTTTTTGTCTTTAGCTTAGCCCCAAAAAGGAACTTGTAGTAGCAATCTTACTTTTCCCCGCCCTAAGATAAAGCGATCAAGGTACAATCTGAGCAGCACTTGAGCTTTGTGGTCTTATAACTTACAAACAAAAAAAGAGAGCCAAATGGCTCTCTTTTTTTGTTTGTGTTTTTCATGAAGGAAAAAACATTTAATTTAAAAAAGTAGTTCTAGGAAGACCACGGGGAGAAGATATGCGCAGCTGAAGTGTATCAACCGCAATCCGCCTAGAACCAAATATGAAGGTAAGGAAATAATCCTTCATACAATTACTCTGAACAGCAAAATGCTTATTAGTTCAAAAATAGTTCAAAAAATAATGAAATTAATTTCATCTTCCTTCCCTTTATATATTAACCCCATGAAAATAATGGAATTTTTAAGAGCAAGCCTTTACAAGTTTATTAGAGCAATCTTAAAAGAATCGGTATAATTCTCAACCTTAAAGGAGTTTATCAATATGTTTAAAAAAATTTGTTGGGCAAACTGGCTATTTATTATAATGATAGGTGGGCTTGCTCTTATCAGTATCACCTCATCACTATCAGGCTGTGGCAATAAAAGTAACTTAGTATTACCCGTAAACTCTTCAGATCAAACACCCGCTACGACTGCGGCAACAACAAAGAACAACTAACATATGGATTTTTTCAATTATAAAAACGGACAACTTTTTGCAGAAGATGTTAATTTAGAATCACTCGCAAATAAGTATGGTACACCTTGTTTTGTTTATTCTCGCGCCACACTTGAGCGTCACTGGCATGCGTTCAATGATGCATTTGGTGATCAGCCTCACCTCATCTGCTACTCGGTTAAGGCAAATTCAAATATTGGAATTTTAAATCTCTTGGCCAGGCTCGGTTCTGGCTTTGACATTGTTTCTGTCGGTGAGCTTGAGCGTGTTTTAAAAGCAGGTGGAGACCCTAGCAAAGTTGTATTCTCCGGTGTTGGTAAACGCGCTGATGAAATGCAACGTGCTCTTGAAGTCGGTATCCGTTGTTTTAATATTGAATCCATCGGTGAATTGGAGCGCTTAAACGATGTAGCTGGTGATATGGGTAAAGTTGCCAATATCTCTATCCGTGTGAACCCTGATGTTGACGCACAAACACACCCTTATATTTCGACAGGCTTAAAAGATAACAAGTTTGGTATTGATATTGATATTGTTGAAAATGTTTATCAGCAAGCTGCCGCAATGCCAAACATTCATGTCACGGGAATTGATTGTCATATTGGCTCACAACTAACGGATCTGTCGCCCGTTATGGATGCGCTTACACGTTTAATAGCGCTGGCTGAACGTCTAAAAGAACAGGGCATTGAAATTCACCACCTCGATATTGGTGGAGGCTTGGGAGTACGCTATCAAGACGAAAACCCTCCGCTCCCTTCAGATTACACGGCTGAACTATTCACCAACGAACGCATCAAAGATTACGAAATAATTATCGAGCCAGGTAGAGCAATCGCAGCCAATACTGCCGTATTGCTTACGCAGGTGGAATACCTAAAGCATGGCGACGAAAAGAATTTCGCCATTGTTGATACCGCAATGAATGACTTAATCCGTCCTGCTTTATACCAAGCATGGCAAGAAATCGTACCTGTAAAAGAAGCTACTGAAGAAGCGGAGATTGCTTACGACATCGTTGGACCTATTTGTGAATCTGCCGACTTTTTAGGCAAGGATCGCAAGCTGAGCCTTAAACAAGGCGATCTTTTAGCGATACGTTCGGTTGGTGCTTATGGTTTTACGATGGCATCCAACTACAACTCACGACCACGAGCTGCTGAAGTACTTGTTGATGGCACTAATACAACAATAATTCGAGACAGAGAGACGATAGAAAGCCTTTTTGATAATGAATACATTATTAGCAAGTAGATTCGTACTAAGTATCTGATAATTTTTAGAAAATTTAGTAGAATATACGAAAAATATACAACAGACAGTTAAACAGCTGTTAATTTGGCTAAAAATAGCTGTTTTTATTACTTTTAAATAGGCCACCCCCCCTCTTTTTCGATGATTTGTATCTTAAATTAGTACAAATCATCGAAAAAGAGGGGGGGTGGCTCTAAATATCCTTGAATTTGCACTTCTTTTTCTAACGAATTAATAAAAAGAAGGTAGTAGTTCGTATTTAGAGTAAACGTGGCTAAAATACACATGGAAAATTCAG
>Ga0256839_1003864_pt1 | contig 15096 bp, 13 predicted proteins | sample 354166metaG_FD_185968 | JGI IMG/M metagenome (GOLD analysis project Ga0256839, IMG submission 185968) | Hydrothermal vent microbial communities from Mid Atlantic Ridge, Atlantic Ocean - 354-166 | ecosystem: Environmental > Aquatic > Marine > Hydrothermal vents | place: Atlantic Ocean: Mid... | reverse complement strand
CGCCATCAACCGATTGCGGGTATTCTTCTTCCACCGGTCCGGGTTCCAGCCCGACCACCGGGATCGCGAACACGTCGTGGCCCTGAAGAAAGTCGCGCATGCGGTGATAAAGAACCGTGCGGTCGGCCTGGGCGTCGAAAATCGCGCTGGCCGGCATGTTCAGCCCGAACGCGGTGTTTTCACGCAGGGTGTCCTTGAACTGGGCCTGCACCTCGGGCGGCAGTTTCGCGTTGACGCTTGCGTAATGCAGCCCGCGCAGGGTGACATAGGTGTCGTGCAACCTGGGCAGGTCGGGCCAGGCGTCTTGCACCGTGGCGCCGGCATCCGCCACCGCGTCCATCGCGGCGCGCAGCACGGCGCGGATTTCGGGCTCGACCGGGGCAAAGCCGCCCTGATCCTCGGAAAAGGCGATGCGGGGGGCGTCCATCGGGCGGCTCAGCGCATGGCTGAAGGAGGTGGCCGGTTCGTCGAGGCTCAGCGGTTGGCGCGCGTCGAACCCGGTCATGGCGTCAAGAAACAGTGCGAGATCATCGACAGTGCGCGCCATCGGGCCGGGGATGCCTTCCATCAGGAAGGCCGCGGGGGCGGGGCCGCCGCCGGCGCGGCCGGGGCTGGGGCGCAGGCCGACGACGCCGCAATAGGCCGCCGGTGTGCGCAGCGAGCCGGCCAGGTCCGAGCCATGCGCGAGCCACACTTCGCCCGTGGCCAGCGCCACGGCCGAGCCCCCCGAAGAGCCGCCGGCGTTCTTGCGCGTGTCCCACGGGTTGCGGGTCATGCCGAACACCTCGTTGAACGTGTTGGCGCCGGCGCCGAATTCCGGCGTGTTGGTCTTGCCGACAACGATGCCGCCGCGCCGTTCCAGCCGCTCGACCAGCGGGTCGCTGGCGTCGGGCACATGATCGGCCAGCGCGACATTGCCCCAGGTGGTGCGCACCCCGGCAACCGGCGTCAGGTCTTTGATCGCCAGCGCCAGCCCGGCCAGCCAGGCGCGGTGGCTGCTGTCGCCCTCCAGCGCCCTGGCGGCGGCAAAGGCGCGATCCGGGCAGGTCGTGGGCATCGCGTTGACCGCGGGCTCCACGGTTTCGATGCGCTCAAAGGCGGCCTGCAACATCTCTTGCACGCTGACCTCGCCCTTGCGCAGCAACGCCACCGCGTCACGCGCGCTCAGGGCGCAAAGCTCGGGGCCGCTAAAGCCGGGTATGCTTGTCATGATCGGTCCTTTTTCGCGCAGTTTGCGCGCAATCGGCGGCACCGGCAAGCCACCCCTTGCCCGACGCCCCGCCTTTGCGCTAAGCAAGCCAACCGTTGCAAGGCTGACCCGATGGACCTGACACGCGCCGCCACATTCTCGGTCGCTCCGATGATGGACTGGACCGACCGCCACTGCCGCTACCTGCACCGGCAGATGACGCGCCATGCGTTGCTGTATACCGAAATGGTGACGGCGCCGGCGATCGTGCGCGGGGGGGCGCGGCACCTGCTGGCGTTTGATCCGGCCGAGCATCCGGTGGCGGTGCAGCTGGGCGGCTCGGACCCGCGCGAACTGGCGCAGGCGGCGCGGATTTGCGCCGATGAAGGCTATGACGAGATCAACCTCAATATCGGCTGCCCGTCCGACCGGGTGCAGTCGGGGGCGTTTGGCGCCGTGCTGATGAAATCGCCCGATCTCGTGGCCGAATGCGCGGCGGAAATGATCGCGGCCAGCCCGGTGGAGGTCACGGTGAAATGCCGGATCGGGGTCGATGACCAAGAGCCGCAAGAGGTGCTGCCGGCCTTTCTGGAAACCGTCGCCGCGGCCGGGGTCCGGCGGTTCGCGATCCATGCCCGCAAGGCCTGGCTCGACGGGCTTTCGCCCCGGCAGAACCGCGATGTGCCGCCGCTGGATCATGACCTTGCCTACCGGATGAAGCGCGAATTTCCGCAACTGCATCTGTCGCTCAACGGCGGGGTTGCCTCGCTGGACGACGCCCGGGCGCATCTGGCGCGGGGCATGGACGGGGTGATGGTGGGGCGCGCGGCCTACCACAACCCGTCTGACATTCTGCTGGGTGTGGATCAGGAGATTTTCGGTGTCGCCGGGCGGCGCACACCGCATGAGGTCGTGCAGGCCATGCTGCCCCATATCGACGCGCATCTGGCGGCGGGCGGGCGGCTGAACCAGGTCACGCGTCACATGCTGGGGCTGTTTGCCGGGCGGCCCGGCGCGCGGGCCTGGCGGCGCATCCTGTCGGAGGGGGCGCACCGGGACGGCGCGGGGCCGGAACTGGTCGAGCGCGCGCTGGCGGCTGTCGGTTGACCTTGGCGGCGCGATGCGCACAGTTGGCCGGGGGCCGGGGGCTGGGCGAAGGGATAGCGAATGCCGGACATGATGACACTGTTGCCGATGCTGGCGCTTCTGCTGGCGATTGGCGCTTTTGCCGGGGTGATGGCGGGGCTTCTCGGGGTGGGGGGCGGCATCATCCTGGTGCCGGCCTTCTACTACGCGTTTTCCGGGCTGGGCTATGAAAGCCCGCAGTTGATGCAGATCTGCCTGGCGACCTCGCTTGCCACGATCATCGTGACCTCGGTGCGTTCGGTGCTGGCGCATCACCGCAAGGGGGCGGTGGATTGGGAGGTGCTCAGGACCTGGGCGCCGGGGATCGTGGTCGGGGCCGTTGTCGGCATGCTGACGGTGGCGGCGCTGCGCTCGCAGGTGTTGCAGGGCATCTTTGGCGTGCTGGCGCTGATCGTGGCGCTGTATCTGGGATTTGGCCGGGCGACATGGCGGCTGGGGGCGGCGATGCCGACCGGCATCATGCGCGCTGTCCTGTCGCCGCTCCTGGGGTTCCTGTCGGTGCTGATGGGGATCGGCGGCGGCTCGTTCGGGGTGCCGGTGATGAGCCTTTACGGCCTGCCCATTCACCGCGCCGTGGCCACCGCGGCGGGCTTTGGGGTGATCATCGCGGTGCCCTCGGTGATCGGGTTCCTCATGGTTGACATCGCGCCGGAAAACCGGCCGCCGTTCACCGTGGGGGCGGTGAATGTGCCGGCGTTCCTGGTGGTGATCGCGATGACGCTGATCACGGCGCCGCTTGGCGTGCGGCTGGCGCATGCGATGGATCCAAAGCCGCTGAAACGGGTGTTTGCGGTCTTTCTGATGCTGGTTGCGCTGAACATGCTGCGCCGGGCGTTTGGATGACGGAATTTGACGAAACGGGCTGGCTGCGGTTTGGCCGCGACCCCGAGCTTGCGCGCTGGGTCGAGGCGGTGCGCCCGGCGGCGCTCGCGACGCTGGAGGCGCCCGACTACGCCCATTGGTGGCGCAACGAGCGGACGTGGTTTGTTGGCGTGAACGCGCTGGACAACGACGAAACCGGTGCCGTTGCCGGCGGGCCGCCGCTTTCGGGACAGGCGCAATGTTTCGCGCGCGAAACGGTGCGCGCGCAGGTCCGTTGGGACCGCGCGCAGGTGTCGGCGATCCGCACCGGTTATCCTCGGCGCGGCGAAGACAGCGCCGCCGCCTTCGACTTTCGCAAACGCCGGGATGCGGCGCATATCGACGGGCTGATGATGGTCGATGGCAAGCGCAAGCTGTTGGAACCGCAGGCATTTCTGCTTGGCATTCCGCTGGTTGACACAACCCCCGGCGCCAGCCCGCTGGTGCTGTGGGAGGGGAGCCACAAGATCATGGCGCAGGCGCTGGGAGAGGTGCTGCGCAAGCATCCCGTGGCGCGCTGGGGCGAGGTGGACTTGACGAAAACCTACAAGACCGCGCGGCGGCGGTGTTTCAGGGAATGCCGGCGGGTCGAGCTGCATGCGGGCGTTGGTGAAGCCTATCTGCTGCACCGGCTCACGCTGCATGGGGTCAGCCCGTGGCAGGACGGGGCCGTGGCGCCGGATGAGGGGCGGGTTGTCGTGTATTTTCGGCCCGTGCTGGAGGACCTGTCCCGGTGGCCGCAGCCATGAGATGCGCCGCGCGCGCCGCGCCTCCGGCGGGGATATTTGGGCGAAAAAGAAGGCGGGGTCACGATTTCTCGTCGCGCAGGCGCCCGGTGCGCCCGCCGCGACGTTTGTTCAACTGTCCGGCGCGGGCTGGCAGATCACGCATCAGTTGCTTGCGTTCTTGCGGGGTGTAGGACGACCAGCGGGCGATTTCGTCACCGGTTCGATAGCAGCCGATGCAGATTTTCGCCTTTGGGTGGATCACGCAGATGTCCACGCAGGGGCTGTCGATTTCGGCGCGTTTCCAGACCGGCGGTTTCATGGGTTCGCCGCCATGTGCGACAGCCGGTCGAGCGCGCCTTGCAGGATGTAGCCGGCCGCGACGTGGTCGATCACCTCGGAGCGGCGCGCGCGCGAGGTGTCGGCTTCCAGCAGGGCGCGTTCGGCGGCGACGGTGGACAGGCGCTCGTCCCAGTAGGTGATCGGCAGATCGGTCAGCCGTGCGAGGTTGCGGGCGAAAGCGCGGGTCGACTGGCAGCGCGGGCCTTCGCTGCCGTCCATGTTGAAGGGCAGGCCGAGCACGATGCCGCACAGATTGCGGGTTCGGATGATGTCAAGCAGGCGGGCGGCATCGGTGCCGAACTTTTTCCGGCGGATGGTTTCCAGCGGCGTGGCCACCGAGCGCCGTCGATCCGTGACCGCGACACCGATTGTCTTGTCGCCCAGGTCGAGACCGGCAAGCGCCCCCTCGGGCGGCAGGCCGGCCGCGAAATCGGCGATGGTTTCGTGGATCACGGTGACAGCCCCGCGCCGGTGGCCGCCCCATTGATCAGGGCGAGCGCGTCCTCGTTGCCGGCAAAGCTCTGTTTGGCCTTTTGCCACCAGTCATAAGCGTCCTGCGTGTCGCCGATATCCGCCTTCATGGCGATCAGCTGCGCCCAGAGCTTTGGCTCGCCCCCGTTGGTGTCGAGTTCCTCGGCCAGTTCGTCGGCCATCTGTTTCAGCATCGCGCCCTGATCGGGGTCAGCGTTTTCGCCGCTTGTCGGGGCCAGTGGCGCCGCGTCGACCAGCCCGGCCCGTTCGGCCGCGGCGCGCAATTGCGCGAGCGCTTCGGGCGAGGCGGCAAAGACGTCTTGCGATTCGCGCCAGACCGCCGCCGCGCGGTCGGTATCCCCGAGCACGCCAAGCGCGCCGATCAGGCGGGCCCATTCGGTCGCCGGGCCGCCTTCATCGGCCAGACGTGCGGCAAGCTGTTCGACCATTGCCGCGATCATTTCCTGGCGTTCGGCCTCGGTCATGTCCTGCGCTGCGGCGATATCGGCCTGCGACGGGCCACGCCCAAGGGGGGGAAGCGTATAGCGAATGCCCGCATCGCGCGCAGCACTTTCGATCTGGGCGCGGATCGGTTCGACCCAGGGATCATTGGGCCCGCTTTGGTCAAGCAGGCCGGCCCAGACCTGAAAGGCAAGGTCGGGCCGCAGGTTCTGGGCGAGCATCACCCCGAGGTAATACCGGGCAACGCCGTTTGTCGGGTCAAGCTGAAGGGCGCGGCGCAGTGCGGTTTCGGCTTGCGGGGACACATATCCACCGGCCGCGAGCACGAGGATATCGGCAAGATCGGCCCAGTCCGCGGCAGTGGCATCGGGGCCCAGCAGTTGCAGGACGCGTTCCTGGGCCCGTGCCGCAGCCTGAAAGTTCTGCAGGGCGGCTTCGTTGCGGGCAAGCAGGATGTGGCCCTGCAGGTCGTCGGGGCGGTCCTTGAGCGCCGCGCGCAGTTTGTCCATCAGTGCCAGGTGCTCGGGCGACACATCCGCGGTGACAGTGCCGGCCGGCAGCCGTGCTTCGGCTTCGGCTTGCGATATCCGCGACTTGCGCAGTTCCTCGGCTGCGGCAAGGCGTTGCTCGAGCGGCATGTCGGGATAGAGTGGCGCGCCGATCTGGCGGTAGATCAGGTAGGCTCCGGCAAACAATGCAATGACAACGAGGCCCGCAAGCAGCGGGCTGCCGCCGGCCCTTGCGTGTTCACGCGTGCGCGCCTTGCGTCCGGCATCGAGCAGGCGGCGCGACACTTCGGTTTTCAGCCGCTCGGCCTCGGCGCTTTCCAGCACGCCGCGTTCCAGGTCGCGGTCGATCTCGGCAAGCTGGTCGCGGTAGATGTCAACGTCGCTTGCACCGTCGGCATCGCCCCGCCGCCGCAAGAGTACGACCGCCATCGGTGCCGCGACAAGGGCGGTGATCAGTGCTGCAACTATCCAAAAATCCATTCGGGCCTCCTGCAGCCCATCTAACCGTTACAGCGCCCGACCGGAAGGCCCTACAGGGGCTGTTGCGTCAATCTCGCGCAAGGGTGATCAAACCGGGCCCGCGAACCCGAAACGCGCCAATGTCGCGATTTTCGGACCAAGTGCCGTTCACTGTCTTGGCATTTCGTGCGGAGCGTTTCATGTATCATGTGCGCAAGGTGCCGCATGACAGGGAGTCGGCCGACATGAAACGCTATTCTGCTTTCGCCATTGTGCGCGAAGCGCTGCGCAACCATCGCGGCTGGGAGCGCGCCTGGATCTCGCCTGAGCCGCGCGAGCGTTACGACGTCGTGGTGATCGGCGCCGGCGGGCACGGGTTGGCGACGGCCTATTACCTGGGCCGAAACCACGGCGTGAAAAACGTCGCGGTGATCGAAAAGGGCTGGCTGGGCGGCGGCAATACCGGCCGCAACACAACGATCATCCGGTCGAACTATCTGCAGGATCCGTCGGCCGCGATCTACGAAAAGGCGCGTTCGCTGTATGAGGGGCTGTCGCAGGAGCTGAATTACAACCTGATGTTCAGCCCGCGCGGAGTTCTGATGCTGGCCCAGACCGAGCACGAGGTGCGCGGATACCGGCGCACCGCCTATGCCAACGCATTGCAGGGGGTGAAAACCGAGTTCATCGGGCCCGAGCGGGTGAAGCAGATCGTGCCGATCATCGAGACCGGCGGGCCGCGCTATCCGGTGCTCGGGGCGCTGTGGCAGGCGCGCGGCGGCACCGCACGCCACGATGCGGTTGCCTGGGGCTATGCGCGGGCGTGCTCGGACATGGGGATGCACATTCTGCAAAAGACCGAGGTCACCGGGATCACGCAGAAGGGCGGCAAGGTCACCGGTGTGCGCACGACGCGCGGCGACATCGGCTGCGGCAAGCTGGCGATCGTGGTCGCGGGCCATTCCGGGCGGCTGGCCGAGATGGCCGGTTTCCGGCTGCCGATCGAAAGCGTGGCGCTGCAGGCGATGGTGAGCGAGCCAATCAAGCCGGCGATGGACGTGGTGGTGATGGCCAACACGGTGCACGGCTACATGAGCCAGTCGGACAAGGGCGAAATGGTGATCGGCGGCGGCGCGGACGGGTTCAACAACTACACCCAGCGCGGCAGCTTCCACCATATCGAGGAAACCGTGCGCGCCCTGATCGAAACCTTCCCGATGCTCTCACGCCTGAAGATGCTGCGCCAGTGGGGCGGCATCGTCGACATGACCGGAGATCGGAGCCCGATCATCTCGAAAACACCGCTTGAAAACTGCTTTATCAACGGCGGCTGGGGCACCGGCGGGTTCAAGTCGATCCCCGGCTCGGGCTGGGCGATGGCCGAGCTGGTGGCGCGCGGCGAACCCGGCCCGCTGGCGGCGGCCTTCGGGCTGGAGCGATTCCGCGAAGGGCGCTTCATAGATGAGTCAGTGGCAGCCGGGGTGGCGCATTAATGCAACATATTGAAATGAACCCGCGAGCAGGCAGGCGCGGTCGCAACCCGCAGAGAGCCGCCGTGGCTGCCCTGATGCGGCACTGCAGTGTGTTTCGGGAAGACCTTGGAATCAGGTCGTTATCGGAGCCACGGGTTTCGCCGGACCAGGCCGGGACGGGCGGGGGCAGAAAAGCGCCCTCGGCGACAATCCGCAGCCCATACGCGAATTGTTGCCCAGTCTACCGCAACACCTTGTATCGCCGTGTGACACCGCCGCGAGATCGGGTAGGTTTCCCTCGGGTAAGAGTGGGATTGAAACCATGTCAACAGACTGGATCATTATCGCAGCGCTCGTCGCGCTCGCAGGTGTCGTTTTTCTGCTTTTCAGATCGGTTGGTCCCGACGGGGCCGATGGCACTGGAATTGAACCGCGTCCGGGCCGTGCCCGCCGCAAGGATGGCACTGCCGGGCCCTGAGGTCGGCGAACCAGACACGATCACACGCATCACGCGTGCCGAAAGGTGCGTGTGATGCGGTCGTTTCTGGACATATTGCCAAGAGGGTTTGGACGCATGGTCGCCGGTGGCGGGCTGCTGGTCTATGTGATCGGCAGCATCGTTGCGGTGTTTCTGGGCGCACCTGTCCTGTTTCAGCGCTTTGGTTCGATCGGTGTGGCCTCGGCGATCCTGTTTTTTGATGACCGGCTGCTGCAGGTCGAGTTGCAGCGCCGGGCAAGCGTCGAACGCATCCTGCGCGAATACGGGTTGGAGCTTGAGGTTCTCAAGGAGGGCATCGACCCGCGCAGCATGCCCAAACACGGCTATGTCATCGACTATCTCCGGGAAGAAGCGCGCCTGAAGGCGCTGCGCCAGCATGCGGCCCGGATCAATTCGGTCAACATTTTCCTGCTGTCGATTGCGACTGTCCAATGGGGCTTTGGCGATGTCTTTCTGAACTGGGTGCAGCAATGAGCCGGTGGGTATTTCAAATGGTCGGAGCGTCTTGATGTTGATATTGACCTGTCCCTGTTGCGGTATCGAGGCCGACGAGACCGAGCTTGAGCCGGGTGGCGAAGCGCATCTGAAACGGCAGGGGCCGGGCGCGGCGGATGCGGATTTCGAAGCCTACCTGTTTCAGCGCTCCAACCCCATGGGGGTGCATCTTGAGCGCTGGCGCCATGCGCATGGGTGCGGAAAGTGGTTTCTGGCCGCGCGCAATACGGTGACGCTCGAGGTCTACGGGACCTATCCGGCGCAGACGAAGAAGCCACCGCAAGATATTGTCAGGGCGATAAAAAAACGCGTTCCAGGGTGGGAGTGGCAGGGATGAGTGCACGGCTTTCAAAAGGCGGTCGGCTGCTGGACCGGTCGCGCGCGGTGGAGTTTACATTCAACGACCTGCGGTTTCGCGGATTTGCCGGCGACACGCTGGCCTCGGCGCTCCTGGCCAGTGGCCAGACGCTTCTCGGGCGCTCGTTCAAGTATCATCGCCCGCGCGGGGTGATCGCAAGCGGGGCGGAAGAGCCGAACGCGCTGGTCGGGCTTGGGCGCGGCGCGCGGTTCGAGCCGAACCAGCGGGCCACGACCACCGAACTGTTCGACGGGCTGGAAGCGGAAAGCCAGAACCACTGGCCGAGCCTCGAGTTCGATATCGGCGTGGTCAACAACAAGCTGGCGCGGTTTCTGCCGGCCGGGTTTTATTACAAGACATTCATGGCGCCGCGGGCGGCCTGGAAACACCTGTTCGAGCCGGTGATCCGGCGCTCGGCCGGGCTGGGGCGCGCGCCCAGCAGCCGGGATGCGGACAGTTACGAGCATTTTCACCTGCATGTGGAGGTGCTGATTGCCGGCGGCGGTATTGCCGGCCTGCAGGCGGCGCTGGTGGCCGGGCGCACCGGCGCGCGGGTGCTGCTGGTGGAGCAGACCGCCCATTGGGGCGGCCGCGCGCCGGTGGATGGCGCCGTGATCGACGGGCAGCCGGCCGACGACTGGATCAGCAATGCCGTGCAAGCGCTTGAGAAGATGGAGAATGTCACGCTGCGGACGCGCTGCATGCTGTCCGGGGTTTACGACCACGGCTTTGCGCTGGCGTATGAGCGTGTGGCCGATCACGCGCCGGGCGACGCGCGCCCGCGCCACAGGCTGTGGAAGATCCGGGCGCGCCGCATCATCACGGCAACCGGCGCGCTGGAGCGCCCGCTGGCCTTTGCCGGCAACGATGTTCCCGGCGTGATGCTGGCCAGTGCCCTGCGCGACTATCTGGTGAACTGGGCGGTATCGCCCGGCGACCGGACGGTGGTTGTGACCAACAACGACAGCGCCTATCTGAGCGCGATCGCCCTGAAAGAGGCCGGGCTTGAGGTTCCGGTCATTCTGGATGCACGCGCCGAGGCGACCGGGCCGCTGGCCGAGCGCGCGCGCGAACTGGGGATCAGGGTGCTGGCCGGGCGCGGGATTGCCGCGGTCAGGGGCGGCAAGCGGGTGCGGGCGGTCGAGACCTGCCTGCAGGCCGGCGAGGGCGCGGTGCTGGAGACCATCGCCTGCGAGGCGGTGGCGATGTCGGGCGGCTGGTCGCCGGTCGTGCATCTGTGGTCGCATTGCGGCGGCAAGCTTGACTGGGACGAGGCGCAGGCGCATTTCCGGCCCGACCCGGCGCGCCCGCCGCTGGATCACAACGGCGAGGGTTTCGTGATTGCCGTGGGCAATGCCGACGGGGCCATGACCACCGGCGCGGCGTTGGAAAGCGCCGTGGCGGGTGCCCGGGCGGCGCTGAAAGCGGTCGGCAAGGCGGCGGGCCGGGTGGCTGTGGCGAAAGCCGCCGCGGAACCGGCACAGCCGATGCAGCCCGTCTGGCTGATGCCCGAGGGTGCAAGCGATGCCAGGCGCATGAAAATGTGGCTCGATTTTCAGAACGACGTGAAGGTCAGCGACGTGCAGCTTGCGGCGCGCGAGGGCTACGAGAGCGTCGAGCACACCAAGCGATACACCACGATCGGGATGGCGACAGATCAGGGAAAGCTCAGTAATATCAACGGGCTGGCGGTGCTTGCGCGTGAACTGAACAACGATATTCCCAAGGTGGGCACCACGACGTTTCGCCCGCCCTACACGCCGATCTCGATGGGGTCCATCGCCGGCGAGGCGCGGGGCGAGTTGTTTCAGCCGGTGCGCAAGACGCCGATGCACGGCTGGCACGAAGCCCACGGCGCGACCTGGGAGCCGGTCGGACAGTGGCGCCGGCCCTACGCCTATCCGCGCACCGGTGAAAGCGTGTCGGATGCGGTCAGCCGGGAAGTCAGGAACGCGCGCGAAGCCGTTGGTTTGCTTGACGCATCCACCCTTGGCAAGATCCTTGTCAAGGGGCCGGACGCGGGCCGGTTCGTGGACATGCTCTACACCAACATGATGAGCACGCTGCCGGTCGGGCGCTGCCGCTACGGGCTGATGTGCGACGAAAACGGTTTCCTGATGGATGACGGCGTCGTGGCCCGGCTGGATGAGGACAGCTGGCTGTGCCACACCACCACCGGCGGGGCCGAGCGCATTCACGGCTGGATGGAAGACTGGTTGCAATGCGAATGGTGGGACTGGAAGGTCTACACCGCCAACCTGACCGAGCAGTTCGCCCAGGTCGCCGTGGTCGGCCCGAAGGCGCGCAAGCTGCTGGAAACGCTGACCGACATGGACCTGAGCGCCGAGGCGTTGCCCTTCATGCACTGGGCCGATGGCGAGATCGCCGGGGTCAGGGCGCGCGTGTTCCGCATCTCGTTTTCCGGCGAGCTCTCTTACGAAATCGCGGTGCCGGGCGGGCAGGGGCTGGCCTTCTGGGAAGCGCTGGTGAAAGCGGGCGACGCCTTTGGCGCCATGCCCTATGGCACCGAGGCGCTGCATGTGCTGCGCGCCGAAAAGGGCTTCATCATGATCGGCGACGAAACCGACGGCACGGTCATTCCGCAAGACCTTGGGCTGGGCTGGGCGATTTCGAAGAAAAAAGACGATTTTCTGGGCAAGCGCGCCCAGCAACGCGCCGACATGGTGCGCCCCGACCGCTGGCGCCTGGTAGGGCTGGAAACGCTGGATGGCGGCGTGCTGCCCGATGGCGCCTATGCCGTGGGCGAGGGGCGCAACGACCATGGCCAGCGCAGGACGATCGGGCGGGTCACGTCGAGCTACCGCTCGCCAACGCTCGGGCGCGGTATCGCCCTGGGGCTGGTCGAGCGCGGGCCGGAACGCATGGGCGAGGTGCTTGAGTTTCCGATGATCGACGGGCGACGCAGGGCGATGCAGGCGTGTATTGTCGACCCGGTGTTCTACGACAAGGACGGGGAGAAGCAGAATGTCTGATGCGGCACTGGCGCGCATATCGCGCGAAACCGGGCGCGCCATGATCACCCTGCGCGGCGATCTGGCGTCGCGCCCGCTGGCAAGCGCGGTGAAGCGGGCGGTCGGGCAGCCGGTGCCGGGGCCGCGCGCCATTCTGGGCGACGATGACAGGGCGGTTGCGTGGATGTCGCCGGACGAGCTTCTGATCCTGTGCCCGCGTGGCGAGGCCGCCGGGGTAAGCGCGGGGCTGTCAAAGGCGCTGCAGGGCAGCTTTCATCTTGTAGCCGATGTCTCGGATGCGCGGGCGGTCTTTCGGATCAGGGGCCGCGGCTGGCGCGAGGTTCTGGCCAAGCTGACGCCCGCCGATCTGTCGCCCGCGGCCTTTGGCGAGGGCGAATTGCGCCGCACCCGGCTGGCGCAGGTGGCGGCGGCTTTCTGGACCGGCGGCAGGGATGAGGCGACGCTGGTCTGCTTTGCATCCGTTGCCGACTACGTGCAGGCGCTTCTGGAAAACGCGGCGCGCCCGGAAAGCGCGGTCGGGGTCTTGTGAACACCCGTGTGAACACCAGATGGCGGGCGCAGTCTGCCGCCCCTTGCGCCTGATTGAGCATTTCGCCCCCCGTGGATGTCTGGCAAACAGGGATGGCCGGCCCCATCCTTCTCTTTTTCGAAAATATCCCCGCCGGAGGCATCGGCGGCCCGCAGGGGCCGCCGCAATTTGCAAACCAATCCTTGACGGCGGACGCGAACCGGCACAGGTAAGGGGCAGAAACCACAACCGCGAACTAGGGGGGCCCACAGATGGCTTTTGAACTTCCTGATCTTCCGTATGCCCATGACGCACTGGCAGATGCCGGCATGTCGCGCGAGACGCTGGAATACCACCACGACCTGCACCACAAGGCCTATGTCGACAACGGCAACAAGCTGATCGCCGGGACCGAGTGGGAAAACAAGCCGCTCGAAGACATCATCCGCGGCACCTACCAGGCCGGCGCCGTGGCGCAGAACGGTATTTTCAACAACGCATCGCAACACTGGAACCACACCCAGTTCTGGGAAATGATGGGGCCGGGAAAACCGGCCATGCCGGGCGAGGTCGAGTCGCGGATCAAGGACGCCTTCGGGTCTGTCGACAAGTTCAAGGAAGAATTCGTCGCCGCGGGCGTGGGCCAGTTCGGCTCGGGCTGGGCCTGGCTGGTGGTCGATACCGACGGCACGCTCAAGATCACCAAGACGGAAAACGGCGTGAACCCTCTGTGTTTCAACCAGACCGCGCTGCTGGGCTGCGATGTGTGGGAGCATTCCTACTACATCGACTACCGAAACAAGCGCCCGGTCTATCTGCAGAACTTCCTCGACAACCTGGTGAATTGGGAAAACGTGGCCGAGCGTCTTGGCGCCGCCTGATCCGACCACGCGCATGATTCCGAACAGGGGCGGCCTGCCAAAAGCAAGGCCGCCCCTACATTTTTCGAGCCTGCATGAGCCTGCGGGCGCGCCGGCGCGGTGCGGCTGATCCGCCGCGCGCGCCGGGCCGCGGCCTGCAAGCGACCTGCGAAGATTGCAAGGGCTTCGCTCAGGCGGTCCGATCGCTGCTTGCAGTTTCCAGGGCGTTGGCGAGTTGTTCGATATCATCGACGCTTTGCACGAACCCCTTCAGGCTGGCGTCGGCGAACCCTTCGCCGATCACATGATCAAGCAGCGCCAGAAGCGGATCCCAGAACCCGCCGATATTGAACAGGACGATCGGTTTTTCGTGCAGCCCGATCTGGCGCCAGGTCTGCACTTCGAAAAACTCGTCAAGCGAACCGGCGCCGCCGGGCAAGACGACGATGGCGTCGGAGTTCATGAACATGACCTTTTTGCGTTCGTGCATGTTTTCCGTCACGACAAGCTGGCCGAGATCACGCCGGGCCTTTTCGCGTTGCATCAGATGGGTCGGAATGACCCCCAGGGTCTGGCCGCCGGCGGCCTTGGCCGCACCGGCCACAGCGCCCATCAGGCCGACATCTCCGGCACCATAGACAAGGCGCCAGCCCTGGGTGGCAATCAGGTGGCCGGTGTCGCGGGCCGCCGCTTCATGGGCCGGATTTGCACCCGGCCGGGAACCACAATATACGCAGACGGAATACAGGGCGGGCACGACAGTCTCCTTTCGTGATCTGGGGTCGTGATCATGGGTCGTGATCATGGGTTTTGACCACGGGTAGCGGTGTTGTTATGGTCGCACAAGTGTCCGCCGGAGCGGGGCGCGAAGGGATTACCGAGATGGCAGGTTGGACAGAAATCGGCATCGGGCGCAAGGCCCTTGCTGCGATTGTTGCAGCGGGTCTGGCAGGGGCGTTGTGGTTTGCCACGCAGAGCGGGCGCGCGCCGGCGCCAGACCTGTCGGCCACGACCGGAGAGGCGGTGACCACGACAGCCGCGCCGGCGCCCAGGGTCGACCCGGCGGCCGAGGGCGCCTCCGGTGCGGATACGGGCACGGAAGCGGCCGCAGTGGCACCGGATGCAGCGGCAGCCGAGGCCGAGGCAGATGATCGGTCAACGGCGCAAACCGCGCCCGGCGCCGCCGATGCGCGGGTGCCCCGGTTTGACCTGGTGCGCGTGGACCCCAAGGGCAACGCTCTGGTCGCGGGGCGGGCCATGCCCGGCGCTCGCGTGCAGATCATCGTCGATGGCGAAACGGTCGATGACGTGTCGGTCGACCGAAGCGGGGGGTTCGTGTCGCTGTTTGACCTGCCGCCCGCGCAAACCCCACGGATCATGTCGTTGAAGGCCGTGCTGGCGGATGAGACCACCGTGGCGTCATCTCAGACGGTGATCGTTGCGCCCGCCGCCCCGCAGGTTGCGCAGGCAGAGCCCGATGGCGCGGTTGCCCCGGCCGGGCAACTGGCCGCATCGGACACCGCGCTGCAACAGAGCCAGCCGGGGGGCGCCGGTGGCGCGGCCCCGCAGCCCGACACGGCAACACCGCAACCACCAGGCACGGCGCCCGACGCAACGCCGTCGCAGGTGCCAGCCACCGGGCAGCAGGATGACGCCGTGCGCGGGCCGGCATCCGAAGGCACCCGACTGCCCGCACAGACACAGGGTGCGGCACCGGCTGTGGCGCCGACGGTTCTTCTGGCGTCGG
>Ga0256839_1003863_pt1 | contig 15098 bp, 12 predicted proteins | sample 354166metaG_FD_185968 | JGI IMG/M metagenome (GOLD analysis project Ga0256839, IMG submission 185968) | Hydrothermal vent microbial communities from Mid Atlantic Ridge, Atlantic Ocean - 354-166 | ecosystem: Environmental > Aquatic > Marine > Hydrothermal vents | place: Atlantic Ocean: Mid... | reverse complement strand
TCTAAGCGCATAAAGATCGGCATTATCAGGTGTTTTGGTAATTTTGAGGTTAATATTATCTATATCTGATTCACCAGTAGTGATAATTGACTCATGAGCCTCATCCGTCTGTTCTCCTTTTTTACAAGCAAAAGGCAGGGCTACCAAAACAACAAAAAGCAAGGTAATCGTTCTTATGTATCTTTTCATAAAGCAAAAATACGTCTTTCCTGTTCTTTCCGCTAAAAAAAGGGGAGGAAACTGTTTGAAAGGAATATTTGAATGTATAAGTTATAGGAGTTTGGTAATAAAGCGTCTTTTATGCAAAAGAAACCTAGTGGTTTAAGAACTAAATAACACACATATTAAACTTGCTCTTTTTCGCCTACTCTTCACCAATAAATGGGTCACTTATCCCGATAAACTTCCCATTTACTAGTTCGATTAGACAAAAAATAGACGGCGTTTAATATAGTAATAACTTAGTTCTTCAGCCACTCGCCAGATTAGCAGAGTGAGTCCTGCTGATATTTCGATGTTGTTGGTGCACATAGGGCGATAAATAAAACAAAAAACTTCAAAACACTATCTTTGCCAAAATTTTCGTTCTCATCGAGAATTACAACTACAATGGTGGAAGGACAAAATCAAAAGAAAACTTTACTTCAAAAGTTAGGGGCCTGGGCGCAGGCAAAAGGACAGGGAATGAAACAATGGGTTACGAGCCAGTCTCGTGGTCGGTTATTGTTTCTCCTAGTGGGCATTCCCTTTACAATAGGGCTGCTATTTACTCTTGGTTTGGCATTTTTGGTATGGATGGGTACTTTTGGTGATTTGCCTAATTATGCCCAACTCAATAATATTCAAAACGATCAGGCATCAGAAATTTATAGCGACGATGGTGTTTTGCTGGGCAAATATTATATCCAAAATCGGACAGATGCTAATCTCGACGAGATTTCACAAGATCTCATTCAGGGCTTAGTAGCAACAGAAGATGCCCGTTTTTTTGAACATAGCGGTATTGATGTTCGAGCATGGGCGCGGGTTTTGGTTAAATCTTTACTGCTTAGAGACGGTTCTTCGGGCGGCGGTAGTACATTGAGTCAGCAATTGGCCAAAAACCTTTATCCGCGTGAAAATTTTATGCTTTTTTCAATGCCCATCAATAAACTCAAGGAGATGTTTACGGCACATCGGCTGGAGAAGTTGTATAATAAGGAAGAATTGCTTTCTCTTTATTTGAATACGGTTCCTTTTGGTGATAATGCTTTTGGTATTAAAGTAGCTGCTTTTCGTTTTTTCAACAAATCGCCCGAACAATTAAAAGTAGAAGAAGCAGCCGTTTTAATCGGTATGCTTAAAGCAACTTCTGCCTATAACCCTAGGAGAAACCCTGAACGATCACAGGCCAGACGTAATATCGTTTTGGGGCAAATGGTCAAGTCTGGTTATTTGGATACCGCCATTGTTGACAGCCTGAAACAATTGCCCATCGAGCTTGATTTTAGAAAAGAAGGCAATAATGAAGGCAGTGCCACCTACTTCCGCGAGCATCTTCGTCATGAAGTGCTGGATTTATTGAAAGATAAAAAAAAATCAGATGGTTCCGCTTATAATCTTTATACCGATGGCCTTAAAATCTACACCACAATAGATAGCCGTATGCAGCGCTATGCGGAAGCTGCGGTGGCGGAACAATTACCTTATATTCAGTCTCAATTTAATAAGGACTGGAGAAAAAGAACTCCTTGGTCAAAATCTACGCTGGGCAAAGCCGTTGAGCGAACTCAACGTTACAAAAAATTGAAAGCAAAAGGTTATAATGCCGATAAAATAATCGACATTTTTGCAGACACCCTCGCCATGACTATTTTTGACTGGCGCGGCGGTGCAGTAGATACTTTAATGAGCCCTTTGGATTCTGTCAAGCATTATTTAACGCTGCTCAATGTCGGTTTGCTTTCTGTTGATCCCGCTAATGGCCTGATAAAAGCCTGGGTGGGCGGCATAGACCATCGTTTTTTGCAATACGATCATATCAAATCTAAACGACCCATTGGCTCTACATTTAAACCTATTGTCTATGCTGCAGCCCTGCAAAGTGGGATGATGCCTTGTGAATATACAGAGTGCAAGCAGGTCACTTATGACCAATATCAGGGTTGGCAGCCTCGAAATAGCGATGGCAAATATGAAGGGGCATATTCTATGGCAGGGGCATTGAGCCATTCTGTTAACACAGTTGCTGTTGAGTTAGCGCTGCGGGCTGGCCTGGATAATGTTTGCTCTTTAGCAGGACAAATGGGCATAAAAACCAAAATCCCTTCCGTTCCATCCATCGCTTTAGGTGCCGTTGATGCCAGCCTTGCGGAAATGGTCATGGTTTATGCTACTTTTGCCAATAGAGGTTATAAACCCAATCGTCTTCATTATTTGGATAGGATAGAAACTAAAGATGGTATTGTTTTATATGAAAAAGGACGACCACAAAGAAAGCATTTTAAAAAAGTACTGGAACCGGGCCATGCAGATATGATGCTTAGCTTGATGCAGGAAGTGGTTGACAGCGGCACAGCAAAGCGATTGCGAACTAAATTTGGACTGTATGGTACATTGATGGGCAAGACAGGTACAACCCAAGACCAGGCAGATGGCTGGTTTGTTGGCTATAATTCAAAACTAGTGACGGGCGTTTGGGTCGGTACCGATCAGGCAGGGATTCATTTTCGTTCACTTTCTAGAGGGCAGGCTGCTAGAACGGCTTTGCCCGTTTGTGGTGCTTATCTTAAGCGTGTTTATCGCAATAAAGCTTTTAGGAAAATAAAAAATGCTACTTATGAAAGCCCGCCAGAGATGGTAGTGGCTTTGATGGAGTGCCCGCCTTTTTTGCCAGATCTTCCTATTATTAATTTTGAAGACGAAAATGTTTCTGATGTTGTTTTATGGAGTCAAACGGTTGATGCCATTGCCCCCGATCAATTACAGGAAATATTAGAGCGAACCCCCAGGCGTAATAATGAAACCCTCCGTAATTATTCAAGGCGCATCCGTGAACAAAATGAACGCGTTTTACAAAAACGAGGCAGAGAGGAACACCGGGACGAACGTCGAGAAAAACGAAAAGAGTTTTGGGGTAATGTTTTGTTCGGTAAGAAAAAAAACGGAGGGTGATTACTCATTCTACGACTTAGAGTCGTGGGACGAGTAACGGGCTAACGCATTCCTAGTATATTCCGACAACACCAGGCGGCCGCTCATCTCTGCTCTTGTTTCTAGCAATTTATCCCAGTTTTCACAGCCTTCCCAAAACATTTTTTTAAGTAATTGCCTTGCTTCAGGGTTGGTGTCAATCAGATAATCTGCTAGTTCCATGACGGCTGCGTCCAGGTTTGCTGCATCTTCAAAAACATCCGCATACAAGCCTTTTTCTTTTGCCCATTGAGCAGACTGGAAGGTGTTGGCATTGATCGCCAGTTGGCTCATCCCTGAAATCCCTATTTTTCGAGTGACCGCAGGGCCAATGACGAAAGGGCCAATGCCTAAATTTAATTCACTTAATTTTATAGCAGCATATTTCGTAGCTAGGCAATAATCAACCGCCGAGGCAACACCTACCCCACCACCAACAGCTTTACCCTGTATACGGCCAATAATCAGTTTTGAGCACTTGCGGCAAGCATTGATAACGCTGGCGAAACCCATAAAAAAAGTCTTTCCAGCCTGTGGCTCTTTGATGGCTAGCAATTCATCAAAACTAGCACCAGCACAGAACGTTCGATCGCCTCCACTTTGTAAAATAATGACTTGTACTTCATTATTATCACTGGCATTATCGATGGCTAATTTTAGTTCTGCGAGTAAATTCCCTGGTAAAGAATTGTGCTTTGGATGAAAAAAAGTAATTTGTAATAATCCTTTTTTCAAAAATGTTTGCTTGACGTACCCCTGGTCTGTTTGGCTCATTATTTAGCTTTAAATGGTGGAAGTGCAAGGTATTGCTTTTTTAGTTTATGACTTCTTTAATTCAATCAAAAAATGATCCGCTGCTGGAGCTATCCATTCTATTTTGCTACAAAATTTCTCCATCGCCCAAAGTAGGCTCAATGTTTTAGGACGCTGCTTAAAAGCAGGGTCAAGATAAGAAGGAGGTATGAAAAAACCAATAGGTCGCTGTTGTGCCAACTGAAAAGAAGCATCAAGCATTTTTGCCATCATTTTAGGGCTATAATACCAGGTAGGAATCGTAATACCATCCCCCAAAGGGGCATCAACAGGTTTTTTACGCTGCCGTCGCCAAGCTTGTGTCCAATTTCTTTTAGCCAAAAAATAGAAGCTTTCCCAAGGACAAAACCGACTCATAATGACGAAAACCAGCCGACCTTTAGGTGTGAGTAGTTTTGTTAATTCAGGCACTAAACGCTGCATATTATCAGGCGAAACACAGTTTAGACCTCCAAAATTAGAAAAAATAAGATCGAAAGGAGCTTGATTAGAAAGTTGATCTATATTTTCAATAGCTATGGTTTTAAAACCAAGAGAATTGCCACTATCTATTGCTTCGGCTTTCTTTTTAGCTGTTTCGATCATCATTGGGGAGATGTCCGTAGCCAATACATCACATCCTTTTTGGGCTAACCAAATAGCATCTGCTCCTGTACCACAGTTGAGTTCTAATACACGTTTCGGCCTGTCTTTTATCAGCAATTCTTCCAAATAGGCATATACCAACTGGCGTTGTAGAAATCCCGTGTGGATATCAGTAAACTGTTCATCATAAATGGAGGCTATGGAATCGAAAGAGGTCATTCGTCGGTTATAATGAACACAAATATAGGTGTTTTTAGTGACCTCCTATTTCGAATATGTAACACTACAAAGTATATCTAAACACTAAACTACTAATATGATGATACTGTGTTGATATTATTTTATCAGGCAAACCAACTCCACAAAAATAAAGCCACCCTGTATCAAATTCAGCATATTCAGCATTATTAGACCAGCTGATGACACTAGGCGTTTTACCAAATAGTTGATTGAATTCAAGCTCCAGTTGCGTATTGATTTTCAGACTAATATTTGCTTTGAGTTGCACCCTGGTAAGGCTTAAGGATTTAGGAAAACGCCAATGCTTATTTGTTTCTGCGGGTATATTAGATATATCAACGATTCCTTCATCAATGCTTTTAATGAAATCTTTACTAAAAAGAAAGCCCGCACCGATTCTAGGATTAAATTTTACTTTAGCAAAGCGAAATTCAACTATAAGCGGTAATTGTAACCGTTGTATTCGAAGAGAATAGTTTAAAGAAGAATAAACAGCAGGTACTTTTGCTGAAGGTAAGCTAGATGAGCTAGTGAAATTTCTTTGGTCTCCTGCATTCATATATTGTAGCCCACTACGCAGCCCTAAACGATTGAGTAATTGATAATTCACCCACAAACCACCCCCTATAGTTGGGCTTACGTTATTAGAATAAGTAGTCGTGAATTCAGTTCCTCCTCTTATCGAAGAATGGGTATTTTCTTCTTTTTTACCACTTAAACCAATTTCGGCCTGAATGCCCCATGTCCATTTACTTTGGCATTGAATGGTGTTAAAAATGAAAAAGAATACAAATAGCAAGAGTACGTATTGTTTCATAATAGTCAAGTTTTGAATTATTAATAAAGACAGAATGGAATACTTACATGGTTGGGTTGTATTCTATTTCCACCTCTAAATGACCTGACTCTAGTGTAAAAAGTCATTAAAAAGATAATTTTAGCGAAAATTCGCTAAAACAAGCGCACTAAACTTTACTTTTAAATAAAAAACACGTATTTTTACAGCGAATTTTCGCTAACGCTATTTTAAGCACTATTAAATCTATCTATAAACAATTTGCCATGCCAGAAGTATTGATCCCTACAAACACGATTAGAGGAGGTGAGTTTTTAGTCAAAGAAACCAAGCCTTCTGAAATTTTTATTCCAGAAGAATTTAACGAGGAGCAGGAAATGATTCGCGAAACAGTAACGGATTTCGTAGTCTCTCGTATTCTTCCTAATACTGACAAAATTGAACATCAAGAAGACAATATTGTGGTCACATTGATGGACGAAATAGCGGCACTAGGCTTATTAGGCACGCACATGCCAGTCTCTTTTGGCGGGATGGAATTAGATACCAATACCAATACACTTATTGCGGAAGCATTTGGCCCATCGGGTTCTTTTAACGTTTCTTTTGCGGCACATACAGGCATTGGAATGCTGCCTATTCTATATTACGGTACGGAAGACCAAAAAAATAAATATTTGCCTAAATTAATTGAAGGTAAATTAAAAGCCGCCTACTGCCTAACCGAACCTAGTTCTGGTTCTGATGCATTGGCAGCAAAAAGCCATGCTAAATTATCTGCGGATGGCAAACACTATATATTGAATGGCCAAAAAATGTGGATTTCTAATGCAGGCTTTGCAGATGTTTTCATCGTTTTTGCTCAGATTGATGGTGATAAATTTACAGGTTTCATCGTAGAGCGTGATAGCGAAGGCTTCACATTTGGTGCAGAAGAAGCGAAATTAGGCATCAAAGGTTCTTCTACCAGACAAGTGTTTTTTGAGAACGTAAAAGTTCCTGTTGAGAACGTTTTAGGAGATATTGGCAAAGGGCATTTAATTGCATTTAACGTCCTCAATATCGGTCGCTTCAAATTAGGGGCTATTTGTGTAGGTGCTGCCAAAGCGTGCACAACAGCATCCATACAATATGCTAATGAACGCCATCAATTTAAAATGCCTATTGCTAATTTTGGAGCTATTAAGCATAAATTAGCCGAACAGGCCATCAAGGCATTTGCTCATGAAAGCGCCCAATACCGCACAAGTCAATTGATACAGGATTGGAATAAAGCACTTAGAGAAAAAGGAATGTCTTTTGCGGAAGCCAAACTAGAAGCGGCCGAAGAATATGCTATCGAATGTGCATTGCTTAAAATCACAGGTTCTGAGTCTTTGGAATATATTGTGGATGAAAACGTGCAAATACACGGTGGTATGGGCTATTCTGAAGAAGGTATGGCCGCCAGAGCTTATCGCGATGCAAGAATCAATAAAATTTTTGAAGGCACCAACGAAATTAACCGTCTATTATCGATAGATATGTTTTTCCGTCGTGCGATGGAAGGTGCATTTGATATTGTTGGCCCCGCATGGAATGTGCAGAAAGAATTGGCAAGTATGCCACAGTTAGGACAAACAGATGGCCTCTACGGACAAGAAATAAAAGCCGTTGCTGAGTTCAAAAAAGTATTATTAATGGTGGCTGGAGCTGCTGGTAAAATGCAGATGGAAGGCAAACTTAAATTGAAAGAAGAGCAGGAAATAATCTTCAACATGTCCAATATGCTGGCAGATATTTTTCAGGCAGAAAGCGTGTTGTTACGTGTTCAAAAACTGGCAGGCATGGAATCTAAAGCTCACCCTCAGGAAGTTTATGATGCCATTCTTAAGGTCTTTCTCCATGATGCCACATCAAGAATAACAAAAGAGGCAACGGATGCGATTGCTTCCTTTGTAGAAGGAGACCTACTACGTACTTTTTTGATGGGCGTAAGAAGGTTCACTAAATACCCTCCCGTTAATGTAAAAGTAGAACGTCGTCGTATTGCTCAGGTATTGATTGATGCAAACGAATATGTATTTTAAGTAGTTTAATACTTAGTTTTAGTCTGTAATTCCCCCTTTATGCGGAGCATGAATCTTCTGATTGATGCTTCGCTCCCCCTTTTAGTTGATTGTCGCTTGCTTTTTAGTTATAAAAAGGAGACCTTGTATGCTAATCATTTAAATAAAATGAACCCAATTCTCCGTAGCATACATGATTTCATAAGTTTGTTGTATCCAAAATTGTGTTTGGCCTGCTCGGATAATTTACCGCCTTTTGACGAATTGATTTGCCTGAAATGCCAATATCAATTACCCAAAACGGGCTATCATTTGACAAAGGAAAACCCTTTTACTGAAAAATTCTGGGGTAGAGTTCCCATCCAGACAGGAGCTTCTATGTATTATTTCACGGTTGGGAGCAGGATGCAACAATTGATTCACCAATTAAAGTATGAGCATAAACCAGAGATCGGTTATAAACTGGGAAAACTATATGGTCTACAATTAAAAAAACAGCCTCATTTTCAACATATAGACGCTGTTGTTCCTGTTCCTTTACATCCTAAAAAACGCCATATTCGTGGTTATAATCAGGCAGAAGCCTTTGGAGATGGTCTTGCAGAGGGCTTAGAGGTTTCGCATTACCCCAATGCTTTATACCGCAAAGTGTTTACCGAAACACAAACAAAAAAATCAAGAGAAGAGCGACTGGAGAATGTTTTCCAGGCCTTTGCGGTAGCACAAGCTGATCGATTAAAAGGCCAACATATCTTATTGGTTGATGATGTTTTAACAACTGGTGCAACGCTAGAAGCCTGTGCAACCAAAATTTTGGAAATCGAAGGGGCTAAAGTGAGTTTGGCAACAATTGCTATTGCTTCGGATTAGCCATTTTATTCCAACAAACACCAAAGCGCATCACTAATATCCTGTGTCCAGTATTTATATCCTTCTGCATTCATGTGTAGTTTGTCAGCAATGAAAATATCAGGAATGGGTTCTTTTGTTGTGGTGTCTATCATCGATTTTGAAATGTCAACATAATCAATATTATCGCTTTTTAGGCGACTGATATAGTTTTCTATCAGCGTATTTCCCTGTTCAAATTCAGGCCATAATTCCCACCTGGAGGGAGAAGGTTTCATACTTACATAAAGCAATTTCCCATTTGGGTTGTCTTTTAAAAACAGGCGTAGAAAAGTATAAAAAGAACTGAATACATCTTTAGCTTTCTGGCCATCAGAGATATCATTTTCGCCACAATAAAGCACAACGGCTTTAGCATGGTGAGGGGATATTAAACGATCAAAATAATAATTAACATCGGGTAAAGTCGAGCCTCCAAAGCCTCTGTTAACAATTGTGTACGGAAGACTATCCATATCCATTTTTAGGCTTTTCCACATACGGATGCTGGAGCTGCCACAGAAAACAATCCTTTCAAGCGTATCGGGTAGTTGCTGGTCTAGTGTAGTAAAACTATCCATATCCGCAGCATAATCGAGAAACCTTTCATCAAAAGGAATGTCAATAGGAGCAGGGTCTTGTAAAAGCACACTCATCTCTTGAAAACGCGGTGTACAACTTACCAAAGCGATGATGCATATTGCAAAAAAACGGCGCATAGTCAATCTTTTGTTTTTAAAACAATCTAAATCTTGGATCAATCCCTAAGAGTAGCAATTTGCGCAACAACTGGGTTCGCTACGTCCAAAACCTAGTGGGTTAAGAACTAAATAACACACATATTAAACTTGTTCTTTTTCGCCTACTCTTCACCAATAAATGGGTCACTTATCCCGATAAACTCCCCATTTATTGGGTTTGATTAGACAAAAAATAGACGGCGTTTAATATAGGAATAACTTAGTTCTTCAGCCACTAGCAAAACAACAAGCTAAGCCTCGAAAAGTTATGATTAACTGCCAAAAATCATCAACATTTTTAGTGCTTCTAGTGCTTTTCCGTCGTTCAATAATTCAATTCCTTTTTCGAAAAGGAGCTGCTTCGATACTTCATTTTTATTAAAACCTAGCTGAAGGCGGTAGGCTATAATAACTTCATCAGTAGGCAAATGTTCGATATTTCCCAGCCGGCCAAGCTGATTGCCTGTTAGTAAATCACTATTTTTTATATAGTCAGGCAATTGATCGATACCAATACCTTTGGTTCTTAATGGCTTAGGAATTTCAAACAAAGCATCACCTGAAGCACGGCAATACCAGTTGCCTCCCATACGACCTACCATGTCGAGTTTTGTGGTATCAATTTTGCCGTCTTTGTCTAAATATTTGTTCTGGATGTGTATTTTAACGACTTCAAGGATGACGATATTTCCAGCACCGCCATTCTGTCCTGCTTCGATGATTTGCTGTACTTTACATTCCATCGCAACAGGAGATTCCCCGACGCGAGGTGGTTTGACAAGGTCAGATTCCACTTGTGTAAGGCCTGCTTTTACAAATTCATTTACCCCTTTGGCGTATTCGGTACTGGCTAGTGACATTTGCTCTACCATTGGGAAATTGACTGTATTGACAACTACTTCGCCGACCTCTCGAATGTTCTCAATGGTGTGTTTATTGGTTGCATCACGAACCCTTCTTGATGAGGAAAATATCAAGATAGGCGGATTGACACTGAAGGCATTGAAAAAGCTGAATGGGCTGATGTTTACCTTACCTTCTTTATCTATAGTACTCACAAAAGCGATAGGCCGCGGTGTTACGGCTGCCAGTAGTTGCCCGAATAGGGTTGCTGCGGACTCTTTTGTGGGGTCGATGCTTGTCGTGGCATTCATGGAGTTGATTTATGTTCAAATATTATAAAGTGGGTAAAATCTTTGCTTTTACTTCTCCGAAGCCAACTCTAATGCCCTCTTTTTCTGCATGGCCACGCATAATGACGGTATCATTATCGTTTAGAAAAACACGTTTAGAACCATCTTTTAGTGTCAATGGTTTAGTGCCAGCCCATGCGATTTCCAGCATAGAGCCGTAGGCGCTTTCATCTTTGCCGCTGATAGTACCAGAAGCCATTAAATCTCCTTCTTTTATATTACAGCCATTGACCGTGTGATGTGCTAGTTGTTGTAACATATTCCAATACATATATTTGAAATTGGATTGAGAAACGAGGTTTTCTTCACCTCCTTCAGGCTGAATAATGACATCCAAATGAATATCATAATTATTATTTCCTTCATATTGTAAATAAGGAAGTACTTCTGGGTCTTGTTTTGGGCCAGCAACTTTAAAAGGCTCTAAAGCTTCCATTGTTACAATCCAGGGAGACATAGAAGAAGCAAAACTTTTGCCTAGAAAAGGTCCTAGTGGAACGTATTCCCATTTTTGAATATCACGAGCAGACCAGTCGTTAAATAAAACCATGCCGAAGATATAGTCGGCAGCATTTTGGGTAGGAACACATTCTCCTAATGCTGTTTTTTTGCCAATAATGAAGCCCATTTCCAGTTCGAAATCTATGCGGCCTGATGGCTGATAAACGGGTTTGTTGCCATCTTTAGGCATCACCTGTCCTTTTGGCCGATGAATATCCACACCGCTGGGAATGATGGAAGACGCCCGTCCGTGATAACCAACAGGTAGATGTTTCCAATTGGGCATCAAAGCATTTTCAGGGTCTCGAAACATACAGCCAACATTGGTTGCGTGTTCAATACTAGAATAAAAATCAGTATAATCACCAATATGGACAGGTAAATGCATCCGCACATCTGCTTGCGCCACAAGGCCAGTAGCGTGCTTTGCTAAAACAGAGTTATTGTCACATAGCCATTCCTGAACACGTAAACGAACAGCATTGGTTTTCTTTTTACCTAGACGAATGAATGGATTCAGGTGGTCTTTATTCACCACCCAGCTATCAAAACCCAAATCGGCAAAATGTCCTTGTTGTGCCATTTCGCAAAGGTCAACAATTTGATCGCCGATGGCTATTCCTGCCCGCGGGGATAAATCATCATTAGAAAAGATGCCAAAAGGTAGGTTGTATATGGAGAAATCGCTCTCTTTTGCTGATTTTAACCAGCTATTTAATGTTTTCATTGGTGGTGGAAATTAGTCAAGGAGTATAAAAGCACAAATATACTCTAAGAGTTTGTCTAAATTCAGACAAGCTCTTAACTTTTTTTCATCTCATTCAATCCTCCATCCAGATTAAAAACATTTCTGAAGCCACTATTCCTTAAAAGTGTACAGGTACGGGTGCTGCGTCTGCAACTTTGGCAATAAACGAAATAAATGGCCTCCTTGTCCATTTTATCTAGCTGATCGAGAAAACCTTCTGCCAGGTAATCAAGGTGAATAGCATCGGGTAGATGATGGCGGTTAAATTCATCAATAGTGCGTACATCTACTAGGATGGCATTAGGCGTTGCATTGTATTTTTCGAGAAACACAGTTGGTTTTAAATTATTGAGCATCGATTTTAATAGCTGCCATCGAGGTATTTCACACACTAATTTCATAAACTAAATTCCAATTTTAAAATCAAGAAAAAAACCTTTTTCTCCTATCTCATTGATACTATATTGAGCCCTAAAAACAAAATTGTAGTAAAAAACAAGATCCAACCCTATGCCTCCACCCCAAAGTAATTGATCGTTAAATTTATTATCAAAAGTATTGAACGGACTATTAATATACCCAACATCACTACTCAAAATGGCATTGATACGAAACGGCAAATGCCGAAAAGCCTCAATAAAAACCAGTTTTCCAAAGGTAACATCACTTTCCCATATTTCAAAGCGGAGATTAGATCGAATCAGGGCGAGGTCTAAGCCATCCATGACATACAATTCGTAGCCACTTATTTTATCTCGACCATGACCTACCGCCTGATTATTGGCATAAGCCTGCGCCTGACGTAGTAAAGAATATTTTGCGCGCAGGCCCATGCCGATGCTCCAGCGTTGTTTGACAGCCCAATACTGCTCGGCATTGAAACGCAAAGTCAATGCATTTCTATCTTTACTAAACCCCAAACCATCTTTTTCAAGCGATGCTCCCAGATTATACCCTTTCCAGGGATAAGCACGATTATCGCGCCGATCATAGTTGAACCCATAATAAAAACGAGCAAATCGTTGTGTGTTTTTACCGTTTCCAAAATAGGCAGGATTAAGGGTATTGGTAACTACTGTGTCTACCCAATTATTAAAATAAGACAAAGAAAATGTATGATTTCCGTAATAATTGGGTCGCCAGGTTAGCTTGGTTTCAAGTCGCCAGCGATCGCGAATAAAATGATCCTCATTTTTATAAAAAAGTTGTTTATTGTTTTCAGTAACGTAAGGTAATTCTCTATTTCGAGAACGCTTTATCAATGCAGAAACGCCAATCGTTCGCTTTTTATTAATGTAAGGTCTTCTGTATTGTAATTTATAGCTACGTGTAAACCCATATTGAAACTCTACTTCTAGTTTATCCCGCCAGCCGCTAACATTGATATGTTTGAATTCCATACCAATATTCACCCGTTGAAGGGAATGATTAAACTCTCGCCACCAAACATTAAAATTGCGATCAGCCAGTTCAAAAACAGGGATTGGGTAAACATACCAGGTTTCTTTGACGGCTATTTTCAGGTGAACTTTCTGTGTTGCTCCTACCCATTGAGCATAGGTAATTTTAGCATCTGTAAAAAGATTAGTATTCATTAATTGCTGTTCTCCTTCTTCAATTTTCTGGGCTAAAACACCGATCGAAATGGTATCGCCGATACGAAAAGGCAGCTCTTGGCGAATAACCGCTTCGTTTGTTTTTTCGTTTCCTGTAATGATTAATTTTTCGATAATAATGTAGTCTGCCTTCGCAAAAAGCAGCAAGCCGTTCCAAAAATAGAAAATCAATAGGAGAAAGTGTCTTTTCATTTATTATTTTCGTGCTGTTCCTTAGGATAAAAAACCGCTATCCTTTCAAAAAATCTTTACAGGCAGTATACAATCCTTTCCATTCTTTTCTCTGCCGAACAACCGTCTCTAAATATTCTTCCCAAACAGGTCCATCTTGTGTTTTATCTTTTACAACTGCACCTGTAAGGCTGGCTGCGACATCTTCCGATTGCAGTGTGCCGTTGCCAAAGTGTTCCGCTAGGACCAGACCATTATTAATAACAGAAATAGCCTCGGCAGTACTTAGGGTAGAAGTAGGTGATTTTAAGCGTATTCGACCATCCGTCGTTCGTCCTTCCCGCAATTCTCGAAAAATGGTAATTAAGCGACGAACCTCCTCTGATGGCAATGGCTTTTCAGGCAAGGCCAATTGTTTTTGGCTTTGTTTTATCCTTGTTTCCACAATCGTTACTTCTTCTTCCATGCTGGCTGGCAAGGGCATGACCACTGTATTAAACCTACGTCGTAGCGCGCTTGACAGATCGTTAATGCCTTTATCTCTATCGTTGGCTGTGGCTATTAGGTTGAACCCCTGGATAGCTTGCACCTCCGTATTTAATTCAGGAATAGGCATTGTTTTTTCGGATAAAATGGTAATTAAAGCATCTTGAATATCGCTGGGCATACGGGTTAACTCCTCTATTCTTACAATTTTCCCTTTTTGCATAGCCGTCATAACAGGGCTGGCAACTAAAGCTTTTTCGCTTGGCCCTTCTGATAATAAACGGGCATAATTCCAACCATAGCGTATGGCTTCCTCATTTAGTCCTGCCGTTCCCTGTACGAGCAATGTGGAGTCACCACTTATGGCTGCTGCTAGGTGTTCACTGACCCATGTTTTAGCGGTACCAGGGATGCCTGTGAGTAATAAAGCCCTGTCTGTCAACAGTGTTGCTACGGCTACTTCTATTAATCGGCGTTGCCCAAAATACTTTGGTTCAATGACTGTTCCGTCAGACAAATGACCGCCCAATATATAGGTAACAACGGCTTGTGGAGACAACAACCAGGCTTTTGGTTTAGGTTTTTTATCATTTTTGGCGAGTGCTTTTAATTCCTTAGCATAAGCTTTTTCTGCATGAGGACGGAGGATGCTTTTTGACATTTATCGCGTATTTTTTTTACAAAGATCATCTTTTTCTTTATTTTATTTAATTGTTGTTAAATTTAATGAGCGAAAGGTGTAAATTGAAAAGAAATGGTAGAAGAAGGCCAGTGAAAAATAAAAAAAATATTTTTTGCCTTAACTATTGCATAGTAAAAAAAAGCGTCTTACATTTGCATCGCTTTAAAAGCAAATGAGCTTTTAAATTTTATTTGGTCCGGTAGTTCAGTTGGTTAGAATACATGCCTGTCACGCATGGGGTCGCGGGTTCAAGTCCCGTCCGGACCGCCAACAAAAGCCTCGAAGAAAATTCTTCGAGGCTTTTTTGTTATTGTATTATTTCTTAGATTATGGAAAATGGGGAATTAACACTCAAGACTATCCTTTACCATTTATTCTATTAATCCACATAAATTTCGGAAACCTCGGCCTGAAGAACCC
>Ga0256839_1003862_pt1 | contig 15098 bp, 14 predicted proteins | sample 354166metaG_FD_185968 | JGI IMG/M metagenome (GOLD analysis project Ga0256839, IMG submission 185968) | Hydrothermal vent microbial communities from Mid Atlantic Ridge, Atlantic Ocean - 354-166 | ecosystem: Environmental > Aquatic > Marine > Hydrothermal vents | place: Atlantic Ocean: Mid... | reverse complement strand
GTTTTCCCTCCCCCGCTTACACCTGAAAAAAGCATAACCTCTCTTTTTTTCACAGGATGAATACGCCTTGACCACTGCAATGTTGGCATACCAATAGGAGCTTGCTTGGCATAACCTTCAGCCATCTCAAAAGCATTAATGGCAGAAACACCCATATTCAACAAGTGATCAAACGCATCGCGTACAGGCTTACTGGTGATGGCCTGTCTGTATTCTTTAGCATCACGGTTACTCAAGCTTGTAGCAATTTTTTCCAAGCGTTTCATAGATGCTTCCAGGTTTAATCGTGATGATTCTTCTTTAGGCTTACGGGTGAAGTGCTCACCATGATCCAGAGCAGCGTGAACATTCCATACCTTCTCACCAGAAGGCAGTGTGCTTTCCGTACGGTCAAGAATCACCGCATCAGAGCCAAGGCTTTGACGCACCATCGCTAAAGCCTCATGCAGGCGTGGGGCAGAAAAAGATTTAATTTGCATCATGTAAACCCAACTTGGCTAGTGTTTGCACATGTACTTTTGCAGGGATTTCCGCTACAGAAATGACAGCCACTCTTGGCATCACCTTACCCAAGGCTGCTGCCAAATGCGGGCGGAGTTGCGGCGTGGTGAGCAAAACGGGAGAATCCACCTGCTGATTGGAAACAATGTCTGTAAACCGTGTTAACAAACGCTGCCACTGATGAAACTCAAGAGGCAGTGAAAGTGTACCATTGGGCGATTGATTTAACCGTTCTATCATGATTTGTTCTAGGCTTGAATCAATGGTGAACACAGCCAATTCATGTTGCGCATCCAGGTAATGCTGAATAATACTACGCCCAAGCTTTTGCCTGACCCGTTCCACTAAGGCTTGTATGTTCAGCTGTTCATTCACCCCGTCAGCAAGGGTTTCAATAATCAACAACAAATCCCGAATCGGTACCCACTCAGCCAGCAAGCGCTGCAACACATTCTGTAGCAGTCCATATGATACTTGCGCAGGCACAATATCATCAATCACTTTGGGATAGCGTTCGCTTAACATCTCTACAAGTTCTCGTGTTTGCACCCTATCCAACATTTCAGAAGCATGGTTGCGCAAAATCTCAGTCATATGCGTAACCACTACTGTTACAGGCTCAACCACAGTATATCCAGCAAGCTCAGCTTGCTGCCGTTTATCTTGGGTAATCCAAAGTGCTGGCAAACCAAATGCGGGCTCTTGGGTAGCAATACCTTCCACAGGTGTACCAGCAATTTGACCTTCAAGCGCCATCAAATTGCGTGGTCGGATTTCACCTCGCCCCACTTCAGCACCACGCACCAACACCCGATAATCCCCCACGCCCAGTTGTAAATTATCTTTGATATGTACAGGAGGCAGCACAAAGCCAATTTCTTGCGCAATCTGACGGCGCACGGTTTGCAACCGATCCAATAAGTTGCCATCACCTGCACCTTCCACCAAATCAATTAAACCATAACCAACTTCCAACCGAATCGGATCAACCGTCAATAAATCACTCATCGGTTCCTCTTCCACTGGCTCTGATGCCGCGACCACTTCAGCTTCCATATCATCATGGTTTTTCTGATTATCCGCCATACTTTGCAAGTACCACCCTGTAAAGCCCAGTCCCATAGCAAGAAGCAGAAAAGGAATAAAAGGCAAGCCTGGAACCAAACCCAAAAACAGCATGGCACTTGCGCCAATGAGATGAACTTTAGGATGCGCTGTAAATTGACTGGAAATCTCGGTGGACATGGTTGCACCGCTGCCTGCTCGAGTAATCACAATGCCTGCTGCAGTTGAAATAATAAGTGCGGGTATTTGTGAAACCAAGCCATCCCCCACCGTTAAAATACTGTACACATTCATCGCGTCACCAGCCGACATACCTTGCTGGGACACACCGATAATCATACCTGCAATCAAATTAATCGCGGTAATAATTAAGCCTGCAACAGCATCACCACGCACAAACTTTGCCGCTCCATCCATAGCACCGTAGAATTCAGCTTCCCTTGCCACATCTTCACGCCTTTGCCTTGCCTGCTCCTCACTAATCATGCCTGCATTCAAATCGGCATCAATGGCCATTTGCTTGCCTGGCATAGCATCCAAAGTAAAGCGTGCTGCAACCTCAGCAATACGGGTTGAACCTTTGGTAATCACCATAAAGTTGATAAGTACCAAAACAATAAAAATAATTAGACCAACCACAGTATTGCCGCCCACCACAAACTGACCAAACCCTTCAATCACTTGCCCTGCGGCTGCTGTGCCATCTTGACCATGCAATAAAATCAGGCGTGTAGTTGCCACATTCAATGCAAGACGAAAAAGTGTGGTAAGCAATAATAGAGACGGAAAAATGGAAAAATCCAAAGGCTTGAGCACATAAATTGCGGTTAAAAGAATTAAAACACCCGCAGCTATATTCATTGCCAACAAGAAGTCCATCATCCATGTTGGCAATGGAACCATCATAACCATAATGACCGCCAACACACCCACCGCCAACATCACATCGGTATGTTTGCTCATGCGCTGTAATGTCAAAGTGGTACTTGCCAACATCTATATACCTCTTTATTTCACCTTAAAGATTTCTGCCAAAATCACTGCTACTGCTTCAAACAGTTGTTCAGGAATTTCATGACCAATCTCAACATCCTTAAACAAGGAACGCGCCAAAAGTTTGTTCTCTCGGATAGGCACGCCACTTTCTTTAGCTAAACGCTTGATTTTTTGGGCTATTTTGTCTTTTCCCTTGGCAACAACTTTCGGGGCACCTCCACCTGAAGCGTCATATTTCAGTGCGACAGCAAAGTGAGTCGGGTTGGTGATGACAACATCAGCTTTGGGAACATCTGCCATCATACGGTTTTGTGCTTGCTCCATTTGAATTTGACGAATTTTAGCCTTGAGCTGTGGGTCACCTTCAGATTCTTTATGCTCATCGCGTACTTCTTTCATGGACATTTTCATGGATTTCGCATGTTCCCAGCGTTGATAAAACACATCTGCCAAAGCAATCGCAAAGAAGAATGCAGCAACCAAGCCCACAATGGATAGGCTTCCTTCCACCATCAGCAAAACAATATCATCCACACTCTTGCGCGAGCTATGAGTTGCAGGCGAAAACAAATCGGAAACCACATACCAGCAAATCCCACTGATTATGGTAAGCTTGGTCACCGACTTGATAAACTCAGCAATGGATTTACTAGAAAAAAGCCTGCCCAAACCTTTGAGAGGGCTAATCTTTTCCACCTTGGGCTGTATGGTTTCAAAGGTAAACACTGGACCTGTCACCAAAAAAACAACCAACATACCAAGCAATACCATGGGGATGGCAATGGGCAATACCAACAAGGCAATCTCCATGGATAAATCAATCAGCAAGCTTTGCATGCCTTGCGGTGTCATATCAACCTGGGCTTTTCCAGATAGATAAAGCCTGGTCAAACTCTCCATACGAAGAGCCATCCATGAACCCACACCAGTTGCCGCAAGCAAAGCTAGAATAAGAAATGAAATAGCTGTAGATGGCTCACGGCTGGTGGCGACTTGCCCTTTCTTCCGTGCATCTTCCAGCCGCTTCTCGCTGGCATCCTCAGTCTGTTGCGACTTATCCTGTTCGTCTGCCATTTACTGCCCTGAAAGCCTATGCAAAAACATAGGTACACCCTGTTCTAAGCCAATAAAAGCATCATACATCAATGCCATAAATGCAGGAAATGCCAAGCCAAGGATAAGCAACCCCAAACCCACAGAAAGGGGAAAGCTTACGAAGAACACCTGAATTTGAGGTACAGCGCGCGCAATCAAGCCCAAAGCGACATACACAAAAAACAATAATAACAATACAGGAGCCATCAGCTTTATGGCAAGCTCAAACATATTAGCTGTAGCCTGTGCTAGCACTTCCCAACCTTGTATAGACCAGGGTGTACCTACGGGCATCAAGGTAAACGACTCTACTAAACTCAGAATAAACATATGATGCGCACCACTGGCAAGCCACATCAATATAGCAAATATGCCAACAAACTGCGCGACCACTGCTGATTGTGATGATGTTGCAGGGTCAAAAATATTCGCCACTGCCATTCCCATCTGTAAACTCATCACTTGCCCTGCAAACTGAGCCGCTGCAAAAATAAGCTGAGCCATTAACCCTAGCGCTGCGGCAAGTAGCATCTCTTGAATAGCAAATAAAGCCATATGAATGGGGTCTGGCTGTATCACAGGTACCGATGGTGCAACAACAGGAAACAACACAAGCGTCAATATTCCGACAAGACCCGCTTTGACAGGTTTAGGAACAAGCTTATGCCCCAAAACAGGCAGCAACAACAGCAATAAACTGACACGAAGAAATACCAATATACCCACCAAAATATCTTGCTCGGAAGGAAAGGGAATCATCAACTCAACAATGTGGGGATAGACTCAAAAATACGGCGAGTATAGCTCACCAAAGCCTCCACCATCCAAGGTGCCGCAACAACCATAGCGATAAACACAGCAATAATTTTAGGCACAAAAGTCAAAGTCATTTCCTGAATTTGAGTCACAGCTTGAAACAAAGAAATGGCAACACCAACCACCAATGCCACCACCAACATGGGCATGGATAACATCAAAATCATTTCAAGGGCTTCTTTGCCGTAGTTGATGACTAAGTCTGGGTTCATACCCTGTTGTAGCAAGGTTATTGCCAATGATCGTGATGCTCAATGCTTTCTGAACAAGCTCCAATTCAACTGGTGTACGACGAGACTATAGACAACAGCAGCCTGATTATTATTATATCACCAACTATTAATATTTTTTGAAAGGAGTTATCTGATGATAAAATTACTTTCCATATCAGCCCTTGCCGCCCTCACCCTAAGCTGCCCTGCTTATGCCAGTGATACGCAAGCCCTAAAGCAAGAAGCCATGACCATTGCAAAACAATTTGCTGGAACGCTCAAGCCACAACTGGTTAAAGCTATGAAACAAGGCGGTCCTGTGCATGCCATTGAAGTCTGTGCTGAACAAGCACCTACTATTGCGCAACAACTTAGCCAAGACACAGGGTGGACGATCAAACGCGTTAGCCTTAAAAGCCGTAATGCCAAAACAGCAACACCCGATGCTTGGGAAGAAAGTGTCTTGAAAGAATTTGATAAGCAACAGGCTAAAGGTGTAAAGGTTAGCAAACTCACTGCTTCAAACTTGCAAAATGGCACATTCCGATTTATGAAAGCGCAAGGTGTTCAGGGGGTTTGCTTAACCTGTCATGGCAATAATATCCAACCCAGCGTACGCCAGGCACTTCGCAAACACTATCCCGATGACAATGCTACGGGATACAGCCTTGGACAAGTGCGTGGTGCATTGAGTTTAACAAAAGTACTGGATAACCAATAACCGCAAATAGGAGGTGAAGCCACATGCTTACCCTCCTAGCACTTCCACACCCGACTGAAAAGCCTTCATGATACTCTGAAGTGAGGATGTATGCTCTAAAGCCAGATCCGTCAACGGAAGGCGCAACTCTCCCGACATCCAGCCCAATAATTCACATGCTTTTTTCACTGGAATTGGGTTGCTTTCGACAAACATCGCATCAGTTAAATCTTGAAGTGCGAAGTGCATAGTCTTTGCTGTTTCAAAGTCTTGATTCACCACAGCATCTACCATGGCTTTCATGGTTTTCGGCGCAATATTGGACACCACTGAAATCACACCAGAACCACCCAAGGCCATAAAAGGCAATACACTCGCATCATCACCCGAATAAAACAAAATACGCCCATCACATGCCATCATCGTCCGTGTGAGCTGTGCCATATCGGCAGTCGCATCCTTAATGGCAACAATATTGGGGATATGGGATAAGCGAGCCACAGTTTCAGGCTGGATATTGGAAGCTGTACGACCGGGCACATTGTATAATACTTGTGGAATATGCACAGCATCTGCAATAGCTTTATAATGCTGATAAATGCCTTCTTGAGTCGGCTTGACATAATAAGGAGAAATCAAAAGCGTAGCATCTGCCCCCAAATCTTTGGCTGCTTGAGTAAGCTCAATGGACTCTGCCGTGTTGTTACTTCCAGTCCCTGCAATCACAGGAACACGACCTGCGACTTGATCCACGGTCATCTCAATGACTCGCTTATGCTCTGCCACACTTAGCGTTGCTGCTTCCCCCGTTGAGCCTGCTGGCACCACAGCATCAACACCAGCTTCAATTTGTCGCTCCACATGAGCGCGAAAAGCTTCTTCATCAACCTGATTATTCCTAAATGGCGTAACCAACGCCGTCATCACACCATGAAACATAGCTGCTCCTATTTAACCTAGGCGAATGATAGCTTTATCTTTTCAGCAATGCCATGGTATTTACGAACCTTTTTTCAACCAGCTATCCACATCTTGATCCAACGCATCCAACATCTGCATAACATCTTCAAATGTTTGGCCCGACAGCAGGTTGTTGTGGGTACTTCCTTCTTGCTCTTTGAGTGCACGGTTCAAACAATCTTGCTCCAAAATGGCCAATAAATGCAGCGTCTGCTCATAAGCCAAAAGTAATTTCGGTAACATTTTTTGTGCTTTTAGCTGGTTGTTCTTCACAAAATCTTTGTGATGAAGCATTGAAGCCAGACCTTTGGGCTCAGCAGTCATTAGGCTTATGATTTCCTCTCCAGTTTCGTGCATGGCACGATGAACTGGCTTTATCTCATCAAACACAGAAAACCCTGCCAGCATAGCCCCAGAACCATACAACCATTGACCAAACAAACATTTCTTGAATTGTATCGGTATAAGGTGCTTTTCAACAGGCAATCCTTCAACCATGGCTTTCAGCCTAAGCACCCAAATTTTAAGGGCTACCCTTGCACAGCGTATATCCTGAACTTCTTCAGGAATAGACATGACCTCTCCTGACACACACAAACAAATCCATGATGCGTAGCATATATGCAGAAAAATAGACACGGCGGTGATATACAGCACCGCTTACAGCGCTGTGATTCAACCAAGAAATCATTCAAGGCTTGTTGCAATGACGCTACTTATCTCGTTTTTTAATTGTACTAGAAAGTTGTGCCGTGTTTCGCTCCAACTCTTGTAACAGGTCATCAATCTCTGCAACGGCTTGATGTGTTTCAGCTTGTGTATCACTGGATATTTGCTTCAGCTTGGGGTTGTTCTGCTTTTGCTGCGTTTCTTGCTCTTGCTTGGTGGCTTGATATTTGGCTTGACAGCTATTTTCCATGCTCTCCAAACAGCTCTTCAAGTCTTGATACAACGCATGTAACTTTGCAAGCAAAAAGGTTGCTTTTTCCATACTGGCGCGTTTATGCTGCTGATGTCGCCATACACCCTGCTTCTTGTTGTACCCTGCTATGGTCAATATGTCTTCATAAACTTGATGAAAGTCGTGGTGTATCGTTTCAAGGTCTTGATAGCATGGCTGCGCTTTAAAGCAGGCTCCTGTGCTATGATACCACTGCGTAAATATACACGCGTGAATATCCGCTACATGTACTTCTTCCAGTGTTAGCCCACGCGTCAAGGCTTCTGCTTGCATAAGGCTTGCTTTATGTACCGCTCTTGCTTGGCGCAATGTTTGAATACTTTCATGTTCAGTATGTGCCATGATTGACCTCGCTCCTTGTTTGCCACTGTAGCACAAAAAAATAAAACTGCCAAACGCTGATCAATACTTTCATACTTTGATAGCAAGCCTCACACTAATTTGACCACGCACTGCGTCTGTGCTTTCAATGTTCACATGTATGGTGTCACCCAAACCAAGACTAAAGCCTCCCCGCTTGGCAATTAACCGATGATGCACCTCATCCAAATCAAAGCCACCTCGTAGCGTGTCCACATCCAGTACCGCTTCCGCCAAGGTGGCTTTCAACGCAAAAAACACCTTGCGTTTACTCACACCTGAAACTACCGCTTCCATGGTTTTACCAATATCTTTGCGGTGATACAATGCGGCAAGCATGGCTTGGGTGTCCCACTCTGCCCGTTGTTGTATCCGTTCTTGCGTTGAGATATGCGCACCGACAGCTTCCAAATCCTGTTTCGATGGCTTTTTACCTACCAACACAGCTTTCAAACAACGGTGTGTGGTTAAGTCCGCATAACGGCGAATGGGGCTGGTAAAATGACCATAACTTTCATAAGCAAGCCCAAAATGACCTACATTATGGGTGGTATATTTGGCTTGCTGCATAGAGCGCAATACCAACTTGTGCAGCACTTGTGCGAAGGGTTTTCCTTCCGCTGCTGCCAAAGCTTGTTGCACATCTTTGGGGCGCACATCCTCTGCTTTACGGTGGGGAATCTTTAACCCAAATGCACCAAGAAAAGCATTCAACTTTTCAATGGCTTCACGCTCTGGAGCGGGATGAACGCGATAGAGCTGAACCATTTTTTTGCGCTCTAAAAACTCCGCGACCGCAGTATTGGCTGCCAGCATCATTTCTTCAATCAACCGGTGTGATACATGCCTTTGCCTAAGCTCAATGCTGGCAACCTTATCACCATCAATCACAGCACGAACCTCAGGCGCATCAATCTCTAACGCCCCACGCTTGCCTCGGTTGCGCTCCAGCACCCGATACAAACCCATAGCAATATCCAACATTTCACGCACTTGGGGCTCAGTTACCGCATCTTTATCTTGATGATCAATCCATGCGGTGGCTTGCTCATAAGTCAAGCGCGCATGAGAGTGAATCAGCCCTTGGTACACCCGTGCCGTGCGGCGTTTACCACCCGCATCAAAGCGCATTCGTACCACCATCGCTAGTCTGTCCACATGTGGGTTCAGCGAGCATAAACCATTGGATAGTTTTTCAGGCAACATGGGAATCACACGATCTGGAAAATAAAATGAATTACCCCGAGACAACGCTTCTTTATCCAGCGCCGAGCCTTCATGCACATAATGCGCGACATCGGCAATGGCCACCCATGCCTCATACCCGTCACCACGCCTTTGCACGCAAATGGCATCATCAAAGTCGCGTGCATCCGCGCCATCAATGGTGGCAAAGGGAAGGTGTGTCAAGTCCAGCCTGCCTTGCTTATCTTTAATACGAACCTTATTCGGAATAGCTTGGCTTTCTACTTCCACATCCTCTGGAAAAGTTGGCGACAAGCCTTGCTCTGCCACAATCAAGTCAATCAACTTGGTAGGTGTTAAGTCGTGCCCCATCACTTCCAATATCTTTCCACGAATCGGGTTGCTCCCGCGTTGCAACGCAACACGAACCCAGTCACCATGTCGCGCGCCCCCTGCATCACCACGATGAATCAGGATATGCATTGGCATTCGCCGAGAGCGTGGGTACACCAAGCCCAAACCATGCTCTATGTTGAATTGCCCCGTAATGATACCTGGCGCATGTTCTACCATACGCACTATTGCCCCAGCTTCACGACCACGACGCATCAATGTACGCACTTCAACCTTATCACCATGCATCACACCGCGCATTTCTTCCACAGACAAAAAGACATCTTCATCACGCCCTTCAACATCCACAAACCCAAAACCATCAGGGTGTGCAAACACCGTGCCTATCCATGTTTTGCCCTTATCGTTGCTGCCTTTATCTTTTTTGCGCTTGCCATAACCAGCACGCAAGCTCCTTCTTTGCGCTTGAAGGTGTTCCTTATCCTGGGCTCTTACTTTGCGTTTTTTGGGCTCTGATGGCCAAGAAAAACTTGAGCTTCCCCTAGACCTTGTTGCTCCTTTTGCAGGCTTCTTGCCTAGCTTGGTCTTTTTCCGACTATGAACTGTCTTTTTTTTACACAAAATGCTTTTATCCTCGAAGCTCCGCTTCAAATGTTTGACCCATCACATCCACCACGGCCTGTATGGCTTTGTCCGAGTCTTCTTGAGTGAGTGTTCGTTTCGTGTCCTGCAATAGCATACGAATACCCAAACTCACCTTTCCTTCTGGCACACCTTTGCCATCATACCAGTCAAAAATAAAAACATCCACAAGTTGCTGACCACATGCTTTACGCACACTTTGTAAAATGGCATCTGAGGCAACCGATTTATCGAACAAAAACACCAAGTCCCGCTCAACCGATGGAAACTCTGGAATAGGCTGAAACTTGGCTTTCTTACCTGCGGCAAGCTCATCAAGGTTAATGGATGCCACAAACACATCATCCGACAAATCAAAATTGTCGGCAATATCAGTATCCACTTTACCAATCACACCTGCCACAGATTTGCCAATAACAATCTTGGCGGTTTGCCCTGCTTGCAAGCCTTGCACGGCATCATCTGCCACAAAGCGTGCTGTTAGACCACGCCCTGCAAGCCATGATTCTATCGCACCTTTTAAGTCAAAGAAATCTGCTTTGCGTGCTTTTGCATACCACGCATCCTGCTGCACATCTCCCGTCATCAACCATGCCAGCGTATTGGTTTCCTTTCGCTCTGCCATTGGACCATCATAAATACGACCAAGCTCAACCAAAGATACACCAGCTTGCTGACGGTTCATATTGTATTTCGCTGCACCCAACAAACTTGGAAACATGGTTCGACGCATCACACTCATGGCTTCTGAAATCGGATTGGTTAATATCAAGTCTTTATCGTCATCAGCAACAAACAAACGCTGCTCTTCAGCCGAAATAAAGGCATAGTTAATCACTTGCACAAAACCCAAACGCACCGCATCTTCAATTGCGGTGTCTGGCTTGTGCAACGCGTGAATACGCAAGCTTGGCATGACATCAGGAATAGCGCCAAACCCAATCACCCGTGCATATTCTTCAGCAATATCTTCAGGCAATCGTACATCAGGTCTATGGCTAGGCACACTAAAGTTTAATATATCATCTTGTCGTTCTATACCAAAACCCATGCGCTCAAGCACTGCATCCGCAGTTTTAGGTACTTCAATACCAAGTCGTGCCTCAATGCGCTGCATATTCACCGTGATTTGCGTATCTTTGATTAAACTATCCGCATCACCAATAGCCGTGGTACTGCTCACTTTGCCACCGAATAAACCCACAATCATTTGCACAGCTTGATCCATCGCCACAGCAATCATGGCAGGGTCAACCCCTCGCTCAAAGCGCATAGATGAGTCCGATACCAAGCCACAAGTGCGGCGGGTAATGCTGATGCGAGCAGGTCGAAAGGCTGCTGATTCTAGAATAATATTCGTGGTTTTATCTGTCACGCCCGTAGGTTCAGAGCCCATAATGCCTGCCAAAGCAATCACGCTCTTATTATCCGCAATCACCAAATCACCTGCATGAAGGCGCACTTCTTTACCTTCTAAGGATGTAAATGTTTCGCCTTCCTTGGCTATGCGCACTGCAATATCACCGCTTAATGTGTCCGCATCAAAGGCGTGCATGGGTTGCCCCAAATCCAGCATGGTATAATTGATAACATCCACCACACCGTTGACAGGACGCAACCCCGCTGCAATCAACCTCGCTTGCAACCAGTCGGGTGAACCTGTGACCTTTACGCCTTCAATGCGACATGCTGTATAAAGCGGACAATCTTCGCTGGCTGTCACAGTAACAATCGGCGTAGCCACGCTATCATCCATTGCCACCACTTCATCCCCTGGCTCAATCAAGGGCAAGGCATAGTCCGCAGCTAAATCTCTGGCAATACCACGAATGGACATGCAATCACCACGGTTGGGGGTGATATCCAAATCAAGTACGGCTTCTTCAAGCTCTAAATACTCGCCAACTTCTTCGCCCACAGGCGCATCTTGGGGTAAAATCAACAAACCATCGGCATCTTCAGCCAAGCCAAGCTCGGCTTCAGAACAACACATGCCAAAGCTGACTTCACCACGAATTTTTCCTTTTTTAATCTTCAAACCGTTGGGCAATGATGTGCCAACTGTTGCCACAGGCACTTTATCGCCTTCTTTCATATTGGATGCGCCGCACACAATAGAGAGGTGCTCCACATCACCCAAATCAATCTTGAGCAGTTTCAATTTATCCGCATCAGGGTGTGGTTTCATGTCCACAATTTGACCCACACGCACACCTTTGACACCAGCACGAGGCATTTCAATACCTTCAACTTCATGACCCAAACGCACCAAATCATCAGCCACTTCCTGTGGTGTTTTCTCAATGGGTGTATGTTCTTTTAACCACGAAAATGGAACTTTCATTTGCTTGACCCCATCCTGCGCAAAAAGCGCACATCGTTTTCAAAAAATAATCGCAAATCAGGAATACCATGTTTGAGCATCACCAATCGCTCCACACCCAAACCAAAAGCAAAACCAGAATAAACCGAACTATCTATGCCCACAGCTTTGAGCACATTCGGATGAATCATACCGCTTCCCAACACTTCAATCCAACCACTACCCTTACAAATACGGCAACCTTTGTGATTGCAAAACACACAACCAATATCCACTTCCGCAGAAGGCTCGGTAAATGGAAAGTAGTGCGGACGCAAGCGAATCGGCACATCTTTCTCGAAGTATGCCGATAAGAAATGCTGCAATACGCCTTTGAGATTGGCGAGTGACACATCTTTATCCACCTGAAACACTTCAACTTGATGAAACATGGGCGAATGCGTCACATCAGAGTCACAACGGTACACTCGGCCAGATGCAACCACAGCCAGTGGCGGCTCACCACCTGCATCCACACAAGCCTGCATGGCACGAATCTGTACAGGAGAAGTGTGCGTGCGCAATAATTTGGTGTCAGCTGTGCCTTCCATATCAAAGAAAAAAGTATCGTGATTGGCACGCGCTGGATGTTCTGCGGGGATATTTAAGGCATCAAAATTGTGAAATTCATCTTCAATTTCTGGGCCTTCTGCCATCTCAAAACCCATTTGAGAAAAAATCGCCATCATGTCATTCAAACCTTGTTGCACAGGGTGCAAAGCACCTTGCGCAGACTTGCGACCTGGCAGAGTCACATCAATACGCTCAGCTTCAATACGAAGTGCTTTTTCTTTCTCTGCAAGCATACTTTCAGCTTTATCCAAAGCCTCTGCTAAAGCGTTTTTGGTTGCGTTCACAAACTGACCAATCACAGGTCTATCTTCAGGCGGCAACTTGCCCACGCCTTTAAGCACGCTGGTTAACTCACCTTTTTTACCCAAATACGCCACGCGTAATTCTTGTAATACTTTGGAGTTTGCAGCATCAGCAAACAGTGCTAATGCTTTATCTTGTAGTTCCTGCAACTGTGCTTTTAATGAATCTATTTCACTCATCATTTAACCTCTATGTCAATCCGCATAAAATTGCGTTTCAACCTCTTGTCCTACAAACAAAAAATGGCAGAGCTTTTTAGGCTCTGCCATGCTTCAATCCAAACACCGAATCCGTCGGTAATATTTATTGAATGTTTGCCTTCGCCGTTTCTGCAAGCTTGGCAAAACCTTCCGCATCACGCACCGCAATATCAGCCAACACCTTACGATCCAGCGTGATGCCTGCCTGATTCAAACCATGTATGAAGCGAGAATAGCTCAATCCATGTAACCTAGCTGCCGCATTGATACGCACAATCCACAAGCTGCGAAAATCGCGTTTTTTAACTTTACGGTCGCGATACGCATATTGCCGCGCTTTATCGACTGCTTGGGTGGCTATACGAAAGCAGTTTTTACGGCGACCGTAATAACCTTTTGCTGCTTTAATGACTTTCTTATGACGAGCATGTGCCTGAACACCTGATTTTACGCGAGGCATATCTTTCTCCTATCTACTAGCTTTTACGCGCCAGGAATCAAACGATTCAAGGCTTTGACATCGGCATCGGCAACCAATGTTGTACCACGGAAGCCACGAATACGCTTTGGTGACTTCTTGGTTAAAATATGTTGAGCGTTTGCTTTATTTCGTTTCCATTTGCCGCTTCCAGTTTTTGAAAAACGCTTTGCAGCGCCACTGTGTGTTTTCATTTTAGGCATAATTCTACCAACCTCTATTTCTTTAACGGATTAATGATCATAATCATTTGCCGCCCTTCCATATTGGGCATTTTTTCAGGCTTGCCCAGATCCTTTACTGCTTCAGCAATATGTTCCAACTGCTCTCGCCCTTGGTTTGTGTACGCCATCTCACGACCACGAAAACGCAAGGACACTTTAACTTTATTGCCCGCCTCTAAAAACTTGCGAACATTACGCAGCTTGACTTCTAGGTCATGTTGATCCGTTGTGGCTCGAACCTTGACCTCTTTAACCTGAATCACATGCTGCTTTTTCCGTGCTTCACTGGCTTTCTTGCTTTGGTCATACTTATATTTGCCATAATCCATAATTTTGCAGACAGGCGGCTTGGCATTGGGCGACATCATAATTAAATCCAGCCCAACTTCTTCTGCTTTTGCAATAGCCTCATGGGTTTTCAAAATCCCAATCTGCTCTCCGTCGTGACCAATCACTCGAACCTCGGGGGCTTCGATATCATGGTTTACTGCTAATTCTTTCTTGGCGATAAGTATTCTCCTTCCAGCTTACTCAGCTTCCCTGCTACAGGTAACTGTTTTTCATGTTTTGCATCTCTGCAATCCATGAATCTACCGATTGCACACCTAAGTTATCACCACTTCGAGTACGCACGGATACAGTATTTTCTTCTTTTTCACGCTCTCCAGCCACCAATATAAATGGCACGCGTTGCAAAGTGTGGGCGCGCACCTTATAGCCGACTTTCTCATTACGCAAGTCCGATTCTGCTCTAAAGCCTGCATCCTGCATTTTTTTCGTGATTTGCTGAACATAATCTGCCTGTGCATCGGATATGTTGCACACCACAACCTGCGTTGGCGCAAGCCAAAATGGAAACTTACCTTCATACTCTTCAATCAATATGCCAATAAAGCGTTCCAGTGAGCCCAAAATAGCGCGATGCAGCATCACAGGCACATGCTTTTTATCATCTTTACCAACATATTCCGCACCCAAACGACCTGGCATGGAAAAATCCACCTGAATTGTGCCACACTGCCACACCCGCCCCAAGCAATCTTTGAGTGAGAACTCAATTTTAGGACCATAAAATGCCCCTTCACCGGGGTTCAGCCCGTATGCAATACCC
>Ga0256839_1003861_pt1 | contig 15101 bp, 13 predicted proteins | sample 354166metaG_FD_185968 | JGI IMG/M metagenome (GOLD analysis project Ga0256839, IMG submission 185968) | Hydrothermal vent microbial communities from Mid Atlantic Ridge, Atlantic Ocean - 354-166 | ecosystem: Environmental > Aquatic > Marine > Hydrothermal vents | place: Atlantic Ocean: Mid... | reverse complement strand
TCCAGCCAATATACATAGATCCTATTGTGACTGGTCAATCCATGGGGTCTGTTATGACCGACAAAAAAGATTTTACCTCCATCGTCAGACCATTTAACATTCCATACCGTATATCCTTCGACAAGAACCTCATCCTCTCCAGTCTCTAGGTTCAGAAGGTGGAGATCAATCAAATAGGGATGTAGTTCATCCTTCCTAGCTATATATGCCATATACTTTCCATCTGGACTAAGAGAGGCATCCACCACTGTAAATTCACCGTCGGTAACTTGCCTATACTCCCCACTTACAGCATCGATTAAGAATACATGGGTCCTAAGGCTGTATACAAAACCCTCTCCGTTAAACCATACTGGAATCCTGTCAATATGCTTAACATCCTTCTCAGGCTCACCAATCCTTACCAACGCAAGTATGTATCTGTCGTCCTTACTCCACTCAACCTTTGAAACTCCAGTCTTAAAACTGACAATTAGTCGGGGCTCACCAACAAAATCTGAGACCCAAATCTCTATACCTGGCTCACCCTCCTTTATAAACCTACGTCCTAGGAAAAGGAATTTATCTCCTCCTGTACTCCATAATGGGCAGAAATCAGCTGGCCCCTGTGTAACCGCCTCATATTTAGCCCTCTCCAAGTCATACATCCAAATATTATTGATATATTTATCCTGGTCGAGATCCATCCTAGATACAGTAAATAAGACCTTTTTCCCATCTGGAGAGACTGTAGGACTCGACACTAGCCTCAGATTAACTAGATTATTGAAGTCGAGGTTCTCACTCATACTAATAGATATAACACTTAAGAGTAGAAATATATGAAGCTTACGCTAACCAACTCTACTTAAAATATATTCTAAGACTAGATATAGAGATTCTACCTCCCTCTTAATCAATTCTTTAGAGTCCCATCCCGTCCTCCATACACCTCCATATAACTCATCCGATATAGTCAAGAATATCATAGAATCTACACCCCTATAGATAGAGACCGCCATAACGGCAGTCGACTCCATATCAACACATCTAGCCCCCAGACTTGAATAGTAGGATATCTTATCTATAGTCTCTCTAAATATTGCGTCTATACACCAGATACCTCCCGGTTCATACTCTACACCCTTATCCCTGAGGAAATCCATAAAATCGCGGGATAAATTGGATTCATAAACTATTCTATTACCCAAAGGGATGTAGTGGAAGCTCGTTCCCTCCTCCCTAAACCCCCATGTAGGTATGATATAATCCCCAATATGGAGTGATTCATCAATGGCGCCTGCCTCTCCAAGCATATATATCCTCTTCACACCCGCCGCTACAGCTACCTCAATCGCCATCACCGTTGCTGGGGCTCCAAAACAGGGGTATATCAATGCGATCTTACATCCATCATACTCACCTAAGTATGGCTTAACCCTAGGAGAGATATCTCTACCGTTCAAGAGCTTCTCTACAACCTCATTCTTAACATAATCAGTAAAGAAGAGGATTGCATCCTCGGGAAGGCTTAAATCCCTGATGAAGAAGCTGGGTTTGGATATTGGTCTACCCACTCCATAGCGAAACATCTTAAAAATTGAATATTAAAGAATGAAAAATAAAGAGGTGGGGATTACTCTTCCTCCTCATCAAGCTTACGCAGCTCCTCCTCAAGAATACGCTCATAATATTCATCATAATCCTCATACTCCTCAACTATCTCTTCACCCCTTTCAAGTAGTTCTTCGGGTTCTCCATGCCAGACAACCTCCTTCCTACGTTTAAGGAGTAGATATAGGATCGTCAATCCAATGCCACCTCCAATCAATGGATAGAGCCACACAGCAAGTGAGAAACCATATTTAGGTGGAACAGCTACAACCTCATCTCCATATATCTTCTTCATCATCTCGATGATCTCCTCCTTAGAATAACCTTGCGAAAGCATATCGGATATCATCCTCCTCATCTCAACCGAGACTGAACAGTTGTTCATCTCACAATACGCAAGTATCTTCACACATCCACACATACAATACAGCTCCTCCTCCAACTCTTTTAATGTGGCGCCGTCTCCATAGACAGGTGTTAAAACGCCACTCACTACCAGAAATAGGAGTATCGGGAGGAGATTAATGCACTTCATATCTTCTCCACCACCCCCCTAGGTAGAAGTGCCAAGGCAACTCCCAACGTCATAACATATCCACTATACCAAAGCAGTTTAATTAGCGGCATTATCTCGACCTTGAAACCTGCTGCACCTTGGTCGCCTATAAACTCAAAGACGAAATAGAGGTCACCAATAATACTCTGTATATAGTATGTATCCACCCTATATGTAATTTGATTATTCTTAAGACTCTTAATTATCTTGGGGTGTGCCTCACCGAGCTTCACACCATCTCTATATATGTCCACAGTAGCTATCCAGACAACCTTAGTCTCACTACTAATCGTTTCCGCCCCCCTATAGACGATTACATAATTACCAATGTCATATGACTCGCCCTCGGAGAGCTGGATTGAATACGTCTCCATATAGAACTGTGTCCCAACCAGACCAAAGACCATCATAAACATAGCTAGATGAATTATGTATCCTCCATACTTCCTCCTCTTATGGACAATCAACTTTAGAGCCCTTCTAAGTATCCCACTCTTGCCACCCCTTCTAATCTCAAGAATAAAGTCTTGAATAGTCGTTATTATAGCTAAGTTAGTTATGTATAGAGTCGTATAGGCTTCAAACCTTCTGAATCCAATGAGATACATTACCCCAGTTAGGAATAGACTAGCCAATGCAGGTACTTTGAGGCGTTCCAATATAAGTTTTCCAGAGGTTCTCCTCCATGGAAAGACCACACATATCCCCATCAAAAGTATAATAAGCCATATCATTGGACCCATAATCGTATTATAATATATGGGTCCTACACTCACCTTTGAACCTACAACAGCTTCATGTATCATTGGGAACCAGGTACCCCAAAAGATAGTTGTTGCAGAGACCATAAACAAAATATTATTCATCAAGAAGGTCATCTCCTTCGATAAAGGCGCCTCAAAAATATCTATACTTGTCTCCATTAGATAATCATATCTCCAGAATACGACTGTAACACTGATTACCATTACAGCCGCTAAATAAGTTAGGAAGTGGTGACCTACTGCACTTTGACCAAAAGCATGGACAGATGCTAATACACCGCTTCTCGTTAGGAATGTCCCCAAGATAACAAATTCATATGTAAATATTGATAGAAGGGTGTTCCAAGTCTTTAGACCACGTCTAGCCTCTTGGATCATAACGCTATGTATAAGAGCTGTTGATGTAAGCCAAGGAAGTAGCGATGCATTCTCAACCGGATCCCAAGCCCAGTAGCCACCCCAACCTAAAACTCTATAGGACCACCAACCACCGAATAATATGCCGTAGCTTAGGAAGAGCCAGGAAAATATTGTCCACCGCCTAATCCTGAATACCCATCTATCGTTCTGGAGAATAAGTCCAGCCATAGCATAGGCAAATGGAATAGCTAGACCAGCATATCCAACAAATAGAAGAGGCGGATGCATAACCATACCAATATCCTGTAGAAGTGGATTCAATCCAAGACCATCCTCAGGAGTAAAATCGAGCCTAACAAATGGATTAGACTCGGTAAGAACTAGGAAAAGCAGGAAGAAGGTGGTCATGAGATATATTGATAGTGATATAAGGCTAAGTGGATCCTTCTTGTCAAATAGGAACATACCTAAGGCGAAGTACATAGCTATCCATACCCAGAGGAGAAGTGAACCCTCCGCACCTGCATAGAATGCTGAGAGAGTATACAACAATGGTAGCGCCTTGTCGACATGCTTCGCCACATATAGGACTTGGAAATCCTTAATATAGAAGTAGTATAGAAGTGTAAAGGAAGCTAAGTTAATGAAAATAAATGTTGCAACCAGAAGATACTTGCCTAGTGATATATAATATTCGTCACGTTCATAACTTGCTTTAAGGAATGAAGCTATCGAGGCTAGCATAGATATCGAACCTAAAACTAGAAATATCTCCCCTACATCCATCTTAATCACCTCCAGAAGAAGATTGGGATTGAGAATCAGATTCCTCTCTACCCCTTATCCTATCAATCTTCTTTATCACCTTAAGCACCTTCTTCTTAAGCCTAATACGCTTCATAAGATACTCTTCCTCCTCCATCTCACCCCTCTTAAATCGTTCCTCCAAATCCTTCATCTCCTTGAGTAACTCCTCCTTCTCCCTCTCGAGATCCTCTAGCTTCGGCTTCTTAGCAAATACATTATAGAGGCTGAGAAAGATGACGGATGCAGACGTAATGATTATAAGCATAGTCATAGTAGTTATACCAGTAGATCCAACACCTCTAATCTCGAGAGATATCTCCGCATCCTTTGGTAGATTACTAACCTCATACACATTAAACCTTCCATTATCTAAATCTATCTCCCTCGAATACTCCAGATTAACTGGATTGGCTATTTCATAACCCGTTTTAACCGCAACCAAAAGAAACTCAGTATCATATGAAACTGGAAAGCTAAAAACATATTTATCTGAAGAGACTGGAATTTCATATGCATAATTAACTCTAAAAGTCTCGTTGGGGAAAATATAGCCCATCAAGTCGAATATAAACCCCCATTCCTTGACCTCTACACAGCAACTCATGATGCTGGTCTTCAATTTGATAAAATCTTTTGGAAGATATACTTTCATCTGAGTCCCATTTACAATAACCTTGTCACCTATGTTACGGAAGAATATTATACCAATAACCTCGATATACCCACCCTTAGGCTCTATAATAACGTGGTGAGCCACTATATCAACTGCCGAGTCATCTTTAATCGGCTCATAAAGAATAAAATATACTTCACTGTTATTCCTCCTAATCTCAACATTCTCCATATAGGGAACTTCTTTATACGTCAAGACAAAGATGTATTCACCACGTCTATCTAAAGTCAGATTGTAAACCTCTCTGGCAAAAGTCACGTTAAAAAGATTATTAAATGAACTGTCATATACGCCTAACTTAACCTCTGAGACACCATCGTAACCCTCAAGATATATCCTAACATTAAACTTGCCAGCACTAAAGACAACTGGGAAAGTCAAAACCAATCCTAATACCAAAAGTATCGAAGCAAACCAAATTGTTATAAACCGGTTCAAAAATTTTTTCATTTTAACTCTCCCAAGATAGGATATACTATATATATAAATTGAGGAAAGGTATATTCATGAAAAAACTCATATAAGTAAATATATACTTCTCCATATAGGTATTCAACAAAGAAGTTCTTGATACCATCGGTCCAAACAATAAGGAATTATTTCCAAGACACCACAATATTATACGTGATGAAAACCATCAACGTAGGCCTAATAGGATTTGGAAATGTAGGCCAAGGCTTCATAACAGTGTTACATAAGAATATTTCTTATTTAAGACGGAAATATGATATGGATATCAACATTATTTACATCGTAGACCCTGTGAAGGGTTCAGCATATTCAAGGAATGGGCTAGATATTGAGGAGATCCTAAAAATTATAAGTAGAAAAGGTAATTTGGAGGGACATCCCGACTATAAGGATGTGGATTCCTATGAAGCAATATGTGACGTCGAAGTGGACGTTATAGTTGAAGTGACACCCACAAACCTAGTTGACGGAGAACCTGGATATAGCCACATAAAAAGGGCGCTATACGAGGGAAAACACGTTATAACAACAAACAAGGGACCTATAGCATTATACTATAAAGAATTAACCAGATTAGCTGATCAAAAAGGATTATACTTAGGATTTGAGGGTACAGTAATGAGTGGAACTCCTCTAATCAAAATATTGAGATATGGACTTCTCCAGGATATCGAGAGATTAAGGGGAATACTTAACGGAACAACCAATTTCATCCTAACCAAAATGGGTGAAGGATACTCGTTTGAAACAGCTTTAAAGGAGGCACAGGAACTGGGGTACGCCGAATCCGATCCAACTATGGATATAGATGGATATGACCTAGTTGCGAAGGCGGCTATACTCGTTAATGTAATCACAGACGATGCGGTAAAGCCCAAAGACATTTTCAGGATGAGCTTAAGAGAGTATCTAAATAACCGAGGATATGAGGGAAACCTTAAGTATCTGGTTGACCTCGATTTTAACAATAATATATTTGCTGTAATTCCAAAGCCATTAGAAAGAACTAGTTCTTTAGTATCCGTAAAGGGAGTAAACAATGGTGTGGAAATAGAGACAAAATCTCTGGGAAAATCATTTATAATTGGACCAGGAGCTGGAAGAGAGGAGACAGGTTACGCCATATTAACAGACTTAAAAGAACTTATAACATGGGCTTATTCATGACATATAATTTATCTCTTACTGATAAAATATACAATACCCATTACCAAAGCTAATACCAGTAAGAAGAAGAATAAATCGCTAGAGTCGGGTTGACCAATTTAAGATTCAATTACATGTCATGACCCTTAAGGATGATTTACTGGGACTAATTTTACAATACAATTTCTAAATTGATAAAATAAAATGATGATTCAAGACTTCACGAATTAACTAAAGTAATTGGTTGATGCCACTCTAAGATATTCTCGTTATTAAATCAAAACAAGTGTTATTTTTTGCGTTGGATGAAGCATCTTCTATCAACAGATGGCAAAAAATATCATACTGTAATTTATATGTTTAGAATACTTATTGATTGGATGGTGAATTTGAAATGGATAAGTGGATAGGGCTTGAGGTAGATCCTGGCTTTGACAAGGAGAAGGTGATTAAGAAACTTCTATCACTCTATGCTGATGAATGGGTTGCTGGGTACTACTATACCTATACAGCCTATGTTATTAAGGGTAATATATCTGGAGAGATAGCTGAATTATTCTTAAAAGAGGCTGAAGAGGAGATTGGAAAGCATGCCAGGATGATAGCGGATAGACTTCAAGACTTCGACATAGACCCTCCCAAGGAGTTTTCAAAACTATGGGAAATTAGTGAATGTAAGTATCCAGAATTACCCGAGGATCCCTATGATATAGATGGCTTTATAATCGCGGCGGTAAAGGCTGAGATGTGTGCTATAAAGGGATATAAAGAGTTATATGACATGACCCACGGTGTAGATCCTGTGACTGAAGAATTAGCGGAGGATATCCTTAGGGATGAGACAAGGCATAGGACAGAGTTGGTAAACTTACTTTCCAAAGAAGGTTTGGAGAGGCTGAAGAAGGAACTTGGTGAGTAGGTTATCACCAACCTTCCTTTATATCTATTTTCATATCCTTTAAAACCTTTTTAAACCATTCGAAATATTCTATAGGAATATCCTCCGGATAATAGATACCGGGGTTGATATCTAGTATATTATCCACAAGTGATTTCACTATTGAATACTGGAATCCAGCTGTAGAAAGGGCCATAGCTGAAAATCCCTTCCATGGCTTTATAATCGATGTGAACCGTAATGTCGAGTCTCCATGAACCTCAACCTCCAGGACAACCATATCACCCTCCTTTGGAAGTGACTTAAGCAGTTGATGCTCAAGAATCCTTCTAGGGCTTACACCCCCACATATCTCAAGTCCATTATCATCTAGGAAGCCAAGTTTCTTTAGAAATCTCATTTTCTCAATGTGTCCAGGCCATCTTAAGGTATATTCAATTAATTCATCCATGAATTTAAAATTCTTAAGCATACTCCTCAAGCCATCTGAGGGGAAATATTCTAGCTCACCTACACTCTCATAAAACCTTCTACCTACTGGATAGGATAGAGGATCTAACGTGACCACCTCACCCATACGGATTATCCTCGCCGGCCTAATATACTCCTCAATAAAATCTGATATGTTCCAAGTAGCTACAAATCCAAGAGGTTCAATAGGCTCCTCCGATATTCCTCCGACATATATATACCCCTTTCTACCTGTAGTCTTCTCAACCCCAATCCTGAGAAGCATATTAGACAGGCCTGGTGCAACTCCACAGTCTAGAAAGAATATAGAGTCCTTATTCGATACCCTTGTCTCCAAATTAGAAACTGATTCAGGGAAGAATGATACATCTACCAGCTTAATCTCCTCAAAAGATGCTAGTATATCTAAGACCTTATAAGCTATGACTCCTGGCAAAGCTGAGGCCAAAACCCTAGAAGATCTAATCAAAGACGCAATATTCTCTCTACTCATTAGATTAGCTTTAAAAGCATATCCTCCAAAACCCTCTAGGATTCTCAACTTCTCTCCAGAAAGATCTACACCTGCAACTTTATATCCAGAGTCTAAAAGCATTCTAGATAGTGAAAGACCAATATTACCAAGACCTAGGACCAATACATCATACTTCATAAATAATAGTATGTTGTGTAATGTAAAATTTGTCTATGACACTATAGATATTTTAGGCCGGAGCCCGTCAATACCAATATAGAGTCCCTAGCCTCATCCTTTTCCACTAGGAATTTAAAGGCAGCCCATACAACGGAGCTAGATGGTTCCACTATAAACCCCATTCTATGAAGCTCCTCTGAAGCATCCAGAATCGCGTTATCACCTACTAGAACAATTCCCCCATCAACCTCTTTAAGAACCGAGGCTATCTCTCTAAGCCTCCGAGGATTCTTAACGAGTAATGCATCGGCATACCTAGATGATTCTCCACCTACTACCCCAAAGACCTTTACATAATCCTTCAACGGAGCCCTTTCAACCGCTTGAACACCTATAATCCTAAAATCCTTGGAACCAGCCTCCATAAGCCCCCTATAAAGGCCTAAGAGGAGAGAGCCGCTGGAGACTGGAATTATAACATCCCTTCCCTCAGCCATATCAGACAATTCAATTCCTATAGACATCATACCATGGAGGAAGAAGGGATTAGTCTGGTGAGCAACGTAATAGTATTTCTTAGAAAGCTCAACAGCCTTTTCATACGCCCCCTCCCTAGTCTCAGTCTCTATTAGGATACCTCCAACCTTTTTGATGAGGCTCTTCTTAGACTCAGATGCATATTTAGGGACCACTATATATGACTCCATACCTAATCTACTGCTATACAACGCTGTTGCTAAACCAGTGTTACCACTACTATCAACTACAGAGGTTTTATACCCAATCTCTTTAGCCATATATAAGGCGTAGGAGCACCCTCTATCCTTGAAACTCCCACTAGGATTTAGATATTCCAATTTGAAGTTTATCTCAAACCCCTTATAAACCTCTGTAACAGTTGGAGTGCCTCCCTCACCCAATATCTTCCTACGCTCTGGAAGTTCTCCCCCTACCTCCAAACCACCGCCACATTTCTCACAAAAAGGGATATACTTATTTTCAGGATACTCTATTCCACATGAAGGACAATAGAACCGCCACATGACCGATACACAATAGTATGGATACACACCACTACGAAATAAAATTTGTCAATCACTGAGAGACTTATGGAATTATCTCTACACTATTTGTATATGGTGGATATTTAAGGTTATATAGTGATATTACACCTTCCTTTATTAACTCTCTAACTCTAGGTTCCACTCTTCTAAGCTCATCTATGAGGTGGAAGACCGTCTCACAGACCTTATAAAACCCCTCTCTACCCCAGAACATAGTCTTATTAGTGAAGAAGCACCTCCCACCACATAGGTCATAATAACTACATGAGAGACAGGGCTCTCCAATCAGGGCTCTACCCTTAATAGAGTTAATATCATCTCTATCAATGTGACCAACCACGTTAAATCTAAATTCAGGAGCTATAGGACAGGCAAGGATACGTCCATCAGTACCTATTGCATATGCATCAATTCCCGATCCACACCTTAAATACCGCCTCCTTTCACCAGTAATCATACTCCACATCAAACCCTTGAAAGGAGCAATACCCAATATTCTACCGGCCTCCATCTCCTTAACCCAGAGCCTAATCAACCTTGATATTCCAATGTTATAGCGTTCAATCCACCCATTGAAATCACCATATCTCTGCATAGGTGGATAATCCCAAAGAACATCTAGTTGCCAATGGACATGAGTAAACAGGTCATCTAATGATAGGAGGTGTGTAACTTCCTCATATATATCAGATTTAGATGATACAGCCATCCTAGCAACCAAATCTCCCTTGAAACCTGAGGAACGTATATACTTAGCCCTGTCTATAACCTTATCATATACTCCATCTCCACGATAATAATCATTTACCTCCCTACGACCATCAATACTTAGTAAAATAGTGTCGAATCTCCTGATATACTCTGGACCCAACCTATGAAGCATTACACCATTAGTTTGAATTACATAATGCTTCGCGGGAATTGAATCCATAAACTTCCTTATAAGGTCTAGACGCATCGATGGATCCCCACCATAGAAACAAATGACTGGTTCAGGATCCTGAGAAATAAACCTCCTAATCCTCTCAATATCTACATTAAGATGGATAGGCATAATCTTAGGATTAGGCTCATTCATACAATAGATACATTTAAGTCCACATACTTGCGTTAATATAATATAGTATAGCATTTCAACACAACTATATAGAGAGATGGTTATCTTAACAGTTGAATCTATATAATTCAAAAAACTCTAGATGTTGATAATATGCTTATATACCTGTTTAACCAGGGTTATAACCAATCTAGTCCAAATACTCATTTGATTGGCTCTGGATTAAGTATACCGTCGACCAATTCATATACAGTGTCACATATACTATATACCCTTGGATCATGTGTTGTAACGATTAGGGTTGATTCCTCAGTTTTCCTACTAATATATTTAAGTACTTTATCTACACTCTCGCTATCAAGCATCGCTGTAGGCTCATCTATCAAGGCTATAGTTGGACTATTAAATAAGGCTAACATAATTTCGGCGCGTTTCTTCTCTCCAACGCTAATCTCATATGGGAAACGATCTAAAATCTTTTCTATACCTAATTCCTCCGCTTCTAAAACGACCTTGTCGATAAAATCCTGAGGATCGTTAAAACTAGAGCCATGCTTTAAATAAATATTCTCCAATATAGTGAGATAATCTATAAATAAACCCTCCTGCGTGGCAAAACCCATTTTACCTCTTAAATCAACCAATTCATCGTCGTTCACCGATGATAAATCCCTATTCAGAACATGAATCTCTCCAGAAAATGGTTTAGCCTCACCATAAATCAAATTTAAAAACGTGGTCTTACCACTTCCACTAGGACCAGTAATACAAATACGATCGCCCCTTCTAACCCTTATGTCGACGCCCTTCAATGCAAAGACTTTACCACTAACAGATTCGAAGACAACATATACATCTTCTACAACTATTATAAAATCCTCCATAGAAACACCTCCAAAAGTCTGGGTGGATCATATACGATGTCCTCCAATGGAGAGTAGTATCCATAGTATAAACCGATGTAACCCTCCAAAAATATATAGAATAGTAAAGCACCCAATCCAGAAACTAGAAAATCGGATATAATATGGCTCATAAAAACCTTAAACTTAAACTTTTTAATTACATTCTTATGAATACCTCTAAATTTCATCTTAATCTCATCATATCTAAGGACTCTATATATGCTGAATAGATAGAGGAGATATAGTAATGGAAGCAATAATAATACTATATCCCTTGAGAATAGTATCAACTGATTAATAGTATATAGAGATAATACTCTAGGGAAACCTAGTTTATAGACCATTCCCGAATTACCTATAATATCTAGGTAGACTTTTAATACGGAATCCCCCAATAAAGAGAAAGCCAATACAAAAGAGAAAACACCTACCTTCATATAGTTTAGATATATGTTAGACTTCCAAAGCCTAACTGGATAACTATTGAAATAATCGCTACAAACAAGTTTTATGATTAAATGGCCATATGAAAAGATATATAGGTATATAATTAGAAGAGTTATTGGGAAGAAGGGTATAGAAAATAGATAAATTGGGATTAAAAAGGGGTATTTAAGGAGAATCTCCATAAATGAAACCCTAGTTACTCCAGATATGGTGACGACTAGAAAGATAATAAGTGACGCTAGGAAAAGCCTCCTTGATATTCTAAGATTTTCAACCCTTCCTTTTACTACAAATAAGGCAGTTATAAGTAGAACCCCTGAGATAACTAGAAGAGTTGACCAACTGAAAACTAAAGCCCCATATAAAATAGATAGGGAGATGTATAATATGGAAGAGGCTATATAGGAAATTATGAATAAAGAGCCTGTAATGGGAATTACAACATTCCCCCTGAGACCTCTAAATAAAACTACTTTATCAATAAGATTCAAATCACTCCTAAGTCTATATATAATCCCTAAGAGGAGAGCCAGAATGGGAAATAATATTGGGATAAATATGTATGACAGGTAGAATAATACCTCGCCACCAGATCTCGATAGAAATTCTATGTTCCTTAGAATACCTTCATGAGTTATAGATAGATGATATTTTGGACGTCTCGTGAAAGGAGTTTCATCCGGCTCTTCCATAAAGATCTTTACAATGCTTCCATTTGAAGGTGTAGCATCTATTGAAAGTGAAAATGACGAGTAAAACTCTACAATGTCGCTGTAAACCCTATCAAAGAACCCCTGAAGAGCTCTAATGTCAAATGGGAGTTCCACATAGTTAACTGCTATATATATTGCTGAACTGTTGAACATTGATACTCCAGGAGACTCTTCAACAAAATCTTTTATCAACGATATATAGAAATTCACCTCAGAAGAGTTGCCTGAAACTATCCACAAATAGTCATAATCATATTTAACATTTAATCTGATTGGGTCATCTATACTCGTCTGCATAAGGCCAACAACACTTCCATATCCCAGCTTCTCTTCGAGATAAGTCGATAAATTCTTTGAAAGTAGGGAATTTTTAACTATTAATATTTGAGATTGACTCTCTGAAATAGGTTGAAAACCAAATGAAGTGGGGCTATATCTTGATATGACAACCGTTAAATAACTTCCATCTTCTGAACTAAGCTCAAGAAAACTAAGAGCTGTAGTTATATTCTTACTAAGTACATCATCACCTTCTATAGGTATAGATTTAAAAACAATACTGCTAAAGTCCTCATATGACTTAACCGGGTCAGAATAATTTACATCCTTATATATGCCTGTTAAAACAAACAAAAAATGTGGTCTATAGTCCTTAATATAATTGTCTATGAAGACATTATTCTCCGGTGTCGAAAGGACTAACATATATTGAAGAGAGAGCATCAAAAGCAGGAATGTAATAATTAGAGATAATATTAGACTTTTATTCCTAACTACATATTTCAATGCTAAACTGAATATTCTCATATCCTTCCCCCATTGAATATATACATAACTGCCGCTGATGCAGACAATATCGATATATAAATCCCATTAAAAATTACATAGCTATAGGTAAGTAATGTAACTGTCTCTACCGCTAAAACACTATTCTCAACTATATTAGTAATAACCAGTATTATGGGAATCAAATAACTCCCTCTAGCCTTCTTATATAAAGTAAGTATTGTAAGGGAACCAATCTGTAAAAAAAGATTTGAGATATAGAGAAACAAGTATTCAAAGGGATATAGTCTAAGGAAATCCATTAGGATCTTCTCATCCTGAACTATAAGAAAGAGATTTATAGACCTCCTTAGCAACGCTATAAAAATTATGGCTGACATCGCTACCAATAACACCCTATATATCTTAATACTTCTTGGCATAGCATCACACTGTGACATATAATTTAATCCCAAAAACATCCTCAAAGCTAAATAACATATAACATAGAAACCTCTGAACCAATTCCATATCATTATATAAGAAGTATTTATCCTCCAATATGACACGAAATACATAGTAAATCAAGTCATAGTAGATGGCTTTAAGATAGGGATCACCAGCAATAGATTCAATAAAATCCCTAGTCCTCTCCAAAGTAGATTCAATATCACACACTGGATAAGATGTAACATCAGATATTCTATCAAATTCCAAGCCTGTTAAAACTATATAATTTAGAGACGACTCTTTAAAGCTCAATAATATATCCTCATCCTCTACTTTCTCTGATAATTTTTCTCTTACCTCTTCAAAGAAATTGATAGATACATTAGGTATTCCAATCGTGGATACAACTTTTTGTTTATAATCTTCCAAGTTATCCAACCTATAGTTGACTATACATCCATATATATATGATTCTACAGCCTTATCAGTATCATTTACCATCAACGCGGTCAAACCAAACTTAACCTCTACATACGATTTGTACATATCGGACAATAAGAGTATACTAGTAACATCTCTATCTTCCCAAGCGAGTCTCCAGGAATTAATATACTTCCTCCTTGCCTCACTAAGTACAAATTCAATATCACTTAGATTGTAATTAACTATGGTATATGCCTTACATTCAACATCCTCCGGTTTAAAGACAATTGGCCACAAATATTCATTAAATGAAGTGACCTGTATCTTCTCTCCGATTAAGGACAGTAAGTCATCTTCATCATCGGGTAGCTGTTCATCTACCATATTTTCAGGTACTTCCATCTGGTTCCTAAATATGATGTATGTAGAATATAGCGATATAACTCCTATGACAATAAGGATAAAAAGGAAGAGGATGCCCTTGAAAGTCCTATTTTCGGGGGACATGGCTAATCACTTAAGACTATCTTTACATTGACAAACCACAATCTTAACACTTCAGTTTGAAAGCTCATCCAAGTAGGTGGTAGATCTGAATTAATGTAATGTACCCATGCACCCCACTCAATTGTATATACAACATCGAAATTGACCCAATCAAAATACCCTACATCACGATTTTCTGCCCAATTTGCAGCCCCATAGAATTTCAACATACTCCTCACCGATCCATAATCAGAGTATGTAACATGATAAACTGGTAAAAACATGGTGCCCGTTCTAAGGGAAACCCTTAGATCTGATGTCTGAATACCGTTAAATATACTATTACTATCACTCTCAACCAAACCATATAAAAGATCCATAGGTTTGGGTCCTGGAATATCAAATACATCCCATAGAA
>Ga0256839_1003860_pt1 | contig 15105 bp, 11 predicted proteins | sample 354166metaG_FD_185968 | JGI IMG/M metagenome (GOLD analysis project Ga0256839, IMG submission 185968) | Hydrothermal vent microbial communities from Mid Atlantic Ridge, Atlantic Ocean - 354-166 | ecosystem: Environmental > Aquatic > Marine > Hydrothermal vents | place: Atlantic Ocean: Mid... | reverse complement strand
AGAGCTCTTCCGAGCCCAAGGGGCTTGGGATGTAGTTCTTCACGTTCTTGCGGGTGGCGTGGAGCGGGTTGTTGTGGGCCACCGGGATCGAGAGCACGTACTCGTGCACCAGCCGCTGGGCCTCGGCGTAGAGCTTTTTACGCTCCTCGAGCGAGGCGGTGACCCGGGCCTTTTGGATCAGCCCGGCGATCTTCGCGCAGTAGTCGGTCTCGCAGCCGAGGTTGGTCTTGATCGAGGTGGGGCCGAAGAAGGTGAAGAGGTAGTTGTCGGGGTCGGGGTAGTCGGGGCTCCAGCCCAGCATGTACAGGGGGAACTTGCCCTGGTCGTAGTCGGAGAGGTAGGTACCCCAGTCCTCGGTCTTGAGGCTCGCCTGGATGCCCACGTCGGCGAGGTAGGTGGCGATGGTCTCGGCGATCGGCTGGGGCGCGGGGAAGTAGGGGCGGGAGACCGGCATGTACCAAAGCTCGGTCTCAAAGCCGTTGGGGTAGCCGGCCTCGGCGAGGAGCTTCTTCGCCGTCTCGGGATCATAGGGGAAGGGTTGGATGTCGCCCGCCCGACCCCACATCGCCGGCGGCACGAACTCGCTCGCCCGCTCGCCGAGGCCGCCGTAGAAGGCGTCCACGATCGCCTGCCAGTCCACCGCCAGGGCGATCGCCTGGCGGACCTTGAGGTTATCCAGGGGTTTGTTCTTCTGGTGGAAGGCGACGTAGCCGATGTTCAGGCCCTTTTGCACCACCGCCACCAGATTGGGGTCGGACTCGATCGCCTTCAGGTCCTCGGGGGAGAGGTTGTTGGCGATGTGGATCGAGCCCGCCTTGAGCTCGGCGAGGCGGCTGGTGGGCTCGGGGATGCCCCGGAAGACCAGGGTCTTGACCTTGGCCTTGTTCCTCTCGTTCCAGTAGTTCTCGTTGCGCTCGAGCACGACCTTGTCGCCGATCGTCCAGCGCTTGAAGACGAAGGGCCCGGTGCCCACCACCCCGACCTCGGGGGTGCCGTACTTCTCGGGGTCGGCCATCACCGCCTTGGGGCTGTCGATGCCGAAGTAGCTGGCGGCGACCATCTGGGGGAAGAAGCCCACCGGTTGGGTGAGGTAAAAGCGCACGGTGTACTCGTCCACCACCTCGACCCGGTCGATCACCGAGCCCTCGCCCTTGAAGCCGCCGAAGACCCAGGTGAAGGGGACGAACTCCTTGCCCCCCCGGTAGGGGTTGTTCTTATCGTTCCAGCGGTCGAAGTTGAACTTCACCGCCTCGGCGTTGAAGGGGGTGCCGTCGTGGAACTTGACCCCCTTGCGGAGGTAGAAGGTCCAGACCTTGGAGTCCTCGCTCGCCTCCCAGCGCTCGGCGAGCCCGGGGATCGGGTTCACCGTGCCGGGCTCGAAGGTTACCAGGGTTTCCACCACCTGCTTGGCCACCCGGAGGGAGTTCCCGTCCTGGGCGTCGGCGGAGTCGAGGGTCTTGGGCAGGTCGGACTGGCCGTAGACCAGGGTCTGGGCGTGGCCGAAGGCTGCCAGCGCCAGAATCACCACCGCAAACCGCAACAACCTAAGCATCCGCACCTCCTTTCCCTTACTCGGCGAGTATACGCACCCGCCTCATGCGCCGGCAACCGGCCCCTAGACTTCTCCCAGGTAGGCGCGGCGCATCGCCTCGTTGTGGAGGAGCTCCTGGGCCGGTCCCTGGAGCACGACCTCGCCGGTCTGGAGTACGTAGCCACGGTCGGCGATCGAGAGGGCGATGTTGGCGTTTTGCTCGACGACGAACACGGTGATCCCGCGCTCATTCACCGACTTGATGATCTTGAAGATCGTTTCCACCAGCTTGGGGGCGAGGCCCATCGAAGGCTCGTCCATCAGGATGAGCCGGGGCCGGCTCATGAGCGCCCTCCCCATCGCGAGCATTTGCTGTTCCCCGCCGGAGAGCGTTCCCGCCGGTTGCGAGAGCCGCTCCTCGAGGCGCGGAAAGAGGGAGAAGACGTACTCCATGTCCTCCCGGATGCCCTCGGGATCGCTGCGCAGGTAGGCGCCCATCTCGAGGTTCTCGCGGACGGTCATGCGGGGGAAGACCCGCCGGTTCTCGGGTACCACCGCGATCCCCCTAGCGATCCGGTACGCGGTGAGCTTGCGGTCGATCCGTTCACCGCGGAAGTAGATCTCCCCCTCGCCCATCTGCACCAGGCCGAGGATGGTCTTGAGCGTGGTGCTCTTACCGGAGGCGTTGCCTCCGAGCAGGCAGACCATCTCCCCGGGGTAGAGCACCATGTTGACGCGGTTAAGGGCCCGGATCGGCCCGTAATAGGCGCTGACGTTCTTGAGCTCGAGCAACGGTTCGGCCGCCATCATCCCTCCTTGCGCCCGAGGTAGGCCTCGATTACCCGGGGGTTTTGGATCACCTCCCGGTAATCACCTTCGGCGATCTTTTCGCCGTAGTCAAGGACCACCACGCGGTCGGAGATCTCACCGACGAGGTTCATCTTGTGCTCGACGAGCACGACCGTGTACCCTCCCTCGTCGCGGAAACGCCGGATGATCTGGGTGATCTCCTGGGTCTCCCTCGGGTTCATGCCGGCGCTCGGCTCGTCGAGGAGCAGGAGCTTGGCGCCGGTGGCCATGGCGCGGGCCATCTCGGTCCGGCGCCGGTTGGCGTAGGAGAGGACCCGCACCGGTTGGTGAAGTCGGAAGGTCATCAGACGCGGCCCGAAAAACGCCAGCTTTTCCAGGGCGGTGGCGCGCATCTCCTCCTCCCGCCTCCGGTACGCGGGAGTACGGAGCACCGCGTGGATCCAGTGCAGGCCCAGCCTGTGGTGCTGGGGGATGAGGACGTTTTCGAGGACCGTGAGGTTATTGAAAAGACGGAGGTTTTGAAAGGTACGGGCGATGCCCAGCCGACAGACCTGGTCCGGCCGCAAGCCGTCGATGCGCCGGCCCTGAAAGTAGATCTCCCCCCGATCCGGCCGGTACACTCCCGTGATCAGGTTGAAGAGGGTCGACTTTCCCGCACCGTTCGGCCCGATGATGCTTACGATCTCGCCTTCCTCGACCTTGAGATTCACGCCGTTGATCGCCTGCAGCCCGCCGAAGGCTTTGTATACGTTTCTAAGCTCAAGAAGCGCCATTGTTGCCCTTCCCTGCATCGGGGTTGAGTTCCGGGTTGGTGAGCCAGGCGTCCTGCTTGCGCTGCTCCTCGGTGGGGATGTCCTCACGCGGCCCGAAAAGCAGTTTCCAGGAGAACTCGCTCCGGCCCATGATCCCCTCCCGGCGGTAGATCATGATGAGGATCAGGAGCACCGCGAGGAGGATCTTCCGCATCCCGAAGAACTGAACCTCTTGCTGAACGAAGGGGGTGGAGAAGAAGGCCAGGGTAAGCAGCATAAGGCCTACTCCGGTACCCAGAAAGATCAGGTGTTTGGGCTCGATCACGGGACGGAGGTGGCGGGCCCGCCGGATGTAAACCGAGAAGGCGAAGGCCAGGATCATGAGACCGGAGATCGCAAATAGGGCCACGTATGCCGGCCTGGGCTCCTCCAAGAACCCGCCGTAGATGCGTACGAGCAGGACGATCGCGGTTCCCAACACCGCCCCGGTGATCGAGCCGAGTCCACCCAGGCTGATCGCCACCAGCAGGAAGAAGGTCACGAAGAAGTTGAAGGTCTGGGTGTCCACCGATTGCAGGTAGCTGGCGTAGAGGCCGCCGGCCACCCCGGCGAAGAATGCGCTAATGCTGAAGGCGAGCACCTTGTGATAGGCGAGGTTCACCCCCATCGCCTCGGCCGCGATCTCATCCTCACGGATCCCCTCAAAGGCCCGCCCGTAGGAAGAGAACTTGAGCCGGCTGAAGAACCAAAGCGTGATGAGGAAAACCGCAAAGGTCCACCACAACGTTCCCGCGTCGCCCGGTACCCCCTTGATCCCCAGCGGACCGTTGGTGAACCGGGCAACCTCGGGCGCGTTGGGGAGTAGCCGGATGATCTCGCCGAAACCGAAGGTCACGATCGCCAGGTAGTCCCCCTTGAGCCTGAGGGAGGGGATTCCCACGATCAGCCCCACGAGGGCGGCGGCCAGACCCGCGAGGATCAGCGCGATCACGAACTTGGCGTCGGTGGACTGGGCGAGGAAGCCGAGACCCAGCGCTTCGAGCCAGCGGTTGAGGTCGAGGTTCTCCCGCGCCCAGTCGGAGAGCAACCGGGTACGGAAGGGGCTACGTTCCTTTTCGGGGAGCATGAGCAGGGCGGTCAGGTACCCCCCGATCATCATGAAGCCGTGGTGACCGAGCGACAGGATACCGAGCTGCCCGTTGATCAGGTTCAGGCTGATCGCCGCGATGCTCCAGATGAAGACCAGGGTAAGGGCGGAGACCAGGCTTCCGCTCCCCTCCATCTGGGTCAATCCGTAGATCGCGAGGGTGGCGAGGATGAGGGTAGCGAGGGTGAGGATCCGGTCGCGCATCTTAGACCTTCTCCGTGAGATCCTCCCCGATCAAGCCCGAAGGCCGGAACAGGAGGATCAGGATGAGGAGAACGAAGGCGAATACGTCCTTATAGGCCGAAAGGGTGGGGAAGAGGCTGACCACGTAGATTTCGATGAAGCCGAGAAGGAGCCCGCCCAGAACCGCTCCCGGGAGGCTGCCGATCCCACCGATCACCGCAGCGGCAAAGGCCTTGATACCGGGAAGCAGGCCCATTAACGGATGGATCTGGCCGAAGCGGATCGCGTACATGACCCCGGCCGCAGCGGCGAGGGTGGAGCCGATGAAGAACGTCAGGGCGATGACCTGATGCACGTTCACCCCCATCATCTGGGCGACCTCCGCGTCCTGGGCGGTGGCCCGCATCGCCTTGCCCAGGCGGGTGCGGGTGACGAAAAAGTTAAGCAAGAGCAGCAGGAGTCCGGTGATCAGGGGAACGACCAGGAGTACGCCGGTGAAATAGACTTCCTCCGGGCCGATCCGGAAACTCAAGGGGCGATTTAATACGGTTTCGGGGTTAAAACCTTTCACGTAGGGGCCGAAGACCAGCTGCCCCATGTTTTGCAGGAAGAAACTCGCGGCTATCGCGGTGATCAGCATGCTTTCTCGCGGTGCTCCGCGGAGGGGGCGGTAGGCCACGAGCTCGAGCAAGACCCCGCTCACAGCGGTGGCGATCATGGAGAGAAATAGCGCTTCGATCCAACCGAGCTGACGGAATCCCAAAAGAACGAAGATTCCCACCAATAGAGGGAAGGCGAGGCCCGCTGTTTTCTTGGGCGATTCTAGGTTGAAAAGACTACGCGTCACCAGCAGGGCGGTGCCACCGAGCAAGAGGGTGGTCAGTAAGGCGAGTGCGAGGGGAAGTGGGGTAAGAACCATCGCGAAGAAGGCGAAGTAGGCACCCAGCATGAAGATCTCACCGTGCGCGAAGTTGATGAGACGGATGATGCCGTAGACCATCGTGTAACCCAGGGCGATCAGTGCGTAGAGGCTGCCCAGGGTTAGGGCGTTGAGGAAATCCTGGACCACCCGGGCCAGCGTGTAGTCGGGTAGCGCCTGAATCCGCCAGCCGACGAGCAGGAAAAAAACCGCGAGGACGACGAAGAGGGTTCCTCGGGTTGTTATGGGAACTCGCATCGTGCTCACTCTCGCCTCCATAGCCAGCCGACTAGGGTGAGCGACCGCTCACCCTAGTCGGCCTCTTAGACTAGCCCTTCCAAGCTGCGCTATTCAACCTCGGCGGTGGATTTGCCGAAGAGCGCAGTCTTCTTCCAGTTGTCCGGGCTCATGACCTCGTACTTGAAGAAGCCGATCGTCCGGTCCTTGGGCGTGCCATCGGTGCCCTTGTAGGTCACGTCGCCGGAGACCCCGGGGAAGTTTTCCAGCGAGGCTAGCGCGTCCCGCACCTTCTTGCGGTCGGTGCTTCCGGCCCGGGCAATCGCCTCCACCAGCACGTTGTAGGCGTCGGCGCCGGCCAGTACGAAGCCGTTGAAGTCACCCGGCTTCGCGTCTTTGAAGGTCTGGAAGAAGAACTCCTTGAAGGCTTCCGCACGCTTCTTCGCTTCGGGATCGGGAATCAGATCGGGAGTGGCGAAGCCGGTGAAGACGACGCCATCAAAAGCCTTACCGGCGCCCTCGGGGCACTGCTTGTCGTCGATCGCGTCTGCGCCGATCACGGCCTGCTGGAAGCCCTGTTCACGCAGCTGCTTCATGAACGGCGCTCCCTCGGCGCAGAAGCCCGAGTAGTAGATTACGTCGGGCTTGAAAGCGCGAATGTTGTTCAGCTGGGCGGTGAAGTCGACGGTTCCGGCGGTGAAGTCCTGCACCACCGTCTGCGCACCGAGCTTCTTGGCGGTCTCGTCGAAGAATCCGGCAAGGCCGAAGGAGTAGTCGTCGTCCACCTGGCGGAATACCGCGATCTTTTTCGCGCCCAGATCATTGACCACGTAGGCGGCGGCCAGCTTGCCCTGGAAGTCGTCGGTGTAGGCCATCCGGAAGATGTAGTCGCCGATCTGGGTGGTTTGCGGGTTGGTCGAGGAGGTCGAGATCATGATGATACCCGCGTCCTGGAGAATCTCGGCGGCAGGAATCGACATGGAGGTGGAGATCGCACCGAGCACACCGATGACGCCCTCATCCACGAAGCGGCGGGCACAGGCGACCGAGCCCTCACGGCTGGTCTCGTTGTCGCAGACGACGAGCTCGACCTTCATGCCCGCCACTTCGGGTCGCTGGGCGTGGGCCGCCTGGATGCCCATCAGGGTCTGCTGCCCGATCGCCGCGAAACGGCCGGAGAGCTCAAGGTTGATGCCGATCTTGATGGTCCCGCCGTGGCTGTCGGCCAGTGCGACCGTTCCCAGGCTGAGGATGACTGCCAGCAAAAACTTCTTCATATCCCCCTCCTTCTCTGCGAGTTCTAAATGCTCGCGAGGGCATTTTACAAAAAAATGCACCGCCCTTGTCAATAAAAACCGCCGCCTTGGAGGCGGCGGTCGCGTAGGGTCCGGGTTTTAGTACTTGATCAGGTAGCGGTCGAGCTCCCACGGGTGCACGGTGATGCGGTAGTCCTCCCACTCGAGCCTTTTGGCCTTCAGGAAGTGGCGGTAGATGTGCTCACCGAGCGCTTTTTTCACCACCTCGTCCTTTTCCAGGGCGTCGAGGGCCTCGCGCAGGGTGCCGGGGAGCTCCTTGATCTTGTGGCGGCGACGGTCGCGCACGCTCATCTCGAAGATGTTCCGCTGGATCGGCGGGGGCGGGGTGAGGCCCTTTTTGATTCCGTCGAGCCCGGCGGCGAGCATGACCGCGAGTGCCAGGTAGGGGTTCGCGCTGGGGTCGGGTACCCGAAACTCGGCCCGGGTGCCCACCCCACGGCGAGCCGGGATGCGGATCATCGCCGAGCGGTTCGAGACCGACCAGGCGATGTTGGTGGGGGCTTCGTAGCCTGGAGTGAGGCGTTTGTACGAGTTCACCAGGGGGTTGGTGACCGCCACCATGCCCGCTGCGTGGGTGAGCAATCCAGCGATGAACGCCAGGGCGGTCTCCGAGAGCTGGTACTCGGCCTTCTCGTCGTAGAAGGCGTTCTTGCCGTCTTTAAAGATCGAGAGGTGGGTGTGCATCCCCGAGCCGTTGATGCCGACGATGGGTTTCGGCATGAAGGTGGCGTGCAGGTCGTGTACGAGGGCCACCCTTTTAACCACGAACTTGAAGGTGGCGATGTTGTCGGCGGTGGTCAGGGCGTCGGCGTACTTGAAGTCGATCTCGTGCTGCCCCGGGGCGACCTCGTGGTGGGCGGCCTCGATCTCGAAGCCCATCTCCACCAGGACGTTCACCATGTCGCGGCGGGCCTCCTCGCCCTTGTCCAGGGGGGCGAGGTCGAAGTAGCCAGCGTCGTCGTGGGTCTCGGTGGTGGGAAGCCCCTCGGGGTTGCGCAGGAAGAGGAAGAACTCGGGCTCGGGACCCGCGTACATGTTGTCGAAGCCAAGCTTTTGGAGTTCTTCGATCTGGCGCTTTAAGGCCTGGCGGGGGTCGCCCTCGAAGGGGGTGCCGTCGGGGTAGGCGACGTCGCAGATCAGCCGGGCCACCCGCCCCCGGGCGGGGTCCTCGATCAGGTCGGGGAAGATCGCGAAGGTGTTGTAGTCGGGCTTTAGGAGCATGTCGGACTCCTCGATCCGGGTGAAGCCCTCGATCGAGGAGCCGTCGAACATGATCTCGCCGTCCAGCGCCTTTTCGAATTGGCTCACCGGCACCTCAACGTTCTTGGCGACCCCGAGGATGTCAGTGAACTGCAATCGGAGAAAGCGCACGGCGTTTTGCTTAAGCTCCTTGAGGATCTCGGCCTTGCTTAAAGGCATGCGTTCAGTTTACCGAATGGTTTGAGCATATTCATGCGAGGTGGGTGTGCGTTCGATCAGCCCAACTGTGCTGGTTTAGGTGAACGCTTTGCATGAATGCATGGAGTACTCTGGATCTCACAAGGCTCAACCTAGCATGATGAATCGTTACCTATTGACAGATGTGCAGTTTCTTGGGTACGCTTTGCCGCGTAAGTTTACGCACGGAGGTGTGCCGTGTTCAAGGATGCGAAGGAAGCGGTCAAGTTCATCAAGGAGAAGGGCATCGCGTACGTAGACCTAAGGTTCTCCGATCTTCCCGGGCGCTGGCAGCACTTCAGCGTCCCCGCCCACGAGGCCGATGAGAACTTCTTCAAGCTGGGCGCGGGCTTCGATGGCTCCTCGATTCAGGGGTTCCAGGCCATCAACGAGTCGGATATGCTGCTGCTCCCCGACGTTTCTACGGCCTTTGTGGATCCCTTCGCGGAGCACCCCACCCTGGTGGTGATCGCCGACGTTTACGATCCGGTGGATAAGAAGTACTACGACAAGGATCCTCGCGGGGTGGCGAAAAGGGCTGAGGAATATCTCAGGAAGACGGGGATCGCCGACGTCAGCTACTGGGGTCCGGAGATCGAGTTCTTCATCTTTGACCGGGTCGGCTTCTCCATCGAAGCCCATCACTCCGGCTTCTGGATCGAGTCGGAGGAGGGGCACTGGCATTCCTACGAAGGAGGCGACGGCCTTTGGATCCGCCCGAAGGAGGGGTACTTCCCCGCGCCTCCGGTGGACAAGTACCAGGATCTGCGGAGCGAGATGGTGAAGAACCTGGAGGCCACCGGGGTCCAGGTCGAGCTCCATCACCACGAGGTGGCCACCGCCGGCCAGGCCGAGATCGACATCCGCTTCGACACCCTTACCCGCACCGGGGACAATGTCTTCAAGTACAAGTACGCCGTGCGCCAGACCGCGGCCAAGGCGGGGAAGACGGTCACCTTCATGCCCAAACCGATCTACGGCGACAACGGATCGGGGATGCACACCCACCAGTCGCTTTGGAAAAACGGCGAGCCGCTCTTCTACGACGAGAAGGGTTACGCCGAACTCTCCAAGTTGGCGATGCACTACGCCGCCGGGCTCCTCGCCCACGGGCCGGCGCTCGCGGCGATCACCAACCCGACGGTGAACTCCTACCGCAGGCTGGTTCCGGGCTACGAGGCCCCGGTGAACCTGATCATCTCGCGCCGGAACCGCTCGGCGATCATCCGGGTTCCCATGTACTTCACGGGACCCAAGTTCAAAAAGGCGAAGCGGATCGAGTACCGGGCGCCCGACCCCTCGGGGAACCCTTACCTCACCTTTGCCGCCATGCTGATGGCGGGTCTTGATGGGATCCGCCGGGAGCTCGAGCCCCCGAAGCCGGTGGACAAAAACCTCTACGCGCTTTCCGCCCGCGAGGCCCGGCGGATCAAAACCCTGCCGAAGAGCCTGGACGAGGCTTTGGACGCGCTGGAGAAGGACCACGACTTCCTGCTCGAGGGTGGGGTCTTCACCGAGGCGCTGCTCGAGGAATGGATCGCGATGAAGCGGGAGGAGGCCGCCCAGGTGCGACTTCGCACCAGCCCGATCGAGTTCCAGATGTACTACGACCTCTAAGCACCGGTCCCTAAAACCCAAGGCCCCCCGGTGCCCGGGGGGCCTTGGGCGTTCGAGCGATTACTTCTTGATGACGATCCGGCCCTCGACCTTGGGCGCCACCGGCGAGTGGGCCTTGATGTAGTCGATGACTACCTGGGCGAGCAGGGTGCCGCTCCGCTCGTCGATCGCCCGGGGAGCGTTTTTGAACATGGTGTAGCCGTCGCCGCCGCGGCCCATGTAGTCGTTGATGGCGCAGACGTAGGTCTGGTTGGGGTCGAGGGGTTTTCCGTTCACGTAGACCTCGAGGATCCGCTCCCCGGCCGGGCGGTTCGGGTCGAAGACGTACTTGATGCCCGAGACCTGGGGGAAGCGGCCTTTGGTGCGCTCCCACTGGGAGACGCCGTTTTCGAGCGCGGCCTTCAGCGTCTTGCCGTCGATCTTGACGCTGATCACCACGTTGCCGAAGGGCAGGATGGCGAAGATGTCCTTCTTGGTCAGCTTCCCGGGGCCGTAGATCTGGTCGGTGCGGATGCCGCCGCCGTTTTGGATGGCGCAGTCGGCCTTAGCGTAGTCGCGCATGGCGTCGGCGATCAGGTTGCCGATGTTCGACTCCTGGCGGCGGACCACCTTGCGCCGGGCGTCGAGCGGCACTTTGGTCTCGCCGATCGCCTCGTTCATCGCCTTGTCGAGGGCGGCGGCGTACTCGGCCACTACCTTGGCCATCTCCGGATCCTCGGAGATTTTACGGTCGACCGTGTACTGGGTAGGAATCACGATCGGTTTTAGGCCGGGGATGGTGTAGACCTTCAGGTGACCGAGCCAGATCCAGTCGGCGCCGGTCTTCCAGATCAGGGTGCCGTTTACCACCTTCCACATGGGGGCGTGGTCGTGGCCGCCCAGGATGAGGTCGATCTCGGGGACGCTGGCGGCGAGCTTCTCGTCGTTGGCCATGTCCATGTGGGTGAGGGCGATGACCACCTCGGCACCCTTATCCTTGAGCATCCGGGCGTACTTGCGGCCGGTTTCGATAAAGTCGAGGTACTGGGCGTTGGGGCCGGGGCTCGTGAGCTCGAGCCAGTCGTCGATGAGGCCGAGGAGGCCGACCTTGACCCCGTTCCAGTCCACCAGGGCCCAGCGCACCGCGCCGACGTAGCCCTCGCCGGTGCGCTTGTCCACTAGGTTGGTGGAGATCCAGGTGAACTTGGACTCCTTTACCCGCTCGGCGGCGACCTCGGGGCCGAAGTCGAACTCGTGGTTTCCGTAGACGGCATAGTCGACGCCCAGCCGGTTGAAGACGTCCACCATCTGCTTGCCCTTGAAGACGCTGGACATGATCGAGGGGCTGAAGGTGTCTCCGGAGAAGAGAATGAGGTTTTCCTGCCCCCCGAGCTCCTTGATCAGCGTCGCCACCCGGGCAGCCCCGCCGTACTTCCCCTTTTTCACCGGCTGGATCTCGTAGACGTCGTTGAAATGGATGATCGAGAACTCCCCGGCGAAGGCAAGGGCGCCGAGCACGAGGGCGACCAAGAAAATCCTGACTCGCTTCATAGCCTCACATCACCTCCAAGCCTATTCTAGGCACCTTTTCTCAACGAAGGATCGGGACGGTCCGAGGAGTGGCCGGGGTGGGCGCGCTCGCCGGTGATGTAGGCGGCGGCGTAGTTGGCGGCGGTCGCGGCCTCGCCAAAGTTGATCTGGATCAGCTTGAGCTTGCCGGGGTAGGTGACCGCGTCGCCGGCGGCGAATACGCCCTTGCGGCTGGTTTCCATGCGGGTGTTGACCACGATCCTGTTACCCTCGAGCTCAAGACCCCAGTTCGCGAGCGGCCCGGGCTTGGTGAGAAAACCCGCGAGAACAAGTACCGCGTCGACCGGAAGGGTTTGCCGGATCCCGCTTTCCACGTTTTCGATCTCGGCCTCCTTCACCCAGCCGTCGCCGCGGGCCGCCTTCAGAACAAAGGGAGTTTTCACCTCGAGCTCCCCGCGCGCGGCGGCCTGGAGGAGCTCCTCTACGCTCTTTTCGTGAGCCCGGAAGGCTTTACGGCGGTGGATCAGGGTGACCCGGGCGATGTTCTTGAGCATGAGCGCCCAGTCCACCGCGCTGTCGCCCCCGCCGACGATTAGGACCTCCTTGTCCTTGAACTCCTCGGGGTGCTTGACGGCGTAGAAAAGCCCCTTGCCCTCGAGCTCCCGCTCGCCCTCGGCCCCCACCCGCCGGGGCTCGAAGACCCCGAGCCCGCTCGCGATCACCACCGCCCGGGCCCGGTAGGTGTGGCCGCGGTCGGTGGTGAGGAGGAAGCCCTCCTCGTCCTCGTCGAGCTTCTCCGCCCGCTCCTCCAGGGCGTAGATGGGATGAAAAGGCTCGAGCTGGGCCACCAGCCGGGCGGCGAGGTCGGCGGCCTTGATCTTGGGAAATCCGACGACGTCGTAAATGTATTTTTCCGGGTAGAGCGCAACGAGCTGCCCCCCCGGTTCGGAAAGGGGATCCACGAGCCGTACGCTGAGCCCCCGCATCCCCGCGTAGAAGGCCGCCGCGAGCCCGGTGGGACCCGCGCCCACCACGATCAGATCGGTCCCGGTCCGCATCGTTTCCTCCTTAGAAAAGGCCCCCGCGCGGGGGCCTTTCGCCTTCTGCATTATCCCCTTATTCCGGGCGGTTTGCCAGCTCTTCGAGACCCTTGAGGTTGGTGAGCGTGATCTTACCGTAGCCGGACCTGATGTAGCCCTCCCGGGCGAGCTCGCCGACCACCTTGGTCACGGTTTCCCGGACCGAGCCGACCGCCGCCGCCAGGTCGTCGTGGGTCAGCCGGATCACCGGCCGGCCCTCGGCGTCGGTCTCGGCCAGGGAGGTGGAGCGGAGCTCGAGCAGGGCGGCGGCGATGCGGTTTTTGAGGCGCTGGGTCACGAGCCGCCGGATGCGCTCGTACCCCTGGGCGAGGGCCGCGACCAGCGTGGCGACGAGCTCCCGGGACTCGCTTTTCCAAAGCGCCTCGGCAGGGATGGCCTCGACCTCGCTTTCGGTCAGGGCCTCGACGAAATGGCTGCGCTCAAGCCCCGCGAGCGCCTCTTCGCCAAAGAACTCGCCGGGCCGTACGAAGCGCAGCGTGAGGGCGTTGCCCTCCTCGTCCACGTGCTGGATTCGCACGAGCCCCGAAACCACCCGGTAAACCGGTTCGCCCGGGGCCGGCACCCCGGGGTAGAGGATGACCTCCCCCGGGGAGAACCGCGCGCGTTCCCGGATGCTTGCCTTGCTCACGATTCCCTCCCCGCCCCCAGGCTAGCACGGGGGCGGGGATTTTGTAAACATATTTGTTACGAAAATCGCGTCGAGGCGACGAGCCACTCGAGGTAAGGGGGATGGCCCTGCTCCACCGGCAGGGCGAGGATCTCGGGCACGGAGTAGGGGTGGAGCTCGGGTACCCGCTTGAGGAGGGCCTCGAGCCGGTCCTCGGTGGTCTTCGCGACGAGGAGTTCTTCCCGGTCTTCCTCGATCTTCCCCTCCCACCAGTAGGTGGAAATAAGCCCCGGCACCCGGTTGACGCAGGCGGCGAGCCTTTCTTCCACCAGGGCGCGGGCGAGCTTTTCCGCTGCGTCTCCCTTGACGGGGGCGGTGATCAACACCACGTAGGCCTTCATGGCTTCTAGCCTACTCCGCGTTCTCCACCACGAACGCCGAGGCCACCTCGTCGCCCTCGGCGAGGTTCATGAGCTTGACGCCGGCGGTGGCCCGGGAGGAGACCCGGATCTCGCTCACGGGGATGCGGATCGCCTGGCCCCTTTTCGAAAGCACCAGGAGGTCCTCGTCGCCGTCGGTAGGGAGCATTGCGACGAGCTCGCCGACCTTCCTTCCGGTCTTGAAGCCGATCACCCCCTGGCCGCCGCGGCCCTGGCGGGGGTACTCGCCGACCGGGGTGCGCTTGCCGTAGCCCCGGCTGCCTACCGCCAGGAGGTCTCCCTCCCAGCCCGCGGGGATCACCGCCAGCGAGACCACCGCGTCGCCCTCTTTGAGCCGGATGCCCCGCACCCCCTGGCTCGCGCGACCGGTGGCCCGGACCTCGGCCAGGGCGAAGCGGATCGTCTTGCCCTGGCGGGTGGCGAGGGCCACGTCGTCGCCGGCTTCGGCGGTGACGACCGCGATCAGGTCGTCGGCCTGTTGCAGGTGGATCGCGATCAGCCCGGAGCTCGTGAGGTTTTGGTACTCGATGAGCGGGGTGCGTTTGACGATCCCCTTGCGCGTCGCGAAGACCAGGTCGCCGGGCGCTTTAAGATCGCGCACCGCGAGCAGGGTGGCGATCTCCTCCCCCTCGCCGAGGGCGAGGAGCTGGCGCACGTGGGTGCCCCGGGCGGCGCGGCTCGCCTCCGGGAGCTCGAAGACCTTGAGCCCGAAAACCCGGCCGTGGTTGGTGAAGAAGAGGAGCTGGTCGTGCATCTGGGCGACGAAGACCCGGGTGGCCTCGTCCTCGCCCTTGGTGCGGCCGGCCTGGAGGCCGACGCCGCCCCTTCCCTGGGCGCGGTAGGCCTCGAGGGGGGTGCGCTTGACGTAGCCGGCGGCGGTCATCGTGATGACCATGGGCTCGTCCTCGATCAGGTCCTCGGGGGTAAACCCCTCGGCGAAGGCGGTGATCACCGTGCGGCGGGGGTCGGCGTACTTTTTCTTGACCTCGAGGAGCTCCTCCTTGATGACCTCCCAGAGCCGGCCTTCGTCCTCGAGGATCGCCCGCAGGAAGGCGATCCTTTCCTTTAGCTCGCGGTATTCGGCGAGGAGCCGTTCGCGCTCGAGCCCGGTGAGCCGCTGGAGCCGCATGTCGAGGATCGCCTGGGCCTGCACCTCGGTGAGGCCGAAGCGCTCGGTCAGGCCGCGCTTGGCCTCGGCCGGGTCCCTGGAGGCGCGGATCAGGGCGATGACCTCGTCGATGTGGTCGAGGGCGATGAGGAGGCCTTCGAGCACGTGGGCCCGCTCCTCGGCCTTCTTGAGCTCGAAGGCGGTGCGGCGGGTGACCACCGTTTTGCGGTGGTCGAGGTAGTGGCGCATGAGCTCGAGGAGCGAAAGCACCCTGGGCTCGCCCTCGACGATCGCGAGCAGGTTGACGGTGAAGCTGGTCTGGAGCTGGGTGTGCTTGTAGAGCCGGTTGAGCACGACCTCGGGGTTCGCGCCCCGTTTGAGCTCGATCACCA
>Ga0256839_1003859_pt1 | contig 15107 bp, 18 predicted proteins | sample 354166metaG_FD_185968 | JGI IMG/M metagenome (GOLD analysis project Ga0256839, IMG submission 185968) | Hydrothermal vent microbial communities from Mid Atlantic Ridge, Atlantic Ocean - 354-166 | ecosystem: Environmental > Aquatic > Marine > Hydrothermal vents | place: Atlantic Ocean: Mid... | reverse complement strand
TGCAATTTGCGCTGCGGCTGGGCGACAAGCCCCAACAAGTGGTGACAACAACGCCGAAAAATATTCGGCTGTTAAAAGAGATTTTAGCGGAGGCTGCAACGGTGCAGACTTCTGCCCCGACCAACGCGAACCGCGCCAATCTGGCGGAGTCGTTTTTGACCTATATTACAGATAAATACCAAGGCTCGCGTTTGGGCCGGCAAGAACTTTCGGGTGAGCTGCTGACAGCGGAAGAAGGGGCCTTGTGGTCATTGTCTGCGCTGGACGCTGCGCGGGTATCTGCCATTGGCGGTTTTGACCGGATTGTGGTGGCGGTTGATCCGCCGGTTACAACCGGCAAAGCGGCGGATACCTGCGGGATTATCGTGGCGGGTGTGATGACCGATGGGCCGCCGATAAAATGGCGCGCAACAGTGTTGCATGATGCCAGCATTCAGGGCGCCAGCCCGCAGCAATGGGCCGCAGAAGCGGTGCGGGTGTTTCATGAATATAAGGCGGATCGCTTGGTGGCCGAGGTCAACCAGGGCGGTGAATTGGTCGAAAGCCTGATTAGGCAGATTGACCCGTTGGTGGCGTATCGCGCGGTGCGGGCATCGCGTGGCAAGGTGGCGCGGGCCGAACCTGTGGCAGCTTTGTATGAACAGGGGCGCGTGGGGCATGTTTCGGGAATGCCGGAACTGGAAGACCAGATGTGCGAAATGACAGCACGGGGGTTTGTCGGCAAAGGGTCGCCTGATCGGGTTGATGCGCTTGTATGGGCGATTACGGATTTGATGATCGATCCGGCACGGGTGTTTTTGGCGCCGCGTGTGCGGGGATTGTGAATGGTGCGTGGAAACCACGCACCCTACGGATATCCGGAAATATAGGGTGCGTGGTTTCCACGCGCCGTTATTTAACAAAGGAGCATAACTCTATGGTTTTGCAGTTTTTAAGAACATCCAAGGCGGATGTTTCAGAGACAAAATCCAGCGCGGCGGCCGGGGTTGTCAGCTTTCATTCCGGCGGGCGCGCTGCTTGGTCTGGGCGCGACACGGCCAGCCTGACACGCAACGGTTTTTTGGGTAATCCTGTCGGGTTTCGCTGTGTGAAAATGATCGCCGAGGCGGCGGCATCGGTGCCGCTGGCGCTGCAAGATGCCGAGCGGCGGTTTGACAATCACCCGTTGCTAAGCCTGTTGGCGCGGCCCAATGGCGCGCAGGGATCAGCGGATTTGCTGGAGGCGCTATATGGCCAGATGTTGCTGTCGGGTGACGGGTATCTGGAGGCCGCAGGGCTGAATGATGGACCGCCGCGTGAATTGTTTGTGCTGCGATCCGACCGGATGCGGGTTGTGCCGGGGGCGGATGGCTGGCCTGTGGCCTATGAATATGCGGTGGCTGGCAAAAAACACCGGTTTGATATGCAGGGCGAGGTGCAGCCGATATTGCACGTCAAAGCGTTCCACCCATCTGATGACCATTACGGGCTGTCGCCGATGGAGGCAGCGGCCAGTGCTATGGATGTGCATAATGCCGCTTGCAAATGGTCAAAGGCATTGCTGGATAACGCGGCGCGGCCATCTGGCGCGATTGTTTACAAGGGCGCGGATGGTGCGGGGTCTATGGCCAATGACCAATATGACCGGCTGGTTTCGGAAATGGAAAGCCACCATCAGGGCGCGGCCAATGCGGGGCGTCCGATGTTGCTGGAGGGCGGGCTGGATTGGAAACCGATGGGGTTTAGCCCGTCCGATATGGAATTCCAGAAAACCAAAGAAAGCGCGGCGCGCGAAATTGCGCTGGCTTTTGGAGTGCCGCCGATGTTGCTGGGGCTGCCCGGCGATGCGACTTATGCCAATTATGCCGAGGCCAACCGCGCGTTTTTCCGCCTGACGGTATTGCCGTTGGTTGGGCGCGTTATGGGGGCTGTGGGCAACTGGATGTCGGATTTTTACGTTGAGGAGCTGGCATTAAAGGCTGATCTGGACGGGGTTCCGGCATTGAGTGTCGAGCGGGAATCGCAATGGCGCCGTATTGCCAATGCCGATTTTCTAAGCGCTGCTGAAAAACGTCAAATGCTGGGTTTGCCGGGCGTTGTTGATGGGTAAGCCGCGTCAGGGATCGCGGTATTTATATGAACCGTTTGACGCCGCAAGCGCGCGGATCGAGGCCCATGAACGGGTAACCGATGAGCGTTGGCTTGCCTTGGAGCGCAGATTAACAATGATCGAAAAGTCATTGGAAAGGCTGGAGAAACGGGTTTGGCTGGCGGTCTATGGCGCGGCAAGCTTGATCGCGGCGGATGTGGCGCTTTCGATTTTTCGGGTTGGGTAAACGGTGCGTGGAAACCACGCACCCTACGGAAGGATATATAATGAATTATCAAAATTTCATGGGGCCATCCTATGAAACCAAATTTTGTGCGCTTGAAGAAACGGCGGTGGATGGCGCTGTGATCAGCGGCTATGCCAGCTTGTTTGGCGCCAGCGATCAGGCTGGCGATGTGGTGCAAAAAGGTGCTTATGCCAATTGCCTGAAACGGCTGGCGGCCAAGGGTGGCAAGGTCAAGATGCTGTGGCAACATAATCCGAACCAACCAATTGGCGTTTGGGATGAAATTGTCGAGGATTCCAATGGTTTGCGCGTCACTGGCCGGTTATTAACCGAAGTGCAGGCCGGCCGCGAGGCGCAGGTATTACTGGAAGCCGGGGCCATTGACGGATTGTCGATTGGTTATCGCACCAAACGCAGTGAAAAGGCCGGTTCGGGCCGGTTGCTGCATGAAATAGAGCTGTGGGAGGTGTCATTGGTGACATTCCCCATGCTTTCCGAGGCGCGTGTGCAGCCTTCTGATGATGAGGAAGCGTTGGCGCAAAACCTGGCCGAGACTTTTCGCGCGGCCAGAGACTTGCTGGCCTGAAAAGGGCTGGTTTAACCAAGAGGAAAATCAATGGGTAATTCCGAAAGCAAATCCTTTGGCGATGCCAAAGGTCAGGGTCCTGCTGTGGAAGTCAAGGCTGCACTGCATGGATTCTTGTCTGAATTCAACACGTTCCAGTCGGAACTTAAATTAAAACTCAAAGAACAGGAAAATCGTTTGAATATGCTTGATCGTAAATCTATCGCGTCGGCTCGTCCGGCATTGTCTGTGGCTGCCGATCTGGATATGCCCCATAAAAAGGCGTTTTCGGCCTATCTTCGAAGTGGCGATGATGACGCGCTGCGGGGTCTTTCCATGGAGGAAAAAGCGCTTTCTACAACCGTATCTGCCGATGGCGGCTATCTGGTGGACCCGCAAACCGCTGACACAATCACCAGCGTTTTGCGCGGTGCGTCCAGCATTCGTTCTATTGCCAATGTGGTGCAGGTTGAATCCACCGCGTTTGATGTGCTGGTTGACCATACCGATATTGGCGCTGGCTGGGCTGATGAAACCACATCGACGTCTGAAACCGGCACGCCGCAGATTGACCGTATTTCCATCCCCCTGCACGAGCTTTCGGCCTTGCCAAAAGCATCGCAACGCCTGCTGGATGACAGTGCATTTGATGTCGAGGGCTGGCTGGCCGGGCGCATTGCCGACAAGTTTAGCCGTGCGGAAAGCCTGTCGTTTATCTCGGGTGACGGCATTGATAAACCAACCGGTTTTCTGACCTATGCGGCGGTGGATAACAGCGCCTGGGCATGGGGCAATCTGGGCTATGTGGCCACCGGTGCTTTGGGTGATTTCAACGGCATTGATCCGGCAGACGCGATTGTTGATCTGGTTTATGCGCTGGGTGCGCGATATCGTTCCAATGCTGCATTTGTGATGAATTCCAAAACAGCCGGTGCGGTTCGCAAGATGAAAGATGCCGATGGCCGGTTTCTTTGGTCTGACGGTTTGGCGGCGGGTGAACCGGCGCGCCTTATGGGCTATCCGGTGTTGATCGCCGAAGACATGCCCGATATTGCAGCCGATGCCACCGCGATTGCCTTTGGTGATTTTGGTGCCGGTTATACCGTGGCCGAGCGCCCTGATCTGCGCATTTTGCGAGATCCGTTTAGCGCCAAACCCCATGTTCTGTTTTATGCAACCAAACGGATCGGCGGCGATGTTTCCGATTTTGCCGCCATTAAGTTGCTGAAATTCGCGGTGTCATAAGCAATTGCTTTGATGCTGTGATGGCGCGGGGCCAATTGGCCCTGTGCCGGTGTTCCCTCGTGCCATTCCGGTTTGAATTCTCCCTCCGCTCGGGCGGTGCGGGGGCACCTTTTTGGACATTAAAGACTGGAATAATATGAACGGCACTATCCTGAAAGACCCGCAATCCGAACTGGAATTCCGGTTTGATTGGCGGCTGGGGTATCTGAGTAAAAACGAAACAGTAGAGCATGATCTGGGCTGGACGATCCAGCCGGTGGATGATGACCCTGACTGTTTGAAAATAATTGAACAAACACATTCAATGCACCGATCGCGTGTGGTGATTACGGGCGGGGTTTGCGGGCAGGTTTACCTGCTGACCTGCACCATTGGCACCGATCGGGGCCGTGTGTTGAAACGCGCTGTAATCCTGCGGATTTCGGATGCACAACATTCAGGAGAGTTCCATGAAATTGACTGAAACAACAACGCTGCTTGCGGCGGATATTCCGGTGGCGGAATTTAGCGGATTTATGCGCCTTGGCAGCGGTTTTGCCGATGATGGCAGCCAGGACGTGCTGCTGGAAACAGTGTTGCGCGCCGCCATGGGCGCGATCGAGGCGCGGATCGGCAAGATCTTAATCGCGCGCGGGTTTAACTGGCAGATTTACGTTTGGCGGCGCGACCGCAGAGCTCAGGTGTTGCCGGTGGCGCCTGTGAATGCGATTAGCCAGATTGTGATGATTGATGATCTGGGGGTTTCAACCCCGGTCAATGTGGCTGATTACCGGCTGGAATTTGACACTGCACGGCCAAGGATTGTGCCAACCAAGGGCAATCTGCCCGAGGTGCCGGTCAATGGATCAACGGTGATTTCATTTGATGCGGGCTATGGCATCTGGCTGGATGTTCCGGCTGATTTACGCCAAGCGGTATTTTTGCTGGCAGCAAATTATTATGAAAATCGCAATGATCTGGGCAAGGCTGCGGGGCAGATGCCCTTTGGGGTGGCGGCATTGCTGGAACCTTATCGCGATATACGATTGGGGGCAGCATGAGCGTGCCGAACCTGAACCGCAAACTGGTGCTGGAAGAAGCGGTGCAAACCGCTGACAGCATGGGCGGCGTTGTCGAAACATGGACGGCCCTTGGTGCGATATGGGCAAGCATTGATGCGCGCGGCGGCGAAGAACGCGAGATAGGCGGGCGCATGGTGCCGGTTTCAAAATTTCGTATCATTACCCGCGCGGCACCATATGGTGCCGCGTCACGCCCCCGTGCCGAACAACGGTTTGTTGAGGGCGGGCGGGTGTTTGATATTTTGGCCGTGGCTGAAATGGACGGTGCTGCGCAGTATCTGGAGATCTGGGCAGAGGAGGGGCGATCATGAGCTATGCGATTAGCGCCGCCCTGCAAGCTGCTGTTTTTACAGCGCTTTCCGGTGATGTCACCCTTGCGGGACTTATCGGAACCGCAATTTACGATGCGCCGCCTGTGGTGGTTGATTCTACTTATATTTTGCTGGGCGAGGATGAAGCCAAGGATAGATCGAGCGGTTCACACAAAGGTGTCACGCTGGATTTAGAGGTCAATGTCATTAGCGATATTGCCGGATTTTCAACTGCAAAAACCGTTGCCGCCGCAATTTGCGATGTTTTGATCGACGCGGATTTACCCCTGTCGCGCGGGGCGCTTGTGAACCTGAAATTTCTGAAATCCCGCGCACGGCGCGGGGCTTCCCCCGAACAACGCAGAATCGCACTGGTTTTCCGCGCGATTCTTGATGATGGCTCTTATTAAGGAATAAAAAATGGCTGCTCAAAAAGGCAAAGACCTTCTGATTAAAATTGATATGACCGGTTCCGGCACGTTTTTAACGTTTGCCGGCCTGCGCGCCACGCGGATTTCATTTAACGCGGAAACGGTGGATGTGACCAATATGGTTTCGGCAGGGGGCTGGCGTGAATTGCTGGCGGGAACCGGCGTGCGTTCGGCAAGCATTTCCGGTTCCGGGGTGTTTCTGGATGATTATACCGATGAACGGGCGCGGCAGATCTTCTTTGCCGCGGATATTCCGGATTTTCAGGTGATCATCCCTGAACTTGGCACCTTGCAGGGACCGTTCCAGATTACATCGCTTGAATATGCAGGCAATTATGATGGCGAGGCGACCTATGAAATCGCGCTGGCATCGGGTGGCGAGATGACATTTACGGCGGCTTTTTGATGAACCCGTATCGGGGGGAGGTCACGCTGGTGCTGAACGGTGAGGCGCTGGTGATGCGCCTGACACTTGGGGCATTGGTGGAACTGGAAAATACGCTGGAAATCGGGTCGTTGCTGGCATTGGTTGAACGGTTTGAACAAGGAAGCTTTTCCGCGTCAGATTTAGTGGCGTTGTTGTTGGCCGGCTTGCGCGGTGGCGGCGCAGATATTGACCGTGCCGCTTTGAATGCAGCTGAAATCAAGGGCGGGGCAGTTGCTGCCGCGCAGGCTGGTGCCTTGTTATTAAAACGCGCGTTCACGTTGCCAGATGCAGAAATTTAACTGGGTTGAATTGATGCGGCTGGGGCTGATGCATTTGCGCCTGACCCCTGACCAATTCTGGGCATTAACCCCGGCCGAACTGGTGGTGATGAGCGGCGCAGATGCCAAAGCCGCAGCAGTTTTGACACGGTCGGGGCTGGACGCGCTGATGGCGCAATATCCCGATGAAAACTTAAGGAGCAAAGATGGCTGATACTGAACAAGACCTTGAAAATCTGGACATTGTGTTGGGGGATCTGGAGGGCAGCATTGCCGCCACCCAGGGTGCAACAATTGCTTTTCAGGCTGAATTGAAAGGCACCGAGGCGGCGCTGGCTTCGGCGGGGCAGCAGGCCACAAAATTTACCCGCAGCGTTGGCGGCAGCCTGCGCGGTGCGTTTGATGCGCTGGTTTTTGATGGCGCAAAGCTGGGCGATGTGTTGCGGAACCTAAGCCTGTCGATTTCGAATTCGGCACTGGATTCGGTGCTTGATCCGGTGGCCTCGCATTTTGGCAATCTGTTGGGTGGCGGGCTTGAAAGCCTGATCAAGGGGATATTGCCATTTGAAAATGGCGCGGCTTTTTCCGGTGGGCGGGTAACCGCATTTGCCAATGGCGGCATTGTTAACAGCGCCACCACATTTCCCATGCGGGGCGGCACTGGATTGATGGGCGAGGCGGGGCCGGAGGCGATTATGCCCTTGGCACGGGGTGCTGATGGCAAGCTGGGGGTGCGCGGCGGCGGTGGCTCGGTAACAGTTAACATGAATATTTCAACGCCGGATGCGGCCAGTTTTCAGCGATCCCGCACCCAAGTTGCGGCGGGAATTCAGCGTGCTTTGCAGCGCGGTGGTCGAAATCTTTAGGGGGATGATATGAATTTTCACGATGTTAGATTTCCAACGGCTTTGTCGTTTGGATCTGTTGGCGGGCCGGAGCGGCGCACCGAAATTATCAGCCTTTCCAACGGGTTCGAGGAACGCAACTCGCCCTGGGCACAATCGCGCCGCCGCTATGATGCGGGGCTTGGCATGCGTTCCTTGGATGATCTGGCGGATGTTATGGCGTTTTTCGAGGCCCGCCACGGGCAGCTTTTCGGGTTCCGGTGGAAAGACTGGACCGATTTCAAATCCTGTGCGCCGTCAAATAATTTTAATGCGCTGGATCAGGAATTTGGCGTGGGGGATGAAATCACAACCGTGTTTCCGCTGATCAAAAGCTATCGCTCGGGTGCGTTTACCTATGCGCGGCAAATTTCCAAACCGGTCGAGGGCCGCGTGGCCGTGGCGCTTGGTGGTGACGAGCTGGAAGAAGGCGTGCATTATTCGCTGGACCTCACGCGCGGCGAGGTCACGTTTTTTCACCCGCCCGGCATGGGCGCGCCATTGTCGGCGGGGTTTGAATTCGATGTGCCGGTGCGGTTTGATGCGGACCGGATTGCGGCGAGTTCAGGCGGGTTTGCAGCGGGGGAAATTCCGTCGGTGCCAGTGGTGGAGGTGCGGGTCTGATGCGTGATATTCCTGAAAATTTCCAAACCATGCTGGATACCGGCGCAACCACGGTTTGCCGGTGCTGGCTGCTGACGCGCCGTGACGGTGTTGCCTATGGGTTTACCGACCATGACCGCGATATTTCTTTTGACGGGCAGGTGTTTCAGGCCGGTAGCGGCATGGATGCCAGCGCGCTGGAAAGTTCAACCGGATTGGCGGTGGATAACGGACAGGCGGTCGGGGCATTAAGCGCGATTGGCCTGACCGATGCGGATATCATGGCCGGAAAATATGACCGCGCCGAGGTGCAGCAATGGCTGGTGGATTGGAAAAACCCTGCCAGCCATGTGCAGCTTTTTCGCGGGTTTCTGGGGGAAATACGGCGCGGTAGTTCAGCGTTCGAGGTTGAATTAAGATCGCTGGCAGAGCTGTTGAACCAGCCCATGGGGCGGGGTTATGTGCCGACATGTGACCGTGTTCTCGGTGATGCCAAATGTGGGTTTGACCTTGGCTCTGACAGTGTTTTTCCGGTTGATATTCTGGAACTGGACAATGCGAGGCGCATGGTTTTTTCTGTGGTTGCAGGCAAGGAAAGCGGCTGGTTTTCAAGCGGTTATGTGCGTTGGTTAACCGGAAAAAACGCCGGTGTGACCTCGTTGATAAAGGGCGACATCACAGGGGAAAACAACCGTAAGGTCGAGCTGTGGGAAGAGCTGCGCGGCGTGGTCAATATTGGCGATACTGCCGAGTTGATTGTCGGGTGTGACAAACGCATTGAGACCTGTGTCGCCAAATTTGACAATTTTCTGAATTTTCGCGGCTTTCCGCATATTCCGGGCGAAGACTGGGTTAGCGATTTTCCGCGACAAGACGGGCAAAATACCGGCGGGTCATTGAATAATGAATGATATTGTCTTCGCGGCTATGGGCTGGATTGGCACGCCCTATCAGCATCAGGCCAGTTGCAAGGGCGCTGGCGCGGATTGTTTGGGGCTTTTGCGCGGGGTGTGGCGCGAGGTGATCGGGGCGGAACCCGAAGCCATACCGCCTTATACACCGGATTGGTCCGAAGCTGATAAAGTTGAACGTTTACAAGATGCTGCGGCGCGTTGGTTAACCAATGTGGAAACCGCTGTTGCCGGTGATGTTTTGCTGTTTCGAATGCGTAACCATGCGGCGGCCAAACATTTGGCAATTCTGGTCGATGCGGGGCCGGATGCGCCCAAAATAATTCATGCCTATTCGGGGCGCGGGGTGGTTTTGTCACCGCTGACGCCCGCATGGGAACGGCGCATTGCCGGAAAATACAGATTTCCTGATCGGAGAATTTAATGGCAACGATACTTTTATCTGCGGTTGGCGGTGCAATCGGAACCTCGCTTGGCGGGGGCATCCTTGGGCTTGGCTCAGCGGTGATTGGCCGCGCGATCGGCGGCACAATCGGCAATATTATTGATAACGGATTGCTGGGCGGATCGGAGCCAGTGGCGCAGGGCAAGGTGGATACGTTGCGCATTCAAGGCAGCGTTGAAGGCGGGCCGATTGCGCGGGTTTACGGGCAAATGCGGGTTTCTGGCAATGTGATCTGGGCCAGTCGGTTCAAGGAAACCGTGTCGGGCGGCGGCAAAGGTTTTGGGGGGCCGAATGTGCAGGAATATTCCTATTCTGTCAGTCTGGCCATTGCCCTTTGTGAAGGTGAGGTGGCGCGCATTGGTCGGGTTTGGGCCGATGGCAAGCGGCTGGATATGACCGGAATTTCATGGCGTTTGCATAGTGGCAGCGACAGCCAGATGCCGGACCCCGCGATTGACGCGATTGAGGAAAACGCGCCTGCATATCGTGGCACGGCATATATTGTGTTTGAGGATCTGGAGCTGGGGCAATTTGGCAATCGGGTTCCGCAGTTTAATTTTGAAGTTGTGCGGCCGGATTTGGGTGACGGGGATCAGCCTCGCAATTTGGTTGAGGCCGTGGCGCTTATTCCCGGAACCGGTGAATATTCTTTGGCAACCGAGCCGGTATATTACGAGGAAGGGCGGGGAAAAACCCGTTCGGCCAATGTGAATAACCTAAGCGGTTTGACGGATGTTGAATTGTCGCTGGAGCAGCTTTCGGGGGATATGCCCGATGTTGGCTCTGTTTCATTGGTGGTTAGCTGGTTTGGCGATGATTTGCGCTGCGGGGAATGTGCGATTTATCCGGCTGTGGAGCAAACCGAAATAGACGGCACCCCGATGCCATGGGAGGTATCAGGGGTTGCGCGGGCTGCGGCGCCTGTGGTTGGTCGTGACGATCAGGACCGGTCGATTTATGGCGGCACACCTTGTGATAAATCGGTTTTGCAGGCGATCGCGCAGATACAGGATTCGGGCAAAGCGGTGATGTTTTACCCGTTTATCCTGATGGATATTGCGGGCGGTAATGGCTTGACGGACCCGTATGGCGGAGCCGAGCAAAGCATTTTTCCTTGGCGGGGGCGCATCACCGCGTCACTAGCGCCCGGGCAAGCGGGGACGCCGGATAAAACCGCCTTGATGCTGGCTGAGGTAAGCGATTTCTTTGGCGCGGCGGTTGTGGGTGATTTTACGCTTACCGCTGATGGTGTGGCGTATTCCGGCCCTGCGGAATGGTCTTACCGCCGGTTTATTTTGCATTATGCCCATCTTTGTGCGCTGGCTGGCGGGGTTGATGCATTTTGTATTGGTTCGGAAATGCGTGGGCTGACGACCTTGCGTGACAGTGTTGATAGCTTTCCGGCGGTGCAGGCTTTGCGGCAGTTGGCGGCCGAGGTCTCGTTGATTTTGCCAGATGCAAAAATCAGCTATGCGGCGGATTGGTCGGAATATTTTGGCTATCAGCCCAATGACGGTTCGGGGGATGTTTTGTTTCATCTTGATCCTTTGTGGTCGGATGACACGATCGATTTTATCGGCATTGATAATTATATGCCTTTGTCTGATTGGCGCGATTCCGAAACCCATCTGGATAGCGAATTCGGCTCGATTTATAATCTGGAATATTTGCAAAATAACGTCATGGGTGGCGAGGGATTTGATTGGTATTATGCCAATGACGAGGCGCGCCGTGTTCAGGCGCGAACCCCGATTACCGATGGTGCATATGGGGAGGACTGGGTTTACAGGCCCAAAGATTTGCTAAGCTGGTGGACCAAAGGCCATGCCAACCGTATTGCTGGGGTGCAGCAAGCCGGATATACGGATTGGATTCCGAAATCAAAGCCGTTCTGGTTTACCGAAATCGGTTGTCCCGCCGTGGATAAAGGCACCAACCAGCCAAATGTGTTTGTGGACCCTAAATCAAGCGAATCTGCTTTGCCATATTTTTCAAATGGCGGGCGGGATGATTTTATCCAGACCCGGTATTTGCAAGCGCTTTACGGGTTTTGGAATGACCCGGCAAACAACCCTGAAAGTCTGGAATATGCGGGGCGCATGGTGGATATGACCCGCGCCCATGTCTGGGCATGGGATGCGAGGCCTTCTCCGGCTTATCCGGAGCGCTTGGCTGTGTGGTCTGATGGGGGCAGTTTTGCGCGCGGGCACTGGATTTCGGGGCGCTCGAATGTTTCGCTGGCCAGTGTGGTGCGCGAAATATGTGCAGGCTCGAACCTTGGTCATGTGGATGTATCGCAGCTTTACGGGGCGGTTTCGGGTTTTGTTCTGAACCAGAATGAATCTGCGCGACAAGCATTGCAGCCTTTGATGTTGGGGTTCGGGTTTGAGTGTTTTGAGCGCGATGGCAAGCTGGTTTTTTGCAATCGGGATGGCAAGAAAGACGCTGATATATCGGTGGACTGGTTGGCGATCGAGGCTGACGAGGCTGCCTTGAGCCTGACCAGAAACCCCGAAAGCGAAACCGCGTCTACCGTGCGCATCCAGTATGTTGACGGGGGTAAGGATTTTCAATCCGGCGCAGCAGAAGCGGCGTTTCCGGATGAAAACGAGCCTCGGGTGACCACCGCATCCTTGCCGGTTTCTATGGCAAGCGGAGTGGCGCAAAACGTGGCAGCGCGTTGGTTGGCCGAGGCGCGAATTGCGCGGGATGTGCTGGAATTTTCATTGCCGGCAAGCCAGATAAAGCTAACTGCAGGGGATGTTGTCGGGTTGATGACCGACGGGGTCGAGGCGCGCTATCGGATTGACCGTATTGGTGAAATGGGCATCCGCAAGATCAGCGCCACACGTATCGAGGCCGGGGTTTATCGACCTGTTGCGGTTGAGGATCGCAGCTTTAGCGTCGATGATCCGGTCGCTGGCGGGCCGGTTTTTGCCATGCTGATGGATTTGCCTTTGCTTAGCGGATCAGAAATTCCGCACGCGCCCCATATTGCCGTGACGGCAACGCCCTGGCCCGGGGACATGGCGGTTCTTTCTGCCTCGGAGGATGCGGGCTATGGGTTGATTGGCGGCGCGACCAAACGGGCGGTGACTGGACAGTTGACCACAGATTTGTCACGGGCTGATCCGGCCAGATGGTCTTGGCAGGATTTTTCGGTTTTGCTGGATGCGGGGGTTTTGCAATCGCGCAGTGAACTGGATGTTTTGAATGGTGCAAATATAGCAGCCATCGGTTCTGCCGGTGTCTGGGAGATTGTGCAGTTTCAACAAGCAGTGCTGACAGGCCAGAATCAATACAAGCTTGGCGGGCTTTTGCGCGGACAAGCCGGAACAGATGGCATCATGCCGGATATCTGGCCCGCTGGCAGTCAGTTTGTGTTGCTGGATACCGCGCCGGTGCAGCTGGATTTACCCGGCAGCCAGCGGGATATTCTGCGTCATTACCGTGTTGGCCCTGCGGGGCTGGCTTATGACAGCAACCGTTATATGCATTTTACCGGCAGTTTTACCGGTATTGGAGAGCGGCCTTATCCGGTGGCACATTTGCGTGCTGACGGCGCGGCGGATTTGGGTGTCAGCTGGATACGAAGAACCCGGATTGATGGCGATAGCTGGTCGGGGGTCGAGGTGCCTTTGGCACAAGAAACAGAAAGCTATTCGGTGAAGGTGGTCAAATCGGGTGTGACTTTGTTTGAAACCTTGGTTTCTACCCCGAACTGGACCTATTCGAATGCTCAGCAAATTAGTGATGGTGCAATTGCGCCGTTTGAAATTCATGTGGCGCAAAGCTCTGCCAGTTTTGGCAACGGCCCCTTTCAAAGGATTGAAATAAATGACTAATACCTATAATTTTGCACTGCCGCTTGTGCAGGCTGCACAGGCGCAAAAGCATGTAACCGTTAACGAGGCACTGGCGCGCATGGATGCAATTGCACAAATGCGTTTGATTGATATCGGTGTGCCTTCCCCCCCCGCAGCGATTGATGGAGCAGCGTATGGTGTGGGTATTTCCGCAACTGGTGACTGGGCAGGGCAAGACGGTAATGTTGCGATTTATTCCAATGGTGCCTGGGTTTTTCTGACGCCGAAATCAGGTTGGAAAGCGTGGAATGAAACCACCGGTGTTGCGTTGTTGCATGATGGCACAGAATGGCGCTCCGATGCGCTGGCGGTGCTGCCCAGCGGGGCGGCGACTTTTTGCAGAATTGCCGAAACCGTGCAAGTGATTGGCGCTGAAACAACGTCTAATACTGGTGTAATCATCCCCAATAACGCGATTGTTTACGGGGTAACTGCACGGGTGGAGGCGGCAATAACCGGCACCGGTATTTTAAGTTGGTCTTTGGGCGTTTCAGGCTCGTTGAACCGATACGGAAGCGGGCTTGGGCTTGGGCAAAATTCATATGCGCATGGGCTTACAGGAACACCGCTGGCCTATTACGGGGATACTGCATTGGTTTTAACACCTGATGCAGGCAGTTTTACGGGGGGAACAGTGCGTTTGGCCGTGCATTTCTTTGAACTGGGCCGACCCCGGAGTGTGTAGCGGGGTAAAATCAACGTGAAACAGCCGCTTGAAAGGGCGGCTTGCCCTTGATTTATTGCCAGCAACCATGATTTATACCTGAAACCCCGAATATCGGGCAGGAGGATAACATGGTTGCTCCAAAGGCAAATATTTCTGCGGTTGATCCCGTTTGGCAATCAATCTTGAATGAAGCTGACGAGATTGTAAAAAGCGAACCGGCCATGGCGGGGATGGTTTACGCCAGTGTTTTGCACCACAAATCCCTTGAATCCGCATTGGCACACCGGATTTCGCAAAAGCTTGCTTCGGGCGAGATGACCGAAAGCGTGTTAAACGAGGTTTGTCTTGAAGCATTTGGCGCGGCACCGGAATTGGCGCAGGCCGCGCGGGCGGATATTGTTGCAATACTGGACCGGGATCCGGCGTGCCACCGCACCATCCAGCCTTTGTTGTTTTTCAAGGGCTTTCAGGCGGTTCAGGCGTATCGGGTGGCCCATTGGCTATGGCAACAGGGGCGCAAGGATATGGCTTATTTTCTACAAATGCGGTCTTCGGAGGTATTTGGCGTTGATATTCATCCCGGTGCCCGTGTTGGGCGCGGGTTGATGATTGATCATGCACATTCAATTGTAATTGGCGAAACCGCAGTTGTGGGAGATAATGTTTCCATGCTGCACGCGGTTACGCTGGGTGGCACCGGCAAAGGCGAAATTGACCGACATCCCAAGATTGGCAACGGTGTTTTATTGGGGGCAGGGGCCAAGGTGCTGGGTAATATTACCGTTGGGCATTGCAGCCGTGTGGCGGCGGGCTCAGTTGTGCTAACGGCAGTGCCTGCGTGCAAAACCGTGGCTGGCGTGCCCGCCAAAATTGTCGGCGAGGCGGGGTGTGACCAGCCATCAAATGAGATGGATCATTTGTTGAACGGGTAAAGATGGGTGCGGGCACCCACCCTACGGATTAAGCCAGCATCGCCATCGGGTTTTCGAGGTTGTTTTTAACCGCCGCCAGAAATTGCGCACCAAGCGCGCCATCAATCACGCGGTGGTCCACCGATAATGTCACCGACATAACCGTTGCGATATCCAGTTCCCCGTC
>Ga0256839_1003858_pt1 | contig 15110 bp, 16 predicted proteins | sample 354166metaG_FD_185968 | JGI IMG/M metagenome (GOLD analysis project Ga0256839, IMG submission 185968) | Hydrothermal vent microbial communities from Mid Atlantic Ridge, Atlantic Ocean - 354-166 | ecosystem: Environmental > Aquatic > Marine > Hydrothermal vents | place: Atlantic Ocean: Mid... | reverse complement strand
CCTAGCGGCAACTAGATAGAGAGCTAGACGTGGATTTACTTCAGATTCACTAGATAGCTTCATAGCCTCTTCTACATAGTCTCTATAGGAGATAAACTCTGAGACTGTAGAGTCCACTAAACTCCTTAGTACATTCGATAATCTGAGGAAGACCTCACCAAACTCTATAAAATCTCTCTGGAGCAACCCATAGGAATACTCTACAGTATCAATATATATTGTATCCAATGTGGCTATCTCACCGACATTCTCATTAACCCATCTAAAGGCGTCCATATAACCCTCTAAACCAGTCAATACAGTTCCAAAAACTGTATAGTCAACTAGATACTTCATGTTCTATACACCTCTCATGAAGGAAGTCACAAGCTTAACCATGAAACCTGGGACCAACCTCGATACCACAGCCGAGAAGGGCATATCAATATATTTCATGGAGAGGTTATCCAACAGCTTAACATCATCTTTACTCAGGTTTATATCCAATGCATCTAAAATCGCATCTACATGGCTCCTCTTCTTCACACCGGGAATCGGGATCCCACCCTTTTCAACAACCCACCTTAAAGCTATGGAAGCCATTGGAACACCATACTTCTCAGATAAATCTTTTATTGTATTAATGAGTTCATCGTCTTTAGCCGCCTTCTTAAATACATAGTCAAACTGTCTAGCCCTATTATCAACGACCCTCTTTCCAGCTAATACACCCTTAGCTAATGGGCTATATGCAATCAAGGCAATATTATTCCTCTTCATAAAGTCCAGACCCTTCTTCTCTATTACCCTATATGCAAGGCTATATTGGACCTGATTAGATACAATCTCGTATTTAGACATACACTCCATAGCCTTCTCCAATAATTCACCATCGAAGTTGCTCACACCTATATAACGTACTATCCCCTTATCCACTAATTTCTCAAGGCTCCTCATAACCCTACATAGGGATGTATAGACTGAGGGAGGCCAATGAAGCTGATATAAATCTATAGCATCAACACCCAACCTACGCCTACTCATCTCTGCACTCTTGAATATCCTATTCTCTGAAGTGTTGAAGCCGGCTACCTTAGTAGCTACAACCACATCATAACTCTTTATAGCCTCACCAACAATCTCCTCAGAGACGCCGTTTCCATATATCTCAGCGGTATCAATGAAATTCACACCATATTCAAAGGCATATCGATATGCAGAGATTACATCCTCCCTTGTGTATCCAGAGCCCCAACTCCTAAAGCCTGCTTGCCAGGCTCCAAGTCCAATCCTTGAGACCTTAAGTCCTCCAACAATTATCGTATCGACAGTCTTCATACTCCCAATACCCCAATTATAATATGTAGATTCTCCTATGAATTTGTAAACACCTGCTTTACAATTGAAAATCGATATTTACATAAGCCATATTTGAATAGTCCGCGTCTACACATTATTAATTGGATATAGATGAAGATACAGGTCGAAATACTTGGTAGAGAAATGAGGGAGTTGGATATCGATAGAGGAGCCACTTTAAAGGAAATAGCTGAGAAGATGGGTATAAGGAAGAATGAATATATACCTGTGGTCAACGGAAGAATAGTTACATGGGATTATATAGTAGATGGAAAAGTCGATATAAAGCTTGTCCCAGTGGTATCAGGTGGATAGGATGGATAAATGTATGGAGTGTGGTGAAGAAGCAGTATATAAATATTTAGGTCGAACCTACTGTGGAGAACACTTCATAGAATATTTTGAAGAAAAGACTTTGGAGACGATCAAGAAATTCAATCTCCTACGGAGTGGTGAACATGTTGTTATAGCGGTCTCAGGAGGGAAGGACTCCCTATCTCTTCTAAACATACTAAATAAATATGGGAATGACCTTGGTATCAAGGTTACAGCACTACTGATAGATGAGGGAATCAAGGGATATAGAGACATTACAATAGAGGATTTTAAAGATGTTAATAGGCGGATATATGCTGACTATAAAATCATTACATATAAGGAGGTCTTCGGTCTAACTTTAGATGAAATTCTAGAGCTATCGAGAGAGAAGGGATTACCTACATATGCATGCTCCTATTGCGGAGTATTCAGGAGATACCTACTCAACTTTGGAGCTAGGCTCATAGGTGGGGACGTACTTGCCACGGCCCACAACCTAGACGATATAATACAGACATACCTCCTAAACATATTTACCAATAGCATAGAGAGAATATTACACCTCCACCCGAGGACTGAGAGCGCTTCACACCCCAAATTTATACACAGAGTAAAACCCTTTTACGAGGTTCTTGAGCTGGAGACCACCTTATATGCAATGTTAAATGGGTTATATCCAAGGTTCCTTGAATGTCCATATGCCCCAGAGGCATTCAGAAACGATATAAGAAACTTCATAAACCAACTTGAAGAGGAGAACCCCGGAATAAAATATAAGATACTCGAGAGTCTGATAGCCACACTAGAGAGATATAGTGGTAAACAACCACCGAGAATTAATTCATGTAGGGTATGTGGTGAACCTACATCGCAAGAGATATGTAGGACATGTAGATACCTTGAGGACCTCGGGCTACTGGAAAATCTAACAATATGGATAAAGGAAGCCGACCAATAATATTTTTATGAATGAAGATGCATATCTTGATGTTACACTGATTAGATGCCCAGAATGTGGTAAACTTTATGTAGATGCCTCATGGTATATCATCGATATGGAGTCGGATATCGAATGCGGAATATGTGGGACACAATTCAACACAAAAGAGAATATAGTCAGAAGGCTTCTCCTCAAAATAACTGTAGACCGAGATGGAAATATCAGTTTGTCATATAAAGACGTTGAGGAATAAAAGTTTGATGCTAGATATTTCAAGATGAACTATAATATTTTTAATGAATATCTTCCAAGTAACTATTGAAGAGATAGTCTCATCAATTGCTCTCCTCCTCTATGTATCAGCCATAGTATTCGTGGTAACTAAGAGACTCTACCATAAATATGTTGATAGAGTTGGAGATAGGAGAATGAGATATTATAACCGGAAGATCATCCACATCTTCGCCGGGGGAGTCGTAGCCCTTCTCGTACCATACATATATAACGGGCCATTAATCCCCTTTGTACTGGGCATACTTCTAGCTATAGCCGTCTTAATACCATATTTAAGGGGTAAGATATACGAGTGGTTCCAAGTTCCAGACAATATGTATGACGTAAATTTCTGCCTAGTATGGGGATTGATGTTCCCCATATCATACTATATATGGGGTGACATGATATATGCCGTAGTACTGATATCCTTCATGGCCTTTGGAGATGCTGTAACTGGAATAGTTAGGAACTATCTATTCAAAAGGAGGACGAAACATTGGATTGGAAATCTAGCCATGTTCATCGTCTCAGCACCGATTGCCTACTACTACTTGGGATGGATAGGCGTATTAGCTGCATTGGTGGCAAGTATAGCGGAACACTTCGAATATAAATGGATAGATGATAACATCCTAGCACCTACGTCAGCATTCCTCGTACTATACCTCCTAACCACCTTATAACCCCATATAAATATTTTTATCCCTTTTAGATACCAAACCTTAAAATACTGCCCAAGACTTTACTATTGAATTGTCATGAAAATATTAGTAGCTCTAGGGGGAAATGCACTTTTAGAACCAAATCAAGACCCTACATTTGATATTCAATATAGAAATGCAGTAAAGACTATGAAGATGATTCTTGAGGGGCTATCACTCGATGACCAGTTGATTATTACACATGGAAATGGCACACAAGTTGGTGTAACACTCCTTAGATATCTAGCAGCTGAAGACATTAAGCCATACCCCCTCTATGCCGCGGTAAGTGAGACACAAGGATTTATAGGTCATATACTGGCCTTGGCCGTATCAAATGTCACAAAGGGTGAGCATCAAGCTATACCAGTGATAACCCATGTGGTTGTCGACGAAGATGACCCTGCATTTCAAAATCCATCTAAGCCTATAGGCCCAGTTTATACATTCGATGAGATGGTTGAGATGCTGGAAAAATATAGTGACTGGAGGTTCGTAAATACTTCAAAGGGGTGGAGGAGGGTTGTACCAAGTCCAGAGCCCATAGACATCATAGAGAAATCCGTAATTAAGAAGCTTTTCGATTCAGGAATTATCACAATTGCATGTGGTGGGGGAGGGATACCTGTTATAAAAGAAGGAAACAAGTTGAAGGGTGTGGATGCCGTTATAGATAAGGATAGAGCAAGCTCATTATTAGCAAGGATATTGAAGGTAGATAGATTTGTTATATTGACAGGGGAGGAGTATGTCTATCTAAACTATGGAGAACCTGATATGACTCCAATTAAGGAGATCAGTGTTGATGAACTTAGGAACCTACTAAATGAATATGACTTTGAAGAAGGGAGTATAAAGCCTAAGATAGAAGCCGCTGTAGAATTTGTTGAATATACAGGGGGAGAGGCTGTCATAACATCACTAAACAATGCAGAGAAAGCATTAAAGGGGAGAGTGGGAACTATAGTCACTCGATAACCCCAAGACTTTCAATACCTCTTCTGATATTATCACTGGATAGATCCGAACCGAGATACCTAGATTTAACATTATCACCCTCCATCCAAAAGACGTATATATTCAGTTTGTCAGGCTCCTCCAAATACCTAAAATAATTCGTGTTATTGGTGTAAAGCCAAGTAAAAGAGAGAAAATACTTGGAATTACCTAGGAGAAACTGAAAATACGAATCATAATTTCCATCTATACCTATCATAACAATTCTATAGTCTCCCTCAATATCCATAGATTTAAATTCTAAAAGATTATCTAAAGGTGTTTTATTATCGAATCCATCAGCCTTGAAAAAAACGATCAAGAGGAAATCATTTTTAGTAAACATCTTCTTCAAAGTAATTTCATTTCCAATCCCAACATTAAGAAATCTTTCTTCCAAAACGCTTGGTTTAGATTCTATTCCTGAAATAAAAATCCCGATTAATGCCATGATAAATACCAGTAACACAATGATGGGTAGGATCTTTGAGTTTTTCCCCATATCCACCACCAACTATAATTAATTATTTGCACAATTTAGATAAGCCTCTCAAAGTATCTATTGTCAACCCTGATTCCCTTAAAGGAAGAGAGAATATTTTTAGCTTCACTTGAAGATAGATATTCAACCCACCTACTAACAGGACCACTCTCCACAGTTTCCTTATTAAAGATGAAGTCCACCCTCTCCCAATGAAGAGGAATGAACTCCACTTCATACCCTTCAACAGCCTCTCTAGCAACAATCCCCACATCATATAATCCTTGCTCAACAGCAGATACAACCGCTGAGTGAGTATTAGCCAATGTATCATACCCATCTATCATCCTACATAAATCCCTATAATCAACTCCCCTCTTGGAGGCCAGCCTCCTCAACTCCATATCAAGGAATGTCCTAATCCCAGAACCCAACGTCCTATTTATGAACCTAACCTTCTTCTCAACTAAATCCATAATTTCCCTGAGCCCATATGGATTGCCTTTGGCTACTACAAATCCGATCTCCCTCCAGAAGCCATAATAGAGAACAGCATTATCCACCTCAAACCTCTCAATAAAGGAAATGTTATATTCACCCGACTCATCCAACAAATGGATGGTGCCAAAATCGTTATAACCCTCTTTAATCCCTAAGAGGGCTCCCATTGATCCCGAGAATATCCTCTTTAGCACTACTCCATTATCCTCTACATATCTATGTAGTAGGGAGTCGACTGCCTTGCTGTGACTTGTGTAGACGACAAGGTCTGAAGGCCTGTTATATACACTGAATAGATATACTTTATATCTGTCGCCCTTATCCACATAAGTTATATCCCTGGGTATTATGATGAATCCATCACTCTGACTTAACGTTGCCATTGCACCGCTATCAGTTTTAATTGGATAGAAATATATGTCTCCATCCCTCCTTTTAAGGAATACTGGATATAAATGTTCTACACCAAAAACACTTTCGAATAGCCTACCCGATGATGCATCAATCGCATGCCTCCCCCTAGGAGGTAGGCCATTAACACGTCTAATGACGTCTGAGAAGATATGTAAATATACCATTAACCCCGAGACTGGGAATCCAGGTAGCCCTATAAATAGTTTTCCGTTTACCAATGCAGCTAATGTAGGTTTACCAGGTTTTATACGGATTCCATAGAAGAGAGGTCTAAAATCATCGAAACCATTTAAAACATCATACAGAAGATCCTTGACCCCTACGCTGGTCGCCCCCGAAAAAACAATTACATCATACTTAGACTTTGCCTCATCAATCAGGTGATACATTGAGTCAAAATCATCTCGAGCAATACCAAGTATATAGGGTTCACACCCATCCTCAAATAAGAGAGTTGAAATACTGTAGCTATTAACATCATATATCTCCCCAAAACTTATTTTGCTCCCAGGAGGGACTATCTCATTACCACTACTTATTATCCCAACTTTTAATCTTCTATACACTGGGATTCTATCAAAACCTAGCCCCGCAAGTACACCAACCTCCCTCGGACCTAATAGGGTTCCCCTTCTATATATCAAATCCCCCTTAGACACATCCGACCCTGCATATTGAATCCACTCTCCTGGAGATGAAGCCTTATAGACATATACTAAATCGTCAACCAACTTCGTATATTCCTCCATCACAACCGTGTTAGCTCCCGATGGAATATGAGCCCCAGTAGCTATCCTAACGGCTTCCCCATTCTTAATAGAACCTTTGAAATGTCCGCCGGCCTCTACACTACCCACTACCTTGAGTTTAATAGGTGAGTCCTCCCTAGCTGGTGCGATATCCTCCGCCTTAACAGCATATCCATCCCTAAGACTCCTTGTATATGGAGGTAGATCGATGGGAGATATGATGTCCTCAGCCAATACCCTACCATAACTCTCTTCTATGGATACATATTCTACATCAAGCTTCAGCTTATATGATTCAAATAGGATTTTCCTTGCTTCATCAGGGGATATCAACTCTTTAAACAGGGGTTTAGACATCTTCTAAGAACCTCCTATAAAGTATTACATTTACATACTCCCCTTCATCAAATCCCTCTTTACCCTCCTCAATGACAAGGTATCCATCAGCCATAGACAAGCTGGAGGTTACCCCAGCTCCAGAGGCGTATATAGGTTCAACATATATATCATCCCTAACAACTATTTTAACCCGCACAAAATGCTTCAACCCAACTTTCGATGGAACCCGCCTCGTCAGCTTCCCCCTTATAACCCTTGGGATATAAACTCCATGTATACCAGCCAACTTCTTTATAACTGGGTTAACAAATACATCCGTAGAAATTGCAACTGCAACTGGATATCCAGGCATACCAATGTAGGGCTTATCCCCTATTAGGGCAAGCAGAACAGGCTTCGAAGGCTGTAGAGCTACTCCATGGACTATAATACTTCCCATCTCCTCAATCGCTTCTCTAACTAAATCCCCCTCACCAAGTGAAGTCCCTCCAAATGAGATTGTCAAGTCGTTCTCCTTAGATGAGCGTATAAGAACCTCCCTAATGAGATCTATATCATCATCCACTATTCCATAGTCTATAACTTCAACGGGGTATTCACTTAAAACATTCTTAAGGAAGAGTCTATTAACCTCTCTAACCTTACCCTCGGGCACCGGCGACGAATCTACAAGCTCAGATCCGAAGGCCACCATACCTATCCTTACTTTTCTATACACCCTAAACTTATCCAAGTTTAAGGAACCGAGGGCCATTAGGTCATGTGGAGTTACCATCCTACCCTTAGGGGCGACTACCTCTCCCTCCTTTATATCCTCTCCTTTGAGAGAGACATTATCGTATTTACCTACATTCTTAAAAATATCTACAAAACCTCCAGATTCACTAGCGTACTCAAGCATTACAACGGCGTCGGCATTCTTAGGTAAAATAGCTCCCGTATCGATCTTAACAGCTTCACCGGAATGGAGCTCACCACTATAAGGCTGTGAAGTTGTGGACCTCCCAACAAGCCTTAGCCTAACAGGGTTATCCATAGATGCTGATATAACATCCGAGCTTAATACAGCATAGCCATCCATCGCACTCCTATTGAAACTAGGTACATCAACCGGTGAAACAACATCCTCAGCCAAAACCCTACCCGGTAAATCGGCTAGGGACAATACCTCTATATCCTCCACAGGCTTCACATACATAAGAAACTTATTTAAAGCCGTCTCTACATCCGTTAACTTCTTAAAACCCCTACCCAATCCACTCATTACACATATCTATATTGGACATACAGTCTTATCTATATGTTCCCCAATGTTAAACTCTTTAAGGGAATCACGGTCTGTCTTAAAGAAAGGCTCTCTATTATATACAGCCTCAATAAACTTCTTAGCTATATATTCATCTCCAAATCCATTCCTAATGTATGAGATAAAGTCTACATGGTTGTCACTCCTCATTAGACAAGGTTTAAACTTACCATCATATGTAATCCTAATCCTATCGTTACCCATACAGAAAGCATTATTCCACATAGGCTTGACAAACTCAACATGGACACCGTTATCCAATACATAGACCATTCTATTATGGAGACTCCGCCTATATTTTCTAGCAACTCTAGGCTCAAGCTCCTTCTCAATATTATCCAATGGATAGAAATGACGCCTGAAGAAGTTTGGATCTACATTCAGTAATTCAATAAACTGGACGATATTAGTTTCCCCTCCCCCAAGGGAATAACTATATTCAATCATATCCCAAACTTCATCTACATTAACATCTTTAAGGATAACCATATTCAATTTAATTGGTAGAAGACCCGCATCCAAAGCAGCTTCCACAGCCTTTAAAGTCTCGTCCCTCCTATCCATCTTAGTAATGAAATAGTATCTATCCTTCTTCAAGCTATGTAGACTGATGTTAACCCTATTTAATCCAGCCTCCTTTAAGTCCCAAGCTAGATTCTCAAGTCTAAACCCTGTAGTTGTCATGGAAATTTCATATATACCTACAGATTTGATCCTAGCCACAATCTCGACAATATCCTTCCTAAGCATCGGCTCCCCGCCTGTAATCTTGACATACCTAACCCCAAATCTATGGAGGACACGTACTACACGCTCAATCTCCTCTGGCGTCATATATCTTGGCTCCTCAAAGATACCCTCCTTATGACAAAATATACAGCTATAGTTACATCGGAGACTACTGTTAACGCTTATCCTTGCGCCGATGACTGGCCTATTAAATCTGTCCGTTAAGACCATATTCTAAAATCCACCATTAAAATTTAGAGGCTGGACATCCTTAATAAATTGCCTCTGTATAACATATAACCCATAAATATTAGGTTTACCTATGTATTTACCTTCTATACCTTAATCTTCCCCTCTTTAATCAACCTCCTGATATATAACTCAGCCTCTTTCAGAAGATTCTTAGCAGATTTATACGTAGCCTTCTTAACAGCGTCTGGATATTCAAGCCATATATAGCCTTTATGCTCCCAAGAAATCTTGACATCCATAGTCAGTGACCTCATCAACCGAAATATAACTGTCTTACTAACCACATTACCATGACTCATAAACTTATAATTAATAGTCTTTCTAAACCCATCTATTAACATCAGTTTATCCCTAGGGATGCCAGTCTCCTCATAAACCTCTCTATATATCGTCTCAAGCTCTTCCTCACCAGGCTCTATAATCCCCTTGGGAAAATCCCAATGTCCACTTGGATAGTGTAGGAGTAGATATAACCTCCTGCCATCATCGTCAATATAGAATATGATGGCCCCGGCTGAACGTTCATAGATGACTCTAGCCATTAAATGAACACCCACTGTATCCCCGATATCCAAATAAATTTAAATGGATAGCCCCCTATATTAGAATGTTGAGACGGTGATAACTATGGCAGATATTAAAGTAACCTGGCTAGGCCATGCAGCATTCGAGATTGACTATGACGGTAAAATCAAGATACTTATAGACCCATTCCTCGTAGCGTCCCCTAAGAAAGCTGGTGAATTTAAGGATGTAGATTTAATTCTTGTAACACATGCACATCAAGACCACACTGGAGATACATGTGAAATACTTAAGAACAATCCTAAGGCTAAGATAGTCGCTGTCTATGAATTGGCTTCACACTTAGCCGAAAAATGTGGGGCTAAGGACTTCGTAGGCATGAATATAGGGGGTACATGGAAGTTTAAGAAAAACGGTGTTGAAGTACTTATTACACAAGTAGAGGCTACACATTCAAGTATGGGGATAGGCACTGCAACGGGATTTGTAATTAGATTCCCTGGATTCAGTATCTATCATGCTGGGGATACAGGGTTATTTGCTGGGATGGAGTTGATAGGTAAGCTATATAACGTTACATTGGCTCTCCTCCCGATTGGAAGCCACTTCACAATGGGTATAGATGAGGCGGTTGAAGCTACAAAGCTGATTAAACCCGAATATGTTATACCAATGCATTACAACACCTTCGACCTTATAAAGGCAGATCCCAACGAATTTAAGTCGAAGGTTGAGGAAGGCACCTCAACTAAGGTTGTCATATTAAACCCAGGAGAATCCAACACCTTCTTCGTCTAACAGCCCCTAAACCTTCCTTTTTACACATTTTTGTGGCCCCCCTGACCGGCTCACCCTCATCGACCATAGATTCTATGGCCTCCGTGAGTGTGAGTAGGGGGCCATATAAGGATATAGTAGGCTCGATTAAATTATATACTACAACATAATATCAATAAATTCTTGAGTGGTATGCCCCTTAAAGATAGAATTGAGTCAAACCTATCTCTACAAATAGCCTATTCAGCGTTAATGATAGCATTCACCTTCCTAGCGACAATTGTAATCTCAATCTATATCCCGGCGACACAAGGATTCTTCAATATAGGTGAATTTGGGGTATATGTAGCGGCTCTCACAGGCGGTCCAATAGTAGGGATGATAGCAGGTGGAATAGGATCTGCATTAGCTGATATATTCCTAGGTTATGAGTTTTACGCGCCAATAACTTTGGTGGTAAAGGGGTTAGAGGGATTGATAGTTGGATATATAGCATTTAAACTTAGAAATATAAGGTTTACACGATGGATGAGTATAACAGCTTCATTCGCCGTGGCAGCCCTCGCCATCTCAATCGGCAGCACATACTATATTGGTGAGGCTGAGGTAACAATACTAAATGCTACATACATCTTATCATTCTCTACGATTCTATGGCTAATAGTGGGAGTAACGATGCTTGGAATAACATTCTACTCGACGATGAAAAACCCAGGGAGAACCGCAGATATAATCGCAATATTCATAGGTGGAACGGAGATGATTCTAGGATATTTTATCGCACAATACATTATCTTCGGAGCAGCGGCATATGTAGAGCTATTCTATAACCTATTCCAAGTACTCATAGGTATGGGTCTAGCAATCACGGTAGTCCACTATGTAGAGAGGATGCTTTAGATACATATCTAGAGCGGAGGCGTATTATCATAGAAGGGATATCAATATTTATTGGGCATGCCTCGACACACCTACCATCCAAGAGACACGTATATAATGAAGGGGCGAGATTCTCCACACCATACAAGAAAGACGTTATAACAGTCCCTATTCCAGATGGATAGGCGGGGCCACCAAAGACTCCACCCACCAACTGAAATACTGTACATTTATACATGCAGGCGCCACATTTGATACATAGGGCGGCTTCAAAAAACTCTTTATCCCTCAACATTTTTTCCCGTCCGCCATCCAGAACAACCACATGTAGATCCTTACCCCTCTCAACAAGAGACCTATAGTATATCACGTCATAATATCCAGCAATTCGATATCCAGCATATCTACTCGTCACGAGAGCTATCTTTATCGAATCCTTAATGGAGGGAACAAGCTTAAAGAGGTCCGTCAATATTATTATTCCATTGGGTGTATTGTAAGTCAAAGTTATATTGCCTTCATTATGTATTAGTAGGGATGCAGGTTCCTCTACACCTAAGGAGTTACTACCAATGACTCCAAATTCCGATTCAAAATATTTTCTTCTCATAAAATTACTGAAGAACCTTACCATGCCCTCTACATCAGTCGGGTCAAATGACTCGCCTAACCTCTTGGAAAATACCTCAGCCACCCTCTCCTTACTATAGTGTATAGAGGGGGTAACTATATGCATTGGTGTATCATCAGCCAGTTGAAGTATGAATTCTCCCAGGTCAGTCTCCCAAACCTCTGAACCTATTTTCTCCAAATACTTTCTAAGGCCTACCTCCTCACTCACCATACTCTTACTTTTGACTATAGTCTTACCCTTCCCAACCAAGTCACTTATATACTTCAGGACATCGTGAGGGCCCTCCGCATAGAAGAAATTAACTCCTAGAGATTTACATTTAGACTCAAGCTTATCGAGTAGAAAAGCATTTCTAGATAGAGCCTCCTCCCTAATCCTTCTAACCTCCTTAGCAAGTTCAAGAGTCTCTGGATACTCCTCCAATATCTTAACTATATCTTCCTCATAATGGTCTACAGTCCTCTTTATACCCAAACGGCTTACCTCATCCTCTAAGACCGTAGCTATCTCCTTACTATAGTCAGCCCAGCTCATCACTCTATACCCTCATAAACCAGATCAATCAAATCTAATACCTTAGATTCTTCATCAGACACAGATAATAAGCTTGATAGGCATATTGGACAGCTAACCACTATTTTATCAGCCCCTGTAGATACCAAGTCTCCATACCTCGCCTCGGCCACCTTCTTTGCAAGGATTGAGAAGTAGGTCTCAATAGGGCCCCCACAACACATTGAATCCTCTCTACTCTTCCTGGACTCAACAACTTCGAGACCCAATGAATCAAGTATTCTCCGCGGCTCATCAACAATCTTCCTATATCTAGACTTTGAATAGTGACAGGGATCATGAAACACATACCTAATGTTTTCATGCCCCAGTTTAAGCTTTAACCTCCCACTACTGATACCTTCTAATATAAGATCAAGGAAATTCAGTATCTCCAGGTTGTATCCATCTATATATTTTGGATAGATATATTTGAGCAGTTCATATGTATGAGGGTCTAGGGTCACAACCCTTTTAACACCATATTCTTTAAAAACATCGTATACCCTATTTACATATTCCCTAAATTCCTCATGAAAACCGAGTTCATAGAGTAGAACCCCTACATACGGCTCATTAGGAAGGCAGCCGACCTCCAGCCCCATATGATTGAGAATAGCGAGTGCCTTCCGTGGAATATCATATATCCTACCACCCCTCTTTGAAATAACCCTCCTATATATAGGGCCTAGGCTCATGAATATCCTAGCCAATTTCGGAGTTATTTTCTTATCTGGTGTGGAAGTAACCATATTCAGGATACTACCACGGGAATGGACAATCTCCATAGTTGTATACAAACACCCGCTATATATGATTGTCTCCCTCGGCTCACCATCACACCAAGAACTACAATCCTTGGAGGATAACCCCAGTGGATGCATATATCTTAAAATATTATCCCTGACGATTAGAATGCTCTCTGGAAGCTTGTATGCACCTTTCATCAACAAATAATAAATTGGATAATGCTTATAGAAAGGGAGATATTTAGGGTTTATACTTCTAACTCCAAAGCATGTATATAATTCTCATATCTCACTAGAAAGTGGTCAAGGGTATGGCCAGCACCCCTTAGGCATAGCTCACCATTATAATGCTTGAGAGCTAAATAACTTAGGAATATATCAGATACACCGAATCCATCATTAAATATGTATATATCCACTTCCTTTGGACCATGAGCACCAAAGACTATCTTCTTCTCAATATCACCAGTCCTACTAGGTGCGTTGACTATCCGAATTAGGAACTCATTACCAAATAGTTCATTCAATGCATAGATCACATCAAATGATCCGATAAACTCCCTTGATAACCTGCTGGATGAGACAACTATATACAGTTTCTCAGGATAACTAGTAATATTTGTGAGTATGCTATCCTCGATGAAGAATAGAGACCCCGTATCAACAGATAGGATATCTGCATAGGAGATGCCGATCCTCAATTTATACCACTCCACATCCTTAAGACTTCTTACAGGCTTTGCAGTCTCTAACATCCCACCTATTACAGCCGATTCAAATCTATCAAGGTAATATGCATCCCCAGATATCTCCCTAGATAGTCTATCAATAACTTCGTCAACAGAATTAAATACATCGACTCTAAAGCCATTACGTATAAACTTCTCCAGACTAGCTTCGTCAATCGATATATGTATATCGAGGAAATCCCTAGAAATAGAAAAAAGAGGTTTAGATTCTTTTTCAAGCGCCTTCCAATCTATCCCACACCCATCTATATTCATCAGCCTTTTAGAGCCTCCAAACACTCTTGGTATGTCTTGTATATGGCCTCTGCAGCCTTCTTTATACCCTCCTTCTCCTCATCGGTAAGTCTATTCCATATATCCTCCCTTAAACCTCTACCTATCCTAGATGGAACCGTTAGATATACAGGCTCGGGGACATTATCAAACTTATAGGGCCTTGCATATGATAGGATCGCCCCAGTATTCAACATCATACCTCTAACCACATGGACGAAGGCACCGGCAGGACCCCATAGGGTAGCACCCTGCTTCGCAATAATTTTAGCCGCTATATCCCTGACATACCTAAATATCTTATTCTTATCGATGTTAAACTCATCAATATGTTTACCATCTATATATACAGTACTCCATAATGCTACAGCCGCTTCACCATGTTCACCGCCGATATACCCCTCTACACTAGACACCGGTACATCCAGCTCCCTAGCCAAGATATATCTAAACCTAGCCGTATCAAGCATAGTGCCGGTACCTATGACCCTATCTGGATCACCCAATGTTTTGGCCGCCAATGTAGTTAACGCGTCGACGGGATTTGTCACTATAAAGTATATAGCCTTAGGATTCTTCTCCATAGACTTCTCCACAATAGATTTTATTATACCAGCATTCTTACCAGCCAA
>Ga0256839_1003857_pt1 | contig 15118 bp, 9 predicted proteins | sample 354166metaG_FD_185968 | JGI IMG/M metagenome (GOLD analysis project Ga0256839, IMG submission 185968) | Hydrothermal vent microbial communities from Mid Atlantic Ridge, Atlantic Ocean - 354-166 | ecosystem: Environmental > Aquatic > Marine > Hydrothermal vents | place: Atlantic Ocean: Mid... | reverse complement strand
CAGGGCGGCGTGGATACGGGCAATGGCCTGCGTGGCGTACATCGGCTGGGGGAAGACTGCCGTCCCTGTCACCGCCACGGCGAAGCGGCACAGGCGGGTATGTGACATGCGCTACCTGTTTGTCCTTGTCTTGCTCATGGCCGCCACGCCCGTCATGGCCCAGCGGCCCGTGGATCTGCCGCCGTTGCACCATCTCGTCAATGTCAAACCGTCGAAGGCGGTAAACGTGCCCGAGGACTTTCCCCTGAACCATCGCGGCGAAATCACCTGCGAGACCTGCCATGGCATCGAGGACATCGAGGACATCCCCTTCGAGGAGGTGGATAAGCGCGCCCCAGACTTTTTGCGCCAGGGCCCCTACGCGAAGACCACGGCATTCTGCTATCGCTGCCACGCGGAAAAGACGTATCGCCGGCAGAATATCCACGACCTGCTCGACGCGCGGGGGGAGTACGACGAAAAGGCCTGTGAATACTGTCATCAGCAGGCGCCGGACCCAGGCAAGGACCATACCCGCGAACAGTTGAAGTTGCGCCTGCCGCCGGAGACGATCTGCCTCGGTTGCCATCTCAAGACGCCACACCTCAACGCCCTCGATCATCTCGTAAAGCCCGACGAGAAGATGCGCCGGCGCATGCAGGCGTCGGAACGCAGGCTCGGCATCATTCTGCCGCTGGATACAAGGGGCCGGATCATGTGCGTCACCTGTCACGCGCCCCACGAGCGCGGCCTGATTGACGAAAGCAAACCGGCCGGCAAACAGGTGGCGGACGGCGACGTAAAGGAGGGCGTGGTCTATGAGGATCACCCCTGGGACGCGGTGTATCGCGCCGACAAGCAGGCGCGGCTGAAGAAGCTGCCGGGCGGCGCCGCGCCGGTGGCGCTGTATTACCGCCGCCTGCGTTCGGAGGTGTTGCTGCGTCTTTCCGCAAGGGACGGCGCCCTGTGCCTGGCGTGTCACGCCTTCGAGAGGTAGCCGACGTGCAAGTGATGAAAAAAATTCGCGCCATCCCCAACGGCCAGAAATACCGTTACGGGCTGATCCTCCTCAGCTGCGCCTTGTTCTTCGCCCCGTTCCTGATCCTGCCTGGCCTGGTGGACAATCCGGATCTGTGCGGCAGGCTCTGCCTGCGCCGCTTCTATCTCTACTTTCCCGGCATGACCCTGGACGACCTGGGCGCGCAGATGTCGGTGGCGATGATCGGCGTCATCGCCCTGGCGGCGATTCTCGTCACCACCTTTTTCTTCGGCCGCATCTGGTGCGGCTATCTCTGTCCCGTGGGCGGCTTCCCCGAGCTGGTCAGCCGCCTGCTCAACGACCGCTGGAAGATCGAATACCGCGCCCTGCCGCAGGTGCCGATCCGCTATGGCTATTTCGCCATGTATCTGCTGCTGATGCCGATGCTGGGCATCAGCGCCTGCACCCTGTGCAATTTCATCACCGTGCCGCGCATCTTCGAGGCCTTCAGCGGCGGCCTGATGGGCATCGCCTTCCTGTTCTCCGCCGTCGGCATCGTCAACCTCGGCCTGCTGTTCCTGCTCGGCTTCTTCGCCAGCAAGGGGCGCGCCTATTGCCAGTTCCTGTGTCCCATCGGCGCCATCGACGGCATCGTCAACCGCCTGGGGGCGAAGTTCCGTTTCACCCGCCGCATCCGCGTCGAGCGTGACCGCTGCACCGGTTGCAACGTGTGCGCACGCCAGTGCATGACCGGCGCCATCAAGATGGTGGATCGCGTGGCGGTGGTGGATCAGTTTTCTTGCATGTCCTGTCACGAATGCGTGGACGTCTGCGACTGGCACGCCATCGACTGGCTGGCGATGCCGCCGGCGGTCACCCCGAAGCGAAAAAAGAAGGGCGTCGACTATCATCCCCTGCCGCAGTGGACGGCCCTGCACCGGCAGGCGAAGAAGGTGCCGGCCTGGCGGCGCATCGACTGGCAGCGGCTGAGCCTGGCGCTGATCGTATCCGTCGCCACCCTGTTCATGGTCGTCACCCAGGTGATGGCCGATGCGCGGCGCGGGGATGCGGATGGCTGCCTGGCCTGTCATGCCCTGCCGGGGCTGCAATACGTGGACAGGCAGGGCGTGTTGCGCGTGGCCAGCATCGATGCCTCGCACTATCTGGGTTCCTTGCATGGCAGCGTGCCGTGCAAGGACTGCCACCGCAAGATCCGCGACTATCCCCACCGCGCGGAAAACGGCGCCGTCGACTGCGCGGCCGCCTGTCATGTGGAAGAGCCCTCCGGCGGCAAGCCATACACCCACAAGGCGGTGACGGAGGAATTCAAGGAATCCGTGCACGGCAAGGGCTGGAGCAAGGGATTTACCGGCGCCAACCGCCGGCGCGAGGCCAATGAGGAGGCCTTGCCCTCCTGCCGCAAGTGTCATCCCAACGAGTTGTACATCGGCGTTCGGGATCTGCCACGCTTTCGCGAGGACTTCAATCATCTCGAAACCGAGTGCGGCGGCTGCCACCAGGGCAAGGTGTGGATGAATCAGTTTGGCGGCCACATCCTGCGCCGTTTTCTCGGCTCGCGCTGGAACAAGCGTGACCACAATCGTCTGTGCAACGACTGTCACGCCGACCAGCAACGCATGGCGGCGGTGGAGATCGAAGATCCCAAGAGCGGCAAAAGGGAAAAGGCCGGCGCCCGCTTCGTGCTGGCCAGTGACAGTTACGCCATGACCCTGCACGGCCGCCTGTTGCGCAGCGGCGTGGAGGCGGGCGCCTCCTGCATCGACTGCCATGCCCCGGACGGCTTTCGCCACGGCGTGCGGCGCGACGACGACCCACGGGCGTCGACCCATGCGGATCGCCTGGCCGGCACCTGCGCCAGCGAAGGCTGCCACGGCTTTGCCCGTCATCCGCTCAACGTGGGCTTTGTGAACACCGATCTGCACGACATCGACATGATCGTCGCCACCAGTCATGTCGCGCCGCTGGACGCCGCGCGACTCTCTTCCAACTGGAGCAAGGCCATCATGGCCATGTTGCCGATCGTTCTGGTGTTGGGCGGAGGCAGTCTGCTGTGGCTGGTGTTTGGCAACAAACGCCAGAGCGTCATCTTTGCGGTGCTGGGCGGGGACAGCTTTCAGAAACGGGTCATCGGGCGCAAGCCCAAAAAACGCAAGCGCCGGCAGGATGGAGACACGGGTAAGGGGGTGGGGCGGTCATGAGCATGCGCTTGCTGGCCTTCCTGCTGGTGCTTTCGGCGCCTTCGGTGGCGGCGGACAATCCCTATTTGTCGTTGGGCAGGGCTACGGCGCCGGATGCCGAGATGCTGCGCGAGGCGGGCAGGCAGATCGACCACTATCGGGAGCCGAAGATCACCGAGCTGCCGGGGGTGCCGCCCTTTCACAAACGCACTGCCGACCCGGAAACGGACCGGCAGCCCCTGTGCCGGGTTTGTCATGCGGCGCTGCCACACCGGGAATCGGTGCGCAAGCGGGGCTTTCTGAACATGCATGCGCGCTACATCGCCTGTGAGACCTGCCATTTCCAGCCACGCGGCGTGTCCTTCGCGTACCGCTGGCTCGATTATGGCGCGCCGGACTGTTGTGAGCCGGCGCGCGCCGAGGACACCGGCAGGGAGGCGGCGTCATCCCTGGTTCCCCGTCCAGGTGCACGTATCGCGCCCTTTTATCGGGGCCGGCCCGCGCTGCTATTTGAGGATGATCCCCTCGCGGCGCAGATCCGCAAAACCTGGAAGGAGGGCGGGCGAGAGGAAAAGGTCCGCCTCAAGGCCCGCCTGCACGCCTCACTGAAAAAAGACGGCCTCCGTTGCGCCGATTGCCATCGGCGGAAGCAGACCTTGCTGGACTGGAAGGCCTTGAACGCCAGCGAACGCCAGGCGCGCGCCATCGAGGACAACGCCATCGCGCGTTTCTTCGCCCGCTATACGCACAAGGACCAGCGCCTGCGCATGACGGAGTTGCTGCGCTGACGCCATGACCCGCCTCGTGACCCTGTTGGCCGGCCTGTTGCTGTGGCCCTGTATGGCGCAGGCCGTCGTGGTGGCCGAACCCCTGATGCAGCTGCGTGCCGGCCTGGAGCAGCCGACCGACGTGGCGGTGCGCGACGATGGGCGCGTCTATGTGCTGGATGGCGTCAACGGCCGCGTGGTGGTGTTCACCCGCGAGGGGGAACGGGATTTCAGCTTTGCCCGGCCCGGCGCCGGGGAGGGGGAGCTGTCCCTGCCCGTGGGCATCGCCATCGAAGGCGAGCGGGTGTTCGTGGCCGACACCGGCAATCACCGCATCGCCGTGTTCGACGTGCGCGGCAATTTCCTGCGCCATGTTCCGCTGGCCGGCGAGCGACCGCCCGAGCCCGTCGCGGTGGCCTTGATCAATGGCCTGTTGTGGTGGACGGACCGGCGCAATCACCGCCTCTGCGCCCATGATCTGCGCCGTCATGCGCCGCCGCTGTGCCGGGGTGAACGTGGTGACGGGCGTGAGCAATTCCACTTTCCCTTTCAGATCGCCAGCGACGACAGCGGCTATCTCTACGTCACGGATGTGCTCAACGGGCGCCTGCAGGTGCTGCATCCGCGCGGGCGCTTCGTCTACGACATCGCCCGCTTTGGGCTGCGCCCCGGTGAGCTGTTCCGTCCCAACGGGCTGGCCTTTTTGCCGGGGGGCCTACTTCTGGTTGGGGACAGCTACACGGGACGCATCACGCGGTTTCGTGACGGGCAGCCCGCCGGCCTGCTGAGCGACGGTTCGGGCCAGGTGCTGCATTTCGAGACCCCGGTGGGCATCCGGGTCCGGGACGGGCGTCTGTATGTGGTGGACGCGGGGCGCAGCCGGGTCGAGGTGTTCCGGTTGCGGAGGCAGGCCACGGCGGAGACACGGGAACCGCCGGCACGGACAACGCCAGACGCCTCGCGCAAACGCTGTGTCATGTGTCACGTGGCGTGGGCGACAGCGTCGCCCGATGGGCACGGCTTGGGCGAGGGGCCGGTGCCCGCGGTGGCATCTCCCCGCATGTGCTACAGCTGCCATCACGGCGTGGTGGTGGACTCCCGTCCCCGCATCGGCCGCGGCGGGCAGCATCCGGATGCCCATCACCGGCGGGAAAAGGCCGCGAATGAAAAGCCGGACACGCCACGCAAGGACGAGATCCCCGCGGCCTTTCCACGCCTGGCCGACGGCGTCCTGTCCTGTGGCAGTTGCCATACCCCGCACGGGCAGACGCTAGAAGGCCAGACCACCCTGCATGCCGCCCACGGCAATCCCTGGCTGCGGGTACCGAACCGGGATGGCGATCTCTGCCAGCAGTGCCATGCCTCGAAACTGACCCGTCGCCTCGATGCCAAACACCCGCCGCGCGGCGTCAATCACCCGCTGGGCATCGCGCTCAAGGCGCCGCCCCCAGGGGCCAGTGAGCAGGACTATGCCCGCGACGAACACCTGCGCCAGGGCCTGCCGGCGCGTCTCGCAGAAAGGGGCGGCAGCCTGGACAGCCTGGCGCGCATGACCTGCCAGACCTGTCATCAGATCCATGGCGGCGAGGGCGATGCGCTGACCGTGCTGCCGCTGGCCAACGCCGAGCTGTGCATCGCCTGCCATCGGCGACAGCATGCCGTGGACGAGAAGGAGGCGCGCCGGAAGGGCGTGCATCCGGTCGACTTCACATTGGACGAGGCGGTGACGATCGCCGGCAAGCGCTTCAGGCGCGTGACCTGCTTCACCTGCCACAGCGTGCACGATGGCAGACCGGACACGCCGTTGCTGCGCGAGGATCACCGTGACGGCAAGCTGTGCGGCGCCTGTCACGAGGCGCAGGCCAGGGTGGTGCATACGGACCACGACCTGCGCCGGACGGCGCCGCACAGTCGCAACCTCGCCGGCCAGTCACCCCGGCAGAGCGGGGTCTGCGGGGCCTGCCACCAGATGCACGGCGGCAAGCCGGGCGAAGCGGTGCTGCACGCCTGGGAGCGGCATGCCTACCGCGGCAGGGAGGCGGCCCTCGAACGCGACACCCTGTGCCTGGACTGCCATCGTCGCGAGGGCCTGGCCGAGGGGGCAGAAGTCAACCACTTCAGCCACCCGGCGCGGGACCTGATCCTGCGTTCGGACCCCAAGCACATGCCCCTGATCGACGCAAAGGGCGAGGTGGCCGAATTCGGCGCCGTGGCCTGCGTGACCTGCCACGACCCGCACCGCTGGGCGGCGGAGGAAAAGAACGGCGGGTTGCCGCCGCGCGGACCGCGCAATCTAACCGGGAATATCCTTGACAGCTTCCTGCGCCAGCGCGGCGTGGCGGACAGTTTCTGCGTCGATTGCCACGGCATCGAGGCGCCGTTGAAGTACAAGTATTACCACCATCCCCGGGTGCGCGATCAGGGCGTCGACTACCTAAAGTAAGGCCCTCGGCGGTCGCTATCGGATTTCACAAAAACGCCGCGCCTCTGCGGCCGCTTTCTGGCAATATATTAACCCGTCGACAATAGAGATCATGTTCAGGGCTTCAAGCGTCCTTCAGCTCTGCGTTATCACTCTTGCTAATGGAACCACCATTGGCGGCGGCTGAACATAATCTCTATTGTCGCCGGGTTAATAGAATCCACCATTTTCCATCGGCTGCCGCACCGGCAGCCGTCATCCCGGGAGCCGCTATTGATGCACGGACAATCCTTTTTTCTTCCCGCCCCCCTGCAGCAGCAACTCGCCGCCGCCGCCGACGAATGGCAGGCCGGCGACAAGGTCGCGCGCCTGTGGGCCCGTGATGCCAGCCTCTGGACCGGCCGCGACGAAGACCAGTGGCTGGACTGGCTGACCATCAGCCGCGAGATGCGCGATCACTGCGACGAGCTGTCACAGGCCCTGGCCTTCGTCCGCGAGGGCGACTATCGCCACGCGGTGCTGCTCGGCATGGGCGGCTCCAGCCTCGGCCCGGAGGTGTTGCAGCTGACCTTCGGCGCCCAGCCCGGTCATCCCCAGTGGCTGATCGTCGATTCCACCGACCCCGCCAACATCCGCGCGGTAGAGGCGCAGATCGACTACGCCCGCACCGTGTTCCTGGTGTCGAGCAAGTCCGGTTCCACCCTGGAGCCGAACATCTTCAAGGACTACTTCCTCGCCCGCGCCAGCGAGGCGCTGGGACAGGCCGAGGCCTCGGCACGCTTCATGACCGTCACCGACCCCGGCTCTAACATGGAATCGGTGGCGCGCGCCGAGCACTTCCGCGCCATCTTCCACGGCCGGCCGCAGATCGGCGGGCGCTATTCCGTGTTGTCCAATTTCGGCCTGGTGCCGGCGGCGGTGATGGGCGTCGACGTGGGCCGCTTCCTCGATCGCACGGAAGAGATGGTGAGCGCCTGCGAGCAGCGTGACGTAACGCGGAACCCGGGCGTGATGCTGGGCCTGTTGATGGGCCTCGCGGCAAGGCAGGGACGCGACAAGCTGACCATCCTCGCCTCACAGGGCATCCGCGCCCTGGGCGCCTGGATGGAGCAACTGGTGGCGGAGTCCACCGGCAAGCAAGGCAAGGGCATCATCCCCGTCGATGGCGAGGCCCTGGCCACGCCGGAGAATTATGGTGACGACCGCCTGTTCGTCTACCTGCACATGGCCGGCGACGACGATCAACGCGCAAGGCTCGACGCACTGGCGGCGGCGGGCCACCCCGTGGTGCGCATCGAACTGTCCGATGCCTGGGACCTGGGCAAGGAATTCTTCCGCTGGGAGATCGCCACCGCGGTGGCCGGCAGCGTGCTGGGTATCCACCCCTTCGATCAGCCGGACGTGGAGGCCAGCAAGATCGAGACGCGCAAGCTCACCGAGGCCTTCGAGGCCAGCGGCAGACTGCCGGAGACCTCGCCCATGGCCAGCGACGGGCACTTCACCCTGTTCACCGATGACGCCAATGCGGATGCCCTGCGCCAACTGGCGGGCAGTGACGCCAGCGTCGAGGACTATCTCAGGGCCCACCTGGACCGGCTCGGCGCCGGCGACTATTTCGCCCTGCTGGCCTACATCAACCGGCTGGAACCGCAACACGACACGGCCCTGCAGCAGATCCGCAATCACGTCTGCCAGCGTGCGCGGGCCGCCACCTGTGTCGGCTACGGGCCGCGATTCCTGCATTCCACCGGCCAGGCCTACAAGGGCGGGCCGAACTCGGGGGTGTTTCTGCAGATCACCTGCGATGACGCTCAAGACCTGCCGGTGCCGGGCCGCAAATACAGCTTTGGGATCGTCAAGGCGGCACAGGCGCAGGGCGATTTCCAGGTGCTGTCGGAGCGCAAGCGCCGCGCCCTGCGCCTGCACATCGGCGCCGACACCGTCGCCGCCTTGCAACGACTGACGAAAATTCTGGCCTGACGGCCATCGCACTAACGGAGAATAGCGAATGCAACTGGGAATGATAGGTCTGGGACGCATGGGCGCCAACATGGTGCGCCGCCTGATGAGGGATGGTCACCAATGCGTGGTCTACAACCGCAGCCCCGGCCCGGTGAAGGAAATGCAAGGCGAGGGCGCCATCGGCGCCAGCGACCTCGACGACTTCATCACCAAGCTGGAGACCCCGCGCGTGGTATGGCTGATGGTGCCGGCGGCGGTGGTGGATCAGAACATCGAAGCCCTGGCGGACAAGCTGGACGCGGGCGACATCATCATCGACGGCGGAAACTCCTACTACAAGGACGACATCGCCCGCGCCAAGCGCTTGCAGCCGAAGGGCATTCATTACCTGGACGTGGGCACCAGCGGCGGCGTGTGGGGCCTGGAGCGCGGCTACTGCCTGATGATCGGCGGCGAAGACGCGCCGGTGGCGCATCTGGATGCGGTGTTCAAGTCGCTGGCCCCGGGCATGGGCGACGTGCCGCGCTCGAAAGGGCTGGCGGGCGAACCCTCGCAGGCCGAGCAGGGCTATCTGCACTGCGGTCCGGTGGGCGCCGGGCACTTCGTCAAGATGGTGCACAACGGCATCGAATACGGCCTCATGGCTGCCTATGCCGAGGGCCTGAACATCCTCAAGCACGCCAACGTCGGCAAGGCCTCACAGGAAGTGGACGCCGAGACCTCGCCGCTGCGCAACCCGGAAGACTTCCAGTACGACCTCAACCTGGCCGACATCACCGAGGTCTGGCGCCGCGGCAGCGTGGTGGCCTCCTGGCTGCTGGACCTGACCGCCGATGCCCTGCACCAGAGCCCGCAGCTGAGCGAATTTTCCGGCACTGTGTCCGACTCCGGCGAAGGCCGTTGGACCAGCATCGCCGCCATCGAATCCGGCGCTCCGGCACGGGTGCTGACCACGGCGCTGTACGACCGCTTCACCTCGCGCGGCGAGAGCGACTTCGCCGATCAGGTGCTGTCCGCCATGCGCTTCGGCTTCGGCGGCCATCACGAAAAGAAATAGCGTGCGGCAAACCTGGCACACCTTCAATGATGCCGAGGCCGTGGCCCAGGCCACGGCCGAGCACGTCTTGCAAGCGGCCACACGGGCCATTGAAAGCCGGGGCCGCTTCAAGCTGGTGCTGGCCGGCGGCACCACGCCGGCGCAGGCCTACCGCTTGCTGCGCGCGGTCGAGACGGACTGGGGCAAGTGGTTCATCTATTTTGGCGATGAACGCTGCCTGCCGGCGGATCACCCCGAGCGCAACAGCGTCATGGCACGGCAGAACTGGCTGGCCCATGTGGCCATTCCTGAACAAAACATCTTTCCCATTCCCGTGGAGGAGGGCGTCGATGTCGCGGTGGAAAAATACGCCGCCATCGTCGCCGCCGCGCGGCCTTTCGATCTGGTCCTGCTCGGCATGGGCGAGGATGGCCACACCGCCAGCCTGTTTCCCGGCCAGCCGCTGGATGCATCGGCGCTGGTGGTTGCTGTGCGCGATGCGCCCAAGCCGCCGCCACGGCGCGTCAGCCTGGGGCTGGCGGCCCTCAACGCCACACGCGAGGTGCTGATCATCGTCACCGGCCGTGGCAAGCAGACGGCGGTACGGCGCTGGCGGGCCGGCGAGAATCTGCCCGTGGCACAGGTGCACGGCCAGCAGGGCACCGAGGTCTACATCGATGCGGCGGCCCTTGGCGATGCGTGATCGGTTGTCGAAGTCCCCGCACTGATGTCTGTTTTTGCTAGAATCGCCGTATTCCTACAACGACGGCGGCGGAAAAAGATGAAAAAAGAAGTCAGCGTGCTTTTTGTTTGCATGGGCAATATCTGCCGTTCGCCCACGGCGGAGGGGGTGTTCGCCAAGCGCCTCGCCGACGCCGGCCTGGACGAGCGGGTGGATGTCGATTCCGCCGGCACCCATGCCTACCACGTCGGCGAGCCGCCCGATCCCCGCGCCCAGCGCACGGCCGCGAGCAGGGGCGTGGACCTCAGTCGCCAGCGCGCGCGCAAGGCGGTGGCGGAAGACTTCGAGACGTTCGACTACGTGCTGGCCATGGATCGCGACAATCTGGAACGTCTGCGGGAAATCTGCCCCGAGGGCGCGGAGCACAAATTGCAGTTATTCCTCAGCTATGCCGCCGAGCTGGACATCGACGAGGTGCCCGATCCCTATTACGGCGGCCCGGCCGGCTTCGACCGGGTGCTGGACATGATCGAGGCGGCGGCCGACGGCTTGCTGGAGGAGATCCGCAAGCGCCATCTGTAAGGCCCCGCAGTAATGCCATGAAGATGCCACGAAAAAGGGGTGCCTGATCGTTCAGGCACCCCTTTTTCGTGGGCCGGAAAACCCGGCGGGTATCAGTCCTCGCCGCCGTCCGGGGACTTGGCCTCGGCCCGGGGGGCCTCTTTCTGCGCTGCCGCCGGCTGTCCGCCTTTCGCCGCCGTCGCGGTGGCCGTCGCTGTCGCCTTGGCCTCGGCAGGTTTGCCCTCGATGGGCTTGAGCAGGTCGGCCTGCCGGGGGGCGCTTTCCTTCTTCTCGGCCTTTGGCGCTGGCGCCGTTTTCTCGCCAGCCGGTTTTTCAACCGCTGCCGGCCTTGCGCCGTCGGCCTTCTCGGGCGCGCTGGCGGGCGCCGCCTTGCGGGGCTTTTCCGTGCCGTCCCGAGCAGGCTTCTGCGCCGCCGGGCGGGTCTTCTCGACCGTTTTTTCGCTGGGTCCCGGCGCCGCCTTTTGCGCCGTCTTCTCTGTGGCGCGCGGTTTTTTGGCCGCGGGGGCGACGGTTTCGTCGGCCGGGGCTGGCGCGCCTGTGTCGCTGGCGGTCGTCTTGTCCACCGCGGCCGGCTGACTCGCCGGCTTGGCGGCTGGCGCCTGCCGGGCCGGGGGCTTTTCGCCGCCCGAGGCCTCGGTCCGATCCGTCGCCGCCGTCTTGCGTTGGGACTCTTGCGGGGTTTTCGCGGCGATGGCGGGCGCGGCGGGGCGTTCGGCCTTTACGGTGTCTGTCTTTGCGACGTCTTGGCTGCTGGGCCTGGCCGGCCTTTCGGCGCGGGGCGTGGCGGCCTTGTCGGTGCTGGCCGGCGGCGCCTGTCTGGCGGTTTCCGCGCCCGCCGGGGCTTCCGCGCCGGCCGAGGCGTCTGCTGCCTTGTTGCCATTGCCTTCACTGACGGGTTTTTCACTACCGGGCTTTTTACTACCGGATTTTTCACTACCGGATTTTTCACTACCGGATTTTTCACTACCGGATTTTTCACTACCGGATTCTGTGCCGGCGGCGCCGCTGGCATCGCGGTTTGGCTCGCGACGACGACGGCGGCCGCCGCGCCGGCCGCGGCGTGAGCGCTGGCCGTCACGCGTCTCCTGCCGGCCTTCCTCGCTGCCTGTCTCGGCCGGGGGGGTGGCGGCAACGGCCTCGGCGTTGTCGCTGGCCGGGGTTTCCGCCGCCCTGGCCTGCGCAGGCTTGCGTGCCGCGCTGTCGCGACCGGGCTGGCGTTCACGGCGCGGGGGCTTCTGCCGCGTCTCGGTCTGCGCCTCGCCCTGGGCGCCGCTGCGCGTGGCGTCGGCGACCTGTTCGCTGTCACGGCGGGTGCCTTCGCCCTTGCGCGGCTGCCGGCGGCGGCCGTTGCCGCCGCTGCGGGAGCCGCCACGGCCACCGCGGCGCTGCTGGCCGCCCTGGCTGCGTGACTCGCCGCTGGCCTTGCTGCTGGTGCCCTTGGCGGTGGTGGTCTCGGCGCCCTCGCCTGCGTCGGTCTTGCGGGTGGCGTCGCCGCCGCCGATGAGGTTCGACCACAGGCGTTTGATGAAGCCGCCCTGGCGCGGGGTTTCTTCGCGCGCCGGGGGCGTCGCGCCCTGCTGGGGCACGGGGGCGGCCGGTACGACGCTCTTGACGGCGGGCTCTTCGGTCTTGACCCTGGGCTTGTCGCCCTGCAGGGACTCGGAGGTCTCTTCGCGCTCGACGGCGAGGTCATAGCTGGTCTGCTTGCTGCTGCCGCGTCCCACGTCGCTGACGCGTTCGCGCTGGATCTCGTAGTGGGGGGTCTCGAAGCTGGTGTTGGGCACCAGCACCACCTTGACCCCCTGGCGCGCCTCGATATCGCTGATGGCGCTGCGCTTTTCGTTGAGCAGGAAGGTGGCCACGTTGACCGGCGCCTGCACCACGATGCGCGCGGTCTGGTCCTTCATGGCGTCTTCTTCGATGATGCGCAGGATGGACAGGGCCAGCGACTCGGTGCCGCGGATGGTGCCCTGGCCCTTGCAGCGCGGGCAGACGATCTGGCTGGACTCGCCCAGCGAGGGTCGCAGGCGCTGACGCGACATCTCCAGCAGGCCGAAGCGCGAGATGCGGCCCACCTGCACGCGGGCGCGGTCCATCTTCAGGGCCTCGCGCAGGGTGTTTTCCACTTCGCGCTGGTTGCGCGAGGCGCTCATGTCGATGAAGTCGATGACGATCAGGCCGCCGAGATCACGCAGGCGCAGCTGGCGGGCGATCTCTTCCGCCGCCTCGCGGTTGGTGTTGAGGGCGGTTTCCTCGATGTCGCTGCCCTTGGTGGCGCGCGCCGAGTTGATGTCGATGGAGATCAGCGCCTCGGTGTGGTCGATGACGATGGCGCCGCCGGAGGGCAGGCGCACCTCGCGCTGGAAGGCGGTCTCGATCTGACTCTCGATCTGGTAGCGGGTGAACAGCGGCACCTTGTCCTCGTAGAGCTTGAGCTTGCCGAGGTTGTGCGGCATCACCATCTGCACGAACTCGACCGCCTGTTCGTAGGTCTTGCGGTCGTCGATGAGGATCTCGCTGATGTCCTTGCGCAGGTAGTCGCGGATGGCGCGGATGACGACGTTGCTTTCCTGATAGACGAGGAAGGGGGCGGGGCGCTCCTTGGCGGCCTTGTCGATGGCGTCCCACAGTTGCAGCAGGTAGTTGAGATCCCATTGCAGCTCTTCGGGGTTCTTGCCGACGCCGGCGGTGCGCACGATCAGGCCCATGTCTTCCGGCACTTCCAGGGCGGCGAGGGCGTCGCGGATCTGGTTGCGTTCGTCGCCCATGATGCGGCGCGATACGCCGCCGGCGCGGGGATTGTTGGGCATCAACACCAGATAGCGGCCGGCGAGGCTGATGAAGGTGGTCAACGCGGCACCCTTGTTGCCGCGTTCTTCCTTGTCGATCTGCACCAGGATTTCCTGGCCTTCACGCATCACGTCCTTGATGTTGACGCGACCGCTGCCGAGTTCGACCTTGGGGTTGAAATAGCTGCGGGAGATGTCTTTGAGGGGGAGGAAACCGTGGCGATCGGCACCGTAGTCGACAAAGGCGGCCTCGAGGCTGGGCTCGATGCGGGTAATGCGACCCTTGTAGATATTGGCCTTTTTCTGTTCGCGGCCAGCGGTTTCGATGTCGAGGTCATACATGCGCTGGCCATCGACCAGCGCGACACGCAACTCTTCCGGCTGAGTCGCGTTAAACAGCATACGTTTCATATTGTTGTTTCCAGCGCGCTCAACCATGTCCACTGCGGTTGCGGGCGGAATACGTCACAGTGGTTGCCCGTTCCCCTGGCGGCCATTGCAGGCGGCAAGCAGGTCGGGAGACCGTTGTTGGTAGCTCGTCATGAACGCTTTGCGAACATGGGAGCGCGCTAATCAATGTGTGTATGACATCCGTCATGACGCGGATGTTGAAAATTCAGCTCTGTTTCCGCCACGCCTCGTGCCCGCGCTTCCTGCGTGATGTCCGCTTCGCAGGGGTGGTCGGGGGCGAGTAAAAATGTGGCGTAAAATCAATGCGATCCCGCAACAGGCTGGAAACTATAGCAGCCTTGTGCGATGGCGGCAAACCGTCGCGCCATCGGGCTCTTATAATCGAACACGATGTTGTCCCGCTGCACGGTTGAGAGACGTTATATAGAACCCACGGATTCAGGCAGAAGCCGCTGGTTCGGGGCCTTGGCGCCATGCCCGCGATCCGGCGCCTTGTCGGGCGCCGGGCAATTAAAGTTGTCGTTTGCCATATGCTGGTCTATTTTGTATGTCACCTGAATCCGTGAGTTCAGGGCGGATGAAGCGTGCAACTGCTTGATTCGTATCGCGTAATGAAAAATCGAGGAAATAGCGGGGACTATTGCCGAGATTTTTCATATAGCGAGACGGATCAATGAGTTGTGCGATTCGCCGTCATGAACTCACGGATTCAGGTGTCAGCTTCGGTGAGGTCACTAGATGTAGTGGTTTCTTTAACAGGGAACCCGGTGTGAATCCGGGACTGTCGCGCAGCGGTATGGGGGAACGAAGGCCACAGGTGCATCAGCACAGGCACTGTCCACGCGGATGGGAAGCCGTGGCCGTAGGCGGATCAGCCACTGATCCATGCCCCCGAGTCCGAATACCTGCCGGAGCCGGAATCCCCACGGGGATTCCGTTACCCGGGCCTCGCGTCAAGGCGGAAGGGTGGAGGACCGCGCCTGCCGGCGCCTCAAATATCCTATCCTCCCTCTCTCTGCGTTTGCGCCAGTCCCCGAATCTCATCTGCAGAATGCAACGGGGGAACCATGCAAACAGAGAACCTCACCGCGACCGACGCGCCATCGGTCGCCAGCCTACCCGACCACCGTGCTCAAGCGTGACGGCCGCCAGGCCCGCTTCGACAGCGCCAAGATCACCCCTGCCGTAACCGTACAAACCACACCGTTCTTCCCAAGGCTGTCTTCGCGTCATAACCTGCTCCTGGATTCACCAACAGGAGCACAACATGAGCAAGCGGCGCAGCAGGACCGAGTGGCAGGGACTGATTGA
>Ga0256839_1003856_pt1 | contig 15120 bp, 7 predicted proteins | sample 354166metaG_FD_185968 | JGI IMG/M metagenome (GOLD analysis project Ga0256839, IMG submission 185968) | Hydrothermal vent microbial communities from Mid Atlantic Ridge, Atlantic Ocean - 354-166 | ecosystem: Environmental > Aquatic > Marine > Hydrothermal vents | place: Atlantic Ocean: Mid... | reverse complement strand
ACGGTGCAGTTTGGCATTCTTCTCTGTTCAGGAAAGATTACACTACTATACATAGAAATAAACGTTTGGCAGCGGAAGCCGCAGGTATAGACCTTATTCAGATTTTTGATTTTGAATGGGGCGACAAAAGAAAGCAGCCTATCTTGAAGGATATAATAAGGCGCAGATTAGGCGTGCCGGGCGTCTCTGTGGGTGCTCGTTCTTGCACGGTGTATGTAGGACCGGGAACCGAAAGGCTGCGGGCATTTATGCGGAACAACCATCTTCAAAAGGCTCATGGTTCTATTTATGCGTGGCTTGAATATGAAGGTTCTGTGCTGGCCGCCCTGTCAGTTATAAAGGGTAAAAATCATGGTGAGTATGTAGTAGCAAGGTCTTGCTCGGCTATTGGGTATAACATACCAGGTGGGTTTCCAAAACTGCTCAAAGCACTATATCAGGCTACAAAGTTTACTACACTTGTATTTTTTGTAGACAGAAGGATTTTCTCTGGACGTAGCCTGAAAAATTATGGGTTTTCTTTGGTTGGGTCAGTACCTCCACGCTATGTATATATAAACAAAAGCGGGGCTTATGTAGGAGACAGGAGGACCTTTCAGCGTAGCAAGATATTGAAGAAGTATCCGCATTTACCTCCTGCATCGGAACGTGAGCTGACAGAGATGTTAGGGCTTGCACGCCTTTATGATGCAGGCAAAGACAAATACGTTTTGGAGGCTTTCCCCAAATAGCCAGCCATGATACAATGCCCCAACACTAAAAAGGGTTGATATCATGGGTTGCAGTGGGTCCGTGAAAGCCGCGAAGAAGTGCATGCTGGATGCCACCAAGGAAGCGGCGGCCAAGCATGCACAAGTACAACAGAAGTATCTTCAGTACCTGCAGGCGCGCAACGCCTGGCAGATGATCCTTGGTACGTTTATTGGTATATACGCACTAATCAAGCAATTTGAGCTTTATAAAGAACAGCTAAAGATTGCCAAAGAAATACTTCGCCAGCAAGAAGAATATCTCACGTTGGCGAAGCGGCATTACAACGAAATAAACTTGCCTTCTTTTGAACGAGTGCGTGACCTGTATGACCGCTACGTGTCCAAGTTCCAGGGCTATGAAGAGCGGTTCATGCAGGATGCGTTCAAGTTCGACGAATACGACCCTGAGTACGATACGCAGGAATCACGTGTCCTTTCGAAAGTCTACGCGCATTTCGACAAAGCGCTGCGAGCGACGCTGCGAAGCCGCGGCAAATACCATGCTGGCCGCCCGTGTCATGATGTGACGTGGTTCAACACGATGAAGGCGCTCGCTGCTACCGACGCCAGCAACGCAGCGTTCCGCTACGAAGAAGCGAAGAAGGAGCGCCTGGACCAGTGGTTCTGGCAGCGCAAGCTTGGTGGTGCCGAGTTCCAGACCAATATCGGCAACCGTGCAGTGTCCGGCCTGAACCGTGGCGTGGCTGTGTCCATTAGCGGTCTGAATGCTGTTGGGCAGGCGTACACCAACCTCATCGAGGCGCAGGGACCGCTGTCGGCTGCATACGCCAACATGGGGCAGGCATGGGCGTCGCTGGCCAACGGTGCATTCCAGATGGCTGGCTATGCCTATGGACAGGCGTCGCCGATGGGCTGGATGCCGCCGCCTTACGGTGGTGGGTCTTATGGCATGTACGGACCTGGAAGCACGAACTTCGGTGCCGGTACTGGTATGGGTATCGGCTCCGGCACGTACAGCATGGGTACACTTATCGGCGACAACCACGGCGGTGGTATGGCCACGGCGGGTGGCTTCGCTGCTGGTGGCGTGTCGACAGGCGTGCCGGGCGGCCTGCCTGCAGCGCCTGCGACGGGTAACTGGATTGGCGCGCCTGGGTATTCTGGAGGTGCATGATGGCTTACTACGCGACCGCGCGTATTTTCGCTGACCCGTTCGGTTCATTCCTCAAGGGGTTCCGGCAGGCACAGGCAGATCGGCGCAGCGAATTGGCCCTGCTTGACCAGTTCCGCCGCACGCAGTTGCTGGCCAGCGGCGATCGGCGTGCCTGGGAGAAACTGTTTCTGGATGAGGAGTACAGGCGCGACACGTTGGAGCTTGACAAGGACAGGTTCGAGTTCGACAGGGAAAAGTTCGAGTTCAAAAAAAGCAACGCCGACGCCGACGCCGGCACTGGTGCTGATGTCGACCCCGCTGCTTTGGCGGCGCAGATCTATAATCAGACACAACGGCGCAGCGACGCAGCGGCGCCGCAACCCCCCACTGTGCCGGCGACATCCGAACCTTCTGTCTCCCCTCCCGAACCTGAACCAGTGTTGCGCTTCGACACGGACCTGCCCGAAAATGTACAGGCTCCGACGGGTGCGAAGAAGTATACGGATAGCCTGCTGCAGACAGCTCCGGCGATGGACGTCACCAGGCAGCCGACCACCAAACCTGGGCGGGTTACGCCTCCGGCAGCACCGACCCCGGCTGGCCCTGCCCAGCTCCCTCCTGCTCCTGCAGGACCAACGCTGAGCGACAAAGCGCGCGCACGGCAGCAGTCAGACCCATTGCGTCAGGACCTCAAACGGGCGCTTGACGAATACCTCAAGCAGAACCCGGCTCCGCCTCAGGACCCGCAGCAGCGCCTGCAGCAGGTGTTCGCAAGCAACCCGCTGCGGCAGGCGGTCGAGCGTGCCAACCGCAAGCCGGCTCCGCCTGTGCCGCCGCCTGCGTTCGTTCCTGTCCCGGAGGGAGGTGGCAAGCCCATCCAGGACCGCATCCCTGTACAGAAGCCCATCCAGGACAGGATCCCCCCGGCCAACGTGGAGCGTGCCATCGCCCTTATCTCCACCATTTCGCAGCGCCTGAGCGACCCCAACCTGTCGCCTCAGGCTCGCCAGCAACTGCAGCAGGCTCTGCGAAAGGCTCAGGAGATCGTGCGTCGCTTCAATCAGGGAGGCTGACATGGCTGGTGTCGTTCCGCCTGTCCCGGCGTCGGATGTCGAAGAAGACCCGTTTGGCGAAGAGCCGATGGAAAACCCGTTCTCTGCTGCAGAGCCGGCTTCTGCAGGAGCCGCCTGGCAGGGGCTGTTCGACGCTGGCGGAGAGGAAGAGGCTACGTTTGTGCCTCAGGTGCCATCCAGTGCTCTGGACCACCGACCACCGGAGATTGACGGGCAGCGGCTGGGAGCTGCACGCATGGCGCAGTTCACCATTCAACGTGAGCTCGACAGGGCAGCCAAGCCCCTGCTGGAGAAGCTGGGGCCGTCGTTTGAACAGTTGTCGAAGCTGGGCTACAACAAGCCGAACGTTGATCCGGCAGGTGAGCAGTTGCAGTCCATCCTGCGCAAGCTGGTGAGGAACTACTGATGCCTCTCGATCCGAAGGAAGACATGCAGGGGGATCCTTTCGCAGGCAAGAGTGATCCGGTTGCACCGGTGCCTGAAGAAGATCCGTTCGCCGATGACGAGATCCTGCAGATCGAGCAGGATGTCGCCAAGGCGCTGGAACTTGACAACGTCCCTCCTTCCGATCAGGTGGTCGACGTAACGCCGGCTACGCCGGAAACCGTTGGCAAGGAAGCGCCGCTGGCGCCGGTTCCGGCAGACACTGTACCTGCCGAGCCGGCAGCACCTGTGACGACTGCCAAGGAAGACCCGATCCGTGTCATCTCCGAGAACAAAGGAGACATGCTTGCGGCCCCTGGCAAAGGGGACATGCAGACGCGAGCAAAGCCTCGACAGGCGCAGCAGCAGCAGGAGCAGGACCCGCTGGCCAAACTGCGAGAGTTGGTGAGCACGGACCCGCAGCGGGGGTTCGTGGACTACCTGCGCAATGACAAGCTTGCCGCCCAGGGCTGGCTGCAGGGTAATACTGGGACCCGATCGAAAATACTCAACGCCTACATCGATGCCGAAGCCAAGCGGTTCGCCGCCGAAGCAGCGAAAGCGGCGGAACTGCGCAAGCTGAATCCAAAACAGCGCAAGCAGCTGCTGAAGGCGTTGGAAGACCGTCGTAAGGCAGACCTCAAGCAGCAACTGGTGCCGATCGTCGGCATCAACTTCGCCAAGGCTGGAGATGAAACCAACGTCGACCCCAGCGGTATCACTGCGCAGATTCTGAAGCGCGCCAGGCTGCCCGTTCAGGGGGACGAGCTTGGGAACTGGGTTCGCTCCCGCATTGCCAATGAGCTGAAAGACGCATGGAACACCGCCAACAAGGCCCGACACAAGGACATCTTCAACAGCCTGCGTGATAACTACATCCTGCGCATGGAAGAGGCAGTGCGCTCGGCTCCGGAGTTCCAGCAGCTCAAGCCGAAAGACCGAAACGCCGTGCTGAAAGAGTTGCGCCGGCAGGCCAAGCTGCGGTTCAACGCCATCGCCCCACAGTTTGTGGGGCGCTACGACATCACCGCTGGCGACGCGCGCGAAGTCGCGAAGGAGGAAATCAACGCCCAGGTAAAGGCCGACAAGCAGACGTTCTCGCTCGTGCGTGCAGGCGCCGTCGTGCTTGGGTCCGCAGCCAAGGGCGTGGGCGACCTGGTGGCGTTCAGCGGTGACGTGATGGCGTACGTCACTGGTGACGGGTCGTGGCGGGACATGGCGCTGGCCCGCATCGGCCATGGCATCGCCGAGTGGGGCGGCAAGGTCACCGAAAACGCCATCCCGGAGCACGTCAAAAAAGAACTGCAGATGGTCGAACAGAAACTCGCCAACGGCGAAATCGTCGATGGCTTGAGCGGGCTCAGCGCCTCCACCATCGCATGGCTCGGTCTGCAGATGGGCGGTTACCTCGTTGGCTCTGGCGGCCTTGCAGGTGGCGTGCGCGCCGGGCTGGCGAAGATGGCGGTCAGCAAGTCCATCGGGTCCACGCTGCGCGTATCCAAGTCTGTCGGTGCTGTCCTGCAGGGCAACAAGGCCAGGCTGGGCGCAGTGGCCGTCGGTACTGGCGGCGCTCAGGGTGCCGACATCGGGCGCGAGGTTGCTTCGGAGATCCTCAATGCAGACACGAAGGACCTGAAGCCAACGCCCGGCTGGGCTGGCATGGTCGAGAAGCTGACCGCCGCTTACGGGCGGCCGCCGAGCGATGCCGAGGTCAAGCAGGCGCTGGCAGACCTGCATGCAGCGCGAGCGTCGGTGTATGGTGGCGCGCTTAGCACCGCTTCGACGCTGCTCATCGGCGGCATCACCGAGAACTTCCTCAACGTGTTCCCCGGCCAGGTGGCCAAGTCCCTGGCTGGCGAGATCACGCGTAGTACCGGGCGCGCCGGCGCACTCGTGCGAGGCGGTGCACGTGAAGCACTGTCCGAAGCTGTCGAAGAAGGTGGCCTCGAAGCGCTCAAGCAGATCGAAACCGCCAAGGCTATCGAAGGCCGGTACGTAGACATCGGTGAAGTGCAGGCCAGCGCCATCCTTGGCGCCACGCTCGGTGCCGCGTTCGGCGGCCCGCTGGCTGCGCTTGCGCCGGAGATCGTCGAGGGTAACATCAAGTCCGATCCTGACCTTGCCGAAGCGGTGGACGAAAGCAAGGCGCAGGCTCTGGAGGGCATCAGGCTCGCCGCCGACAAGGCAGGCGTCGCTCCGCCGAAGGAGCTGGAGGGGCTGTTCAAGCCGGATGTAGAGTATACCGGAACCGAAGTGGCGTTCAACTATGAAGCCGAAGGCGATGGCATCCGGGTGATGACCATCGAAGGCACCCGTGTCATCAAGCGCGGGGACAAGTTCTACTTCGGCAAGAAGGAGATCAACCCGGAAGCGGCGCATTGGCGCATGCTGCTGGCAGAAGCAGAGCGCCAGGCAGAGCTGCCGCCTGGCACGATCTACAAGCCAAAGGCCGAGCAGCAGGTTGCAAACAAGCCGAACGTCCGGGACCCGGCCAATCTGGGTGTGCCGGATGAGCTGCTGGTCGACGCCGACGAACAACTACACCAGCAGTTCGAACAAGAGATCGAGGGCCGCACAGCCGATGAGCAACCGGCGCAGCCTTCCATCAACGACATCCCACCCGACAGGGTGCCGGACGCTGCGCGTGCATACATGAACATGCTGGTGCAGAGCGGCGAACCGGAGGGTCTGGCGCTGAACAGCGTCATTCGAACATTTGGCATCGACAACTTGCCGAACGATCTGCTGGAGACTTACAAGACCATCGACCCGAAGGATTGGCAGGATCAGATCAAGGCGCTGGACCCGCCCGCCGGCCCCAAGCATGTCGAGAAACTCAAGCAGTCACTGCCCGCCAAGGGCCGGTTCTACGTCGTGGCGTCGGCGGCGGAGATGCCAGGCATGAATCCGGAAGCGGCGATTGCGTCGTTCAACATCAACGGCGGCAGGGACGCCTTTACCGTCATCAACGCCAGCCGCATCAGGTCGCCACAGCACCTGAAGAACGTCTTCACAGCGCACCACGCCCTACGAGCACTGGCGTCTCCGCGCAAGAACAATCTTCTGTTCGACGCAGCGAAGCGTGCGGTGAACCTGGGCCTGGAGCTGCGCATCGAGACCGACTCCAAGAAGGGGTACCGGGTCTACACCCAGGAGAACCCGATCCCGGATCGGCTCAAGAAGACCACCAGCCAGACCGCTCGCGCCACCATCGCAGCGTTCCAGGAAGCGCTGATGCGTGGCGACGTGACTGCCATTCGTGGCCTGCGGGATGCCCTGGATGCGGTCGCCAAGGAGACTGGTCAGCCGCTGTATGCCAGCCATATGCGGTACTCCCAGTTGTGGCGCACGATGGTGGAGGCGGGTGTCATCCCGTCTGATCAGGTGGCGTTCGACGCAGCGACGCCGCCGGGCACGCCGCCGCCCCCCATCAATACGCCGCCAGGAGGCGGAGGCAGCGCCACGAAAATTGCACAAAAGGCTGCCAAGGCGAAGGTCGGCCCGCCTGCCGAGCTGCGCATCGACAAGGGCGTGCTGAAGGCGCTGAAATGGGCAGACAACGCCGCCAAGCTGACTATCATCCGTTCCCTGGTGGAAGAGGAAGGGGTCAGCCAGAAGGTGCGGGAAGCGGGCCTGCGGTTCCTTGCGATGGCGCGTGGCATGTCGTCGCTTGCCAGCGAGAAGACCAACTTCATCGCCCACACTCTGCTTGCCCTCGACACCACCGTCAACCAGGTGGCCAAACAGCTTGGCATGACACCGGAAGAAGTGAAGGTGAAGTACAACGACTATCGCCTTGCCCGGCATGCCAAGGAGCGCAACCTCACGCTGTGGGCCGTCAACGTCCCCCTGCAGAAGAAAGGGGCTGAGGCCAAGCGGGGAGCACTCATCACGTCTATCCTCGATGGCACGGCAGACCCTGCGACCACCATGCAGGAGATCATCAAGCTTGCGGAAAGCAGCGACCCTGCCGTTGCGCGCGAGGAAGGCGTGTATGGTGGCCTGTCGGACGCCGAAGCCGACGCCATCATCAAGGTCATCGAAACTCGTGGCTGGCACAAGGCGTTCGAGGCCATCGACAAGGAATATGACTACCTGGTGCAGATGATGCGGCGCTGGGAAGAGGAGTCCGGCACCTATGCCGGGCCGGCCAAGAACATGCTCGACGCATATGGGTGGAAGTACTACACGCCCCTGTTCAATACGCGAGAGGTCAAGGAGGACTTCGATGCCACGGACGACGCTGAGGTCGTCGACTCCATGTTCAACCCGGTGAATATCGTCAAACACACGGCGGAGGGGCGCAAGACCATCCGGCATGTGGATACGTGGACCAACTTCGAACAGGCTGCACGCAACGCCGCCTATCGTTCCACTCTCGCACAGGTAACGAGGGCACTGCGGGACTTTGCTGAAGCCGTCAACGAAGACGGGTTCGCCGTGCAGCTGGCAAGTATCAAGGAAGCCGGGCGCGTCGAGTTCAAGCCTGGGGACGGATCAAAGCCTCCTTCGTGGCGGATCCCTGTCCACTCTGCCACTAAGAACCCGCGCGTGTTCAACGTCTTCAACGAAAAGACGGGCCGCTGGGAGCGTATGGCGGTGTTCGATAGCGACATCGCCAAGCTCCTGCGGGATCAGCTTAACGAAGACTTCATCATGAACTCGCGTGGCCTCGACAAGGCCCTGCGTGCCGTTGGCGACGTGACGCGATGGTATGCCAAGGGCATGACCGCATACAACCCGCAGTACTGGTTCACAGAGACGTACCGTGACCTCGTGCAAACATCCGTGTTGTTGGCCACGCAGAAAGGGCTGAACCCAACCAAGGCCGCTGCGCGTATCACGAAGAAACTGGCGTTCATGCAGAAGGGCCAATACACCCAGAAGCTGTTCGAGTTCCTGTCCGCCGACGCCAAGCGGCGTGAAGAGCTGGCCAACGACCCGGAGTTCCTCGCTACCGAAGGCATGGACATGGTGATCGAACGCTGGCGCAACGGCGGGCTGATTACGTTCACGGCACAGGTTGGCGAAGCGGACCACCAGGTGCAGCGCGGGCGTGGCCCTACCGCACGCGCCGCTCGCGCCGCCGCGCGCAAGCTGCTTGGCCACAAGGCGTTTGCAACAATTGAGGGCAAGCTGCAGACCGTCGAGAATATCGGCACGCTGCTAGACAACATCCACCGCCAGGTTGCCTATGACATGCTGCGAGAGTCCGGTGCGTCGCCTGCGGAAGCGTCCCTGTGGAGCCGGGAGGTGATGGACTTCAATCGACGCTCCAATATTGGCGTTGGGTTGAACCAGGTCTGGGCCTTCGCCAACGCCGGTCTTATCGGCGCGTCGACAGTGTTGTCCAATCACCTGTGGAAGAAGGGCGCTCCGCCGATCAAGCTGGAGGCCGACGCCGATGGCAACCTGCAGGCAAAGTTCGACAACGATCCGCGCCGCCTGATCAAGGAGTTGAACATCGGCGCCATTGGCTACTTCACCCTGGCGGGTGCCCTGCGTGTGGCTATCGTCGCTGCACTGCTTGGCGTCGATGACGATGGCGAGCCGATCGCGCGCAAGATCACTCCAGGCACGTGGATGATGTACGAGGTGTGGCCCGTCAACCTAATCCCCGGCATCGATGGGGTGGTCGACGGACCACTGAAGCTGCCGAAGCAGTATGGCCTGCATCAGATCTTCGAAGGGCTTGGCACCGCCGCAGCACTCAAGACGCTTGGCCTGGCGGATACACGGGAGATCCTGTTTTCGTTCTCCGAAATGATGGGCGTCAACTTCATCCCCGTTGGCCGCCTGACTGTGCCTGAAACGATGGCGCAAGGAGGTCGCTTCGACCTCGGTGCTACACTAAGGCAAGCCGCTGTAAGTTTCGCCCCTACACCTGCGACAGCTCTTGCCGAGCTTGGGCTTGGACGAGATACGTTTGGACGGAGGCTGGAGCCTGACATCCAGTACTCAAAGGCTGCGCAATACACAAAAAGCTTCGTTGGCACTCCTGAAGTCTACCGTACAATCGCCAAGTTCGCTTACGAAGGACTTGGGTTGGACATATCTCCAGCCCATGTGCAAGTGCTTGTTCGCGATTTCATACCGATGCTTGGCCCCATGCTGGACGGGCTTGCGCGTACGGCAGTGAACCTGTTGTCCCGTCCGGACAGGACCGTTGTCGAAGAGATCCTGTCCTCGTCGCTGACGCCGCTACCAAAAGTGGCGTATGATGTGCGGTATGATTACATCAGAACGGACAACTTCATCCGGGCCAACTACATCGACCCTGTTCGCAAGGACGTGGACACTGTTCGAGACGAGTTCAAACATGACCCGGCAGAAAAAGAGAAGCGTCTGGCAGCAATCTATAGGGCGAACCCGTGGTATCGCCCCATTGTGAACATGCACAAGCAATACGCAGAGCGGCTGTCGGTGCTCCGAAACGCTGTCCGCGAAGCACGGCGCAACGGCGATTACGAAGAAGCCACCAAGAAGTGGGGCGAATACAACGATCTTCGCAAACAGCGTGTCGCCGAGACCGTACGCATCCTCAAGAACTTCGGGATTGAAGTTGACTATTGATCGGTGGGCGGATGAGGTAACACGGTTCGCCCACCGTCGCCGGTGCCACGTTGCCCATGCTGTCCGGGATGCCACTGTTTAGATCGAAGATGAAGCTCTGTTTGCCGTTGACCGGGACGATGTAGCCTTCCTTCGTCAGCATCTCGATGAGTGAAGGCTCGACGAGATTGGCCTTCTGGCAGAACTCCGCAACCTTGCGACGGGCCACAATGATGTGAACGCCGTCTTCTGACATCAGGGCCCGTGCCTTTGGTGCGTGCACGGGCCTGGCCTGCAGCACGTAACCGCCGGTCATGCTGCCAACGTCCAGACCCTTCTTGTCCTGCGCCGAGAAGATCGCCATGCAGTCCTTGACATACGCCACAAGCTGCATGACGAGGGCCTCGGCGCTGGCCTCGGCCTTGACGGCTTCCTGCTGCTTCTGCATGCGTGTGCGAAGCTTCTGACCGATGATGCTGATGAGGTCCTCGTCGCTCACAGACATGCCCATTTCCTCCAGGATGTCCATTGCCACCTGAACACACGCCAGGCCGGCGTGGATGAACCTGTATTGCTGAGTGTATTTCAGGTTCCACTCGGCAACAAGGTCCTTCAGGCGCTTCTCAATCTCGCTCTTGCGCGCCACCACACGCTGGATGAACTCCCGTCCCACCCAGCCATAGTTGCCATCGAGCCAGTGCAGCCAGCGCTGTGCCATGCCAAGGTCGTTGCGGCTCTTCAGCGTAGTGTCGTTCTCAAGCGGCAGCTCCATCACACGCAGCATCAGCGCTTCATCCACCATGCTGTTGCGGGACTGGAACTTGGCATGCATCGACGCATTGGCCGTCGTCAGCGTGATCAGCTGCCATCCGGATTTCGGCCTCTGCAGCGAGCCGTCCCGCCGTGCACGATGATAGCCCTCACCATTGGTGAGCGAATAAATGAAGTGCTGTACCGTTTCGTCGCCGGTCAACAACGGCGTGATCTCATCGAAAAGGGCTGGCAGGTGCCGGTAGAGGTAAAGCCGTGCTTCTCGGCTGGCCCGTGTGTCGTTGGGCGTGAAGTGCGTGCTGATGGGGCGACCATATAGGCCAGCAGCGATGCGCAGCAGCGTCGACTTGCCGCAGCCGGACGGGCCTGTCAGATGCACAAACAGCCCAGTCTCGCCCGTGAGCGCCATCAACGGCGACGCAAGCGCCGCCAGCAGCGCCAGCTTCGCCTCCGGCACCAGCAGACGCAACATTCCGGCGAAGGCCTCCTTGTGGCGCTCTGCGTCGCCACCAGTGGTGAACAACATGGAGACCTTGGAGAGCTCTTCCGAAGGCTCGACGGGTGTGGTCCCGGTTTTGGTTATCAGCTCCTCGCCGACGACGAACCCGTTACGCCGCCACCCCATACGTCCGACACCCTGGATGACATCTCCACACGTGTTGAAGTCGATGGCGATGGCCGCCGCATACAGCCGGAATGCTCTTGCAATGAGATCATGGCCCGCCGGGACAGTATATCCGAACGCCTTGAAGAACTTGTGAACGCTCTGGTTGGTGGACAGTACCGATGCTTCGATGGAAAGCTGGCGCTCTATGTATGACCCGGTCTTGTCATACACTCCCAGCAGCATTATGGGCTCTTCCCCATCGACACGGCCCAGCACCTTCACCAGTCTTGGACATGCAGGGACGACCTGCATCGCCTTGCCGACGGTTAGTACGGCCATGACTTCACCCGTGCCGTGGTTGAACTCGAACGTGGCCCCGACGTGAGCTCCAAGCCTGGAGAGTAGAGCCTGAATGTGGTCCTGCGACGCAGGCGGCGTGGTCACCCCATCCACGTTTTCCGCCTGATGCGGGGCAGGCGTAGCCTGCGCCGCAGGATCTGGTGGCTGCGCAGATTGGGCTCGTGCAGCGATCTCGGCCTTGATCGTCTGCTCACGCTGCGCAGCAACAATCGGTGATTTGACGTGTCCCCTGTGCTTGCACCCCATGCATTTGGCGCTTCCCCTTGCGGCGGCATACACCTCGCACGTGACGGGGCCAACGCCATTGTCTCGGCTCGTGGCAGCCTGCTCGAACTTCCTGGATGTCTCTTCCGGTGAATACTTCGGGTACTTGTGAGAGATGAAGTGCGCCAGCTTTTCGCCTTCTTCCGTGAAGGCACACAGCTGGATTGAGCACCACCACGCTTCGTAGGACTCCGACGCCTGGTTGACGCAGGCGTCCATGAACTGCGGACACCCCGCAAACAGGAACGACGCCGGCACTTTCGATGGCGGACTTGCCATCAGGTCATCCGATGAGTCGTAACCCTGTGCAAAAGGTGATGCAGGAACAAGCTCTGCCTGCTTGCCTATCAGCTCTGACGGGGAGAACCGCCTATTGTAATCGGCGTGCACCACGGAGACCAGCAGGTTGCGCTTCATGTTGCGCGTACCCGGCACGCGCAGCAGCCCCGCTGCGTCGGTCACGCGGACCACATCAACCGCCAGCTTGGGGTCAACAACCTGCAGTCGAGAGCGGAACGCACGCGCAAGCGGGTCCCACTCCTCACGGGTGTATGTCCGATCGAGCAACCAATACAGATGGAACCCACCGCCTGAGTCTATGAGAACGCTTGGGAACGGCAGAGTACCCTCTGCATGCAACCGCACGATGGCGTTCAGTGCATCCTGCTTCGTCGCATAACCGCCAGCCTTGCCTGTGTCTACGTCCAGCACGAACACCTGCACCGACTGGACATGCGGCTTGCGGCGCTTCCTTTCCTTGAAAGAGGCAAACGCGAAATAGACATCACCGGGCAGGCTGTTCGCAGCATTGGCCGCAGCATATGCGTCCTTGTAGAACCTGTGCCGCATGGTGCGGCCATCGTGGTTGGCGATGCAGACCCACCCGTCCTGTGGCACGATATTGGCAAGAAAGTCCCGCATACCTTCTGCCCTGTTTGCTCTGGGGTGAAGCGTTGGTAGTCGGCGGGGTTAACCCCGCCGACTGGTCGTGTGGGTGCGGAGAGGAGATCAGAGTTTGGCCTGGAACTTGGACAGTGCCTCAGCCAGTGCTTCCGGAGACACCGCCCCGACGTCGGAAGTCTCAGCCGTCTGGTCCTGCGCCGCCGGCTGCGGTGCCTGCTGGGTCGCCTGTTGTGGTGCAGGCTCTGGCTGCGGAACAGCCTGCTGCACCGGCTGGGCTGCCGGCTGAGGGGCCGGCTGCTGCACAGGCTGAGGGGCTACCTGCTGCACCGGCTGAGGTGCTGGCTGTGGTGCTGCCGGCTGCACCGGCTGCTCCGCCGCATCAGCGAAGCTGCCAAAGTCCAGCGACACGACCTGTTCGATCTCGGCTTCCGGGATCTTCTCGATCACATCATGGTAGAACTGCTCGTCCACCCAGCCGGCAGGTTGGAACAGCAGCTTCGACGGCGTCTGCGAATACACGTCGATCACCATGTTGAAGACCAGCGGACCAAGCGGCAGGTTATGGGTCTTCATGAATGCCGCAAGGTTCTTCAGGTTGAACATCTGCTGATCCGGGCGGTCGTCACCGAAGATCGTCCCGCCCTTGGCCAACAGCCTGTACACCCTGCCTGGCTGCGGGTCCTGCGGAAACAGTACCGCCAACGCCTTGACATACTGACACGCCTTGCCCTGCCCGTTGGCAGCCGAGCCCTTGATATTCATCGGGCACCCGGCACACGTCCGGTTCGGCGACGGGCAATTCTGCACCGAGTCGGCGGCGGTCTGCCCATCTTCGGACCAGCATGTGGGGATGTTGGCGCTTCCGGGATTGTACTGGTCTGCATAGAACACACGCCCCACACCCGGCATGGTGCCAAGGATGCACGCCTGCGCCTGCTGGCCGAACACGTGGGTGACCTCGCCATCAACCACCAGCGAGATCACGTTGTTGTTGAGGCTGACGCGCGGCAGGCCACCGCCGCCCACGGCGAGAGCGTCGACCTTCGACTCGACGTTCTGCAGATAGGACGGGCGCTGCGCCAGCGGTGCAAGAGCATTCTGATTGGTCGGGGTGATGTCGGACATGGTTTACTCTCCTTTCTTCTTGGATACCCGCAGGACATATTCGCTGAGCACATCGACACCAGGGGGCACGATGTTCTTCTCACGCATGAAGTCGAGCGTGTTGCGCTGCGCCACGCGGCGCTGCAACAGTTCGAACGCCTTGTGCTTGTCGATGAACTTGAGGAACGAATCCCAGTCCACCACGCGTGGCGTCAGCTTCGTGACCCGCTCGACACGCATGCCGTTCGCCAGAGACAGGGTCTTCAGATCGTGCTGATTCATAAGCTCAAGGATGCGCACCTTGGCCGTGTTCAGCACCTCTTCGATTTCTGCCTTCTTCTCCTTGTAGAGCTTGTCCAGCTCCTCCTTGCGCTGCTTCGCCGCCTCGTAAACGTCGAGGAGCTTCTGCAGCTCATCCATGTGATCGATCTTGTTCATGATCGTCTCCTCCTCCGGTGAGAGCCCTGTATGCGTCGAACAGGGCCTCCTGCGTTTCCTCGCCCTTGCGCAGCCTCTTGAAGAGCGAGGTCTCCAGCCCGTCCGCCGACACGTGATAGATGGTCATCTTGTGCCGTTGCCCCGGACGGGCCATCCGCTGGTTGGCCTGCTGATACGTCTCCACTGACGTGATCGGGCCATACCAAACCGTAACACTAGCATTGGTGAATGACAAGCCATGTGAAGTCGTCTTCGGGTGCGCCAAAAGGACGCGGGGTTCTCCGGCACGGAACGCCTCGAACCGCCGCTGCCGCTCCTTGCCACCGATGCCGCCGTGCACGATGACATGCTCTATGCCAGCCTTGCCAAGGTAATCAGACAGCGCATCGATAACCGCCCTGAACGGCACGAACACGATCACACCGTGCTCTGCTTCCTCGATCAGCTCACGCACCAGCTCCATCCTCGGCTTGGCATCAAGCATCACCGGCTCCTGCTCGTCATCCAGCACAACGCCCTGGTAAATCTGCAGAAGTTTGAGCATCTTAACGGCAGCGTTGGCCGCCGTGATCTGCTGCTCGTCCTTCTTGACCATCCACTGCTTGCGTAGCGCATCGACGGCAGCACGCTGCTCCTTCGTCAGATCAGCCAGTCGGTCCACATGCATGAGCGGGGGCAGCTCGACACAGTCCTCCTTCGCAATCCTGATGGCCGGCGTCATCGCCGCACGCGCCGTTTCGAGGTAGGTGTTCTTCGGTA
>Ga0256839_1003855_pt1 | contig 15122 bp, 16 predicted proteins | sample 354166metaG_FD_185968 | JGI IMG/M metagenome (GOLD analysis project Ga0256839, IMG submission 185968) | Hydrothermal vent microbial communities from Mid Atlantic Ridge, Atlantic Ocean - 354-166 | ecosystem: Environmental > Aquatic > Marine > Hydrothermal vents | place: Atlantic Ocean: Mid... | reverse complement strand
TTCACGATAATGAGCCTTGATGAAGGGCTTGAGGAGGCTGTGAAGAAAGCTGAGGCTGTTGACTACATAAGAAAGCCCTTCAGCGTTGACGTGATGACCGAGAAGGTGCGGAGAATCCTGAGAGCTGCAGAGGCATGAACTTCAAGCAGGTGCCCAGAATCCCCACTCCAGAGGAGCTTATAGAGCATGCCTTTTCAAGGGCGAGAAGACGCCACAGGCTGGGCAGAGCGCAGGGAAGATGGTCCCCTGAAAGGCGGCGGATAGTGCTTGCGAGCGCCTCTGCGAGAAGGTGGCTGGACAGAATTCTGGTCAGAATGCGTGGGGTGGAGGAGCTTTCACCCTTCTACAGGGAGCTTGTTGATGTGCTGGTCGGCGCTGAGGAGCTTGAGCGCAGCCTGAGGTCGCTGCGCTGGGCTTCCAGAAAGATAGAGAGAATGGAGGGGGAGTGCCTGCGCAGGCTGAACAGGGCGAGGAGCGCGGAGGAGGCGAGGCAGATCAGAAGGGAGTTTTACGGCAGGATGGCTTCCCTGCTCAGGAGCATAGGGGAGGAGCTCAGCTACCTGAGGGACGCCAGGGAGAAGCTCAAGAATCTGCCGAGCTTCAGGGATGTCTTCACGGCGGTTATTGCCGGCGCCCCCAATGTTGGAAAGTCATCGCTGCTGCGACAGCTCACAGGCTCGGAGCCCAGAATAGAGAGCTACCCCTTCACCACCACAAGCCTGCTGGTGGGATACCTCAGGCAGGGGTTCAGGGAGGTGCAGCTTGTTGACACTCCCGGGCTTCTGGACCGCAGCCCCGAGGAGATGAACACCGCCGAGAGGCAGTGCATGCTTGCCCTGAGGCACTTAGCTGAGCTGGTGGTGTTCGTGTTTGACCCCTCAGAGAGCTGCGGCTACACCATGGAGCAGCAGATGCGCATCCATGACGCGGTAGCCTCCAGCCTGAAGGTTGAGATGCTGAGGGTGGTGAACAAGACCGACCTGCTGCAGAAGGAGCAGGTTGAGGAGCTCAGGAAAAGAGAGCCCTTCAGAAGCGCGGTGGTGTGCTCTGCCAGGCTCGGCAGCGGCATTGAAAAGCTTAAGAGCAGAATACTTGAATATGTTAATTATCAAAGTTTATAGAAATGGCAAAGGTCATGGTGGTGGATGACGAGCCAGAGATGGTTTTTCTGCTGAGAAGCGTGCTGGAGGCTGGGGGGCACAGGGTTGCTGTTGCCTTCTCGGGTGAGGAGGCGCTGGAGAAGCTTGAGCAGGAGAAGCCGGAGCTGGTGCTGCTGGATGTGATGATGCCGGGCATGAGCGGCTGGGAGGCGTGCAGGGAGATTAAGCGGAGGTGGCCAGAGGTTATTGTTGCGATGCTGACAATTAAGGGTGAGGATGAGGACAAGCTGGTGAGCCTTGAGGAGGCGGGTGCTGACTGGCACATACGAAAGCCTTTTGATAATGAGGCGCTGCTGCGCACTGTAAACTGGCTTCTTGAAAGACATATACGCAGGGAGTAGTATGAGTATCTCCATAACCGTCTGCTCGGGTAAGGGTGGCACCGGCAAGAGCACCATCGTGGCTAACTTAGGAGCCGCTCTCGCAAGGCTCGGCAAGGATGTGGTGATTCTTGATGCCGACATAAACATGGGCAGCCTGGAGCTGATTCTTGGCATGGAGGGGATGGAGGTAACCCTGAGGGACGTGCTGGCAGGAGAGGCGGAGGTGTATGAGGCTATCTACACAGGACCCAGCGGGCTCAGGGTGATTCCGGCAGGCGTGTCGCTGGCAAACCTGCAGGGGCTCGCCAGGGAGAACCTGGGGGAGGTGGTGAATGCCCTGAAGAGGGTTGATTTCCTGCTGATTGACTCTCCTCCAGGACTGGGAAGGGGCGTGATCTCTGCCATCTCCGCCTCCAGAGAGGTGCTGCTGGTGGTGGTGCCGGAGATTTCGTCGCTGAGTGATGCGCTTAAAGCCAAAATCGTGGCGAACAAGCTGGGAGCGCACGTGGTGGGGGCGGTGCTCAACCGCACCACCTTCCAGGCGGGTGACCTGAGCGCCAAGGAGGTGGGCAGCATCCTGGAGGTGCCCATTCTGGCGGTGGTGCCGGAGGATGTGGAGGTGCGCAGGAGCTCGGCGTTTGCCCAGCCCTTCGTGCTCAGGGCGCCTGACTCGCCGGCAGCTCAGGCGGTGATGGAGCTTGCCTCCAAGATTGCGGGCGAAGTTTACATGCCCCCCGGGAGGGGCGAAACTTTTATTGAGCGCCTCCTCCAGGTTATAGATGAGTGAGGGAGGCGCATGGACTACGAGACCTTTGAGCATGAGGCAGATGTGGGCATAGCAGGCTACGGCAGAAGCCTTGAGGAGGCTTTTGAGAATGCTGCCAGAGCCATGTTCTCGGTGATGGTTGAGCTTGAGAGCGTTGCACCCAAGGAGAGGGTGAGGATAGAGGTGGAGGCTGAGGAGGCAGACATCCTGCTGGTGGAGTGGCTGAATGAGCTGCTTTCGCAGGCTCACCTGCGGAGCATGCTTTTCAGCGATTTTGAGGTGAGGGTTGAGGGTGATGGGATGCTCAGGCTTGAGGGCACGGCTAAGGGGGAGAGGATTGACCCCGAGAGGCACAGGCTGAAGGTGGAGGTGAAGGCTGCCACCTACTCCATGCTGGAGGTGGGCAGGGAGGGTGAGAGGTACTTTGCCAGGTGCGTTGTGGATGTGTGAGGGTGATGGGAATGGAGCTGAAGAGCCTCAGGAAGAGGGATGAGTACGAGTGGGAGATTCCGAAGCAGGGATGCATGAGGGTGCCAGGCAGGATATTCGCCACCAGAGCGCTGCTGGAGGAGATGGATGAGAAGGTGAGGGAGCAGATAAGCAATGTTGCCTGCCTCCCGGGTATTCAAAAGGCTGCCATAGCCATGCCAGATGCACACTGGGGCTACGGCTTCCCCATAGGCGGCGTGGGCGCCTTTGACCCTGAAGAGAATGGAGTGATATGCATGGGGGGCATAGGGTTTGATATCTCCTGCGGAGTGCGAACGATGAGGACGGGTATGAGCATAGAGGAGCTGAAGCCCAGGATTGAGAGGCTGGTGGAGGAGCTGTACCGCAGGGTGCCCGCAGGGCTGGGAAGCAGGGGGAAGCTGCACCTGAGCATGCAGGGTATTGATGAGGTGCTCAGAGGCGGCGCGGTGTGGGCAGTGGAGAAGGGCTACGGCTATGAGGAGGACCTGGAGTTCATTGAGGAGCGGGGCAGAATGGAGGGAGCGAAGCCGGAGAATGTGTCTGATAAAGCCAAGAAGCGCCAGCTCCATGAGGTGGGCACGCTGGGCTCGGGTAACCACTACTTGGAGGTGCAGTACGTCAGCGAGGTGTACGATGCAGAGGCGGCGAGGGTTTACGGGCTTGAGAAGGGCAGCGTGGTGGTTTCTGTGCACTGCGGCTCCAGGGCGCTGGGGCACCAGATTGGCATGGACTACATAAAGGAGCTCTACAGGGCTGCGAAGAAGTACGGGATACCCATAAGGGACAAGGAGCTGGCGTGCGCACCCATAAAGTCGCCGGAGGGTGAGAGGTACTTTTCAGCGGTGGCTGCGGGTATAAACTGCGCGCTCGCCAACCGCCAGGTTATATCCCACTTGGTCAGGCAGGTGTTTGAGGATGTGGTGCCGGAGGCTGAGGTGAAGATGCTCTACGACATAAGCCACAACACCTGCAAACCCGAGGAGCACGTGGTTGAGGGCAGGAGGAGGCTGCTGTACGTGCACCGCAAGGGCTCAACCAGGGCTCTGGGTCCCGGAAGAAGGGAGGTGCCGAAGGCTTACAGGAGTGTGGGGCAACCTGTGCTCATAGGCGGAACCATGGGAACGTGCTCTTTCATCCTGCGGGGCACCGAGGATGGCCTGGAGAAAGCCTTCGGAAGCGCGTGCCACGGCGCGGGAAGGGCGATGTCCAGGAAGCAGGCGAAGCGGGTGTACAGGGGCGAGAGGGTGGTGCAGGAGCTCAGGTCAAAGGGGATACTGGTGAAGGCTCACTCCTGGGCGGGAGTGGCGGAGGAGGCGCCGGGCGCCTACAAGGACGTGGAGAAGGTGGTTAATGCGGTGCACGCCGCAGGGCTGGCGTACAGGGTGGTGAAGCTCAAGCCAGTTGCGTGCGTGAAGGGGTAGGTTTATAAGCCGGTTTGCTGCAGTAGGTGATTAAAGGCGGTGGTTGAGATGCAGAAGAAGGTCGGGGACATAATGACCCAGGATGTTGTGTCTGTGAAGCTTGATTCAACGGTGGCGGAGATTCTTGACACCATGCTTAAAAACAACATTTCAGGTGTGGTGGTGGTGGACAGCGGCGGAGATGTGGTGGGCATTGTTTCTGCTCTGGATATATTCAAGCTCGCCACCAACGAGCACATTGACTTCTGCTACACCGCCGAGGACATCATGACACCCTATACCATCTCTGTAACCCCGGATACCACGGTGGAGGAGGCGAGCAGAATCATGCTGCAGCACGGGATTCACCGCTTGGTGGTAACCGCCTCGCCCACCAGAAAGAAGCCCTTAGGTATCGTTACCTCCACGGATATCCTGAGGGTGCTGGGGGAGAGTGCAAGGCAGACGGAGTGCGTGAGAGAGAGGAGGTAGATGGCTGAGTACGGGGTGAAGCTGAGAGAGCTGCCCGCGCATGAGCGCCCCAGGGAGAGGCTGATGGAGCTGGGAGCGGGGGCGCTCTCGGATGCGGAGCTGCTGGCGATTCTGCTGAGGACCGGCACCAAGGATGAGAGCGTGCTCAGCCTGGCACAGCGCCTGCTCAGGAGGTACTCCCTGGGGGAGCTTGCGAGAGCCAGCGTGGCGGAGCTGAAGAAGGTCAGGGGAATAAGCGACGCCAAGGCGTGCGAGATTGCGGCATGTTTTGAGCTTGCCAGAAGGCTTGAGGCGGGAAGGGAGAGGCGGAGGTTTGTGAGGAGCTCTGACGACGCCTACAGGGTCATGTACCCGCACTTGGCGCAGAAGCGGGTGGAGGTTTTCGCATGCATATACCTGAACTCCAAGAACAGGGTGCTGAGGGTGGCTGAGCTGTCTGTTGGCGGAATGGAGGCGAGCGTGGTGCAGCCGAGGGAGGTTTACAGGTTAGCTCTGGAGGAGGGCGCCACCAGGGTTATAGTGGGGCACAACCACCCGAGCGGTGACCCGGAGCCCAGCCAGGATGACCTGAGGATAACGGCGGCGCTCTCGGCAGCGGGTGACCTGCTGGGCATTGAGCTGCTGGACCACCTGATAGTGGGGGATGGATGCTACGTGAGCCTGCGGGACCGCGGGCGGCTGAGAGGATGAGGCATGGCAAAAATCGCCATAATCGGTGGCACAGGCGAGTTTGGCAGGGTTTTTGCCAGAGTCTTTGCCAGAGAGGGACACGAGGTGGTTATAACGGGCAGAGACGAGCTCAAGGGCAGACGGGTTGCCTCGGAGACAGGCGCACACTTCCTGAGGGACAACAGGAGCGCCGCAGCTCAGGCGGATGTGGTTATAGTGAGCGTGCCCATAGAGAGCACGGTGGAGGTAATAGAGGAGGTGGCGCCTGAGGTCAGGGAGGGCGCCCTGCTGACGGACTTTACAAGCGTTAAGGTTGAGCCCTGCAGGGCTATGCTTGAGCATGCGGCTGAGGGGGTGGAGGTGGTGGGCATGCACCCGATGTTCGGACCGAGGGTGGCGAGCCTGGAGGGGATGGTGTTCATCCTCACACCCCTGAGAACGGGCAGGTGGTGGGGATGGCTGCAGGAGTGGCTGCGCAGGCATGGTGCAAAAATGGTGGTGACCACGCCGGAGGAGCATGACAGAATGATGAGCGTGGTGCAGTGCATGACCCACTTCACCTACATAAGCGCAGCCAGCACGCTCAGAGAGCTGGGCGTGGATGTGAGGGAGACAAGGAGGTTTGCCTCGCCGATTTACGAGCTGATGCTTGACCTCATAGCCAGAATAGTGGGGCAGAACCCGCACCTCTACGCCAGCATACAGCTCCACAACCCCTTCGCAAGGGAGGTGCGCCGGAGGTTTGTGGAGAGCAGCATGCGCCTCAGGGAGGTGCTGGACGCCGGGAAGAGGGAGGAGTTTGTGAGAATCATGGCGCAGGCTGCCAGGCACATGGGGGACGTGAGCTCGGCGATGGGCAGGAGCGACAAGGCGATAGCTGCCCTGAGGGAGGAGTTCAGGAGGCTGCAGGAGAGCAGGGGCAGAGAGGTGGCGCTGAGGCACATTTACTCAGGAGCGGTGCACGTGGGCGTGGTGGAGGAGGTTGAGCCGGAGAGTGTGACGCTGCGCTGCGGAAGGCGCAGGATTAAGCTGAAGCTGGCTAACGTGGAGCTGCTGCCGGAGCGGGAGGTGCTGAGGGTGAAGGCGCAGCGCCTGCCCCACCAGACCAGGGACTTCTCGGTTCTGCTGCCGGAGCATGCCAGCGCGGAGGTTATAGCAAGCCTGCTGAGGAGCGTGAAGGGGGTGCTTGAGTGCACGCCGGTGGAGGAGTACAGGGGGAGCGGAATTCCAGAGGGGATGAAGAGCGTGCTCTTCAGGGTGGAGGGCGTGGAGGCTGACTTCGGAGAGGTGGAGCGCCTGCTCAGGGGAATCGGCGGCAGGCTAAGATAGCCTCTTTTTTATGTAGTTCTCCACCATGCCGATGAGCAGGAAGAGCAGCAGCACCAGAAATACAACCTTCGTGTAGCCGTACTTTACAGCAAGCTGGGTGAACCACACCTTGATCAGACCCACCTTGGGTATGACCAGAACCACCTTGCCGCGGAGCAGGTTCTCGGTCACAGGCGGTGCAATGGGGTTCTCCGGGTTCTGGTCAGGCAGGGGATTGGTGGCGTTGTTGTCGCCTTTGGTGTACAGCAGAATTCTGCCGTCGTCCTCCTGGATGTCTATCACCCGGTGAACCACCAGGATTCTGCTCAGGGGGTTGTAGTAAACGATTATGTCCCCAACCTTAACCTCGTCTATGCTGACGCCCTTTATCACCACCAGGTCGCCCACGTTCAGGGTGGGCTCCATGCTCCTGCTCACAACCGCCATCATGGGACGCTCAGCACCGAGCACCGCTCCCAGGGTGAAGTTGATGAGAATCGCAAGCGCCAGCCCGATAGCTATGTACTTCAGGGTGTCCTTGAGCTCCTTGCCGATGTCCATGCAACCGCCTTCTCGCTACATGAGGTGAAGTATAACCATGCTCACAATATCTCCATAAACCGCCGAGAGCAGCACACCAAGGGTGATGGGTATGACAAAGGGTACAGCAGGCGATACCCATACCTCACCCTCACCTGTAGCTTTCCCGAGCTCGGCGTCGGTGGTGAGGAGGAAGCGAAAGCGCCTGCCATCTCCATAAACTGCCTCATAATGCCTTATTTCGCTGGCTTTCCTGGGATACCCCAGAAACAGGGCGTAGAGCTCCGAGAGGCTGCTCACACGCCTGAGGTGCTTCAGGTTCTTCAGGAAGATGAGCAGGGGGAGGAGCAGGGTCAGGATGATGGCGTTCACGAAGACTGAAAGCGTGAAAACGGGGAAGAGGGTGGTCACTGGCTTCATGTAGTAGGGGAAGAGCACGGCTATGCCCAGCAGAATCTTGGCGTCTCCGCCGCCCATGAGCTTCAGCCTGTGCAGGGGGAGCACGAGCAAAGAGGTTACCGCGAGAGAGATGCCGAGCTGTAGCAGGTAGAGCGTGCCGTACCTGTGGAGATCGTGCAGCCCGAAGAGCATGCCGAGCGCCACGAGGCTGAGCCAGGAGGGGTCGTCTATCTCCCTGCGCCTCCAGTCCAGCAGGCTGGCATAGCCGAGAATGAGCATCGCTAAGGTGAGCTTCAGCACCGGCGTGTCCATGGGCAGATGTTGAAACCCAAAGTATTTATAGGTTTAGAGAGATTTTAGAAGTGGGTGCAGAGCGTGCAGGACGCCTTTGTTTCTCCAGCAGAGCTCGGCAGAAGGTGCGGCGAGTTCAAGGATGCCTGGTATGCAGCGCTCAGACGGGTGGAGACTCTGGCTGACTTCACGCCGGAAATGACAGGGGAGCTGGAGGGAAGCATGAGAGCGCTGAGGGGCGAGCTTGAGGAGCTGGTTTCCGGGCTTGAGGTGCTGGCGAGGTCGGTGAAGAGGGCTGCACCGGAGAGCGCGGGAGAGGTGAATGGCATAGCTGAGGCGCTGGAGAAGCGCCTGAGAGAGCTTCTGGCTGCGGTGGAGGATGAGCTTCATCAGCTTGAAAGCTTCAGAAGGGTGATGGGCAGGGTTGAGAGCCTGAGGGATGAGCTGAAGCGGGTGGAGGGGGAGTACAGGGAGGTGATGAACAGGGTTAGCACCCTCTGCACCAGGTTCTTTGAGAGGAGGGAGGCGCTGCGGATAGCAGAGGAGAAGAGCAGGGAGCGGCTGAGGGAGGCGCTGGAGGGTATTGAGAGGGAGTTTGCGGAGAAGGCTGCAGAAATAGCGGCGGGCAGGGAGATATGGTTTGCGGGCAGGAGGGTGAAGCCGGAGGAGATTTTTGAGCTTCTGATGGAGAGCGGCAGGGCTGAGGATATTGAGATACGCGCGGAGGAGCGCAGGGGTTTCCTGGGCATAGGCGGGGGTGAGGATTCGGAGGCTAAGGCAAAGCAGGAGGTGCTGAGGTTCTTAGCTCAGGAGACGCTGGAGAGGGCAAGGCTTGCCAGGATGAGGGAGGCTGAGAACCTGAAGCGCACGAGGCTGGAGTTTGCAGACCTGGAGTCCTTGGAGGAGGCGTGCAGGGAGGTGGAGAAGCGCAGGAGGGAGATTGAGGCGTACATGGCGGAGCTCAGGGAGAAGCTGGCTGAGGAGGAGAGGGGGGTGGGCAGGAACTTTTCTGATTACGATGTGGTGCTGGAGCTCAGGGAGAGCCTGCGCTCAAGGGCAGAGCCTATGAGCGAGATGGTGGAGGCTCTGGTTGAGTGCGTGGAGAGGCTGGGCGAGGGCGTGGAGGTGGAGTCTGACCCGGAGAAGCGCAGGCTGCGCCTCCGCATTAAGGAGCTTGAGGAGCAGCTTGAGGCTGAGAGGGAAAAGGCTGCAAGCCTCAGGAGGCGTGCGGAGGAGCTGGAGAGCAGGCTGGAGGAGCTTCAGGCTGCGCTGGAGGCTGAGAGGAGGGAGGCTGAGAGGCTGCGAGCTGAGCTGGCGCAGCTCAGGGAGACGGAAAGGGAGCTGAGGGAGACCTGCAGGGGTCTGGAGGACAGCCTCAGGAGCACGCTGCAGACCCTTGAGGAGGCTGCTGAGAGGCTCAGGGGCTCGGTGAATGGCTGAGTTTCTGAAGCCGGAGGAGCTCGGGAAGCTGGCTGAGGCGTGGTACGGGATTGAGAGGGAGCTGGAGGGGCTGAGGCACTTCAGCACCGCTGGCGAGGCTCTCGCGGAGAGGCTTGAGGAGATCGGGGAGGCTGCGGCAGGGCTGGGCAGGCTTGCCGGGGAGGTGTGCGTCTCTGCCATGCATCACCTGCCTGAGAAGAGGGAGTTCTTCCAGCGTGCAATGGAGGAGCTTGAGAGCGCTGCGGAGGAGCTGCGCACCCGTGCACTGAATTCTGCGGGCATGCTGAGGAGGCGGGCTGCGCTGGAGGCTGAGCTTGCAGAGCTTGAGGCTGAGCTCGGGCAGGCTGAGAAGGAGGCAGGGAGGCTGAAGGGGCAGGCTGAGGATGCCTGCGGGCGGGCTGAGAGGCTGCGAGCCGAGCTGGAGCGGAGGGTGGCTGAGATACGGGAGGAGACGGATGCGGGGCTGGTGGAGATAAGGGAGGCTTTCGCTGCCAGGGTGGAGGGGCTGCTTGCAGGCAGGGGTGTGAGGCTATACGGCAGGCAGGCTTCTGCTCTGGAGGTGCTGGAGGAGCTGATACGCGAGCCGGAGGCTGGGCTGGAGGTGCAGGGTGAGGGAGGCGGGGAGCTGGTGAGGGCGCTGCGCAGGCTGGCACAGGAGTGCGCCGGCAGGATGAGGGCGGTGCTGCTCAGGGAGAAGCACAGGATAGCGGAGGCTGAGGCAGAGCTCCGGCTGCAGGAGGCTGAGGAGAGGTGCAGGGCTCTGAGGGCTGAGCTGGAGAGGGCTGAGAGCAGGCTCGCCTCGCTTGGCATGCGTGCTGAGGAGCTGGGGGGTGAGCTTGCAGGGCTGGGGGTGCCGGGTGGCTACGCGGGCGTGCTTGAGCTCAGGGAGGAGCTGATGCGCATACTTGAGAGGTGCAGCCTGAGGCGTGCGCTGTTTGCGGAGCTGGAGAGGATTCATGAGGTGGAGCCCGAGGATCCGGAGAAGAGGGACCTGCGCCTCCGCATTAAGGAGCTTGAGGAGGAGCTTGAGGCTGAGAGGCGGGAGGCTGCAAGCCTCAGGAGGCGTGCGGAGGAGCTGGCAGGGCTCAGGAGGGAGGCTGAGGAGGCGGCGGAGGCGCTGAGGGCTGAGCTGGAGGAGGCGAGGGCGGAGCTTGAGCTGCTGAGGCGCAGAGAGGAGGCGCTTAAGGCTGAGCTGGCAGAGCTCAGGAAGGTGGCTGAGCGGGAGCGCCGAGCTGCGGCGATGCGTGAGAAGGAGCTCAGGGAGAGGCTGGAGGAGCTCGGGAGGCGTGCGGCTGAGCTTGAGGAGCAGCTTGCGGGGGAGAGGCGGGAGGCTGGGAGGCTTCGCGGAGAGCTGCGCAGGCTTGAGCGCAGGCTGAGGGTGCTGGAGGGGCGGAGGGAGCGTGAGGATAGAGGGGGTGCGGAGGAGGAGGCTTATCTGAGCGAGAAGCTCAGCGCACTGCGCAGAAGGAGGTAGCTCAGGGGGTTATGAGGGTGCCAGCCCTTCCTGCAAGGGCTCTGGCTGTGCTCTCAGCGCTCCTGCCGTCGGCAACCCTGCAGCTCATCCCGAACCTCTGAAGCAGCTCAGGAAGGTAGGGGTCAACGCAGGTTTCGCCCAGCTCCGAGAGCTCTGAGGCACTGATGCTGCTGACCACCCTCCCGTCCAGGATTACCCCGGGCACGTCGGTGAGGATGAGCAGCTCCCGCAGGTTCAGCAGGTGGGCGATGTAGCAGGCGATGCTGTCGCCGGTAACCTGCCAGGAGTGGGGCAGCGGGTCAAGAGCTCTGAGCAGGGTGTATGGCAGCAGCACGGCAGGCAGCGAGCCTCTGAGGCTGCTTCTGGCGGGCACGCCGGCAACCGCCGAGATGAGCTCGCCGTATGCCTCCATGGCGGCGATTGCCATGAAGTGGGCGCTGCGCTCCGGAAGGCGGTGCCTCCTGTAGGCGCTCCTCACTGCGTCCGCAAATACACCCCCGCCAGGAACGAGCAGCACCCTGTGCCTCCTGAGCACGCTGCAGGTCTCTTCTAAGTGCTCCATGAGGCTGCCGCCCAGCTTTACAACACGCATGCTATCGCCCCTCAAGGAGCATAGCTGCCAGACCCAGGCAGGGCAGGTTGTCGCTGGCTGGAAGGTGCTCTGCAAGCTCCACCCAGGGCATGCCCGCAAGCAAAGCCACACGCCTGCCTAAGGGCACGCCGCAGCCGCCGAGGTAGAGGGTCTCCAGAGCGTGGGCGTCGCAAACCCTGCGCACCGCCTCAGCCACGGCAGAAGCCTGCCTCTCTGCTAAGTAGCGGCAGAGCTCTTCAAGCTCCTCCTCGCCCACCTCCCCTACTTCGGCGCACACCTGCCTTGCAATCCGCCTGAGCGCCGCCTCTCTGCTCTTCTCCCTGCCGTCAGGGGTGGCGCAGGTGTAGGCTTCCTGCCCGAGCTCGCCCAGCACTAAGTAGAGGTCTGCCGCCACCGCGAACACCTCCGCAGCCTGACGGAGCATGAAGCCCCGCAGGGGCACCTTCTCGGATATGGCGCAGAGGGGGGTTCGCAGGAAGCCTGTGTAAACCAGCTGACCTGCCATTAGCCTGGCAAGGTCACCATGCCTGTGCAGCTTCTCACCCCTCCTGAAGGGCAGCACGTCGCTGGTGGTGGAGCCTATGTCCAGGAGCACACCCTCGCCGAACCTGCGCTCCATCAGGTAGATGCTTGCTAAGTAGTTGGCGCCGGCGCAGCTCGCATCAGGGACGCTCACCAGCTCCATGTCCAGGGTGAGAAACCTCGCCTCAGGAAATGCCTGAAGCACAGCCCCGGAGATGCGCTCCACGCCCTCGGCTCTGCTGCTGAAGATGTCGCAGAGCTCCCCGGTCATGGTAACAGCCACAGCATCTGGTGAATGCCTGCTGCCGAGCAGCGCTAAGTGCTCTTCCAGAGCTCTGAGACCCTTCCAGAGGGGCAGGTAGGCTGAGGAGCTCTCAAGCACCCTGCCGCTCTCGTCCATGAGCAGGTGCTTGGTGTTTGCGCCGCCTATGTCAAGGGTGAGTATCACGGCAGCACCTCCAGAGCTATGGTGTAGCCACCTGTGGAGGCGATCTCCTGCATCCCCTGCTTTATGCTGCCCCTGAGCTTTCTGACACCCACCTTCTGCCTGAGCTGAACTGAAGGTAGCTGCCTGCCTTCGGCGTTCCTGAGGAGCAGCTCTCCGAGGCTGGTGTCCAGTGCTCTGGTAAGCCCTGCGGCGGGTGTGGTGAGGCGCGGGTTCACCTCTATTATCCAGGTGTGCTCGCCCTGCACAAAGTCCACGCCCACGTAGCCGTGCAGCCCCTTTATCCTGGATGCCGCCTCTATGACCTCCTCGGGCACCTGCCTGGAGATTATCTCTCCGCCGGCATAGGAGGTGCCGCTGAACCGCTGGGTGTTGAGGCTCAGCACGTGCACGTCGTCTCCGACGAGCAGGGAAGCGCTCATTGCTCTGCCCGGCACCAGCTCCTGAAGCAGCCAGCCCCGGGGCACCCGCTCAAGCTCCTCCTCGCTGCGCACGAGCATCCTCTCGCCGCCTTCGCCAACCCTGGGCTTTGCCACCAGCGGAGGCTCCAGAGTGCAGGTGCCGTCGTAAAGCTCGGTCTCGGGCTGGGGCAGACCGCGGAGCGCACGGTGGCAGAGAAGCTTGTCCCCCGCAATCCTCACGCCCTCCGGGGAGGAGCCCAAGTTGAGGGTGCCTGCCTTCTCCAGAACGCGTGTGAGCTCAAGCAGCACACCCCCGCTCTCGGGTGCTATGACAAGTGCATGCTCGCACTCTTCTGCGAGCTCCTGGAATCTCTGCATCCAGCCCGCATGCGAGGGAGTGGTGCGCACGCGGAGAAGCTCGGAGAAGCTGGCGTGCATCGCCCTGAACATCGCCAGCCCTTCCACCGCAATCCCAGCCGGCAGGCTAACGGGCGTGCAGGTGGCGTACTCAAACAGGAAGAGCATGAAATAAGGTGGTGCACAGAGGTATTAAGTTTGCGTCCATGCGGGGACACCGCCAAATAGCAGCAGAGGGTGAAAGCCAGGGCTTCTGATAACCCCGGCAGAGGAACGTGGCATGTCCGCGTCCAGGAGAAATTTCGCCTCAGGCATGGATAAGTCCTAATCTCCTCCCTGGCAGCTATCCTGGTGGCGTCTTCCTTTTTGATTCCGTTGTGCCTTTTATTACAGGTTTGCCATGCCTGATCTCAGGGTCTATTAATTTTTATCATCCCGTTGTGCGGATGGGCTATGCAAGATGCTGACTCTGTTATATCTCCTAACATTGAAAATCTGGATATTTTCCGGGCGGGAAGTCAGTCAATACCATGCCTTTGAGCAACCTCTGTAATTGTTATCTGCTTTAGTAGTACTCTGTTGCTGATTGGGTGTCTGTGACAGCTGTAACCTTAGGCTTAGACCTTAGTAGGTGTGTCTCGTTAGCTTCACACCTGACATCCATCTTCCACTTCAAGCTTTTCAAGAACAAATTCTCTCACTTTTTCAGCTATCGCTATTGACTCTTCCGCTTCCGGCTCTAAGATTTCATCCTCTATCTCGGGATATCTAACAGTAATTCCTTTAGGATGTTCGCATCTACAAGTTCCCTGAAACTATCATCTATCTCAATACATTTTTCAAAAGCAGAGTTATATCGTGAGTTTTACTAAAGGGCTTGTTGTGATAGGTTAAAAAAGCTTTCAAATACTTCTCTATAGCCTGTTGTGAGTGGAACAGGGAATAATCATATATTTCTGATTCAAATAGCTTCTTTGCAGAAATTATGTCCCTGTCAGCCTTTTTTAGCCATCCTCTTACATATTTTATGATTTGTTCCTTCATATTGCATTACCTTCTAAGGTTGCCATGCCAACTATTGATCCGTAAACATCTTTAAGTTCTTCCTGATATTTTTTGCTTACAACTATTATATCAACTGGTATGTTAATTTCCCAAACGATTTTTCTATGGGTCTCATGGATAAACTCATATTTTTTGTTTTTATCCAGTTTGTTTTTAGTAACCACGAGCACGTCCCAGTCGCTTTCTTCCCTGCTGTCGCCTCTCGCCCTGGAGCCGAAGAGTATTATTTTATCTATTTCAATACCATGCCTTTGAGCAACCTCTGTAATTGCCTTCTTTATCTGCTTTAGTATGTCTTCCATAATACTCTGTTCAAATCCTAACCTTTTAAATAGATTGCCGGGGCTGCTCAGGAGCACCGCCCTTAGCGCTCTCTTCTGAAGAGGGCGAGGGAAAAGCTGTGCCAGCTCCGAGTGATTCAGATCTTTGTTATGCCTATGCAGCGTTTCCGGTTATTTCACCCGGACTTCCTGTATCCCCTTCTCCAGTCGTAGAGGAGATATGATATGGCGAACAGATATGCTAATCCAGATATTATGAGACTTATCATCTGGATTCTCTGTCCTGTGAATTCTATTGTTACCTCATGCCTACCTGTTTCATTTATATAGAATGAGTTTATGAAGTAGTAGCTTGGTGTTGATCTGTACTCTTTTCCGTTAACATAAGCCTTCCACATTCTGTGGTAGGTGTTTGAGAATACCAGAATGTAAGGTCCTGTTGAATCTACTTCAACCACCCATTTGGATGGTCTTATTTTCCTGAATTCAATATATGTAACGTTGTTCCTGCTTTTAGGCTCTATAGTGTAGTTCTCAAGAGGGTGGCTATCTTCAAACAGGAATATTTTCGCACCCAAAATGTTCTCAAGTTTTGTTCTGTTTATATTACCGCGGTATATGGAGAACCTATCAATGTATATAGTTCCTTTAAAGTTTTTATCCGGAATGGCAAGAACAACTCTTGATACCCTGTCCCACATAATGTTTCCATAAACCGCTGCTGGC
>Ga0256839_1003854_pt1 | contig 15128 bp, 18 predicted proteins | sample 354166metaG_FD_185968 | JGI IMG/M metagenome (GOLD analysis project Ga0256839, IMG submission 185968) | Hydrothermal vent microbial communities from Mid Atlantic Ridge, Atlantic Ocean - 354-166 | ecosystem: Environmental > Aquatic > Marine > Hydrothermal vents | place: Atlantic Ocean: Mid... | reverse complement strand
CTCGATGAAACTAAAATGGGTGAATTCCTTGACGAGATTTTGCTCGCTGTCGATCAAGAGAAATTGCCAGACGCTGGAACGGTCTTGAAGGTGAACCAATGACCACCTACCTTCTCAACAGCCCGGTACTCACCGAGCATGGGCTATGGCGCTTCTCCCCGCTGGATATAACGCAGGCCAAAGAGCTTGCCGCGACGGGTTTTGTCTCGGCAATTGGCCATGCCTCATCCGCGCATTTTCTGTCTGATTTGTTGACGCAGCCCGTGCCCCTTTCGCGCCAGCGCATCAGTCTTCAGCTCGGCGACCGTGCGATTGTTTTCCGTCTGCTGAAACGTTTGCCGGAAGGCGAGGTGCTTGATCTGGATGATCTGAAAAGCAGCGATTGGGAGTTGGCGTTGCTGGAACGCCTGGAATAGCGGGGTAGGCTACACGATGTCTTTGATTGGTAGCAATGGGCAGCTTTTTGGCTGGCGTGAGGAGACTTGGCTATGGTTGGACCAGGCAGGCATTCTCGGTAGCGATATTATGCTGACACTCACCTTGCTGGGAGCGATTATTGCGTTTATCCAACGCGACCGCATTCGTTCCTGGTTGCGCCGCTATCGTTTTCCGGTCGATGGTGATGAGGCGGCGAGCACCGAACGTTGGGATGCCATCATCTTTACTGTCAGCAAGCCAGATTTGCCCTCGTGGGTGATACAGCAGAAATCACCAGCGGCTGTTGGCTTGGTGGATACAGAGTCCTCACGTCCGGCGTCAGAGCAGATTGTTGCCCAGATAAGCGACCGGGGTATCGATGTGGTGGGCCCCAAAATGGTAGGCGACGCCGATGATCCCGCAGAGGTTCGGGAGGCGACGGCATGGTTGATTCAAAAGCTGCGTGACAATGGGCAGGCAAGAATTGCTGTGGATGTCACGGGTGGAAAAACGCCCATGAGCCTTGGCGCTTTCATGGCGGCACAAGAGCAGGGCTGCGATACCTTGTACGTCAGCAGTGAGTTCGACGCGAAACTCAGAAAGCCGGATATGCGAACCGCGACAATTCGCTGTATTACGCGGGTCAGCGAAGGCTAGTTGGCGGGGCTCGTTGGGGGGGGTGGAGCTGCAAACTGTGAACCAACGCCGGGAATACCGCACAGTTTCTATATAAGGGTTTACTAATATATTCCTTGTGCTAGTATCCGCCGACTTTTTTGTCAGGATCAGTCAATGGAACACAGCACCTCACTTACACAGTTCATTATCGAAGAACAGCGCCGCATTCCCGATGCGACCGGTGATTTCACCTCGCTGCTGAATGATGTACTCACCTCTTGCAAAAAGATCGCCTGTGCGGTGAACCGGGGGCCGCTGATTGGGCTGCAAGGCTCGGCGGATACCGAGAATGTGCAGGGTGAGACGCAGAAAAAGCTCGATATCATCACCAACGACATCATGGTGCAGTCGTTGGAGTGGACCGGGCATCTGGCCGGTATGGCGTCGGAGGAGATGGAGGATCTGCTGCCGATCCCCGAGGCCTACCCCAAAGGTAAATACCTGATCCTGTTCGATCCGCTGGACGGTTCGTCGAATATCGACATCAATGTTTCGGTGGGTACGATCTTTTCGATTCTGCGGGCGCCGGAAGGTTGTGAGAACCCGACGCTGGAGGATTTCCTCCAGCCCGGTACCGAGCAGGTCTGTGCCGGTTACACCATTTACGGACCAACCACGATGATGGTGTTCACCAGCGGCCATGGCGTCAATGGTTTTACGCTCGACCGCAATATCGGTGAGTTTGTGCTGACGCATCCCGACATGACGATCAGCGAAGATACGCAAGAATTCGCTATCAATATGTCGAACCAGCGTTTCTGGGAAGCGCCGGTCAAGCGCTATATCGACGAGTGCATTGCTGGCACCGAAGGGCCGCGGGGCAAGGATTTCAATATGCGCTGGGTGGCGGCGATGGTGGCCGAGGTGCATCGCATTCTGATGCGCGGTGGCATTTTCATGTATCCGATGGATGAAAAAATGCGCGCCAAGGGGCTGACGGGCAAGCTGCGGCTGATGTACGAAGCCAATCCGATGAGCTTTATCGTAGAGCAGGCTGGCGGCATGAGTTCCACCGGCCGCGAACGGATCATGGACATCCAGCCCGAAGGCCTGCATCAGCGCGTGCCGGTTGTGCTTGGCTCGAAGAACGAAGTCGAGCGGGTCGTTTCCTACTACAAGGAAGGCTGACCACTACATCTCCCTCTCCCTGAGGGAGAGGGCTGGGGAGAGGGGGCAAGCCGAGAATCTCGCCCACCTGTGCGGCCCACTCTCCTGAGCTTTTCCAGGGGAGAGAACTATTGCGATGATTAGGTTATGCTAGCGGCGTCTGTTCCAGGCGCCGGTCACCGCCACCATGTCTCTGCTGCAACCACTCCAGATCGGGCCTCACCGATTACAGAATAACCTCGTGCTGGCGCCAATGGCCGGTGTCACCGATCTGCCGTTTCGCAATCTTTGCCGCCGACTTGGCGCAGGCATGGCCGTGTCCGAAATGGTGGCGTCCAATCCGCGCCTGCGTGGTTCCACGAAGAGTGAGCAGCGTCTGACCCATGAAGGCGAGCTGGCGCCGGTGGTGGTGCAGATTCTCGGCAATGATCCGGCCGACATGGCGGCTGCGGCGCGTTTCAATGTCGAGCGTGGCGCGCAGATCATCGACATCAACATGGGCTGTCCGGCGAAGAAGGTTTGTCGCAAGGCAGCCGGCTCGGCCTTGCTTGCCGACGAGCAGTTGGTGGGCCGGATTCTCGATGCAGTGGTCGCGGCGGTGGATGTGCCGGTGACGCTGAAGATTCGCACCGGGGTTGCGCCGGATGCGAAGAATGCTAGCGAGATTGCGCGTATTGCCGAGCAAAGCGGCATCGCGCTACTGTCGATTCATGGCCGCACGCGGGCAGAGCGTTTTCAGGGGCAGGCGGAATACGACACGGTTGCCGAGGTGTGTCGCCGGGCCGCCATCCCGGTGCTGGTCAACGGTGACATCGACAGCCCGCAAAAGGCGGAGGCCGTGCTGCGCAAAACGCAGGCGGCGGGCGTTATGATCGGTCGGGCGGCGCAGGGCAATCCGTGGATTTTTCGTGAGATTGCGGCCTATTTGAAGGATGGCGCGGTCACTGCGAAACCGACACACGATGAGCGGCGTGAGGTGATGTTGGCCCATTTGCAGGGGCTTTATCGTTTCTACGGCGCGGTCCAAGGCACGCGCATTGCGCGCAAGCACATCGGCTGGTATCTGGCGACCTTGCCGGGTGGGCGAGATATGGTTCGCGAGGTCAATCGTATTGAAGACCCGGCTGGCCAGTTCGAGCGTGTGGCGAGCTTTCTGACGATGGCGCCGGAGCCTTCCTGGGCAGATTACTGAAGCGGTGGTGGCAGCGTGTGGAATTGACATTCGGGCGCTGTTTTTTGCGCCGGTTCAATGCCGGCGCACAGCATCAGCAGCACTAAGGCGGTGCCCAGTGAACCGAGTTCACTGCGTTGCTGGATCAGGCCGGATAGCAGCTCGCGCGCAGATGCTTCAGAGGTTGGGTCGAGGTATTCCATGTCAGTCCCACCAGTGGGTTGCTGTTGTCAAAGCCCGTATTCCGGGCGCCATTTTCGACCTCCTGAGTCGTTTCGGCGTAAAATCCGGCATCGGGCTGCCCCGCAATCAAATTATTCACTTCTAACCTTTATATAGCAGATGACCGAGACGCTGAACGTCATAAAACGTGGATTGGTTTATGTCCACGACCTCGATACCGCGCAATTGCAGGCGATGCAGCAGGAAGCTGCCGACCGCCATGGCCTGACGGTTGCATTTCGCGACGCCGCCAAGTCGATGGCATCCGGTCCGGAGATGGTGGTGATTCCGCAGGGGATGTTCGAAATGGGCGCGCCGCAAGACGAATTCGGCTACATGCCGGAAGAGGGGCCGCAGCACTATGTCGGTATCGATCGTGATTTTGCGATCGGGAAATATGTCGTCACCGCCGAGGAATTCGAGGTATTTCGCCGTGAAACCGGGTGGAGTCCACGCCCTGAACTGATCTGGGCGAAGGACGACCGCCCCGTCATCAATATCCGTATCGCCGTGGCTGAGGAATATGCGCGCTGGCTCAGTGCGCAGACCGGTCAAACCTATCGCCTGCCAAGCGAGGCTGAATGGGAATACGCTGCGCGTGCCGGCTCGCTGACGGCATTCACCTTTGGTGACAGCGTCAGCTGCAAGGAAGTCCATTTCAATGCCGCCTTTCCCTACGAAGAAGCGCGGCAGGAAAAACGCTGGTTCATGCCACGCTGTTTCCCGATGCCCAGGGCAGTACCCGTCGGCTCCAAGCCGGCCAACACCTGGGGTTTGCACGAGGTGCATGGCAATGTCTGGGAGATGACCGAAACGCCGTGGACAAATTCACACCATGACAATCGCCGCGACGGCCGCTCGCGCGATCTGCCGACCGACTGGATCGTGACCAAAGGCGGTTCGTGGTTCGATGCCGCCATCTGGTCACGCAGTGCCGCACGCAAACCGCGCTTGCGTGACGAGCTGGACGTGAATCTGGGTTTTCGTCTGCTGCGGGAGTTGGATTGATAGAAAGGAAAAAAGCCGATTGCATCTGAGCAGACTAAGCGCTAATGATAAGACAATCATTCAGCGTCAATTCTCAGGGGGTTCAGGTGGAAAAAATCTGGTTGAAGCATTATCCGGCGGGGGTTCCGGCGGAGATCGATCCGCAGCAGTACGCCAGCATTCCTGAACTCTTCGCAGAAAGTGTCGCCCGCTATGGCGATAAGCCGGCCTGGTCCAATCTTGGGCGTACACTCAGTTTTTCAGAGCTTGATACCTTGTCACGAGACTTTGCAGCCTATCTGACCCAGGTTGCCGGTCTCAAGCGTGGTGATCGTGTCGCGCTGATGATGCCGAATCTGTTGCAGTATCCGGTTGCCTTGTTTGCTGTATTGCGCGCAGGCCTGATCGTCGTCAATGTCAATCCGCTCTATACCAGCCGCGAGTTGCTACATCAGTTGAACGATTCCGGCGCTACCGCGATTGTTATTCTTGAAAACTTTGCCGACAAGCTGGCTGAGGTTATCGACCGCACCCAGGTCACCGAGGTGATCACCACGCAGGTGGGGGATTTGGCTGGCTTTCCAAAATCCCTGCTGGTCAATCTCGTCGTCAAGCATGTGAAAAAAATGGTGCCGCCGTTTTCACTCGACAAGCGCACGACATTTCCTGCGGCTTTGAAACAAGGAAAATCGCTTGCGCTGGCACCAGTGACACTACAGCCAGAAGACACGGCTTTTTTGCAATATACCGGTGGCACCACCGGCGTTTCCAAGGGTGCCGAACTGACCCACCGGAACATGATCGCCAATTTGCTGCAAGCCAGCGTCTGGGCGCGGACCCGGCTCAATGAGGGCGAGGAAGTCTTTATTGCGGCGCTGCCGCTCTACCATATTTTCGCCCTGACAGCGAACCTGCTGTTTGGCCTGGAGCTGGGCGCAAAGAACGTACTGGTCACCAACCCACGGGATTTTCCGGGGTTCGTGAAAACACTTGGGGAGGAGAAGTTTTCTTTCATGACCGGCGTGAATACGCTGTTCAATGCGCTGATGGACACGCCAGGGTTTTCGGCGCTAGATTTTTCGCATTTCAAAATTACGCTCGGTGGCGGCATGGCGGTGCAGGCGTCGGTTGCGGCGCGGTGGAAAGAAATCACCGGTGTGACCTTGACTGAAGCCTATGGCCTGACCGAAACCTCCCCGGCAGTCTGCATCAATCCCTTGGATCTCGACGATTTCAACGGCATGATCGGTTTGCCACTGCCGTCCACTGAAGTCGAGGTTCGCGATGCGGATGGCAAAACACTCCCGCTTGGCGAGCAAGGCGAGTTATGGATTCGTGGGCCACAAGTCATGAAAGGCTACTGGAATCGCCCCGATGAAACGGCTGAGGTCATGGATGCCGAGGGCTGGCTGAGAACCGGAGATGTCGCGCTGATCAATGATGATGGCTATGTGAAAATCGTCGATCGCTTGAAAGATATGATCATTGTTTCCGGTTTCAATGTTTTTGCCAATGAAATCGAGGAAGTGATAGCAGCGCACCCGAAGGTGAAGGAAGTGGGTGTGGTCGGTGTACCGGATGAGCGTGCCGGTGAAGCCGTCAAGGCTTTCGTCGTCGCCAGGGATGCGTCATTGACCGAACAGGAACTGAAAGATTACTGCCATGAGCAACTGACCGCCTATAAATGTCCGCGCCTGATCACTTTTCTCGATGAATTACCGAAGACGAATGTTGGCAAAGTGCTACGGCGCGCATTGCGGGATATGTAGCAGTGTAGGGTGTGCGCCGACCAGGTGCGCACCGATGTACTGATGGTGGGCACGCTTGTCACGCGCACCACCCTGCGATAGTGCCTTCAATTTCCCCGTCACTCATTTGGGCTCTTCGCAGATTATTGTGGAACACGAGGCAACATATCCAAGCCACCGCAATAAAACAGGATGCTGTTTCTAAAACTTTCAAACGACCGATAGCCTCTCGCATTGGCTTTAACCGTCTGGATCTTTGAATTCAGCCCCTCGGCCACGCCATTGCTGATCTGATGCCTGAAGTAATTCAAGATATTGGGTAAATGGGATTTGAGCATCCTGGCTTTTTTCTTGATCGGTGCCAAACGGCTCCGTATCGCCCAGCTATACCAACGCTCGAAATATCGCTTCGCCCAAGCGCCATAGCGGTAGTCCCAGAACCCTCTGAAATGCTCTTTGATCGCCCACGCCCTCGCAATCTTGAGGTCACTGCGCTTGAGCTGGTCGAGTTGCTCTGCGAGCGCGTCAGTGACATTCTCTTCATTCGCAAGCCAGCAGTATTTGCTACCGGTCAGACGGGTGTCTCCTTGCTTTAGCAGCTCCTTGTGTTCGTCTCGCCGTACTTGGTCGACCGCTTCATTGAGATGCTTGCTGATGTGGAACTTGTCATGCACGATTTGTGCATGCGGCAATAGCTCTGTAACGGCGTTGGCGTAGGCCGGCCACATGTCCAGCGCGACCGCTTGAATCTGCTGCTTCTGGGTTTCGCTTAGGCCGTTGGTTATCAGTGACTTGCAGGCCTCTTCTGTGCGTTCTTCGACAACCTCCAGTACGCGTCCGCCTTCGAGGTCATAAAGGTTGCTGATGTAACGATGGCCGCGGCGGAACTGTTTTTCATCAATGCCCAGGTAGGGAATTTCACTGTCAGCCCGGCGTGCCAAACCACGTTCGACAGCACGCGCCTTGATGGCGTCGACTTGGTGCCAGTTCAGACCCAATAGCTTGCGTGCTTCTTCGACACTACGCGCCGCTTGTAACACACGAATGGCGAAGGCCTCGAACAGCAAGGTGAAGCGGCTATTCTTTCCTGCCCAGGGGATGGAGACGGTTTTGACGCCATGGGTCTTGCATCGGACCCTTGGTGCTGCGCAATGAAGATAGGTGGAGAACTGCATGGTATCCAGGTGTCGCCAAATTCTTTCCTTACGCTCGTCGTACTTCGGGCAACACGCACCGCATTCGGGACACAGGCCTTCATCATCGGTGTATTCGATGACAATATCGACGCGCTGCTCTTCGAGCTTCAGGTCAACGCGATATATCTCCCAGGGTGATGAGATTCCCAACAGGGCTGCGTAGTGTTCCTCGAGTTCCATTGGTTTACACCTCCGCGTGAGTCCTAGGGTATGGATGCCGGAGAACGTATTTTACCTGTCGTTCCACATAGTTCTACGAAGAGCCCTCATTTGTATCGCCATTTTTTGTGTCTCCAGGCAGCGCGAAACAGCGTTGCAGTGAAACCATTTTCTGTTCTTGTTCCGAGACGCGGTTTTCGCGTTTTTTTACGCCGTAGATTGTCTGGATTGCCGTCGTGGCGATCTGCGCGAGCAGTTCGTTGATATGCGTACAGCCGAGCGTGCCGCCGATGAGTTTTCTCACCCTGCGATTCCAGCCTGGTGAGATGCGCAGGCCCACCAGTGCGGGGAAACTGTCGGTGGCGCCTGAGCAGCGCGTAAAGGGCGACCAGTCGATGCTGGCGACCGCGGCGCGGATCGTCAGTTGGTCGTCTATGGTCAGGCGCAGCCACATGTCATGCAGCGCGTCACCAGCGGGAATCGTCCCGCCCCGATCCTTGTTGGGGATGGCGAAAGGTTTGGTATCGACGAGATGTCCCTCGATATCCCATAGCCCGTCATCGCGTTGATAACCGGTACAGCTGATCTTGCGCGTGTGGGCAAGCATACGTGGCTCGGGGGATGGCAGTGGCATCGGTGTCAGCACTCCATTGGCTCGGGGTTTTCCAGCAAATAATTGAAAACTTCAGTGGCGGCAGGGTGTCCCTGCCTTGCGGCTTCGGCGATCCAGTCGAAGCCTTCGATGGCGTCGTCTGTTACACCGCGGCCATCGAGAAACATCAAGCCGATCTGGTACTGTGCCTCGATATTGCCATTTTTGGCGGCGGCCAGATACCAAGTGGCGGCAAGAAACTCATTGTCCATGTTATCGGGTTGTTGGTGAAAGTATTTTGCGAGTGCGAGTTGGGCATCAGCATCGCCCGCGCGTGCGCAGTCGGCCAATTGCTCGAGAGGTATTTCCCCCTCTACCGGACAGAAGGGCGCAGCAGAGGTCACGGCGCCATAGAGCAGCAACCATGCCGCCGCAAGTTGTCCTGCGGTATGCATTTCCGGTGACTCCTGAGGTGTTGTTTGTGTGCCGTTGCTAGTGCGCTTTCCGATAATACGTTGCAACGGTAGTGCTTCGATGCAACCTCGTTGCGGATGAAATAGAACGACCGTCGTGTGGGATTTGTCGGTGGAAACTGGAAGTCGAGAAAAACTGTGTTGCTATCAAGTGCAGTCAGGCGGTGTAGGGACGGTTCCTGTAGAGGATAGATCCAGACGCCGCTCCCGGGTTCGATGGTCACTGAACCGACATGACGGATGAGCGCATCCGCAGGCTGTTGCTCACGCAGAGAAAACTGATCCAGTCGTGCGCTCCCGGCCAGCAGCAGTGAGAAGGCGGTGACCCCTGCGTGGTCGTGGATCGGTGTCGAGCGCGACTTGGGTAGCAATAACAGGCCACTGTGGGCATACCTGCTGTGATTGAGGCTGATATTGCCGCGTATTGCTGTTGCCGTTGCAGCGATCAGCTGTTGGCCCAGCCGAACGAATCTGTTGATGCATTGCCGATAGAACCACCGATCCCGCGTGTCGAAGCATTTTTGATGTTGTGTGCGGTCGATCAGCCAGTGGGTGAATGTATTGGCGAGTGCGGTGAGCTGTTGTTCCGTACTGATTGATATTGACCCATGACTCACCATGTCAGCTCCAGGTCGACAAGCTCATAGCCCATGCTCAGGTAGTCCTGTACCTGGGACGGGCCAAATGGCACGACGTTGATATAGTCGGGGAAGTCCTCCTCTTCCAGGCCCAGCATGCCGGCTGCCGTATTACAGACGTGAAAAATGAGTTTGTCTTCCTGGCTGAGCTTTTTCAGTAGCCGGTGCATGGCCGGGTAGTGTTTGCGCTGGCCGGTGCTGGCGGCGACGAGTTCGTCGCCATGCGACATCATCGCCAGGTTGATCTCGGGTAACTTCTGGCGCAGCACTTTCACATATTCGGCGACGCGAGGGAGCACCCACTCCAGCGCGTCCTCATCGAACTCGCGGATCGTGAATATCACGCCCAGGGGAGGCTCGGCCATCTCAGTGATCGCCTGAACCTCGTCGAGTTCGGGCAAATCGTCGTCAGCAGCCACGATGGAAAACGGCAGGAACAACAGCAGAACAAGCCAGTAGCGAGCGGTGGGACCTGACATCGTGGATGAACCTCGGATGTGTCAAATAGACACTCAAGTTTCGGAGTTCAGATGGGTAGGCTTAGCGCTTCCCCTCTTTCGCAAACACCCAGATGGACCCCGAAACTTAAGTAGATAGTCTATTGTTTAGCGCATCGCGGTTGTCACGGTGGCGGTATTGCGGCCATTCAGGATTGCGTCCTGCTGGTAATTGCCCGCATGGCGAATCCGCATCAAATCATCGCCAAAATTTTCTTCACATACTGCTGCGTTTCGCGGTAGGGGGGGATGCCGGCATATTTCTTCACGGCCTGGGGACCGGCGTTATAGGCTGCCAGCGCCAGGGTTTTGTCCTGGCCGAATTCGTCGAGCATCATGCGCAGGTAGCGCACGCCGCCGGCAATGTTCTGTTCGGGGTTGAAAACGTCGGTTACGCCAAGCATTTTCGCGGTGGCTGGCATCAGCTGCATCAGGCCTTTTGCGCCTACGGGAGAGACGGCCCTGGGGTTGAAGCAGGATTCGGCGAGGATCACGGCCTTGATCAGCGTGGTGCCGATATTGTGGCGGGCTGCCATGCGCTCGATCTGGGGCTGGTAGCGGCGCATGCGTTTTTTCACGCTGGCGCGGCTGGTATCGCAGGAAGAGACGGCGGTTGGTCGCCCATAGTATTTCACGCTGACCGGGCGCACGCCTTGCAGCCGTTTGTCGGTGAACAGTGGAATGCCGTCGTTACCATGGTATTGGTAGACGCGATCGCCGCTCATGGCGCTGTCACACAGGAGCAGCATGCTGATGGCGACCAGCAGCGTCACTGATGATGTATGATTCATCGCCTCTTTTCTTTCCTTTTCAGCACCCTGTAGCCCGTCCCACTGAGGCCTTCAGATGGTGTACAGATCGTTACTTCCTTTCCTGTCGACGGGAGAGGGTTGGGAGAATAATGGCCGATTTTATCACTGTTTTGTCCATTCTGGCGGACGCTCAGCCGCATTCGGTCGGTGAACTGGCGCTGGTTGCCGGCTTGTCGTCGCAGCAGGTTTGCTCGCTGGTGACGGATCTGTCCGCTGACGGCCTGCCGGTCGAGCTGGCTGGCGACAAGGTTGTGTGGCATCGCCCGGTGCCATTGCTGGATGCTGAACGTGTCGTCTGTGCAATGACGGCGCAAGCGCGGGCTGAGTTTGCGCCGCCACGGATCGTGACCGAGCTGGACTCCACCAGCAGCGAGCTGGCTGCACCATCGAACGCGTCGCATGGCGTAGTCTGTGCGGCAGAGCGCCAGACCGGGGGGCGGGGGCGGCGAGGCAATCGATGGTTGTCGGCCCCCTGTGGCAGCCTCTGCTTTTCCTTGCGTTGGCACTTTGCTGCTGCGCCGACGGCGCTCGGGGGCTTGAGCCTGGCGGTCGGCATTGCCGTGGCGGCGGTGCTGCGTGAGCGCCTTGGCTTGCCCGCTGGGGTAAAGTGGCCCAATGATATCTACCTCGATGACCGTAAACTCGGTGGCATTCTGGTCGAACTGCCGAGTGTTGCTGCCGGGCGCAGTGAAGCCGTGATTGGTATCGGCCTGAATGTGATGCTGGAAGCCGTCGATGACATCGCGCAGCAGTGGACCAGTCTGCACCATCATCTGCCCCCGGATGCACTGCCGGATCGCAACGATCTGCTGGCTTGGCTGCTCAATGAACTGGCGCTGATCCTGCCGGATTTTCCAGACCGGGGCGGAAGCTGGGTCCATGACAACTGGGCGGCGTTCGACATCACCTTTGGGCGCGAAGTATCCATTCATCGTGATGACGAGGTGCTGCGGGGTACGGCTGCCGGTATCGATACCGCGTTTCGCTTTTTGCTGCGCAGCCGGGATAATACCCGCTGCTTCCATTCCGGCGACGTGAGCCTGAGACTGTGACATCGACCTGTCTGCTCGACCTGGGAAACACCCGTTACAAATGGATCGCCGCGGCCGATCTGGCCGCTGCCGAGCCACGCAAGCAGCCCTATGCGAGCGATGATCCCGCAGCCCGGCTGTGTGCCGATGTGCTCGCGCAGTCGGATTGCCGTCGCTGGGTGATCGCCAGCGTGCGCGGAGAAGCCTTCAATCAGGCGGTGGCCGCAGCGTTCAAGGCGCATGGCATCATCGATATCGAGTTCGTCACCATCCCGGCGCAACCGCCGTTTGCACTGGCCTATCAGGACCAGCAGCAGTTTGGCATCGACCGTTACCTTAATCTGCTGGCAGCCCGGCAGCGTTACCCACTGCCGCTGATCGTCATCGACGCAGGCACGGCGGTAACGATCGATGTGCTCGATCAGGCGGGAGACCATCTCGGTGGCGTGATCTTTCCCGGTCTGGCGTTGCTGCGCCGCAGCCTGGGGCAGGGCACCGACCTGATCACCGCCAGTGAAGCGATGCCGGTCAAACTGTTGGGCGATTCCACCGCAAGCTGCGTCAGTGGCGGTGCCTGGTACGGGTTTCACGGCGCAGTTCGCGGAATCGTCGAGGCAATGCGGCAAACACTGGGCGGGCGTGCGACAATCGTCGTTACCGGCGGTGATGCCGGCGCCGTCGCCGCCGCGTTTCCGGCCGAAGCGCCAGCTATCGATTCCAGGCTACTGTTCGAAGGACTTTCAATCACTCAATCATGCGCTATCTGATTCTATTCCTCGTCCTCATCAATGTCGTGGTGTACCTGTTACCCAAAGAGTCGCAGCAGACACTGCACAGTTACACGCGCGGTGAATCCAACGAACCAATGTTGGTTCGGCTCGATGAGGAGGGGAAAACACCAACCAAAACCTCACTGGTTGCACCGGCTGTGCTACAGGTTGCGGCAGTGGTTCCCTCCGCTCAGGAAGCGCCTGCCTCGACCGCCGACGCAGCGCCAGCAGAAACAACGCCGCCCCCGCCGGCAGCAGACGAAGGTGATGAATACGACAGTGATGCCAATTCGACCGTGGCTGAAAGCGACAATGCAACAGGCGCTGAAGAAAATGCGCTGGCCGCGATCGAGAGTCAGGGGACCTTCGACAAAGCCACGGGCGGCAATGGCAGCCAAGGCATCGCCGCTGTAGAACCGCCATCTTCCGGCGCCATCGCGCGTGGGCCGTTACGGTGCTACAGCCTTGGCCCGTTCAAGGAGCAAAAGGAAGCCAATGAACTGATGGCGCTGATGGTCAAGAAAGGCGTCAAGCCGGCGTTGCGCACGGCGAAATCTCGTGAGCCTTCTGCATACTGGGTGTATCTGCCGCCTTACCCGAGCCGTGAACAGGCCGTCGAAGCGATCGATCGGCTCGAAGCGCTGGGTTTTGAAGACTACTTCATCGTCGGCGAACCCAAGTACAACAATGCCATCTCACTGGGACTCTTTTCCCGCAAGGCCGGTTCCCGGCAGCGGGTACGTGACATGAAGGAAATGGGCTTCGATGCCAAGATCGAAACCCGTTATGCTGAGCGCGAGGTTTTTTGGGTCGACTATGCCAGCCATGGCAAAATCGACTGGAGCCCGTTGCTGAAAAAGTACAAAGACAGCGACAAGATCAAGAACAACCGCCGCGACTGCGAATAACACCACCAAGCTGGGACCGCCGGCATCCTGCCGGCTTGCCATCCGCCGACGCTGCGAAACTACCTGCCTCAGTGCGTTTCCAGCTTCGCCAGCTCTTCCAGCAACGAGGTCACCAGCGACTCCCCCTGTGCACCCATGCCTTTGGCCAGCACATCGAGATTGCGTTCCCCATCCACCAGCTTTTTCATGATGCCGCCGAGCCGGGCCATGTCGCCGCCGGCGGCGGTCATCTGCTCGGCCATATTGCCCAGCAGGTGCAAGGCTTCGACGTGTCCATGACGTGCGGCATCGATCATTTGCGCCAGTCCTGGTGTCGCCATCGAAGCATCGGTTTTGGCGGCTGGGTCTGGCAGGGTCGATGGGTCTTGTACGCCACGCAAGATCGCCTCGACGATGACGCTGTCTTCCTCGTCCAGGCTTTGTAGCAGTGCGGTGCTGCGCTCTCCGGCAATCACCTTGCGAATGGCGGCAACGAGATCGGTCCAGCCATTGCTGGCCGAGGTTTGCAGTGCCTGCTCAAACTCCGGTGGGATGCTGCCAGTGGCGGCGCATTGTGCCGCAGCCACAATCAGCGGTGCATGGGTCTGGACGATTTGCTGTTCTCTGGGTGGTAGCTGTGCCATCGGGGTTCTCGTGAATGGTATGATCGGTACATCATATATCCCTGTGTCCCCATCATGAAACAGCCTGACCGACTCCATCGCTTTCTTTTCGAACAGCAGAACATTCGTGGCGAGTTCGTTCAGCTCGACGACAGCTGGCGTGAAGTGCTGACACGCGCCGACTACCCGGCGCCGCTGCGTGCGGTACTCGGCGAGGCCATGGCTGCCGCCGCGCTGCTGGTGGCGACGCTGAAGATCTCTGGCAGCCTGACAATGCAGCTGCGCGGTTCCGGGCCGATGCATCTGCTGGTGGTGCAGGCCTTTTCGGACGGTGGTATTCGTGGCTTGGCGCGCTGGCATGGCGAGGTTTCGCCCGGTTCACTGGCATCGCTCAGTGGCAGTGGCCAGCTGGTCATCACCATCGATCCCGAAGAGGGCGAGCGTTATCAGGGCATCGTACCGTTGATTGGTGAGCATTTGCATGATGCGCTGGCGCACTATTTCAATCAGTCGGAACAATTGCCAACGCGGTTATGGCTTTCGGCCAGTGATGAAGCCGCCGCTGGGCTGTTGATTCAGGCGCTGCCGGGGGCGAGTGAAGACGAAGATGCCTGGAATCGTGTCCTCCATCTCGGCGACACTGTGACCGGCGACGAGTTGCGATCACTGGATGTCGAAACCCTGCTACGGCGCTTGTACCACGAGGAAACGCTACGCCTGTTCGAGCCGTCACCGGTGATGTTTCAGTGCAGTTGTTCACGCGAAAAGATTATCAATATGCTGCGCCAACTGGGTGAGGACGAGATCAACGGCATTATCACGGAGCAGGGGCAAATCGATGTGGCTTGCGAATTTTGTGGCAAATCCCACCGTTTCGACAGCGTCGATGTGCGTGCGCTCTTTGCCACGGCAGGTTATCCACTGGAGGCGAAGACAGTTCAGTAGCGTCGGAAAAGAAATCCGGGCGGTAACTGCTCAGCTTACCCCCTGTGTGCGCAATGCCATTAAGTTAAGCACTAACACAATGATTTATATGGTATAATCCATCAAAACATTAACCAGCTAGAGGAACAAGCAATGGCACTGACAACCCTGATTTAAATCTACTTATGATGCAATT
>Ga0256839_1003853_pt1 | contig 15135 bp, 9 predicted proteins | sample 354166metaG_FD_185968 | JGI IMG/M metagenome (GOLD analysis project Ga0256839, IMG submission 185968) | Hydrothermal vent microbial communities from Mid Atlantic Ridge, Atlantic Ocean - 354-166 | ecosystem: Environmental > Aquatic > Marine > Hydrothermal vents | place: Atlantic Ocean: Mid... | reverse complement strand
TATCAAAGAAAGTCGGGCTCAAGACAATTCTGTTTTAGCAAATGGCAGTTGGTATAAATTTGCCATTACCGAAACAGGTGTTTATGAGTTAAAAGGTTCTGACCTTGCAAATGCGGGCATTTCAATTTCGAGCCTAAACCCTGATAAACTTCGGCTATTTGGCACTTATGGAGGCATGTTGCCACAAGCAAATGATGCATTAAGGCCATTAGATTTAGAAGAACTTGCTATTAAAATAATAGGAGGCGAAGATGGTAATTTTAGCCCCAACGATAAAATAGTTTTTTTTGCAGAAAGTGCCGACAAGGTAACCTTTGACGAAATAGAAAAAATAGTTAAGTATGAAAATAATTTATACAGCGACACCAGCTATTATTTTTTAAATATTGATTTAGCACCAGGCAAACGAATAGAAGCAGCCCCCCCTATTGCAGGCAGCCATCCCATTACCAACACTTATTTAACATACTTTTTCCACGAATTAGACGAAACCAACCTTTTAAAATCAGGAAGGTATTGGTATGGAGAAAAGTTTGACACCAACCTCGATCAAACATTTACAACCAATTTGTCTAATTGGGTGCCTGGCTCCGAAGTAAAGCTACTGTCTGCGGTTATGGCATCCTCTTTTAACCAAAGCAATTTTACTGTTTTTATTAATAACCAAAATGTGGGTGGTCATCAAATTTCATCTATCCCAGATAGCCGCTATACCATAAAAGGAGTAGAAAACCAAAAGATTTTTTCTACGGTGCTTTCGAGTGGCATTACCGATAACATAGAAATAAACTACCAATATGAAAAGCAAAATGGGTTGGGTTATTTGAATTATTTTTTACTGCAAATAGAAAAAAGCACGTCCATCGAAGGGTCTTTTTTAGCACTTACAATTCCTAAAAAAGAGGATGCCATAAGCACCGTGCAAATTTCAACCAATTCTGCCAACACCGAAATTTGGGATGTTAGCAGTTTTAATACCGTAAAAAGAATACCTGCAACTGTTAGCAGTAATCAACTCACAGCAAATATTAAAACAGATACAACCGCCTATTTAGTAGCCATTGATTATAGTAACAATTTTAACGTACCCAATTTTGTTGGTTCTGTAGCAAACCAAAATTTGCATAATTTTTCAACTGTAGATTTACTTATAATTACAGCTCCAGAGTTTATTAATCAGGCGTTGGAGCTAAAAGCCCATAAAACAACACAAGGCATAGCTACGCAGGTTGTATTAACGAATCAAGTATTTAACGAATTTTCCAGTGGTAGAAAAGACGTTACAGCACTGCGTGATTTTGCGAAGCACCTTTACAATAATGCGAGTCTAAAACACGTACTACTGTTTGGCAAAGGCACTTACGACTATAAAAATTTAGACGGGAAAAATAATTCCTTTGTTCCAATTTATGAATCGAGAAATTCGTTAAGCCCGCTTTATACGTATGGGTCTGACGACTACCTGGGGTTTCTTGAAGATGATGAGGGAGAATGGATAGAAAACCTTCAGGGCGACCACACATTAGATATTGGGGTTGGTCGATTGCCGGTAAAATCGAGCGAAGATGCCACTGCTGTGGTAGAAAAAATCATAAAATACCATTCAAAATCTACCATTGGCAACTGGCGAAAACATATTTATTTTGTAGCCGAAAATGGAGATTTTAATATCCACCAACGAGATGCCGAACGATTATCTACCTTAATCGACACCACTTATAGCTCCTTCGATCCTCAAAAAATTTATATCGATGCCTACCCCATCGAAGCCTTACCTGGCGGCACAAAGGCGCCTTTGGTAAACGAAGCCATACTAAAAGTATTTGATAACGGTGCCCTTATTATGAACTATACTGGCCATGGTAACGAAACACAATGGGCAAAATCGAATGTATTTAATAAGGAGATGATAGAAGGGTTAGATAATGATACATTTTACCCATTAATAGTTACTGCCACCTGCGAATTTGGCCGACACGATGATGCCAACCAAATTTCGGCAGGAGAGCACTTAGTTGTAAAACCAAATGCAGGAGCTATTGGCCTCATTACCACAAGTCGCCCTGTGTTTGCAAGCTCAAACTACACACTTAATTTAGCTTTTTACAGTTCCGTTTTGGCTACCAATAATGGCATATATAAAACACTTGGCGAAATTTTTGGCGAAACCAAAAATAATAGCCTAAGTGGCCCAAACAACAGAAACTTCTCGCTACTGGCAGACCCAAGCTTAAGATTGGCATATCCAAAAAAATTTATTACTTTAGATAGCTTAAATGGGCGTTATCTCGGCATTGAAGATACTATTGCCGCCTTGGAACATGTTGTTTTTACGGGGTCAATAAGAGGAGCCTCCGGAACTGTTTTATCAGATTATAATGGCTCAATAAAGATTGATTTTTATGATAGGCCTACCATAAAAAAAACATTAGGAAATTTTGGAACTCCTTTTATTTACAAGGATAGAGACAACAAACTTTTCTCAGGCAGCTCAACAGTTAAAAACGGTCAATTTACATTTCAATTTGTAACACCTTTAGATATCAGCTACCAAATTATGGAAGGCAAAGTGGCTATGTACGGAGTGGCTATTGACAGTATAGATGCCAATGGAGCTAATGTAAATATTAAAATAGGTGGCTCCAATGCTAACCCGGCAACAGATATTCTTCCACCAATTATTAATGCCTTTATGGAGGATACCACTTTTGCAAATAATGATTTGGTAAGCGCAAACTCTTTACTGATAGTTCATCTTTTCGATAAAAACGGAATCAACCTATCAAAATCTCAAGTAGGACACAACATAACTTATACACTAGATGATGGAGAACCCATTTCATTAAACGATTATTTCCAATATAATCAAGATTCCTACCAAACAGGCAAAGTATTATTCCCGCTTCAAGGTATCTCTCCGGGCAATCATCTAATCGTTGTTAAAGCATGGGATACATTTAATAACCCAGCTGAAACAGAAATAATATTTAATGTGGCTAATGAGCAAGAAGTTTATATTTCGGAGGTAAGTGTATATCCAAATCCTGTGCAGGATATTGCACACTTTACATTTAAGCATAACCTAAGCGGAAAAGATATTTTTGTTACGCTAAAAATTATAAACAGGTCAGGTCAAGTAGTATATACAAAAGAAATTAGCTATTCAAACTCCAGCCCTGTGATAAACGACCTAAATTGGGATGGCAGAAACTCAACCGGACAAAAATTAACCGAAGGGTTATACATTTATAGCTTTAATATTCGTTCTGTTAATTCAGGAGCGTCTAACTCCTACTTTGGGCGACTTATGACCGTAAATTAATTAACTTTCAATATCTTTGCACTTAAATTTATAAATTTTGATAAGTAATAAATCACTCATTTTTTTAACAATTTTGCTCATTTTTAGCAATTTTGTTAGCGCACAACAAGGCATTTTAGTTGGGCAGGATACCACTCAAAGAGTTATAACTACTGCCGTTCCTTTTTTAAGTATAACACCCGACTCCCGTTCAGGCGGTATGGGCGATGCAGGGGTGGCTATTTCGCCAGATGCAAATAGTGTATATTGGAATCCTTCTAAGCTTGTTTTTATAGAAAACAAAATGGGATTTGCTTTGTCATACTCACCTTGGTTATCCAAAATTATTAACGATATGTCATTATCCTATTTATCAGGATATTACAAACTATCTAAAGAGCAGGCTATTGCCGTTTCATTAAGATACTTTGATTTAGGAGAAATATTTTTTACTGATGATTTTAATAATCCGCAAGGTAGCTTTAACCCTAAAGAGTTGGCTGTTGATGCAACCTATGCCCGAATGCTCTCCGAAAATTTTAGTTTAGGAATTACCCTCCGGTATATAAATTCAAACTTAACAGGAAATTTTTCTTCGTTAACAATAGAAGCGCAACCAGCAAATACAGTGGCTGCCGATGTTTCGGCTTTTTATCAAAAAGATACTGAATTTGGTAATATTTCATTTGGAGGTAATATTTCAAATATTGGAGCCAAAGTAACTTATTCCAATCAAGATAATAAAGACTTTATTCCTACTAACCTTCGGGTGGGGTCGGCACTTAAATTGGATATTGACCCATACAACACCATTACTTTTGCGCTAGATTTTAATAAACTACTTGTCCCTTCTCCTCCTATTTATGCGGTAGATGAAGATGGGGTTATTATTACCGACCCCAACGGAAACCCTGTAATTGCAAGAGGGGAAGACCCTAACAGAAACTTATTAAGTGGCATTTTTGGCTCATTTAGTGATGCGCCAGATGGTTTTTCTGAAGAGATGCAGGAAATTATGATTTCGTTTGGAGCAGAGTATTGGTATAATAACTTATTTGCTGCAAGAGCTGGCTACTTCTATGAAAATGCCAATAAGGGAAATCGCCAATATTTTACCATAGGAGTAGGATTTAGGTATAACGTATTTGGATTTGATTTTGCTTATTTAGTGCCTCCAAAACAAGAACACCCTTTGGCCGAAACACTTCGATTTACCTTACACTTTAATTTTGCAGAAGAATCAGGATTTGATGATTCTGTTACTGACTAAGTATGCCTAATAGGTTAATTGAGCCAAACACTTCGTTCATTTCTACAATTCATAAGGTTAGTTATGAGACCGATCTTATGTCAAATAATATTCCATTATATAGCATTCAAGATAAAAATCAGGCGGTGTGTGGAGTTGAAATTATTTTTGGAAATGGAAAATCCGATGAACAAGCAAATGGAGCTGCATACTTTTCAACTACACTCCTCAAATCTGGCACCAAAGGATATGATGCCAACCAAATTAACAACTTTTTTGAGTTAAGAGGAGCGTTTGTTCAACTCCAAAGCAATTTAGATTTTAGCACACTAAGCCTCTACTGCCTTTCAGATAAATTAAAAGAAGTCTTTCCTTTCTTTCTAAACCTATTTAACCAACCTGCGTTTCCAAAAGATAAATTAGAGGCGTTAAAGAACAAGAAAAAACAAGAGCTTACTATAAACGAACAGAAGTCTGATTTTTGGGCATCAAAATTATTTAAAGAAACTCTTTTTAAAGACCACCCCTATGGCAATGTTCTAAATCAACAAGACATTAAATCTATTACACCAGAAATACTAAGTAACCATTGGCATAATGACTCACTAAACGCAGTTAAATTTATTACCGTAGCAGGGCACTTCGATAAACATCTGCTTATTTCAAAAATTGAAAGTAGTCTAAAAACGCAAACAGCTAAGTTAGCAGAACACACAACTAATTTAACCTTTACCAATACCGCTCAATCTATAACAAAAACGTTGGAAGGAAATAAGCAATCCAGCCTTAAAGCAGGCTGTTTAACTATAAATCAATCAGATGTTAACTATCCGGCACTGAGTTTAGGAAACACACTATATGGTGGTTATTTTGGTTCACGATTAATGCAGAGTGTTCGAGAAGATAAAGGCCTTACCTATGGCATCAATTCATCTATCCAGCATCTTCACCAAGCATCATTTCTGCAAATTTCTGCCGATGTAAAAATGGGATTTGCAAAGGATGTACTTACATTAATACAAATTGAACTAGATAAGTTAATCACCAAAAACATACCTGAAAGTGAACTTGCTAAAGTAAAAAATTACTTAATTGGGGAGTATAAATCAAATAGCGAAACTACGTTTGACAAAATAAATAAAGTAAAGCTTTTAAAGCTTAAAAAACTTGATGATTTATACTTCATAAATCATTTCCAATCCATCATAAAACTCACATCCTCTGATGTACAAGAGGCTTTAACTAAGTATTACAAATCCATTTTATTTAGCACAGTTACGGTTGAATAGATAACTCCCATAATTTTCCCAAAAATAAATTGTCATCTCTTGGCTCATTACTTGTCTTTAACCTGAGTTCGTTTTTTTACATCAAGTTTAAAATTTATTAAATTTGATGCAAATCACAAAAATGAGATTAGCCTTAACCCTAATTTTTAGCCTTTTTATTTCTTTGAGTGCATTGGCACAAACAGGTGCTTACTACCTTGCCCAATACAACCTGAAAGACCGAGGTTTAAGCAATTATAATTATAATATTGTGCAGGACAGCCGCGGGCTTATTTATATGGCTAATCTCAAGGGTGTACTGGTTTCTGATGGGTTAGACTGGTCTATTATAGAAACCCCTTATAGCATTTTTGCCTTAGATGTTGACAGTTTAAATAATCTTTATGTTGGAGGTCGTAGAGAAATTGCTGTCATTAATAAAACAGGAAATATATCAGAGTCTTACCAGCTTATTACAACCGTAAGCCAAGAAATTTTTGAGGTTAAATGCCACAATAAGCAAGTTTACTTCTTATCCGAAACCGTTTTATATATCTATAATACGGTATCAAAAAAAATACATCTAATCGAAAAGTCCTCTCAAGATTTATTTTCTTCAATACTCGAAATTGATGGGAATATCTATATTTCCAGTTTACAGAAAGGTATTCAAGCGTTGCAAAATGGAATCCTAACAGCAGCTACTTTAACCCTGCCAAAAGGAACTCTGAGTGTTAAAAGTTCACATAAAGGTGACCAATTAGCCATTACAAGCAATGGTAATTACTTTATAAAAAAAACGGGAACCTCTAGCTATAAACCATTTAATATTAAAGATGAGGATTACCTAGAACAAAACACAACCGTAAATTTTAGTTGGGTTAACTCAAACTTGCTTGCCATTTCAACAATAAGCGGGGGCGTTGCCTTTATTAACGCTACAACTGGCACTGTAGAGCAATATATGAACTACGAAAACGGGTTGCTAGATAACGAAATACTCGCCCTTTTTGTTAGCAAAAATAACATTGTATGGTGCACCACTCCCCAAGGGGTATCTATTATTGCACCAGAAATACCCATCCGAAATTATGCAAGCTATAAAGGTTTATCTGGCAATATTCAAGTGGTTTATGAGTTCAAAAAACGGCTATTTGTAGGTACCACCACTGGCTTATTTGAACTTGTAAAAAAATCTATTTTTGAAGACGTTGTGAGTTATAAAAAAATCATACCCACTAAAGATGTAGTAACAGATAGCCCACCTCCCCAAAAGAGGGGTTTATTTAAAAGAAAGAATAAAAGAAACACCCCAATTACCCCCAAAAGACCTAAAACGTCTTATCAAAAGCAGATTCAAAAGCAACTATTGTCTCAAAGTTTTGAATTTGAAAAGGTTGAAAACATTGATGCCAAAATTGTTCAATTGGTAGATTTTAATGGTAAACTTCTTATTGGTTCTTTGTCGGGAGTATATCAACTTGATGAAAAAAAAGTTACCCGCATTTTTAAAGAACCTGTTGTGTATTTGTATAAGCCAAAAGATTATAATTTTTTAATGGTGAGCACCTACGACAAGGAGGTTAAGGTGCTAAAACCTAAAAGTAATTTCCAATGGGTTACCACGGGGCTTCTTAATGGCCTTGATGACTTTGTTGAACAAATTGAACAAGGCAAAAATGGAAGCCTGTGGCTTTGTGGTGCCGATTCTGTTTATCGGGTTGTTTTAAGCAATGCTTATTCGTTAGAGGATGTTGAAGTGTACCCCATTCATAACCCACATTGGGAACGAATTTATGCAAACTCTTACCAAGGTAAAACCTATTTTTTAAATACATCAGGCTATTATTATTACGAAGACCACGCCATAAAAAAAGATACGACTATTGAAAATAAAATTGGTTTGCCAACCCAGATAATTCTCAGTTCTAAAGATAAGCTTTGGGTAAATACTGGTCATTTTTGGTATGGAAAAGACGAAGACCTTAATAACTCCTTAAATTTTATTAGCCTATTTGAAGACCCCAAATACATTTCTGAATTAGGAGAGAACAAGTTTTGGGTTGTTGCAGGCGATAACCAGCTTTATAAAGTAGATGGCGAAAAAATTAAATCCATAACCAGAAAATTTGAACTCTTTCTTGAAAGAGCGCAGAAAGACTCAGTCGCTCTACCTCTTACAACCTTACTTGGCAATATCGACCAACAAAGTTCTTTAAGTTTTAAATTTGCATCTCCAGATTACACCAATATTTACCAAACCGAATATCAGTACCGCTTGGTAGGTTTATCTTCTGAATGGTCTGACTGGGGAAAAAATAACAACGAAATTATATTTCCATATTTGCCGGCAGGCATTTATGAGCTAGAAGTACGAGCACGAGACGCCTTAGGAAACATTAAAAATTCAGATTCAATTAGTTTCAGCATTTTAGCTCCTTATTGGAAACGACCATGGTTTTACCTGATTGAACTTGTGTTTTTTGGAGGGTTGATGACCATATCAGTTTTAATAAACCGTAAAAAACACAAATTTTCAGTACTAAGCAGGCTTCTTACTTTTCTTACCTTAATTTTTATTGTAGAGTTTGTGCAAACCATTGCTGAGGCTAAGTTTGAAACCAACCAATCTCCTGTAATTAACTTTTTTATTCAAGTAGCCATTGCCCTTTCTATTTTACCTGTAGAAGGCATTCTTAGAAAATTTATAACTAAAAAATCAGAAAGTACTCAAGAAACGAGTGTAAAGCCAAGTGTAGATAATGACGGATAAAGTGGTGGGGGTTGTTTTTGTTTAATAACTAGTGTCCAGTCCATTCTTGGGCTCTTTGCTCTCGCTTAATACGAGCTTTTACCTCAGGGTCATTCAAAATTAGATTGGGGTCGCCTTGTGAGGTAAGGTGAAATCTTCCACAGTCGTTGCATTGGTAGTAATTTTTAGCAGCTTGCAAAAATCGAATATGCGAACGTATCAATGCTTCTTGCACTTCTGGCTCTGAGTAATAGCTGTTTTTTCCTGTTGGGCAACGCATAGCACAAAGGTAAGGCTATTAGTTTAAACAGATTGCTTCACTACGTTCGCAATGACGTTCAAACCTGATTATCTTCGAGTTATGAAGCAGAAAGAATGTCCTTCGTGTGCAATGATGATTGATAGGAACGCAAAAGATTGCCCTATTTGCAATTATGAGTACCCCAAGCCAAATCGTTTTTACCAAGTGATTGCGATTATTTTAGTTGTGATTTTTATTCTATCCTATATTTTTTAGAGGCTAAATGAAATACCTTCGTTTCATTTAGTTAATTTTAGAAGATATGAAAACCTGATAACCGCTATGGAACAAAATATTTTAACAACCTTTATGCTGCCCGCTTCACTCTTTATTATTATGCTGGGGCTGGGGTTGGCTCTTCAAATAGCTGATTTTAAAAGAATATTAACATACCCTAAGGCTATATTTATTGGCATTATAAATCAAATGATTTTGCTCCCATTGATTGGTTTTGCCATTGCCATTTTCTTAAATTTAGAACCAGAGCTAGCCGTTGGTTTAATGATATTGGCCGCTTGCCCTGGTGGTGTTACTTCAAATTTGTACAGTCATTTGTCAAATGGGGATACCGCATTATCTGTTACACTAACAGCAATTAGCAGTACTATATCAATCATTACCATTCCATTAATTATAAATTTTGGGCTTGTTGAGTTTATGAGCGAAAGTAAGGAAATTCACTTGCCCGTAATTAAAACAATTGTTCAAATAATGGGCATTACGGTTATACCTATTGCCTTGGGTATGCTAATTCGGTTTAAAAAACCTGACTTTGCCACTAAAATGGAAAAGTCAGTTAAAGTAGCCTCAGCCATTATATTGTTTATAATTGTTTTGGGTGTAATTGGTGTAGAAAGAGAAAAGATACCTAACCATTTTGAACGAGTAGGCATTGCCGTTCTATTACTAAATGTTTTTACAATGCTTGTTGGTTTTTATTCTGCAAAATTTGGAAAACTGAGCCTTCCACAATCAATTGCCATTTCATTAGAATCGGGTTTGCAAAATGGTGCGCTGGGTATTGTCATTGCTGTTTCCATACTTTTTAATACTGAAATGTCTATTCCGGCAGCTGTTTATAGCCTAATAATGTTTGCAACAGGTGGGTTTATGGTATGGCGATTTGGTAGAAGGAAGAGCAGCACAAGTTAGTAGAGTTTTTTAGATCCTACAGTACCCGAATTTATTTAAAAACTCCATTTTAACCTAATAAATGCTGCTTTAGAAATGGCATCATAACTACCCGAAGCATTATTATCATAAAAAAGCTGACCCACTAAATCGGCATCTAAGTTTTGAACGAAGGAAAAGGTAATGTAAGGATTTAGAAAAAGCACATGGGTGCCTGGGTACACCATCACAGCCATACCTCCAAAAAATAATGGTGTAAATTGATATGTACTTTGTACAAATGCACTCCATGGGTAGGGAGATAAATCGCGTACGGTAAAGGTACCTACATTCTGACCAATGAGCGTACTGCCAAAATTGGCATCATAATCGCCATTGGTATTATACATAACCGACCCATTAAGGTACAAAGAATTAGTAAAAGAGTAGTCTAAGGATATGGCTCCTAAAAAAAGGCTGTTGTAGTTTTTGTTCACTTCGGTTTTAATAGCCGGAATAAAATAAGTGAGTTCACCTTTTAAGCCAGCTCCTCCTAAATTACCAGCCCAACCGGTACCCAATGAAATGTCTCCTTGAGCAAGCCCACCCAAAAACTGGATGTCGTAATTGCCTTTGTTTACCTTCCACATACTGGCAGCCACAAAATGGTCGATGTTTTTGGCTGCTTTAACAGCTACTTCTATACTAGAGGCTGCTCCAGTATAACGTGTAATTCTAACAGCATCGGAACCGGAACGCTCTTCGTAATCGAAATCGAAAAAGGAGTAGGCGTTAAACCAATCGTTAGGATTCCAGGCAAGGTTTACCCCCCAATTAATCCGTTGCCGACCTACTTTAATTTCCCAATTATCTTTTACCCAACCTACAAAAGCACGCTCAACTGCTACATTTAAAATAACGGAGCCATTGTTTATTAAATTGGTGGATAAGGGAAAGAAGTCGTTATTATTATTAATGAGATCGCCATAGCTAGGAATACCTAAGGCCTCATTGCCGGGTAGGTTTTTAACAAAATCGCCTGCAAAAAGTCGGTTACGCACCTCTACATACACCGATAAATTATCGGTTGGGTAGTAAGCAAAATTGAGGCGATTATGTGTAAGATTTTCGTACCAAAGGCTATCACCAATATAATTAAAGGTTGACATATTTTTTAGATACCCCTTAAAGGCGAATTTAGGTTCTTTGTATTCGTTTTGAGCTTTTGATATGGACACAGTTAATACTAAAGAAACGACAATTAAAATTTTGTGAGCCTCTGTGAAACCTCTGTAAAACTTTGTGGTATAGCCTTTATAAAATTTAATATTATACCACAGAGTGGCACAAAGAAGGCACAAAGTTACACAGAGTGGTATAATCATTATTTCCAAACTTACTTACCTCGTAACATCAGAAATGACAACCCCATCTTCTAAGGTAATAACACGTTTGGCTTTATCAATTACGCGCTGATCGTGGGTAGAAAAAACGAATGTGGCTTTTTCCTCTTGGTTCATCTTAGCCATAATATCTAACAAAGTAGCGGTAGATTTCGAATCCAAATTAGCGGTAGGCTCATCGGCCAATATAAACGCTGGTTTTGAAGCCAAAGCCCTTGCTACCGCAACACGTTGCTGCTGCCCGCCCGATAGCTCCGAGGGTCGCAGGTTTGCTTTATCGGCAATGCCCATTTGCTCCAGCAATTCCATTGCCCTTGTTTCACGCTCCTTCTTATCTTTTTTTTGCAAAAGCATAATAAACTCAATGTTTTCCTTATTGGTTAATACAGGAATAAGGTTGTATGCCTGAAAAACAAACCCAATGTTTTTTAAGCGAAAATCAATGAGTTTGCTATCCGGCATTTCGCCAATATTTACACCTGCTACTTCTACGCTTCCTTTAGTGGCTTTATCGAGCCCACCTAAAATGTTTAAAAAAGTAGTTTTACCACAACCCGATGGACCTACAATAGCGGTAAATTCGCCTTCTTCTATTTGCAGGTTAATGCCATTAATAGCATGTACAGGAATAGTGGATTCGTTATACGTTTTAGTTATGTTTTCAGCTTTTATAATACTCATATCTGTACTTTATAAAGTTGTTTAAATTTTGTGGAGTGCTTCTACAGGGTTCAGTTTTACAGCTTTCCAAGCAGGGTATAATGCCCCAATAATGGCAGTAACAACCACGCTAAATGTTACAATTAAATACACATTATTTTCGAGGTAAGGATAAAGGATGGAGGAGTACCCAAACGATTCTAACCCTTCGGAATATTCGGTAAGGTCAACGCCTACCTTGCTATAGTAGCTTAAAGTAAGCCAACCAGCTAAAAGCCCAAGGGGGGCTCCTACTAGTCCTAAATAAATGGTTTCTATCAATATCATTGCATAAACGTTGGCTTTTCCCATGCCAACCGCCATTAGCATACCTAACTCGCGATACCGCTCTAAAACTGCCATTAACATAGTATTTACTATGCCAAATACCAGTGCTGTCATAATTATTAGCATAAGTATGTATAGCATTTGGTTATACATTTGCTGCATTAAGGCCAGCTCCGGAGCAATTTCTTTCCAGGTTTCTACCATATCGCCTTTATAGGTTTGGTTATACTTTGCCACCGTGGCAGCTTCATTAACGTGGGGTTCTAAAAGGATGGCCAATTCGTGTACCTGATGGCCAATACTGGTAATTTTGGCAAGGTCTTTCTGCTTTACAAAGGCGTATAACTCGTTTATTTTTACCGAAGAGCTTTTTACGATTCCTACTATACGAAACGCCCCAGCAGTAATAAGGCCTTCGTCATTTGTAAACGTAAGCACCACCTTTGAGCGTAGTTTTACATGTAGTGTTTTTGCAAGTTTAGAGCCTATTATAATGGGGTGTCGTTTTAGGCCTTTAAAGTAGGAACCCTCTATAAGTAAAGAGTCCAATTGTGTTACTTTTTGCTCGTTGGCAATATCAATACCTCTAATTTGTACGGCTGCTCCCTTTTTAGGGGAGGAAATCATTCCATTTATAATAATACGAGTAGTAGTTGCTTTTACATGAGGCCATGTTCTTACTTTTGCTGCTTTTTCAGTACCGTTTGAAACAAAATAGTTTATATCAAAATCCTTTTTAAATTCTTTATTATGTACCTGTATATTTGAAACATCATGATTAATAACATCGGCCATATAGCTTACGCCAAAACCGTTCATAAAACCTGTGCCAATAAGCAGTGCCCATACACCTAGTATGATAGACCCTATTACCACAAAGCTTCTTGCTTTGCTCCTCCAAACGTTTTTCCATGATAATTTTAGTAACATAATGGGATAATTTTCAATGTTTAATCGCAGGGCGATAGCCCTTTTGGTTTAATTCCCCGACCCTTGGGTCGGAAATAAATTTGTTTGCGTAGCAAACTCCTATTAACACCCCGATGGCTCTGCCTCGGGGTAGTTTATTTGTTCACTACTTTACGCTTCTCTCATAGCCTTCATTGGTTTTAACACCTGAATAGCATACACCGGATAAAACCCCAGAATGATGGCCATAATAAAGATTGCCCACGCCTGGTTGATAAACAGTGCCGGTTGTAATGAAAAGAAATAAGCTGGTTCTACTCCAAATGTTTCTATGGCTTTAGCGGTTTCTCCTGAAAAATAAATGGGGTTATAATGGAAATAAACTAAGAAGGGAAGGCTTAGGCTTATTCCTGCAATAACCCCAATGGTTGCCATCATACCCATTTCTAAAATAATAATCCACTGCATTAACCATCGTTTCATACCAATGGAAATCATTACACCAAACTCGTACATGCGTTCTGCTGTCATCATTAAAAAAGTGCCGAACATACCAAACCCGATTACAGCATACAAAATCCAAAGCATTACCTTGCCACTAATGTTGTCAATTTCAATGCTTTGTACCAAATCGGGCATCAGGTTGCGCCAGCCCATTACTTCTAATGTGGCCAAATCAACCTTACTACTAATTTCGCTTACAATTTTATCTACATGTTGGGCTTTGTCAACCACCAAAGAAATACTTGTTAAACGGTTTTCCACATCAAACAACCACTGGCTTTCCTTAAGAGGCAGGTATAGAGTGCCATTATTCTGGTTGGGAACCGGAAATTTTACAATTCCTTTAATAGGGTATAAACCTGCGGCATTGGAGCCATGGTAGCCTTGCCCAATCATAACAAGGGTATCGCCTACACCAACATTTAAATACTGCGCCAAACCCTGAGCTACTAAAATAGCTTTATCTCCTTTTTTTAGGTATTTGCCCGCTACCAGTTTTTTTCTGAGGTGGGTTAGCTGGTCTTCTTTTTCAGGTTCAATGCCCATTACCAAAGAGCCTTTGGTTTTGGTGCCAAATGAGGTAAGCACAAATGATTCAACCCGGGGCACAGCCACTTCTACCCCTTTTATTAATTCAATTTCTGAAATTAACTGAGCATCCTGGGGCATGCTTTTATCAATTACTTTATCGGCCCAATAGCCCTTTTGGTGTACTTGAATATAGCCCGTATAAAACCGAGCTGCATTTTGAATCATTCGCTCGTACGAGCCTAATTGCATAGAGCGCATAAAACTTGCCAGTAAAACAGCGAATGTGATGGAAGCGATGGTTACAAAACTTCTCCGTTTGTTTCGCCATATATTTCGCCATGCAAGTGTTAGGTACATAATTATCAATTTAGGTATAACCAATAAAATTTTTATCAGTTCTTCGTTTTGGTTTATTAATGGATTTGCTGTTTCTGTTGACAAGGAGTCTGAATCTTTTAATACCTTAGATTCTCTTGCCTCCTTTGGGAGATTGACATTTTATGTGTAAAATCTCTTTTGGTAAAACCTCCAATTGCTTCTTCAACATTGCTTTTACCTTATCCGTTTCATATTTTGTAAAGAGAAGAACGACTCCTTAATGGCTAAATCAAACTCCATTTGCAAATAATCAATTACTGTTTTGTTTCGGGGTTCATCTGCCGGAATCATCTCTAAATGAGTAGGGATTATCCGGTCGCCCATTTTTTTAATATTTGATAACACCATGGTGTTTACCAAAAAGTCATCTTCATCGTAATACTTAACCAATAGTTGGTTAACGTCTTTCTTTTCTATATACACCAATACTTTACCCCAAACT